>BNJU01002584.1_pt1 | contig 340911 bp, 439 predicted proteins | sample 8539281 | NCBI WGS metagenome assembly BNJU01 (sample SAMD00202456, study PRJDB9452) | human saliva metagenome | isolation source: human saliva | place: Japan
GTTAAACCTTTACCCTTACGTACGGATTCCATAATCTTAAAGGCATCTAATGACTTCTAAGTTATGGTCTAGAAGATAAGTCATAATATCATCGACACCCAATAACTTCATCAATTGTACGACCTTGACGAATTAATTCCTGTGCATTTCTGCCCATACATCTGTACCGTGTGATAAACCAGAAATAATAACCAAATCAGAGAACTTCTTCGGTCGAGTTTCTTCGAGTACTCCACGTGTCGTATCGTGTACCAAACTCAGGTAAACCTAGCGCACCTGTTTCCTTCTTATAGATTCTCGTATCTGCTTTTTAATGCATCATCACACTGAGAACAAAAGATAAGGTTTCAGTATCATTCATTGGAATATCCAAAGGTTTTACTGCTAGCAATCTTCTGCAATAAACGCATGGCTGTGGGATCTCACGTGACCTAAGATATCAAACTTCAAGACATTATCGTGAATATCATGGAAGTCATAGTGTGTTGTTTCCAGGCAGATGTTGGATCATTTGCTGGATACTGTACTCGTGTAAAATCTTCAGCAATATATTCATGCGGAATAATGATAATACCACCCGGGATGTTGGACCCTGTTGTACGTTTAACGTTTTGACAACCATGCGCAAGATAATCTTTCATTGGTCTTCGCATATTGTTAATCTTCATTTTTTCGCAATAACCTTGTACATATCCAAAGGCAGTCTTTTCAGCCACTGTACCGATTGTACCCGCGCGGAACGCATGGTCTTCACCAAATACATCTTTAATAAATGCATGTGCACGCCATTGATATTCATTAGAGAAGTTTAAATCAATATCCGGAGTCTTATCCGCGTTGAATCCTAAGAAAGTTTGGAATGGGATATTATGTCCATTACCGCGCATCGTTTCACCACAATGTGGGCATACCTTATCAGGTAAGTCAAAACCCGACGCAATCGTTGGATCATCAAAAAACTCACTGTAATGACACTTTGGACACAGATAATGAGGACGTAGTGGATTAACTTCTGTGATACCAGACATTGTAGCTGTAAAAGATGAACCTACCGATCCACGTGAACCAACAACTTATCCATCATCATTTGATTTCTTTACCAGTAAATGTGCAATGTAGTAATGTACACCAAATCCATTACGAATAATATTGTCCAATTCACTATTCAAACGGTCCGTTACAATCTCAGGAACTTTACCTTCGAAACCGTACATACGCATTGCAGTATCATGACAAATGTTTCGTAACTTGTCATCAGATCCTTCAATAACTGGAGGGTATGTTCCAGCTAGAACAGGTCTTACCTCTTCAATTAAATCAAAAATACTATTCGGATTACGTACAACAATTTCCTCGATTAAATCTGGATCATCTAACCAAGCAAATTCATTTTTCATTTCATCTGTTAAACGAATATGTTGGTCAGGATTCTTTGTGCGTAAACGTAATGCTTCATCACGAATATAAAGTGGATGAATTGTACCTCCTACACCCTGTGACATGATATATACATCACGGAATACTCTTTTGTTCAGGTGTACAATAATGCGCATCGCTAGTGGCACAGACTGAATATTTAACTTCTGTGCCATACGAATAATTCGTTTTGTACTTCTTTTAAACGGTCAACACTAGGGAATGCTACCCAATACAATGGAAGTAGAATAGTTACCTAAAGGTTGTAACTCAATGTAATCATAAAGTTTCATCGCTTCTTCTAAGCGAGCATCATCACCATTACATGCAAGTTCAAATACCTCACCATTCAAGCATGCTGATCCAAGTAATAAATTTTTCCTATACTTTTCAAGCGTAGAGCGCACAACGCGTGGTTCAGCAGCCACGTCAGTACCCTCTTTTCCAGTTGCCTTCCCATTAACAGCTAATGTGTTTGTATTAGACTCTGTAACAAGTTTATATAACGCAACTAAACCATCATGATTTTTTGCGATAGCACAAACATGACTTCGTCTTACTTTCATAAAAGACTTTGCAGACTGTAACTTGGATTGTAAGTCAGATATCGTCTTTGTTGCAAACTTATCCTTAGCATCCTTTAATAAACACAAGAATACATCTGCTAATGCACCCGCATCAAAATCAGCACGGTGAGCCTCTTCTTCATTGTAATTAACGTGATAGTATCGTGATAAGTTACCTAAACGATATGCTCTACGGTCTGGTAATACAGCACGAGACATATCCAAGGTATCAATTACAACGTTGGTTAATGGTTTTCTGCCAATGCGACGTAACTCTTCATTTAAGAAATAATAGTCGAACGTCGCATTATGTGCTCAATACATCGTCTTTGGATATAGTCTAAAGATTTCATCAATCGCTTCCGCAAATGGTTTTCAGCATTTTTCACCATATCATTTGTAATATTTTGTTTTTCGATGTAATGAATCCAGGAATTGATACTCGGAGGCTTAATAAATAACTGTTTACGATCGATAATCGTTGAATTTCTTTAATACGAACTGCACCAAATTCAATAATGTGGTCAAAATAACAAGATAAACCTGTTGTTTCTAAGTCAAAAGAGATATAAGTTGCATCGTCTAGATTTTCATCTGTCGCATTTCGAACAATTGTAAGTTCATCATTAGCAAGATTAAAACTCACATCCAAGCCCAACTCTAAACTCTCTATCAGGATCTTTCTTCTTTAGTGATTGCGCCGTATTATACGCTTTTACAAGAGACTGTACATCCGCATGATCTGTAATCGCAATTCCACGATGTCCTAAGTTATATACATAGGTTATGATATCCTTGATATCACAAACACCATCCATTTCCGATAGATTTGAATGCATGTGTAATTCAACACGCTTTGTTTCTGCCGCATCAACAATCTTTGCTTTTTCTAACTTTACAACATTAGACGCAATACAGGTTAAGTCCTTTGCAAAATTATCATAAGAAATCGTTCCATAGACACGAACATAATCACTCATCATGAATTGATGAGAGATCCTCTTTCGTTACACCACGCCCTTCAAATCTTTTTACCGCAATCGCATCCGTACCATCAAATATACTAAATGATTGAATTGTTCTACCAGTCTTACGTATTTCAATGTAATCATTTCCAAATACTTCACCTTCGAATTGAATATCTACAACAGGATCATGTACATCAACTCAAGCTTATTTTCTCATAATCATCCATCTTGGTACGCTGGTATTTATAGTTGGTTTCTCTTGTGGTTTTTTTCAACTTCATCACTAACAACCGTTACGCTAACTTCCTTAATTTCATTTTTGCATCACTGGAATTAAAGTTTCAGTTAAAACTGTCACCATGCAAACCAATGGTTCCTAAAAAGGACTCTACATGTTCAATATAACTACTTGCACGGTCGCAATCAGACGTACTAGCAAACGCATATTTGATAATGCACTTTGCGCATCGAACTGGAAAGTACCACTTTCAAGAATGCGCATTTCTGGATTTGTTGAAAGAAAACATCTAAGTATTTTCGAATCTCAACTTGGTTACAACGAGTCTGTTCTGGCTGTATGAACAATTGGATATTTGAGCCGGTAAGTAATTTATGATGAATTTCTTGATAACTCTCAAAAGATAATACATTTGGAGTATGTAAGTGTAATTCTAAAAGATTACGTGCACGAAATAATCGAACTCTTTCGATTTCAATCTCTTCATATAAATCATCTTGATTATCAATCTTCACTAAATCTTTTTAAATATTGTGCTATACCTTACCCTTTTCGTCCCCTTATTTTAACATAAAATTACATCTCATTCTTGCTATTCTTAAATAAGAAAACACATAAAATTAACTATAAAGAAAAAGTGGTTAGAAGTTCCAGCCACTATATCATTTACTTAAAGAAACCGGATAAGAATTTCTTTGCGGAACGAATTCCAACATTGATTAATTCTGTTTCTGTACGATTACGAATCTTCTTAGCGATACGTCCAGTCCAGTCATTTTTCTTTACTGCGTTTCGCATCTTCTTTTGCTTGTGCAGCCGCAAAGTTTTTCTTGTGCTATTTTTCTTTCGCAAGACGAACTTCTTCTTCCTCTTGTTCCTTGATAGCATTCATATCTCTCAAAGGCACTCTCTGGGTCAATATCTTTTTCATATTTACCATAGATAGAATCATGCTGAATTGTCTGCATCACTGTGTATCATCCGCAATCTGCATCGATGACATTGGAGGTAAGATCATTGTTTCTTCTACTATTGTCGGAGCACCATCTTCATCCAACACAGATACAAGAGCAGTACCTGTCTTCATATTCGTAATACGTTCTGCGGTATCTAAATTGGGATTTGCACGGAAGGAATCAGCAGCTAACTTAACAGCTTTGATTTCTGTAGGGTGTATATGCACGTAATGCATGTTGAATCCGATTGATAATTGTGCAAGAACTGAATTAGGAACATCGTTTGGAGATTGTGTACAAAGAATACGCCAACACCCTTTGAACGAACTAACTTAACAATCTGTTCAATCTTTATCGAGTAACGCCTTAGGTGCATCCTCAAACAATAAATGCGCTTCATCAAAAGAAAATACAATCTTCGGCTTCTCTACATCACCAACTTCTGTAAATCCTGATAGATGCGATTTTAATAACCATAACAAGAATGTAGCGTATAAAAGTGGATGTTGGAATAACTCTTGGCACTCCAACATATTCATCATACCTAAAGCCACCTTCAGTACAGATTAAATCATGGATAGAAAGTGCTGGCATACCAAATAAGTTTGTTGCACCCTGTTGTTCTAACTGTAATAACTTTCTTTGAATACCACCAATACTTTGTTTTGTAACATTACCATATTTTTTAAAGAAAGCTCACTAGCATGTTCACCAACATAATTTGTCATTGCCTGAAGGTCTTTTAAGTCGATAATATCTAAGTTCATATCTTGCGCAACTTTCAAGATGATTTGAAGGTTACCTTCTTGTGCATCTGTTAATTCTAAAATACGCGCAAGTAATAAAGAATCAAAATTCTTCCATGATGGCACGAATTGGATGACCCTTCTTACGATAGACATCAAAGAAATGTACAGGAAACTTACGCACTTCAAAATCAGTGATACCAAGTTTTTCAAGTCTACCAGAAATAACAGATAAATCACCTTCTTGAATCATTCCAGATAAATCACCCTTAACATCCGCGATGAATGTAGATACACCCATTTGGCTTTAATGATTCTGCTATAACCTTCAATGTAACTGTCTTACCAGTACCTGAAGCACCTGCAATTAAACCATGACGGTTTAACATGTTTGGCAATAAGTGAATCTCTTTATCGCCTGCTTTTTCCTAATAAAATATAGTTTTCTTTTAACATTTTTTCCTCGCTAAATAACGCAAATACCACCACAGTCACGAATACGTAACTTGTAGCAACAATCTTTACCGAATGTAGATTCCATCAAGGTGATATATTCAGATGTCTTTGCGTGTGGAACATATGCTTGAATTGTTCCTGCAAAACCACCACCATGAACACGACACGCACCATCATCACCAAGCACAGATTCACTCAAAGCTAACGCAATCGCGAGTGCTTGATTGTGACTATCACCTGGAATTAACACATTCTGTAGATACATATAAGATGAATGACCACTTTCATTTACCAAGTGTAAGAACGTCTTAATATCATTCTCTTTAATGCTTCTGCCTGTAGTTTTGACGACTTGTTTCGTTTAGAAAGTGATATGCACGTAAAAATGCACGATCACCGACTTCCTTACGAATCTTAGCAGTATTCTCTAACAATTCGCTTAAGGAAATTTGGCTTAATACTTCCTTACCAAATAATTTGGCAACTGCCTTCATTTCATGAGGTACAGCACTATATTCATCACTTAAATCCGCATGGCTTGCCTTGACGTCTGTCAAAATTAAGTCGTATCCATAATCTGCTGGATTAAATGATCGAAGTAACTTGTGGATTTTCTTTATTCGCAAAATCCATTGCCGCAAAGCTACCTACAGAACATGCCATCTGATCTAAAAGACCGCTTGCTTTCATGAAATATACATTCTCAGAAAACTGACCAATCTTGGCTATTTCTTCTGAAGAAATCATTGCGTCATTATATAAGTGACTGAAGATTGTTCCGATTAATACTTCAAATGCAGCAGAACTAGACATGCCACCACCAGAAAGTACATTGCTCTCTGAATATGCCTTAAATCCACCAACTTTATAACCTTTTTTTGTGAAGCCAGCAGCGATACCACGAATTAAAGATTCTGTTGTATTCTTTTCAGCCTCATTAATTTCTAAATTATGCAAATCAACTGGGCTAACACTAAATCCCTTAGCATGATATGTAATAATAAAATCATCTGTAGGAACAACTACCGCGATGACATCTAAATCAATACTAGCAGCGACTACACGACCTAATTGATGGTCTGTATGATTGCCACCTACTTCTGTTCTTCCTGGTGCACTAAAGATATGTGCTTCTTTATCCCCTAATAAATCTTTCGCTTTCAAAAGTACTTCTTCATAGCGTACTTTTTGTGATGCAAGTGCTTCTGCACCATAGAGTGCTGTCAACTTATCGTCTAATTGACCTGTCTTGACTGCGTTAATAATATCTGTAATGACCATTATATCCCCTTATTATTTAGCCATTTTCTCAAATGCGTTTCGAGCCGCATTTTGCTCTGCTTGCTTTTTAGATTGTCCACTACCCTGTACCCAAGTACTAATCCATCAACCAAAAACATTCATCACAAATTCCGGTGCGTTGCTTGGCCCTGTTTCACTAACCAGTTCATATTTTACTGTCTGTCGTGAATCAGATTGTACGTATTCTTGTAGTTTTTGTTTTTATAGTCATGAATCACTCCCACATCTTCAGGATGTGCAAGTCTGGCGTAATCACTTCTGAAAGAATGTTATCAACTGCATTCATTCCTTGATCTAAGAATAATGCAACTAGAAAAAGTCTTCAAACATATCTGCGATAATCGCATCCTTGTTTCTACCACCCGTCTTTTTCTTCGCCAGAACCTAATAATAAATAATCATTAAGATGTAACTGGCGACCATAAATTGCTAATGCTTTTTCACATACAAGTTGTGCACGTAAACGTGTCATATGCCCTTCACTTAGATTCAAAGGATAAATCGCATTACTAGACCATAGCTGTAATACTGCATCTCCCATAAACTCCAAGCGTTCGTTATCATTCTTACTCTTTATGCTCATGTGCATAACTAGAATGTATAAAAAGCCTGTTGTACCATCTTTTTATTATTTACCTTGATATGACGATTTTCTAGCCATTCAATAATATTCAAAATAACACCTCCTAATCCGCATATTCGCATTTTTTCATTCCGCTTTCGAACGGTTTTCTAATAGTATTTGATAATCCGGATTATCTGCAGATTCCATCACTTTAAAAGCGTCTTTTTCGCGCTTGATTTAATCATTGCGGTATCCTCAACGATATTTCCCTAAAATAAAGTCTGGAACACCACTTTGTCTAGTACCAAGTATATCACCAGGCCCACGCAAACGTAAATCTTCATACGATATCTCAAAGCCATTGTTTGATTTAACAAGTACTTCTAAACGCTGTAATACACGTTCATCTTGACTAGCTGTTAATAACCAACAATATCCTTGTTCACTACCGCGTTGGATACGTCCACGCAACTGATGTAACTGTGATAGACCAAACCGGTCCGCATCATAGATAATCATCCCTGTCGCATTCACAACATTGACACCAACTTCAACGACAGTTGTAGATACCAATATCTGTATATCATTGTCATGGAAATGCATGTACATTTGCTTGTTTTTCGTCTGTGGACATACGACCATGCAAGCAAGCTACTTTATATTGTGGAAATAACTTCTGTATCGATTCCATCGTATCATAGACATTTCTAGCATGATATTCTTCATTTTCATCGACGGCTGCACATATAACATATAACTGTCTTCCACTTATAAGAAGACGTTTTACATCTTCTAAAACTGTACGAAAACTATTCTCTTTGATAAGTGTAGTGACAGGTGTAATTCTTCCTGCTGGCATAGTCTCTATCGTACTAACATCCATATCTCCAAATAAAGATGCTGCAAGCGTTCTAGGAATTGGTGTAGCACTCATCAAAAGGAAATCAACTTGCTCACCCTTTTGTTTTAAAGCCTTACGCTGTGCAACACCAAAACGCTGTTGTTCATCCGCTATAGTTAATCCTAACTTATGAAACGTTACAGTATCTTGAATCATACTGTGTGTACCTATCAAGATATCAATTTTCCCGAAGCTCACATCCTTTAGAAATCTCATTTTCTTCTTCGCAGATGTTAATGCAGAATATAACACTTCGTTTTTAACTCCAAATAGGTGCAAGAACTTCATTTACTGATAGGTAATGTTGTCGAGCTAGTATTTCTGTTGGTGCTAGCATTGCACCTTGATATCCGCTTAAGAAAGCTGCATATAAGGCAAGTGTTGCCACAACAGTCTTTCCACAGCCAACATCTCCCTGTACCAAGCGATACATCGCATGCGTACTACCCATATCATACAAAATCTTCTCTAGTATCTCTTTTGATCAGCTGTCATTTCAAAGCTAAGACTTTGAATTGCTTGCTGAATCTTTCTTTGACGAAAAAGATTTTTCGGCTTTCTTTGCAATGCGAATACCCTCCGTACTACGCATGAGTTGAATTGCCGTACGTAAAAAAACTCAGCATACTTTAATGTGTCGTGCTGCAGCTTGCACTTCATTCATACTGCTAGGAATATGAATACAACGATACGCAAGTTTGAGTGGTAGTAATCGATATGTCTGTCTAAATTCATCTAGAATATCATCAATTATTTCATCCTGTAATTGATTTAGAACAGAATGAATAATTGTTTGTAATGTCTTTTGCCGAATCCTCTTCTTTTATACTATAGATAGGTGTAATAGATGCATGTTCTGCTAAACTCTTTGTATCATAGCTCATTGCAGTAACTTTACAGTTACCCTGATATACACCTTGTATTGTCAATATCTGGTTTAAATTTAACGACTTCGCCCAAGGCCGATTAAAAATAGTAACGGTAAGATTTGCTCCTGAAAGCGCTACATGAAAAGTAGTTGTTACAAGTCTACCTTTACGCCAACTTCTCTGAAGTTGAACAACTTCCCCTTCAAACCAGACTTTATCTTTGATTTTCCAATCTGAAAAAGCAGAAGTTGTAATAACCTCATAACGATATGGATAATACATCAAAAGGTCATCTGTTGTATAAAGACCAAGTTCATGTAATATCTGTACTCGCTTTTGAAGTTAATTTTAGTCTCTTTATCACTTAAATCCATGTGTTTATTATACCATTGAACTTATAAAATGAATCCGTTTACAACGCAGCTTTTAAGCTTATTTAAGATTTCTTCTTTTGTAAGTTTAAAGTCATCATGTCCATGTAAATAATATTCAAAAATCTAATTCTCCAAAAATTGAATAAAGGATGTTAAACGTGCTGGATCATACTGACTATTATTATCGTAATAGTCTTCATATTCCGCATCAGCCGCAATTACTATTTTCTCTTCTTTTATATAATATAAAACAGCATCTCTTGTATGCGGTGTATCAATTTGAATACCTTTTACGTGAATATCACCTAAATCAATTTCTATTTCACTATGAAATGTAATATCTGCATTACATACTTGAATTGTTCCGATATCTGAATACTGCTTATGCATACAATCGTAAATCAAAACTGTATATCTTCTCCTGTCTTTAAACGATCATGCATCGCCTCTTCTGTCCATTTCCAATTCTTTACTTTCTTTAAATATTCATTGGTTTTTGCAGAAGCAATCATTGGAACACTACAAGCAACCATACCAAAGGTATGATCCCAATGCCAATGTGTAATCGCTAAAAGCTTAGGTGGATTTAAACCCTAAATCTTTCACTTCTGATAAAAATTTATAGTAGTTTTCAGGGACTATTACCAGCATCTATCTGTAAGTTAAACTTAGAGCCATGAATCAGATAGACGTAAGGTTGATCTGTATCTGGATTGTTATCCATGTAATAAATATGATTTGTAAATTTCTTCATAGTTACCTCTTTGTATTTTTGTATACCTGCAAATGCAATCATCGTACCAATACAAGATAAAATAGCACCAACCAGTAATGCATGTGATATACCACTAAAGTCAATTAACCATCCACCGATGATTGATGAAAAATACCGCACCACCAGCTTGCATTAAATTAAACATCATCTGTGCTTTAACAGTATCTTTCTCATCAATGATAATATTTGCATATTGCACAGATGCAGGAATATATATCGCAAAAGAAACAACCTGTAAAGCAAAACCAAAGGTTAAAGTCATCAAAGATGGAGATAACCAAACAATGATAGCTTTGATACTAAACATAATCATCGAAAATAAGAGTAAAGAAGATACTTTAAAACGACGACTAATCTCTTTAAAAGCCAATCATACCTGGAAGTTCCATAAGTGCCATAAACGCAATGAGATATCCCATTTCACGATTGATCTCCCACCAACATTACGCACAATAGAAATCGTAAAGTTTGTAATGAAAAGGCATGTGCATAATAGATAAATAACATCGCGACAGATAAAATCATAAACTTAGGATTTTCTTGAAAGAAGACAATCAATGAACTTGATCTCTTATTATCAGAGGAATTCATAATCCTTTCTGAAGTATGAATACGATGACGTGTGATATACAGACATAACACAATGATTAATAGAGTAATGATAAACAATGCAGTTGGTATGGATTTTCATTCCGATTTTTCAATCAGAATACCCATTGCTGCAGAAAGAATCGCAAAACATAATGAACCTCCCAGCACGACATAAGCCAAAGTTAATTTTTGATTTTGAAGTATCCATTAAAAATTGTACAGATGTCAAAAATGCAATAACTGCATTTGCTAGCGTAATCATCACAACATAAATCAGTGTTAAAATAACTGAACGAATACCAATAAAAAATAACCCGATAGAACACACAAAGATAATCGCCATCGAAACGAAAAATATAGTCATTGCATTAATCTTTCTTTCGAGCGATCTGCTAAATCCGCAAAAATGGCTGTAAAAATTAAAGCACATATATTTGCGGAAGCCAAGATATAACCTGCTTCAGAATTGGAATATCCGCATGATAAAAGATAGGTTACTGAAAAACCAACAACCATGCAATATGTCATCCAAAATAACGATTGTAATGAAAAGTATTCAATGTTTAATTGCTTTGTATTATTCATATATTCCTATATTCCTATATTCTTTATATTCCTAACGTAACTATCATACATTATGATTTAAAATATTCAAATTATAAAAAGGCTATTTAAATAGCCCTTTTATGTAAGTTTCAATCAATTTTATAGTTTACTAGATAGATCTACACAAGCATCTAAAACAGTTTTTACACATATTTAGTTGTGGCTGTTCAAAAATTTACTAACCATTCATCAGTAATCCTATTTGCATGTACTGCACAAATACTGCCAGTCATAACTCCGAAAATTGAACCTAAAGTCATAATAGTTTCTGATTCCATCTCTAAATTCAAAAACATTTAAGTTTATATATTCATTTAAAAACATTTTCAGAATTAAAATCTTTTCCTAAAACTTTTCTACCTTGGCCAGCAAAGAATGAACCAACAGAACCGGAAATGCCAAGGTGATACTTTTTGATTATACACGCATCTACAAGAGTCTGAATTACTTCATAAGATGCTACTGCTGGATAATCGATTGGAGCATAGAAATTGCTGACCCTCCTCTACGCTACAGCACCTGTATTAATAATTAAATCTCCTAATTGAATATCTTTCCTCAGAAACTCCTGTACCACCAATTCTAATTAGAGCTTTTAGCGCCCAATTCAATGAGTTCTAATACTGCTATTTCAGTAGAACTGCACCAATTCCAGTTGAGCAGACAGTTATACGTATATTATTATATTTTCCAACACCAACAGTATATTCGCGATTCTCTGCGATTATATCGAAGCTTTCACATAATGAACCTACCATCTTAACTCTCGCAGGATCCCAGGGAGTAAAACAATGTCAGAGATTTCTTGCTTTGTACATTTTAAATGAGGGGCTTTACCATCAATAATTGGATTTGATGCATTTGTAATTATGTTATTATTCATATCATTTACCATATTTTAAAGTTTTTCTTCCAATTAAACCTTTCTTTTCTCTCATTTCCTTTTTGTTAACTGATAGCCTCTTATCCAAACACCCAAAATCGTAAATAAATACGGCATCATTGATGCAAACTGTGCAGGTAATCTAAATGATTGTGAAATATTACCAAGTGACATTGCTGCACCAAATATAAAGGAAAATAACGTAGTAAGTATAGGATCTCCCTTGATCCAAGATTTTGAGCTGCAATGGATATAAATCCTCTTCCAGCAGTCATATCAGTCGTAAAATAGGAAGATATGCCATTGATAAATACATACCACCAAAAAGAAGCTAAAACACCACTAATTAATAATGCTGTCAACTTTGTTTTATTTACATTAATTCCTACTGATGCAGCAGCAGATGGATTTGTTCCTACAGCTCTAATATGAATGCCTAATTTAGTTTTATTTAATAAAAACCATACAAATAAAACTGATAAAAATGAAAGATAAACTAGTAAATTATGACCCGAAAGTAATCTTCCAATAATAGGAATATTCTCTATAATTGGTAAATTAATTATTGATATTTTAAAGATAATAATGTCGATGTATCCTGTTTTCATACCCGTCATTAAATAAACAACATATACTGTCATACCTGAGCCCTAGTGTATTTGAGTGCTAATCCAGCTAATAATGGTGGTGCATTTAGGTACAGAACAAAATAACCAAAAATTAATGCAACAATACACCCTGAAAGCAATTCCAATTAACATACCAATAATCAAATTTCCACTGAAGGCACTAGCCAATACACCACCCAAAAGCAGCACATAGCATAATCGACTCATATGCAATACAGAGAACACTTGCTTTTTCCACCAATTACTGCAGCCATGGCTGTAAATAATAAAAGGTGTCATCAATCGTAAAAGTTGAAATAAGAAAATCAATAGATAAGATTTTTTTCAATCATAATGTATCTCCTCCTGACATTCTTACTTGCAACTCTTTTTTCAGCATTATTTACAATTACACGATGTTTCCATACGTGATAAAAATCTCTCTGATGCAATAAATATAATTATTATGCCTTGAATAATATTTACAATTTCTGGAGGTATACTTGATGAAAAATTTAATGCATCTGCAGATGTTCTAATATAGGCCAAAAAACATAGCTGCTAAAGGCATATATTTCGGCTGATTATAACAAAGAACTGCAAGCATTACGCCATCCCATCCGTGATTTGTAAAACCAGTATAAACAAATCGTGGATAGTTACCCAAAACTTCGCATGCTCCACCTAAACCAGCCATCATACCAGCAATAATAGATGTTAAAACAATGGTTTTTTTGATATAGGCATACCAGAATATTTAGCAAACTTTTTTCGTTAGTACCTATTGTTCTGATTTGTACACCAAATGCAGTTTTATTTAAAAGTATATATCCTATAAAAACTACAATTAGGCCAAAAACCAATCCTAAATGTATTCTAGTACCTGCAAACAATTTTAGGGAGAATTGCAGTACTTTTGAATGGATATGAAGCTTCAAATCCTGCACTACCATCACGTAATGGATTTAAAATAATATATAGTCCTAAAAATAATGCAACATAATTTATCATTAATGATGAAACTATTGTTACCGCATTATATTTAACATGAAGAATACTAGGTATACCCATAAAAATCGAACCGACTATCATTGCAGCGATAAAACATAAAATAAAATGTAGTATTGGTGGTATATTAGGAACTATTGCAACAGCAGTAGCAGCGACTGCACCAGCAAAAAGGATCCTTCTGCGCAATATTTATTTGGCCACATCTGTTTTACTAAAGCATATAGCTGTTCCTGTAAACAATAATGGTATAGCTTTTGTCACGATAGTCATCAGATTGTTACTGATTTTCAACGGACCAATCATCAAAAGTCATAAAATCTTTGATCGGTTTATCACTCACAGCATAGATTAAAATAAAAGCAATAGCTAAAGAAATTACAATCGCAAGGAATGTTCTTAGTAAAAGAAAAATCGTCTCTCAATTGACTCCTTTTTAAAAATTTTATTTTTCATTTAAGCTCAACTCCCTTTTCATATTTATTTTGCTTTTTTAATCCAAGCATATATTCACCCAAATCTGATTTCACTAAGATTATTTGTGTTCTCAAAATATGCAACAATTTCCCCATCATAAATCACAGCAATACTATCGCTAACTGCCAATAGTTCTGTTAAATCCGCAGAAATTAGTAATACAGCTGTCTGAAAATTATCTCGTAGTTCAATTATTTTTGTTTCGTATCATTTCTGCAGCACCAATATCTATTCCTCTTGTAGGGATGACATGCAAGCAAGAACTTTGGTGTACTACTAAATTCACGAGCTGCAACAACCTTCTGAATGTTACCACCTGAAAGCGTATTAACATTAGAGTTAATACTATCGCATTTGATCATAAAAATCTTTCACGTATTTATTTACAACTTCTTTTCTTTTTATATTTATTAATCCGTTAGATACAATATTTACTGGAATAATACTGGTCAGCATAATATTTTTCGTATATTGGCATTTTACAGAAACTCCATATGTCATACGATCTTCATGAATAAGTGACACACCCAAATCCCTTATCTCACGTATATTTTTTTAAATTCTTTAAAGAAGTGCCATTAATTATAATTTCACCATGTTGAATTGGTAATAAACCAGCAATCGTCTCAGATAATTCAGATTGACCATTACCTTCAACTCCAGCAATCCCAAGAATCTGACCTTCTTTAACAGATAAATTAAGATTGTTTAATACATATTTGCCATATCGATTTATATTCGATAAATTTCTCAACTTTCTAAAATCGATTTTACCAAATTTTATACTTTTTATTATATGGATCTACTTTCAACTCTCGTCCAACCATTAATTTAGAAATTTCATTTTCAGATAAACCATTTATATCTCTAGTAACAATACTTTTGCCCCATTTTTAGGACAGTAATTCTATTGCATATTTCTTTAACTTCATTTAATTTATGAGAAATAAAATACAATTGAAAATCCTTTTTCTCTTAATTTTTTAATTGAATAAATAATTCCTTAGTCTCTTGAGGAGTTAAAACTGCAGTTGGCTCATCTAATAATAATAACTTTTGCACCCTTTAAGCAGTATTTTCAATATTTCTACTCGTTGTTTTCAACCAACCGATAGATTCCCAACAATTTCATCAGGATCAATAGGAAGTTCGTATTTCTTTTGAAATTTCTAGTACTTTTTGTCGAGCCAATTTACGATTATACAAAAATACCTTTCGTGGGTTCATCACCAAGCACCATATTATCTAAAACTGATAAATTATTAACTAGCATGAAAATGCTGGTGAACCATACCGATACCATGCTCTAAAAGCATGTAATGGACTTTAATATTTACTTCTTTTCCATCAACTTTGTATTGTTCCTTTTTCTGGAATTTCTAAGCCAAACAAGACTTTCATCAATGTGGTTTTTTTCCAGCACCATTTTTCTCCAACAAGACCGTGAATTTCACCATATTTTACAGTGAAAATTAATATCATTATTTGCAACAAAACCATTACTATAAATTTTAGTAATATGTTCCATTTTGCAGAATATCACCATGTGGTTGATTGTTTTATATTTTTCCATAATAGTCTCCGTATCATAAAATAAATTGTGGTATTAATAAACACCACAATTTATTTCTAATATTAATTGTCAGATGCTTTTTGAAATAATTGATTTAATTTCGTCTATTGATGTGCCGTATGCTGTATCAATCTGTTTACCTTATCATTCTTAACATCTTCAATAATTTTTTCAAATTTTTGCTTTAATATCATCATTAACAATGGCTTGGTAATATTGGTTATCAGCTAAGATATACTCCACCTTCAGCATAACTGATTGCTTTTATGTGTACCAAACTGAGCTGTACCTGCACAATCTCTTCTACAATTGGATAAACCATACTGTAATAATTTTTAATTACAGAAGTAAGGATGTGCTTTGCAGTATCTTCAGAAGTAGCAGAGATAGTCTTAGCATCATCTGCATCAGAACAAATTGCATAGAAATTATTTTCTAAAGCAGCATCGGCTACAGCTAAATCAGACTGAGAGACACCATATATTACATCTGCTCCATTTTTGATTTTTGGGTTAAAGCAATTTCTTTAGTCAATGCTGAATCCTTTATGATTACCCACAAATGAATAAATTACTTTTACAGAATTATCGACATGTTTTTGCACCTTCAATATAGCCAATTAAACAATCTTGAATAGCAGTTGATTCCATAGCTCCAACAAAGCCGATCACTTTTTCAGGATTAGTATTTTCAATGTTAGATTGCGTAACAAGCGCAGCTAATGCACCTGCTAAAAAAGCACCTTGATTTTGTTTTACTTGAACAGAAATAATATTACTATTTTGTCCATTGCTGTAATCAATAGAGGTATCAAAAATCAGAAACTTTTTGATCAGGATAAGCTTTTGCTGTGTTTGAAAGAGGCTCAGCCATAGTTCCAAAAACCAGTTACAATTAAATCATAATTTACCCTGTTTGTGCAGCTTGCATTAATGTGCTTTCATATACAGACGTATCCATATTACATTCATATGAATCTAAATTACCTCCATATTTTTTTGTATAATCATTTAATGCAAGATTAACATCATCATTATTTGTTCCTCCGCCTAAATTACCGGTAACTACAAACATGATGTTTCAATGCCTTTCTCAGTTTGTTGAGAACTTTTCAGCTAGAAACAGATGTTGTTAGGCTTGGTCTTACAACCTAAAAGTGAACCTGCAAACACAATGCTGCAAATAATTTGATGGCTTTCTTCATAATATTTTCCTCCCATAGTTTTTGCCTCAAATATTAATTGAGTATTTAAGTAGATGCTACTGTAACGAATCAGTAATAGCTTTTGAACAATTTAGTAATAACTGAATATTATCTTTGTAATTGGTTGGTTTGTTTTGATAGTAGTAAATGCGACAGCCCCCGATCACCTTATTGCAGTAATCATATATTGGACAAGCTATACCCTTGCACGTTTTCCTGTAATTCTTCGTCTAAAATACAATACCCTGAGCTTTTGAACTTTCTGTAAGTTCAGATTTTAAAACTACTTTTATCAATAATAGACTTTTTGTGATAGGTTCTAGATGGGCACTTTCAATCATTTTCTCTGTACTACCATGATCCATCATAGAAACAATTGCTCTACCAGTAGATGTAAGATACCATGGTGATTCATATCCTTTTTTTACTCTGAACATAGAAGTGTTTCCATATTCAACACATTCCAAATTCATTACTTTATCTTCATTAAGAACACATAAAATCACATTCTTTTTGAAGCTAAACTGCGAAAGTTTTTCATTTCAAAAATATGCATGATAAATTAATGTATCATTTCTTCTAATATTCTGTGATATAGAAATAATTTTTATACGATAGTTGATACCGTTTTAGTAATTTCATCCTGAATTACAAAAACCAGATGCTTTTAAACTTTGCAGAACTCGATGTGTAGAACTATTAGGGTATCTGTAATTCAGTAGACAGATCTGACAAGTTTAACCCATCTGAATATTTGCTCAAGATTGTAAGTGTTTTTAAATGTTCTATCAACTAATTGCATTATAGTTATCCTTTTCCGTCTAGTGGAATTAAAGCTTTCACCTTATAGAATTATTAATTAATTTATAACATCATTAAAAATCTCTGTCAATACTTTTTGCAAAACGCTTACATTTTAGATCAATAAAAAGGAACATTCCACATGAAATTGGAATGTTCCCTATTGGATTATTCAGCACCGATAATGAAACTATATACAGGTTGTTGACCATCTTCAACATCGATATCTACGTTATAGTTCTGCTCAATGAATTGACGAATTTCTTCGCATTCTTCATCAGTAGCTTCAGAACCTTTGATAAGTGTTATAACTTCTGTATCTTCATCACACATCTGCTTGATTAGTTCCTTAGTAACAGCTAACTTATCCTTCTCATTGAAGATGATTTCCTTTCTCTAAGATAGCCATGTAGTCACCAGAATTAATCTGCTTACCATCTACTGTTGTATCCTTAACAGCGTAAGTAACAGAACCGGTCTTAACTAATGTGATAGCTTCGTTCATTGCTTCAGTGTTTGCATCTACTTCTTCCTCTGGGTTGAAGCTAATGCAAGCACTTAAGCCTTGTGGTACAGATTTTGTTTCGATAACAATAATCTTCTTATCTTCTGTAACTTCAGCAGCTTGTTTTGCAGCCATGATAATATTTGAGTTATTTGGCAGATATAGATTGTATCTGCATGTACCTTTAGAAATCGCTAGTTACAAAAGTCTTCTGTTGATGGATTCATTGTCTGACCACCACTAACAACATAGTTTACACGTAATCTGTAAACAACTTCTTCAAGCCTTCACCAGCAGCTACAGCAATAATACCATAAAGCTCGCATTTTCAATCACAGCTTTCTTCTGCTTTCCATTAAGGATGGTTGTAAAGTCAGATTGGATATCTTCAACCTGAACTTTGTAAACTTACCATACTTCTGTCGACATTAATACTTCACCTGGCGTCATGGAATGTACACTTAATGTAAACGCATCTTCTTTTACAGATAGTTGGATGTCGTTGCCAATCTGTTCTAGTTGCTTACGAACTCTTTCTTCCTTGAAAGTCTTCTTTACCATTATCGCTAGAGTAACGATATATTCAACACGATATCCAGAAGCTTTTCATGTACTTCTGTTTCTGCAGTATCCCCTGCAAGGTTCTCCGTGATTGGCTTACCTTGTAGACAAGACTTGAAACCATCAAGAATTGTTACATAACCCATCGCACCAGAGTCTACACAATGTGCTTCCTTAAGTACATCTAATAATTCAGGTGTACGTTGTAGAGAGGCATTTGCTTCATCGACAATATAATTTACAAACTCTTCCATAGAAGCTCCGGGTGGTCATTAATAAAGATTTCCCCATACTCTGCACTTTCTCTTACGACTGTTAGATTGTACCTTCTGTAGGGACGCATAACAGCCTTATAAGCCATCTTAGAACCATTTCATTAAAGCTTCAGAGAATTCTTTAACAGTTAGTTCTTCTTTATCTTTTGCGTATTGCGCAAATCCACGGAAAATCTGGGATAAGATAACACCTGAGTTTACCACGTGCACCCCATTAATAGACCACGGCTGAAAAATCTTCGCAACAGTTGATAGTGATCAGATCCACTCTTTTGTCACTTCTGAGATACCATTCAAAATAGTCAAAGACATATTTGTACCTGTATCTCCATCTGGTACTGGGAATACGTTCATCGCATCAACTGCTTTTACGTTGATTGGCTTAGATTGTATGCTCCACTTTTCCAGTAAATTCTTTTAAAAATTAAACCATTAATCTTTTCCATTACATTAACCCCCATATCCTTATGCTACGACATGAACGCCCTGAACAAAAGACATTCACCTGGGCAGCTTCCTGAGAGAGTGACTTTTTCAAGCATATACTTTACTTTCTTCTGTGCTTCGGTTACAACTTCTGAAATCTTAACACCAGAAAGCTTACAACGATATATAAATCAATTTCTAAACCAGCTTTACCATTACGAACAACTACACCTTTTCGTATAGTTTTTCCTTCTTTAATAGTTCTGCCCAGCCATCTTTTTAAAAATTTGTTTTGCTGGCCATACCAACAACACCATAAGATTCTGTAATTACCCTACCAGCTAATGAAGCAACTGCTTCTTTCGAAACGGAGATGCTACCATAGTTTGTTTTCTTTTCAACTGTCATAAGTTACTCCTTACTAACGCTATGTATTATATCAAAATGGTCATTATTATACAAAAATATATTACCTGTGTATCGTCTATTTCACAGGATTTTCATGTTACTGTGCAGGTGTTGGTGTATTCAAATACACCAGTAGTAGTAATATCCTGCGTGTAATTTTCTTGGAAACTTATCATCAATGACCTCAATTCCTTTGTCATCGATTGGTATTGCGATAGGATTACCATTAGCATCGACTGCTACATTTCCTTCAGCATCTGTATAGAAAGTGTTTCTCAATTGGTAAATCCATTTGCATCAGTGCGTACATTGCCTTCCGCGTCATACCAGTACGAAACATTTCGTGACTGCTGTTGCCGTATCAGATTCTTTTCTGTTCCCATGGACAAGCAGCTGTATAGGCAACTTGATCTTTTGCTAGTACCCCCACAAACACTTTGTTTTTATCAGTAGCCTGACTGTAGATTGTAAAGTAATCATTTAAAATCTTAAGATTACTATAGAAGCTAACAAAGTAACTGCCAATACGCATGTGTATCAGTAATGCATGTGCATCATAACGCAATGGATATCAGAAATTGTAGAAATCTGCTGCAAAATTGAATCATCAATCTCATTTAATGCAGCTGATACTATATATAACTCTTTATCACTAAAAACCAATTAGCTTTGGAAGTGCTGCGACTAGTTTGCCGATTGCTATCATCAATGAGTCGTTTGTTCTCCATTGCCCAAACCATATTGATCCACTACCTTCCGATTGGTAACCAACTAATTTCTTTTCTTTAACGGTAATCTGTACGTATTTCCACTGTTTTAGACTAACCTTTGCATCTTCAATTGAGTGGATTGACTTCTAGTTTTTCTTTCCACTAATACAGGTACTGTAAAATATAGCTTTGAAGAGGTATTCACACCAGCAATTTTCTTAATATAGTCATCACTCAGATAACTGACACCATCAATGGATACCTGCTCTAACAGAAGACATTGGTGATAGTAAATACATCACCATAATCACAACAATTGCGACTATCACTGCCAGATTAAATAATGCTGGTTGTCTAGAACGAAAATAATTTAAGATTTGCTGCCAATCGCTTATTTTTAAAGATTCTTTCAACCGCTTCTGGAATCTTCTCAAAATCTGCGTTTAATCGATTCTTCTTTACTTCCAATTGAACTTCTCCACTTCCATCTTGAGATCAATGTTATATTTATTTCTTAACTTCTCTTTGAATTTCTTCAATCAAAGTTAAATACTCAAGTGCGGTTGCTTTTATGAACATTCAAGATGAAAATTACAATGTTTATCACTGACCATCGCTCCACCGATTTGTTTTGCCACGATAGCCAATGCCATCAATCAGTTGCCATGCATTATGAGCCTTCGGATTCTTAAATACAGAACCACAGCTTGGGAAGTTTCAGTGGTTGTGAATCTACTCTTCTCTTACGACGAGAATCCATCAATGCTTCAATCTCTTCTTTTGGCTTTGGTGTAGAGTCCATAGCGTACACCAAGAATCAACCAATTTTGTATTCGTTTGGAAGATACTATGACGATATGAGAAATCACATTCAGATACTGGTAACCAAGTTAATTGATGGTCTCTATATACAAGTACTTCTTTTACAACATCCTTCATACTGATGTTATAAGCACCTGCATTCATGAAAAGACACCCACCAACTGTACCAGGAATACCACTGGCAAACTCTAAACCAGAGAGTCCACGCTTCATCGCATCTGTTGATAAAGAAATAATTGAGCATCCTGCTTCTGCCACGAGGTCGTTTCCATCAAAGTATTGATGATTAAAGAAACGATCAAGCAGATAACAACACCTTCAAATTCATCATCAGAACATAGTAAATCACTGCCCTTACCAATCACTTTAAATGGGAGTTGATTCTCTTCGATGATACGGAAGATTCCATCAATCGCAACATATGTTTCTGGGTATACAACATACTTTGCATTCCCACCAATACGTAGCGTAGTCATCGTTCTTAAAGGTTTATCTACTTCTGTAACAGCGTAAAAGCTTAATCGCTCTAAAATTTTATCCATGTAATACCTCCTCAATCCAATCAATCATCTGATTTGCCGCATCAACTTTCGCAAGCTTATGTGCATTTTCTTTTAACTTGTTACATCTTTGTTGATCATGAACAAGCGTATTTACAGTTGTAGCCAGTAATTGTGGACTCAACTCATTTTCCTCAATCATAATTGCCGCATCTTTTATCAGCTAGTTCTTTGCGTTATAAACCTGATGGTTATTTGGCAACAAATGGGACTAGGAATCAACACTGCAGCTGTAGGTAAAGCACAAATTTCTGAGATTGTTGTAGCACCTGCACGTGTAACTGCAAGTGTACATCCCTTTAATGCTTGTTTACCATCAATATATGGCTACAAACTTTACATTTTTGACAGATTCGCTATTTTTGAAACTGATAAGAATTCGCTTTTTTCCACTAACAATCATAACCTGAAAGTCGTGATTAAAAGCGGAATTGCTGCATCGATAACTTTTAGAAACGGATGACGATCCTAACGATCCCATCATAAATACAACAAATGGAATATCTTTGGATAATCCAATCCTTTCTCAATCACTTCTGGATTAAATACTGCATCTTTTTACAACAGATGCGGATGGATTGCCTAAAAATACGTACATTTGCTTTTGCCATCTGTGCTTTATTGCTTTCATAACATCCTACGACCGCATCTGCAAAATGACTCAAAAATTTATTTGCTTTTTCCAGCAAAACTATTTCTGTTCATGTAACATCGTTTTGATACCAATATGATGTGCCGCAAGAATTAACGGTACACTAATATAATTTCCAAAACCAATACAGATATCTGGTTTTCTTGTTTTAATATTTGTTTTGATTCAAAATATGCCTTTATCAAAGAGGTCGCATATGTCACTTTTGAAAAGAAAAGAACCTACTGTTGTTGTAATATGCAAACCATAGAATTTATAGCCAGCATCCGGAATTACAGTGGCTTCCATGCAGTTATCAGAACCCACGAAAAATAACTTCATTTTCTGGATTACGCTGTTTCAATATATGTACTAAATCTAGTGCAGGGTTGATGTGACCACCTGTCCCCCTGTCGCTATCATAATCTTCATAGGATACCTCTAATATCTCTATCCTATTTTTAGCATATTACGCTTTTAGATGGACAAAGTAAAACAAAAAGATGGTATCTACCGAAGTAGAAACCACCTTATTGCACTATGAGCTGGTCAATTTTTTCCCAAACAACTTCTAAGCCTTGTTTTTTCTCAGAATTTACCGGAATGAGTGCATTCTCTTGAATTCCAAGGGTCATAGAAATCTTCTTTAAATTCTGTAACGTTTGACTTCTGGATAATTTATCGATTTTTGTGCAGACCGCAAAGATTGCTAGATGTGATTCTTTGCCGTATTCAACCATCTGAATATCGTCATTGCTTGGAACTCTTCTTGCATCTAATACGATAATCATTGCTTTTAACTGATCTCTTTTCGCAAAGTATGGATCAATTAACTTAGCGAATGCCAAAAGCACTTTGACGGTCACTTGTCGCATAACCATAACCAGGCGCATCCGTAAATACAACCTTGTTATCGACAGAGAAGAAATTTAAAAGTCTTGTCTTACCTGGCGTCTTACCAGAATATGCTAAGTTTTTACGATTCACTAAGCCATTAATAAGTGTACTTTTTCCTGCATTTGATCTTCCAACAAAGATGATTTCAGGTAAATCACTCACAGGCCACTGTGTCTCTAGTGCTGCTGTCTTTGGCAGGAAGGCATCATGGTACTGCATTAGTGTACCAACGCTTCCTTAAGTACTTGTCGAAACAGTTTCAACAGGAATAAATGTAATAGCCTTCTTCACTGTTTCTGGTACATCATCTAAGTCACGAACGTTATTCTTGGAATCAAGACTTTCTTAATACCAACACGGTGTGCAGCTAAAGACTTTTCTCTTAAGCCACCAATTGGTAATACATTACCACGCAGTGTCACTTCACCTGTCATCGCAATATCACGATAAACTGGTGTATCTGTTAAAGCAGAAACAATTGCGGTTGTTAGTGTAACACCGGCTGAAGGTCCATCCTTTGGAACTGCACCCTCTGGCACGTGAATATGAATATCGTTTGTATCAAAGAATTTGGGATCAATGTTTAATTCTTTCGCATGAGCCTTTCACATAGTCAAGCGCAATGGATGCACTTTCCTTCATAACATCACCCTAACTGACCAGTGATAACAAGTCTGCCCTTACCTTCAGAAAGTGATTGACTTCGATCTGAAGCACATCACCACCAAATTGCGTATACGCAAGACCAGTTACACAACCAATCTGATTTTTCTTTTCTTTATTGCCATATTCAAAGATGATCTTCCCTAACCACTCACCAATTTGTTTCTTAGTAACTGTGATGATTTCTTCTTATCACGTAGAATTGCTAGAACAGTCTTACGGCATAATGACGCAATGATTTCTCTAATTGACGTACACCTGCTTAGCGTGTGTAATGACGAATCAAGTACAGAATCTCGCATCCTTTAGCTTAAACTGCGCATGGCTTTAAACCATTGTTCTTAAGTTGCTTTAGGCACCAAATAATCTTTGGCAATACTTACCTTCTCAGGTTCTGTATAGAAGACAAATCAATAATCTCTAAACGATCACGCAAAGGATCAGGAATATTTTTCTAAAGTAGTTCGCTGTTGCGATAAACATAACCTTAGATAAATCATATGGTTCTTCAAGATAATGGTCTGAGAATACAGCATTTCTGTCCTGGGTCTAAAACTTCAAGCATTGCATCACTCGGATCTCCCTTGTAATCAGCACCCATCTTATCTAATTCATCAATTAAGAATACTGGGTTTTAATACCTCAGCACGTTTCATACCTTGGATGATACGACCCGGCATAGAGCCAAGGTAGGTACGACGATGTCCTCGAATTTCAGCTTCATCACGCACACCACCAACAGACATCTTCACAAATTTACGATCTAATGCACGAGCAATCGACTTCGCTAAAGAAGTCTTACCCAACACCTGGAGGACCTACTAAGCATAAATTGGACTGTTGAGAGTTGTGTCATCTGCTTTACAGCTAAATACTCCATAATACGATCCTTGATCTTGTCTAGACCATAATGATCCTCATCAAGACATTACGTACTGCCTTTAAATCTTCAATATCTTCTGTTGTTTGCCACCAAGGAACCGTTAACAGCCAATCTAAATAATTCCGAGAAACACTTCTCCACTTCCTGAGCAACATCTCATGCTTTACGTAACTCTTCACGTGCTTTTTGTTTTACATGTTCTGGATAAGGATTCTTTTTCAATCTTCTCACGTAAATCAGCGACATCATCTGTCATATTAGATACATCACCAAGTTCTTCTTTGATTGCCTTTAGCTTTTTCACGTAGGTAGTATTCCTTTTGACTATCATCAATACGATCTTTGACGCGATCATTGATGACTGTCTCGAAGTTCAGAATAACGTTGTTGTTTTTTCCAACTCTTCAACAATCAACAATAAACGATCATTGACGTTTGTTGTTTCTATCAGCTGCTGACGAGTTGCTTGATCAAATAAACTAAAGTACTGACCGAATTGGTCCCCAATGTTTTCCGCATTACACCAAGAGATAACTGTTGTACAACCTCTGGCGGGAATACTGCCGCAACCTGAGCCATTCCTTCAAGCTTATCTACCACCTTTTTCACCAATGCGTATTCTTCGCTTTTATCACCATAAGAATCGGTTAATGGAATGACATCTGCATACATTAGCTCTTTATTATCGTAAAGTTTTGCTAACTTTGCACGACGCATGCCAGTAAAAGTTACACGCATAAAACCTTCCTTCTTACGTACAACTTTGATTTTCGCAATTGTTCCGACTGTATATAAATCACCCTCTGCTGGATTGTCTACCATAATATCATTCTGACAGACAAGCCAAACCATACTGTCGTACGAGGCACCTGCCTCATTCACGGCATTGATTGATTTTGGTCTCCTACTTCAATCATTACATCATGTCCAGGAATACAACAATCCCTCTGGTACATCGACAGGTACACTGAACATTCACATTTTCGCTCATATTCATACCTCCTGAATCACTTTTTGAAAATAAGACGCGAGCAGCGTCTTATTAATATTCTATATTGTAAACGAGATTACTCAGCAGTTTCTTCTACTTCGATCTTCTTTTTTACGTGTTGTCTTCTTAACTGGCTTTTTCTTCTGTAGCTTCAGCCTTCTGCCTTCTTTGTTGTCTTCTTAGCAGTCTTCTTTTTGCAGGCTTTCTTACCACCAGCAGCATTTTCCTTAACAAATGCACTAAGCCTTTTTCGTTACGTACATCACGCTTTAGCATATCTACTGATATATGTTTTCACTTGATCAACTGGCATATTGTACTGTGCAGCGATATTGTTGTATTCATTTTCAAGATCTTCTTCAGTTGGCTCTAAAGCTTCAACCTAGCAATCTCTTCAAGAATCAATCTTAACTTAGCAGTCTTAGTTGCGTTATCAGTATATTCTGCACGAACATCTTCAATCTTCTTGCCCATCATGGATAAATACTGTTGAAATTCATACCATACTGAGAAATTTGTTGTGCTAACTGTTGAATTTGGTTATTAACTTCTTCTTCAACAAGTACTTCTGGTAAGTCGATTTCAGCATTTTTCAACTAACTTATCCATCAATGCTGTATCAGCCTTGTTTTCAGCCTGAGACTTCTTTACCATCTTCGATACGTGTACGAATCATATTCTTTAAGTCAGCAACTGTTTCAACACCTGCAGCGTTTAACATCCTTCGCAAATTCATCGTTAACTTCTGGTAATACCTTAGTCTTAACCTCGTTAACCTTAACCTTTGAATACAACTGCTGCGCCTTTAAATCTTTAGCATGATAGTTTTCTGGGAATGTTGGGTTAAATCCTTCTCTTCACCAGCCTTAACACCAACCAACTTCTCTTCAAAAGCCAGGGATGAAGGAATGGGAACCTAATACTAAAGTCATAGTGGTGACCCTTACCACCATCAGATGCCACGTCATCCTTGAAATCCTTCGTAGTCAATATTCACTGTATCGCCTTCAGCAGCAGCGCAATCCTTAGTCTGAACTTCTGCATACTGTTCACGCATACGGTTTAATTCAGCATCGACTTCTTCATCGCTTACAGCACTTCATCAAGATTGTATTCTAATCCCTTATAATCACCTAACTTCACTTCAGGCATAACTGCAAATGTAAATACTAATTCAACACCATTTGCATCGACTAGACTTAATATCCCAACTGGTTGACTAATAGGTACTAATTTTTCAGCTTCTAAAGCTGCGCATCCATACATTTGCATTATCATCTACAGCTGTGATGAGATCTTTCGTTATCAGAAACACGCTTTTCGATTAAAGCCTTAGGTGCCTGTCCTCACGGAAACCATTGATAGATACATTCTTAGCAATCTTATTGAATGCCTTTCTTTACGCATCTGCCCATTCTTTACCTTCAATTTTAACTGTTAAATCTCCAACTGATTTTTCTTTGAGTGTCAATTTGACATCTTATTAACTCCTTTTCGCTTTTTATTGCTTGCATATTATACCAAAAGATACAATATTTCAGCTATGTTTTTACTATATTACGGTCGATTTTTAGCACTCGATCATATGCCTGTAATATCCTACAAAGTTTAGGGTCTGAAAAGTCAATGCAATGTTTTTTGCATATGCGAGTTGATTCGAGACCTTTTGATAGATTTCCCTTCATCCATCATATCAGATACTTGTTTTCAGCATTGCCAGTGCTAAATCCTCTGCTTCGATCTGCATCATAAGACAGTGGCAAGAATACATATACTTCGTGAATCAATAATGTTCTAGCCATCTCATAGAAAGTCAGGATGATCATTTTCTAACCAGTCCTTTAAATAAGATTGTGCTTTTTAAAAACCTTCACTCTTTATGTACAGGAACTATGTCATCTGACCAGAATGTGTATTCAACACCATTCTTAATTAATGTAAACTCATCAGAAATTTCTTGTTCAGCCAACCCTTCAATTAATAACGCTGCTGCTTCAGGGCATGGATCTTTTGGATAAATAATCTTTAATCTCAACAAGACAATCTCTTAAGTTACGTGTCACTAATACACTCGCAGCCGCTAGCTGTGACTTTGGCTTTCCTTTCAGACTTTTCTTAATAGAGAATCCAGACTATCTTCTCGAATCTCTTTTCATCGCTCAGGCGATAATTCAATCTCTTTTAAAACTCTTTAATTTTTGTTCTACATCACTAGGAATATATGGCATATTTAATTCTTTTTTGAACCAAGAAATTTGCGTCACCATATTTAGCTTGTTGAATTAAATCTTCTATCTCTGTAAGAATTTCATCGTAGTAATTTGTCATATACCTCCTAGACAAAAGATACCGCCGACTGATTGCCGACGGTATCTTTTCTATATAGCGTCCTCGAAAGATTCGAACTCTTGACCACACGCTTAGAGGCGTGAGCTCTATCCAGCTGAGCTACGAGGACAGCACAAATAATATATCAAAATATCTATCAGTTTTCAAGATTAAATTTACATTTTGTATCGTTTTTAATTCTGCAGATACTTGTTGTCCATCAAAATGTAAAATCATATACGATGGCTTAGAACCGTCACGATTATAACTGAGTGAACCTGGATTAAATAAAGTGTATGTCTTCAGAACTGCTCATCATATGGAACGTGTGTATGTCCCAAAACATACAATATCACAACCACGCTCTCTTGCATGGCGTACTAGGCCAAACAATGAGACCATAACCAATGTCATGATGACCATGCACCAATAGATATGCGATGCCCTCTACTTCAAATACCAGTGAGACTCATAATCTCCGCTAGTAATCCGCAATTACCTTGACACAGGCATAGCCTTCTGTTAACTAGCCCTGGGTGGTTCACTATCACCCGCATGTAGGTAGGCATACGCATTTGGATACATTTTGCAATCTGTTTTAAACATTCAGTTTGTCTATGAGAGTCACTCGACCAATATAATATCTTTTGACATTTCGTTCACCGTTGTGACATACTTTATAATGAATCTTTGTCATACGTAAAAAGAGATAAACATGTTAAAAATACCTAAAGGGCATATTTCCATGAATATTTATCCTACATACATGTATTTCTTATACCGCTTGTGCATTTCTCATATGTTATCTCATCGTATTTTTGTTAAAAATGATGAACTTTCAAAAATCAATGAAGACTACCAATGTTAGTATTCAAGCGATAAAAGCAAAAGTTGATCATCTACAATACGTTTCAAACGCAATTCAAGAACTAGAAAGCGAAAGAAAACAATGCAGAAGCAATTATTCAAGCTTCTTCTTCCTATCGCTGTTTCTATCATTCTTACCTATCGTCAAGATGACGACTTAGAAGGTTTCAAAGGATATTTAACTGCTGGTAAGCGAGAATTCGCTAGACGTGGTAATAGTGAAAGTCTTCAAACGTATATTCACTCAATAAAGTCTAATACCGATGCTCAGACATCGGTATTTTCCTATGCATTGATATAATGCATCATATACTGCTTGTGCTACTTCTGAAGGTATTATTTTTGCGATATCTTCTACTGTTGCAGCTTTCAGATTTGTAAAATTACCGAACTCTTTCAGTAATAACTTCTTACGCTTAGGACCAACACCAGTAATCTCATCCAAAACAGATTTTGTCTGTGCCTTTGCACGAAAACTTTTCTATGATATGTAATCTCAACACGATGCACTTCATCCTGCATTCGTGTTAATGAAAGAATAGACCAGAATCCTTATCAATATCAAAGTATCTCCATTCGCATCCATCAACGCATTGGTACTATGCTTATCATCCTTCACCAAACCCATCAGTTTGATCGTATCTGATAAATCAAGGGAATCTAGAATTTCCTTGGCGGCATCAATCTATGTTCTACCACCATCGACGATAATGCCATCAGGCATACGTGTACCTTCATTTTAGCATACGGAAAGTAACGACGATAGATAACTTCTTTCATCGAATCTACATCAGAATTACCTGTATGCAAAATCATATAATCGATAGCTCTTACGATCTGGATAGCCATCTTCGTATACAACATGATGCAACCGTAAAAGGCTCCACTAATATGAGAGTTATCAAATAGTTCAACGCGATTCATTGGATGTTTTCGCAATGTCACAAAAGCTGTGCTACAGCCTGCTCTGTTAACGTATCTTGTCTTGGACCGCATTAAACTTCAGGTCTAATTGTTTTCTTAGCATTTTCAATGCACATATCTAAGAGTTTTACTTTATACCCTTTTTGTGGTTGGAAGATGGGCATATCTAATACATCTTGTAACGCCGTAACGTCTAGATTCCATCAGTAGCACAAGTTTCACGTGCAGATGGATGATCTTGGTAATACTGTACTAAGAAAGATGTAAATTCTTCTTCCGCTTCACCATAAAGTGGTCGTAACCGGAACTCTTTTATTCAGATTGTTCCTCACGCACTAAGAAAGCCAGTAATTGCAAGATATCCCTTCTTTGTATACCAGACAAATACATCACGTGAACCACGGTTATCTTTTTCAATATTTTGCTTGTCATTTACTACATGGCGTATTGACTCTAGCATCTCTTTATATTCTTGCGCTTTTTCAAACTCAAGTGCTGGCTAGCTTCTAACATCTTTGTTTGTAGCTCTGCTTCACATCTTTTGGTATCACCATTCATGAAGCGTACAACTTTATCACTCATCTCATCATAGACCTTTGGATCAATATCAAATTCACACGGGTCCAATACATTGATGCATGTGATAGTACAGAACATACCTTTGGCTCTAAGTGTGTGCAGCGTCTAAATGGATACGAGTGACTGTAGGAGTTTTCAAAGTTGTTCTAGCAGCAGTCGCATCTGGGAATGGTCCAAAATGTTTTGCCTTCTTATCTTTCTTCGTATCACGTGCTATTAGTAGCGTGGATACTTTTCTTTGTCAGCAATATATGGATAAGATGAATCATCATGAATTGAATATTATACTTTGGACGATACTTTCTTGATTAAGTTAATTTCTAATACCAAAGCCTCTTTTTCGCTTCGTGTAACGATAAAATCGAAGTCATCAATATTGCTTACCATTTTGGTCGTCTTAAAAATCGTGCGCACCAACAAAGTATTGGTTCACACGATTATGTAGATTCTTTGCCCTTACCAACGTAGATAATTTCTCCGTTCTTTATCCTTCATCTGATAACTGCCCGGTTCATTTGGTAAGTTCTTTAGTTTTGCTTTGATATACTCTTTATCCATTGTATTCCTTTTAGTTTTAATGTTACTACTAGTTGCACTAGTTCCACCTTCTTGAGGCATTCCTAATCTAAATTCTCTAACTGACTTATCACTACGCAATCTCTCATGTACTGCCTTACGTAGTTTACCTGTACCATCACCATGAATGATACGGAAATGTTTTAAGACCATGAATCTTTGCTTGATCCATATAGTCTTTCATCTTTTCAATCCTTCATCTACACATTCAATTAGATTACATTCCAGTGGCATGCTTGCATAGAATATTGTGAGAACGTATATGCACAGATGTATTTGTCTTTTGTCTTTGGAATGACGTGTGAACTTGGACAGTTTGTTTCTTCTTTACATAAATTGTTCTACCATTCAAACTCACAGTTATTTCTTTTCTTCCAATTTTAATGATTTCACATACCTGATTGGAAGAACGTAGCTCTACGCATCTCAACATGATAAGTAATCTCATCATAATTTGTATCATCCACTTCTTCGAGTGGTTGAATCTTTCTTTAACTGATTGCGTACATTAGGCACTTCATGGTATTTTCGCTTGTTCATTGCGCATCTGCGCAAAATTTCATCAGCCTTTATGTTGTGCTTCTTCGATATATTGGTTGACTTCTGCTTGTGCATTTTTGCCATTCATCTTTTTCTCTTAATAATTGATTACGCTCTTTTTACAAAGGATTCCTGTAATGTCTTTACTTCTGCAAGCTTTTGATTGAGTTCATCATTTTTAAAGTTGCTTCATTTAGCTGTGTTTCCAAACGTTCAATCAAAACATCTTCTTGAGACTTTGCTTGTTCTTTTAAGAAAAAAGCGTACTAATAATTGATTTTGGCAACCCATATCTTTCCGCAATCTCGAACGCATTGGATTGTCCGTTAATCCTTCAATAAAAAGCAGTATGTAGGTTCTAGTTTCTCTTGGTCAAATTGTACGCTTGCAACCATAATATCATCATGACGTTTGCCATAAGCCTTTAAACAGCCATAGTGTTGTTGCTACACAGTTGGCTTTTACATCTCGTAAATAATTCAAGATGAAATTGCTAGACTCTCTCCCTCTTTGGGATCTGTACCAGAGCCAACTTCATCCATCAGTACCAAACTATTTTCTGTTGCACTGCGGATGATTTCTGCTTGTTTCTTGATATGTGCACTAAAAGCTCGATAAAGATTCCACAACAGATTGATCATCACCAATATCTACAAACAAATTATCAAAGAATGGAATTACAGCACTTTCTGCAGTGACAGGAATCCTACATAAGTCATTAATACAAATAAACCAATGACTTTCATGAGATACTGTTTTACACCTGTATTTGACCTTGTAATTAAAAGAATACGTTTTGGATCACGTAGATGATAATTAGTTGCTACTACCTTCTTTGGGTCAATTAATGGATGCTTCGCACGTATAATTTCAATTTCCTTTTTGGTCTGTAAGTTCAGCCGCAACCGCATCATGGAAGCTTACCCCATTGCGCTTTTGCAAAGATGGCATCTAAAAACACCGCATGTTTCGATATTAGATATTTCTTCATCCGCAATTGCTGCAACACTTCTTGATAGCATCGTTAAGATACGATGAATCTCGTCCTTTTCTTTCTCAATGAGTTCCATCTTACGATTGTTCAAACCAACTAGTGATGCAGGTTCAATGTAGGATGCTTGTTTTGATGCGCTATCACCATGCAGTAAACCACCGTACATATTCTTATCTGATGCTTTCACCAAGATAACTGCACGACCATTTCGCATCGTCACAATAGAGTCAACCACACTATCTGAATGACTTTCGCCACAAATCGATTTTGCAGCGGTTGCGATTTCCCCATCGATGCGCGATAAACTACTACGAATCGACTTTAACTCTGGCGAAGCTTTATCCATTACTTCACCATATTGATTTAAACAATTACCTATCTCTTTCGCGATTTTCTCATGAACAATTAATGTATCATATAGGTCTTGTAGATGTTCGTGTAGCTAAAAGCATTCATTGATTTAAAATAATTTAATATTCCTTGAGATGCCTTGTATCAAAAACATCTCATCAATTAATTCTTGTGCTATTAAGTTCTACCCTTTTTGCGTTTAATAAGATGTCTCTTAAATCCTTAATTTGAGCCATTGGCAATCGATCTTCATGACACACATTGCAAAGTGCCTCCTTCATGTATGCATGTTCACGACGTATCACAAGAGGATCAAAAGATGGTTTGATGGTATCTACGTATTCAATGCCAAGTGAAAAAGAACATTGTTTTTTCACCTGTTCTAATATCACATTCAATTCTAGACTACCAATTACACTCATAATAACTCCTATTTGATTTGCTTTACTTTCATCCACAAAGCCATTGTCTTTTAACCAATTTTCAACTGCATTTCTTTGTAAATCTGTTAATGACTTTGTACCATCTCCAATCTTAGAGAAACCTTCACTGCTAAATAATGGTCCTAAATAATCCTTAGCAACCATCTCTGTTACTTGGTTAACTTGTTTAAATAAAGGAATTTTCACAATATAGCTTCCATTCTTAAAAGTGGTGTACATAAGAATACCGTAATCACAACTGTCCAAACAAAAAGCCTCTAACACACCAAACGCAGCACCTAATAGCGCACTAACAGCATGGATACCTGGCACCTTATGTACGCCTTTTGCAATGCAGTCAACTATGAAGAATAAAACACGTAAGATTAAGAACAATAAAATAAACCAAGCAATCTGATTGACATATGTTTTCGCAATCTCTTCGAATAGCGATCCTGCTAAACCAATAAATTTACTAGGAACAATATACGTATTTTTGCAAATACTCCACATAATATCCAAGCAACCCAATATGAGATAATAGAACCTACAAGCCCAATCAATCGACGTAAAATACCAGTATTGTATCCCTGTGCTGCTTTTTAAAATAAAAGAATATAACGATAAAGGCACTAAAATAGATTGCCCCAATTCTCTTGTAATGTAAACATGAAAAATCCTCCTATATAAAGATGATAAAACAAAACAGTGCAAACTTCCAACAGCATGATAAAATATAATGCATGAATAACACAATCACTTTAAAAACTGAAATCGATTCAAGAAGAGCAACTGTTCAATACTTTTAGTGAATTTCAAACAACACCACCTCAGTATGCAAAGTGGCAATTAAAAGCCAGAAAATTGCGTCATTACATGTTATATATCTGGCAAAACTGTATTCCAAGGAAAGAGACGCAAATGTATACGCTGCTACATTTTATGGAAGAACCAACGACTACACAAGTACTACAAATCGTTATCCCCAAGCTGGTAGCGATGAAGTTGGTACTGGTGATTACTGGAATAGTATGTGTATGTGCTGGTTACGTTACTAAGGATGATGTGGACTTCTTAGTAAAACTTGGTGTGCGTGACTCTAAACAAATGAGTGATGCGGATATGTTAAAGATTGGATAATTGCTCATGGAACGCATTCCTCATAGTTTATTGATTGTACCTCCACAAAATACAATCAAGTTCATGAGGTCAAATAACCTAAACGCTATTAAGGCAAAGCTGCATAACCAAGCATATATCAATCTCGCCAGAAAAATAGAACTTCCAAGCTTTAAAGTTATTGATCAATTTACCAAGACTTCATTATCGTTATCTTAAAAATGAACCACAGCTTATACGCGGTATCCATTTTGAAACGAAAGCTGAAGATAAGTATTTATCGATCGCTGTTGGTTCTATCATCTCGCGTTATGGTTTTCTAAAGACCTGGCAGAAATGGAACAAAAATATAACATGACCCTTCGAAAGGTTCAGGAGATAAAGTGAGATATCGTTGCACAAGCGTTTGTTGAACGATATGGATTTGAGCACCTTGGCGAAGTGCTAAAGCTACATTTTTAAAAATACAGAAAAATACGTGTATGAATCATCAATGCACGTATTTTTTTATTACTATCTATTGTTGCTATGGGAATGCGATGAAGAGGAACTACTTGCGTTTCTTCTAGCCATAAGCATATTTTCTAGCGTGATAACAATTGCAACTACAGTTGCCTCTTCATTTACATCATAGAGATCAATACAATATTTATCACGCATGGATAATAGCTTCTGTCCTACAACCGCAATCACACGTTCTTGATTGTTATATAGTACAAAGTTCAAATTCGTAAAAATCTCTTGTAAAAGTCCAACCGAGTTCGTCAATTGTAAATTTCATGTTCAAGATACGGAATAATTCTTTTTGAAAGTTCAAACGACTTTCCTAGCTTCACATCAATATAGTGGATTGAGTGAAGTGAAAATAACTTCTTTTTCAATCGTTGCAACAACTCTATCTTCCCTATCCGTAATTGTTGTTTCATTTGTAAAAGAGAATAGCTTTGAATATGAATGATAGACAACATTATCATTTTCATCCGTCACATCAATATCCTTATGAAAGCTAAATAAGTATCGACTTGCATAGAGTGATTTTTACTGGTTCACCATACTCGTTGTAATTACGGATGTCTGTGCCTTCACCTGCAGAGTGATACCTTTGGAATACTGTCGAAAAACAAAAAAATTCCTATAACTACAATCGCCATCATAATAAATACCGGCTGCATTGTTTCAATATACATTATGATTCCCTCCCTTATAGATGAACTTTATTTCTACTACTATAGTATCACGTCCATATCATAAAAAGAAAAAAACGGAACATCACTTTAATTGTATATTCCATTCTTCATTTACTTTTTGATAATAAAACTCTGTAATATCAGGATCTTCAAATACTCGAATGAGAACATCCATATCAACCGATAACTTTAATTTCAAGAAATCCTCGCGCTTCACCCAATAAACATTACCTTCGCTAGAAGAGATAATTTCACCAGTAAAAAGTATCGCATGTATACAGAAATACGGTATAACGACTTCCATCAGAGTTCACCCAATCCTTTATACCACAGAGTTTTGGCTGTTGAATATCTAAACCCTGTTTCTTCTTTCACCTCACGGATTACAGAATCAACAATCGATTCATCATCCTCCACATGACCACCTGGGAAAGTAATCCCTAGCCAATCCTTCTTTTGTCTATCGATAACAAGGATTTCATCACCCTTTGTAATCATGCAGAGATTCGTAAGAGTTACTAATTTTCTTCTGTCCATGCCTGTGATTATAAACTAGTTAAAACAGATTTCAAAGGATTATTTTTGACATCCAGCTTTCATCACTTGGATTATTTCTAAAGTGTAATAAAAGCATCTACATCACTTTCTTTGATATAGTTTCTGCTACTGCTACAGATAACAATGTATCGTAATCAGAAGCTGATACATTGCGGACGCCGTGCTCTGCTAAACGCTCTGTTGCTTTACGCATGCCATAAGTAAAGATAGATGCGATACCAATACTTCTGCATCTTCTCTGCGTAATACTTCTACAACTTCTACAGCTGAACCCTGCAGTAGAAATCAAATCTTCAATGACAACAATTTTGGCGTTATCAATGAGTTTTCCTTCAATCTGGTTTTGACGACCATGGTCTTTTGAGGATGCACGTACATATCCCATTGGTAAACCGAGTATCGTCGCAACAATAGCCGCATGTGCAATGCCTGCAGTACTAGTACCCATGATCATATTGCAGGTTGGGTATTCTTTTACGAATGATTTCTGCTAAAGCATTTTCTACATCTTCTCGAACATTTTGGATACGAAAGTGTTAATCGATTGTCACAATAGATTGGAGACTTGATACCGCTTGCCCACGTGAATGGATCTTGTGGTTTTAAAAATACTGCCTGAATATCTAATAGGTCTTTTCGCAATACGTTTTTCATCTTATTCCTCTCCTGTCTGAAATTGTTTTGTTGCTAAACGATCACGCCTCTACTGGGTTTTTCTGCTTTTGTGATAGATCTTCCTACAACGATGTAGTCAGAACCCTAATTGATGTGCGATTGCTGGTGTTGTAACGCTTTTGATCACCCTTGCTATCTGTCACAAAGCGAATACCTGGAGTAACTGTTTTGGAAGTCTTTTCCCATACCTTCTTTACGATTTCCACTTCTAATGGAGAACATACAACGCCATCACAGCCTGCCATTTTCGCATTTAATGCGTATTGTGCAACTGTTTCCTGCATAGACTTTTGGTATGAAGTAATTCTTCGTGCATAGCTTCTTCAGTTGTACTTGTTAATTGTGTAACTGCAAGTAAAGATTGCCCTTACTACCATGATCATCTAATGCCTTGCAGGGCAGCCTTCATCATCTCAATTGTTCCTGCCGCATGAACATTGACCATATCAACATCCAACTGTGCAAGCATGCTCATCGCATGATAAACCGTATTTGGAATATCATGTAATTTTCAAATCAAGAAAGATTTGGTGTCCTTGCTGCTTGATTTGTCTAACGATTTCAGGACCATTACCATAGAAAACTTCCATACCTATTTTTAACGTATGGTTTTTTCGTCCTTGAACTGTTGTAGAAATTCTAGTGTTTTTCTTGGCTGTTAAAGTCACATGCGATGATTACTTCTTTACTCATTTTTATTTATCCTCCTGATTTTTATATATGTTAAATCAATTATATTTTTGTATAGCTTCTACGTCTAATGCCCTTCACTCTTTGCGACGGCGATTGCACAAGCACTATCACCAACTACATTGAGGATGTTACTAACATCTCAATTGGACGATTGATTGCGAGAATTAATGTGTATGTCATTAATGCAAGTTCATTGTTGAAACCTACACCACTTAGAATTGTAAAGAGGATAACAGCTCCTGCACCAGGTGCTGCTGGTGTTCCTACGGATGCTACGAGTGCTAGGAAGCTAATTGTAAGGATACTTTAGTAAAAGTCATTGGATATCCTGACATCCCTGCAATAAAGATTGTTGCGATAACCTGCATTATAGCTGTACCATCCATATTGACCGTCATACCAAGTGGTAGTACAAAGGATGCGATTTCTTCATGTACTCCAAGTTCCTCAATTGTTGTTCTCATGTTTTAATGGTAGAGTTGCCGCACTAGAAGATGTTGAGAATCCAAATAAAGCTACCTTAAAGATTTTCTTGACAAACGGGATTGGGTTTAAGCCAGTTGATAATTTGATAAATAACGCATATCCAATCACAAGTACCAGTAATAAGATACATACTGTTAAGAGCACATAAGCGATAGCAGGTTGTAGGTGTGTTACACCATAACTTGCACAAGTTCTAACAATTAAGCAGAAGATTGCGATTGGCCCAAAGTGATTGATTACAATATCTAAGAATGACTGTTATGATTACACTAATTTCTTCGCAAAGTTTTACAAAGTATCGTAACTTTATCCTGCAGGCGATTGATACAAATACCAACCATCGCTGCACTGACTACTACCGCAAGTACTGCACCGTTATTACCAAATGCAGTAGTGATATTATTTGGAATCGCATTGACGACAATCATAAGAGGATTTTTAGCAGCCGTTCCTGTAGCCTGTGTTAAGTCTACGGCACTGTTTGTAAATGCTCCTGCATTATATGCCACAACTCCTACCAGTGCCGCAATCACAATGGCACATGTCGTTGTTAACATAAAGTATCCAATTGTCTTACCAGAGATACGACCTAACTTCTTTGTATCTGAAAATGAATCATCGCCAGTACAATGCTTGTAAATACCATTGGGATAATAACTACTTGTAATGCACGTATAAATAACTGACCAACAATGTAGAAGATTCCAATTGCTTTCTCGTTGCCTTCTGCAGAAATATCCGCAAATAACATATTGTTGATAGTGTTCCACAATTCTGCTTGATTTCCCTTGATTAATGTTTCTCTTAGAAAAATCACTAATAAACCAACAATGAGACCACACCTAATGCACCCATCATTTTCACTGTCAGTCGAGCTCTTCTTCATATTACTTTCTCCTTTTTCATAAAAACAACCTTTGTACAAAATACACAAAGGTTGTAAGTAATCTATTACAATTCCCTCTAAAAACTACTAGAGTGTAATCTATCATCGCCTTCATAGTATCTCGTACTATATTAAAGCCTGTTTTTTTCTGTTAATTAGGGATACAATATCCAATCCTATTCGTCAATAATGAATTGCAGAACTTGACATATCCCGCTTCGCTATCATCTGACTAAGAATTGGTAAAGCGTTAAAGATATACAATCTTTTCGCATGATAATCATGTTCTTCATTCTCTGCTAGCAATAATGTAAAAATTTCCTTTTACTGCATCACTATCATAATGGAACATATCTGGATGTTGCTTCATATCTTCTATCTGCATCTTAACCGTTCGATATGCAAAATCCTTTGTGCCTGTAAGAGCTAATACATAAAAGTCATCCGCTGTATATCCTTGTGCGGTGATTGCGTTTTCTAATAATTGTGCAATCCAACTTGGATTATCACGTCCATATTGATCTACAGTTGTATGATTGCCCCAATATAACGATCCGCTAAGTGGCACATAGTATCTAAAGTATCTCATGCTATCCATCATCCGATACCATGTTGTGACAGCACCCATAGAAAAGCCCAAGAAGATACGATGGTCTCTAGAAGCTATTAAATCTTCTTCGGTCGTGAGAACTAGCATATGTACGATATGCATTTTCGAAGTGTGGTATCAGATCATTCTGCAACTCTTTACCAAAAACTTCCGTAAGACTTGCATCATAATCATCTGTATCCATATCAACATTATCGTGATAATAAGACGCAAATACCATTAGCATCAGCTTCATCTCTTTATTTTCAGTCAGATGATCAATTACATTTTTAATATCTGTTAAATTATCTAATTCGCCAGGAAAGGATGTCACATCCCCAGTATGACCATGCATGGTATAGACAACATCATATCGCTCTGTACTCGTTTCATATCCATACGGAATATATACATGCACATATTTCTTCATGACTCTACCTTGATAGTCATAGATTGTCAAATCATGTAATCAAAACGTACAACTTTTCCCTGCTGTCTTTTGCAGGTTTCATATAATCTGTAGAGGGACAGTTTGTATTCCTAATGGGATAGATGAGTCCTTCTGTATTTCTTGGCATGGTTGAAACACGAGCTCTTCTATGTATCCGTTTCGTTTGATAATTCTCTTGTCGTACATCCTACTAGTATTGAAGTCAATAGTAGGATTACGATTATTAATTTCTTCATCTTTACCTTCTTTCATTAGAAAGAGAAGATTCCAAATCTTCTATAATTCTGGTTGGAATCTTTTCAACACTTAAATGAATTGTATCTTTCAGCTGTACTAGCTCTACACAGCAGCTTTTTAACATACGCTTGCTGCAATATTGATATCTACACCATTATACTTATCTGATTCATAGACAATTCGATGAATACCCAGATTGAATAATTGCTTTTGCACATTCATTGCATGGGAGAATAACGATACATAAATGGTACATCCCTACAACTGGCCACTTAGAGTTTAAGAGTGCATTCAACTCCGCATGCACGACAAAGGCATACTTGGAATCTAAAGTATCACCATCACGTCCCCAAGGGAAAACTTCATCTGAACATCCTTTCAGAAACCCATTCATAGCCAACAGACACAACTTGATGATTGTCATCCACGATAGCAGCTCCCACCTTCGTATTAGGGGTCTTTTTGAACGTAAGGCTGATAAATGGGCAAGGCCCATAAAGTATTCGTCCCAACTTAAGATGTTTTCTGTCATAGCTTGTTCCTTTCCTAGTACCCGTGCAGAATCCATCATCTAATCCATATACCACATCTAATCTTTCGGCTGAAAATAAGAATACTTATGCAATGAATAATCATTTAAAATTTGTAATACATTTAAATCTGTTCCTAGAATAACGAGAACGTGTTGGGATAGCACGATTTGCCGAGAGATAAAACACAGCTACTCAATAAGTCAACAAGTGCAACACCATAATTTGCCGTTTATGAACCTCTGACTTTATCTGTTGTGATAATGCCACCCATCATAAGTCCTGTCACAAAGCACACCCAAATGAGCATGCACAGAAATATTCGGTAAGAAATTCAATAAAGATTGATAAACAACATATTTATTAGTGCTGCTCGTACTGAGCATTTTCCAACCACCTGTACGTAAAATCAATGTCACATAAGCCGCAGGTAATCCATAGATCCCACCAGAAAGTCCTACCACAAAACTATTTTCTGGCGAAGTTGGCACAAATAGAGGATCACACAACAATCGAGGTATTAGTATCATCAGGTATCTTTTAATTCCTGGTAACGGTTCAAAGATTTTTGCCAAGTGATAATAATGCCATCATGTTCATCATGCTAAATGCCGTAGATGAACATGGACAAAACCTGCTGTCAATAGACGCCAAAATTCACCAGCTAAAACAAAAGGTTTATAGAAAGCACCGATTAATATTGCGTTTGTAATCGTACTATCACTTGGAAACAGTTGAATAAACACCCATACCCCAAAAACATATTGCGATAATGATATTTGTCACAATTGTCTTTCTTTATTTCATTAGACTACCCTCTTACGTAAAATCTCAAGTAATTTTTCAAAAGTATGATGGTAGTGGTGCATGGAATATCATTGTTTCTCCTGTTGTTGGATGAACCAGCGTTAACTCACTGGCGTGTAGTACTTGTCCTTGTGTATCCATGTATGGACATGGTTTTCCATATTTATCATCACCCATAACAGGATGATTGATATATTTCATATGTGCTCTGATTTGATGTGTTCTTCCTGTTTCTAAACGACATTCTAGGTAAGTTGCCACATTGAAACGCTCTAATACATGGAAATGTAGTTCTTGCGTCACGACTATTTTCTTCAGTAACCTTCATACGTTGACGGTCACGCGGATCCGTCAATCGGCATCAGTCAAAACCATCATCATGTGTGATTTTCAGCAACGATTGTCTTATAGACACGATGACAGGTCTTATTCTCTAACTGCTTGGCAATCGCTTCGTGTGCTTATCATTCTTACATGCCACAATACAGCCTGTCGTATCTTTATCGATACGATGAACAATGCCTGGACGGATCCACACCGTTGATACCAGATAAATCTTTACAATGATAAAGCAATGCGTTCACCATCGTATTAGAATAATTACCAGGTGCTGGATGAACAACCATGCTTGCGCGCATGGCTATTGATAACGATAATGTACGCAGTCTTCATACAGAAATATCTAATGGAATATTTTCGGTAGAAATATCAACTGGACGATCTTCCGGTACATCACAACTGATTTCATCTCAATTACACTTCGATGAACTCTTTGCGACTTTTCCGTTAACGAAAATCATGCCGTCATCTGCGAGCTGTTGAACGCGTGTCTAGATAGTTCCGTATTGGAACTGAGATATTTATCCAATCTTTCTTTTGTATCTTCACTTACGATCCAAGTTTGTTTGCCATGTTTTCTCTTCATTCCATGTTGCGATTAGCAATAAAAATACACCAATACATAAAAGCCATGTCACCAACATTAAACACTGAAATCATAGCCATATAGAAATTTAGAAGTCTCTTACACATAATTTAGAATAGACGATCCATCAAATTCCTACAGCACCACCTATCATTAACACAAGAGATGCTCCTGTTAAAATATCTGGTTTCTTTACAAAATGAATGCCAACCCATAAGACCAATCGCCACTGCCACCGCAACCAGTGAAATCGCCCTGTTGTCCAGATAGCAGTGACCATGCCATACCGGTGTTTTTGTACATATGTAATATGAAAAACACCTTCTAATTACAGGGATATCATGGAACAAGCCTAAACTAGCTGCCCCACATCTTTGAATATAAATCAATAAATACTATAACAATAATAATACCGATATAAACCATAACGACCTCAATTCTTTCGTAAAACTACACTTCTTTGTAAATAATGCAAACTCTATTAGTTCAAATGGTTTTCCAAGCAGAAATTAACTTTTCATACTGCTTCCAAACATTAATCCGTCGATTTCTTCCACCAATCTCTTTTTGCAGCTTTTCGTGTAATGGCATTGATTCTTCTTTGGTGAATACTTCATGTCGTACTGCCAACTTCATCATTACCGTTCCCAAAGACTATCTCAAATCGCGAAAGGATGCTTTGATTTGATTGCTTCAATAAATTCTATATCTCATCCTTAACGTAGAATGGTTAAATCACTAGCTTTCAAACAATCAAAATATCTCTAATACGAATGCATCGATAATACCCTTTTTGGATAAAGGATACTGTCATCGATGTCTTTAATCTACCTAGTTCCTCTGATGTCAAACATCATCCTTTACTCACAAATAAGAATGTATCATCTTTAAAATCAACCCAAATTCCATTTTTCACAAGAAGGATGTTTTGACCAACTCGAAAAATTATATGTGTAGTATTTTTATTCATGTACTCATTTACATCCTCCTATAAAATACTTTAGTGTTTCTTCTAAGAAGTTGTTACAAACTCAAGCTGCGATAATGCATACTGATACATATCACCAAACATATTGTACGCAAGATCTTCTGATAGAACACCACAAAGCTAAATCTTCAGGGAAGTTTTCCTGCGCTGTGTGCTTGTGCATCATCAAACCAATCTTAGCTGCTGTAATACTTACTAACAGCATCATATTTTTCATAACACGTTTTAATTTCTTGGTTGCCTTGATTGTTTCTTCTAGAGACAGCAGTCACTTCGTTCATGTATTTGCTTCCATTGTTTCAATACGTTGTACTTGTTTGTTTTCTTTTCATGAGTTTATCACCCACAATATTTTACCATAAGTTAGAAAAAGATACCTAAGTATCTTTATTCAATTGCATTACAATATCTAATACTGCTTCCTTGATCTTTGCATTTACCGTGCAGAGCGCTTCTTCTCAGGAGCTTGCTTTGTATAAGTGGAACTTGATCTTTGGCTCTGTTCCTGATGGACGTACGCAAACCAGCTATCGTTATCTAAAGTAGAAACGTAATACGTTAGATGCTGGAATATCTTCATACCCATGCAGTAATCAGTACCTTCTCTACTTTGTATCCAGCAACTTCGGTTGGAAGATTGTTTCTGATAAAACCATCATACGCTTGATACGTTCTGCTCAGCGATACCTTCTAATACAAGGTTGGTTCATCTTCCGCATGAAGCCATATTTCTCGTAGAGTTCCTGTAATACATTCCATAATGTCTTACCTTGTTTGCGATAGTAAGCAGCAGCTTCTGCTACTAACATACCAGCAGAGATACCATCCTTATCACGGATATCTACACTTGCCATAGCCTACAGACTCTTCATAGCCAAATAGATATGTAGCCCTGTTCAGTAGTGCAGGAATACGTCACAGATGTTCTTGAAACCTGTTAATGCTTCATACATATCAACGCCATACGCATTTGCCATGACAGTACTCATTGTAGAGGTAACGATAGACTTAATCATGACACCCTTTTCAGGTAATGTTCCAGCACTCTTATGACCTTCTAAAGATGTAGTTTACTAATAAGTATCCTGTCTGGTTACATTTAATGGAATATAGTTACCATCATCATCACGCAATTCAATTGCGAAACGGTCCTATCTGGGTCTGTATGTATCAATAGTTCTGCACCGACTCTTCTTACCAAGTTCTTCACTCATCTTGAAGGCTGCAGGACTTTCGGGGTTAGGATAACCTACTGTTGTAAAGTCAGGATCTGGATCCTTCTGTTCTGGCACGATATGCCAGTTGGTAAATCCACGATCCTTCATCATAATCGCAAATGGAATAGAGCCTGCACCATTTAACGGTGTATATACAAGTGGAATATCTAAGTCAATTTCATCACCACTATGGATGCTGGAGCTTTCTACGAAAGATCTGAGATATGCTGGTCATATTCTTCTGATAATACAACAATCTTGCCAGAAGCTACGCCTTCATTGAAAGTCGGACTTCTTAATACCATTCGAGATATCAACTGCGTTGATTCTTTCTTTCCATGCCATCCCGCAACAGTACTACTTACCTGACAGCCATCACTCCAATAAGCTTTATAGCCATTGTACTCCTTCGGATTATGAGGAAGCAGTAATGTTAATACCAGATGTTGTACCTAACACGAATCATAAACGCAAGTTCAGGCGTCGGACGTAAATCCGGAAGTACATAAGTCTTAATTCCATTAGCTGCGAAAATACCAGCAGATAATTGTGAAATTCTTTTGAGAAAATGTCTTGGGTCATGCGCAATCACAATACCTTATCCATCGCTGCTGACCCTTGTGCAGATATACTCTGCAACACCTTGGCTTGCTTTACCAACTGTATAGAAGTTCATGCGGTTTGTACCAGCACCAATAATGCCACGTAAAACCAGCAGTACCAAATGCCAAATTTTGATAAAAACGTTCTTTGATTTCATTGTCATCATCATGCATAATAGCCAACAATTCATCTTTCCGGGGGTCACCCTCAGGGTAGCATTTGAACCCATTCTTCATATCTTTGTTTATAATCCATTATTTTTAACCCTCCGATTATGTGTCTCCATTTTAAACTAAAACATGAAATGTTGAAACAACGGAATATAGAAATCAACTAAAAGACAGACTTTTATAGTCTGCCTTCATAACGAATGAATCAAAAACAATGCTTTTGCTTTTTAGTTGTTTCTTTATACGAATACCGATGATAATCAAGATTACAAATACGGATACATAAGAATAATGTTGCTAATTCCGATGGTAAACCTTCAGCAACAACACATTTACAATCGCTTGTGCAACTGAAAATCATCACGTCGCAAAATACTACAACACCGAGTTACTTTTCACCTGCGGCTGCAGCCGCAATGCCAATCCATCCACGAGATGCGACCATGTTGCTAGAATGAATGGCGTATATGCCCATGAAGATATGCACTACCCAGCGTGGCTGAAACAAGTCATTACCATGCATGCTACGTGCTTACAACACAAGCAATCAAAAATATCATGAATGATATTCTTGCAAATCAAAATTCAAATTATATAAGCATAGTTATTATCGTCCACAAAGATGAATATGATTGTCGTTGTATGAACCAGGGTTTGCCGCAATCATAGAACCAAAAGGTAATGTGATTTCCGTATGCTAAGTTTAATATCTATGACACCACATACTGCAAAAGCAGTGTTCTCTAGTAAAGATTTCAACTGTGATATGAAATGTTGAAACAATGGGAAGATAAATTCATAAAGCACAACAATCTGTTCTTATCAATTAAAAAGCAGACCGCAAAAGCCTGCTTTACTTTTTACTTAACGATTGGAAATTCAAACCAGAATGTACTACCCTCACCAAGATCGCTAATAACACCATATTTGGCATTGTGTAATTCAAGTATCTCTTTAACAATAGCTAAACCAATACCAGAGCCATTTGACACACGAACATGTTCCTTATCAATCTTGTAATAACGGTCCCAGATTTTAGAAATATCATCCTTTGCAATACCTTCTCCGAAATCTTGTATTTCTACACGCACTGTATCATTCCCTAATATTTCACGAACAATGATATGTTTCTTATCACCGCTATAGTTGATCGCGTTTGTCATAAAGTTATTAAATACTTGTTCAATACGTTTGATATCTGCGTTGATAATTGCTTCAGACGATAACTCTGTATCGATTGTAAATCCTTCTTGCATATGATAGACATCATATTTGAAGTTGGGTGTGTAATACCTTAGTTAAGTCAAAATTTTCTTTCTCTAAATGTATCTTTTCTTCTTGTAGTTTCGATAAATCTAATAAGTCATTGACGAGTGACGTTAAGCGTTTGGATTCATCGATGATTACCTGAATATTTTCATCTGTCTTCTCTTCTGGAAGATCCTTCATCATCTCACCATAACCAGAAATCATTGTTAATGGCGTACGAAGATCATGGGAAACATTCGCAATCAAATCACGTTTTGCTTTATCTGCTTTCTGAATATCTTCAGCCGCCGTTAAGAGTGTATCGTTCAACTCTTCCGCCTCACGATAATTTTGAACCGTTACACGTTCATACTTTCCTTCCGGTAATGTTTTCGCAGATTGATTAATTAAAATCAGTGGACGCGCAATCGTGCGATACATGATATAGGTTAATACCAGAACAGCAACCAAGATGATTGCAGAGATATACCACATCTGCATTGACAATGTTTTCTTTGTTGTAGAAATCGGTGTGATATTACTATAAACCATGACAATTGATTTATTCCCATCATGGTCTTTAATAATGCGTGTATATGTAATATTGCGGAAACGTTCACCATTGGTTGGTGTAATCAAGTTTGTATCTTGTACAACCATCGACTCACCCTTATCGCTGTTTTCCGCATTTGCAATCTGCGTTAGGATTTCATTCGATGACATTTTGTATAAACGACAGCCTAGATTTTACCACCTGATTCAAGATATGTATCTTCATACGTACCTGGAAAAACATTTGATTCACGTAATACACGAATGCATGTTTCATTGGTTTCTTGGGCAATGTTGATGTATTCTTCTATATCATCCGCATCATCATCTTCCTTTACAACATTGACAACCGCATTCGATACATTCTCAACTGTACGTTTTTTACTTGCTTCATACATCGGCTCCAATAATAAAGCCTGGAAAATGAACACAATCGCAACAAGCACAAATGAGAATACAGAAAGATATAGACCGATCTTCCAACGTAAACTAATATTCTTTTTTTGTTTAGGCGTTAACTTTTTCAAAACGATAGCCAACTCCTCTCAACGTAATAATATACTTTGCGTAATCACCTAGATTTTTACGCAATAGTTTGATATGTGTATCAAGTGTACGATCATCTCCAAAGAAGTCATAACCCCATACATTCTGTAATAACTGTTCACGTGTTAAGGCAATACCCATATTTTTCACTAGATATACTAGAAGCTCATATTCCTTTGGAGATAATTGAATACGCTGACCTTCAATCGTTACAGTACGTGCGGAATAGTCAATCACCATACCATCAATCTTGAATTGTTCTAAAGATACTGCTTCAACCGGACGAACTCGTTTTAAGATCGCATGAATGCGCATCATTAACTCTTTTGAAGAAAATGGTTTCACAACATAATCATCAACACCAACATCAAAACCATGAATACGATCATATTCTTCACCTAATGCGGATAAAAGAATAAATGGTAACTGTGGTTTTGTTTTCTTGATTTCTTTCACTGCGGAGAAGCCGTCTAAGTGAGGCATCATAATATCCATGACGACAAGATCATAGTTATTCTTTTCGCACAATTCTACTGCTTCCATGCCATCGGCAGCTTCAGCTGTTTCAAAACCTTCGTGTTTTGCATATTTAATAATCAATTCGCGAATCTTCGCTTCATCATCTACAATCAAAATCTTCGTCATGGAACATCCTCCTTATAAGTATCTTAGTAAAACTGTGTGAACACTACGTGAATACTTTAAATACTTTCAATGAATTCAGTTACAACATCTAATTCTGGAACGACTACTTCATCGATGCAGCCCTTATCTGCAGCAGCTGGAATCTCTGGATTCATTGGAATCTGTGCAAGTAATGGTAAATGATACTTCTGTGCAACTTCATGTGCATGTGATTTACCAAAGACATATATCTTTTCATCACAGTTAGGACATTGTACATAAGACATATTTTCAACAAGACCCAATACCTTAATATTCATCATTGATGCCATGTTAATTGCTTTTTCAACAACCATGGATACTAAATCCTGTGGACTTGTTACTACGATAATTCCATCAAGTGGTACAGATTGGAATAAAGTTAATGGAACATCACTTGTTCCTGGAGGCATATCTACAAACATGTAATCTACTGCTTCCCATAATACTTCTGAATAGAATTGTTGCAGAATAGAAGCCACCATAGGACCACGCCAGATAACTGGAGTTTCATCCTTATCCAACAACATATTAGAAGAAATTAACTGCATTCCATTCTTTGTGATAGCTGGATAGATAGTACCCTTAAAACCTTCAGCCTTTGATGTAACACCAAAGATTTTCCTTGGGAAGGACCTGTAATATCACCATCTAATACAGCTACTCTATGATTTCTCTTTTGCATCATAGATGCTAACATAGATGTCACAAATGACTTACCTACACCACCCTTACCTGATACAATACCAATTACTTTCTTGACACTAGCGCCTTCATGTAATTCGAATTTCTGAATACCTTTTTTATTAGGCATACGGAAGCCATAATCTTCCGGTGTTTTTCCTTTTGCGTTTCTTTCACTCATTTTCATCACCTCTTTACTCATTTTACTATAAACATTGATAAATTTTCTCTATTTTGCCTATATTCAGGTTATATATGATATTATTGTTGCGTTAAAGGAGATATATCATGTCAGGATATGTAGTTGTAGGTTCCCAATGGGGCGACGAAGGAAAAGGAAAAGTCGTAGATTTATTGGGTACTAACGTCAATATGGTAGTACGTTTCCAAGGTGGTAATAACGCAGGCCATACCGTTGTCGTTAATAATAAAAAGATCATTTTACACTTATTACCATCAGGTATTTAAACGCAGATGCTACATGCATTATTGGACCTGGTGTCGTTGTAAACCTATCCGTATTATTCAAAGAAATTGATACATTAGAATCACAAGGATTTACATGTGATCACTTAAAGGTCAGTGACCGTGCTCACCTTCTTATGCCATATCATGTAAAGATTGATGAATTGCAAGAATTACGAGCTGGAGCTGGTAAGATTGGCACAACCAAGAATGGTATCGGTCCATGTTATGCCGATAAATACACACGTATCGGTATCCGCGTTTGTGATTTACGTGATTGGGATGTATTCCAAGAAAAGTTAAAGGTAGTACTTGCACAGAAGAACGAAGAAATTGTTAAACTCTTTAACGCAGAACCATTTGATTATGATGAAATGGTAGCTACATTCAAAGAATATAGAGAACGCCTACTACCAATGATTTGTGATGCGACTGATAAGATCAACAAAGCATTAGACGCAAAACAAGTTGTATTATTTGAAGGTGCACAAGCAAATATGTTGGATATCAACTACGGTACATATCCATACGTAACTTCATCATCCCCTACTGCGGCTGGTGTATGTGAAGGCGCAGGTGTATCCCCACGAAAACTAGACCATATCATCGGCGTAACAAAGGCTTACTCCCACACGTGTTGGTGAAGGTCCATTCGTTACCGAGTTGCAAGGCGATGAAGCACATGCTTTACGCGAAAAAGGTTCAGAGTATGGAGCTACTACCGGAAGACCACGTCGTGTAGGTTGGTTGGACTTGCCAGTTGTTCGACAGGCTGTATTAATCAATGGTCTAACTGAAATGGCACTAACAAAACTAGATATTCTAACAGGCTATGAAAAGTTACCAGTTTGCGTAGGCTATGAAATCGAAGGCAAAGAGTATGATACAGTCCCTGCTTCCCTAAAGGACTATGCAAAAGCAAAACCAGTTTACAAATACTTCGATGGCTGGACAGAAGATATATCGAATGCCAGAACATTTGATGAGTTACCTGCTAACTGTCAAAAGTATGTACGCTTCATAGAAGAATACACAGGCACAAAGTTCTGCTTAGTATCTGTAGGTCCAGATCGTAACGCAAATATCGTATTAAGAAACATTCTAAAATAGTAATAAAGGTCGATAGAACAAACTATCGACCTTTATTAATTATTAGAAATTCTGATTTGCTTTATATCTCTTTACGGCTGTAATACTAAATGTTACAAAAAGCCGCAAGAAGTGCTGTTAAATATACAGAAAGATTTGTAGTATCTTTAGTCTTAGGTGTTGAAGCAGCTGGTGTAGATGGTGCAGATGGTGTTGGAAGAGGTGTAGTGGCTAATGCATACTCATATACAACTCTTGTTACACCTTCTGCTAAGAAACCAGTTGCAGAAGCAGACGTAGCACTTGGGCCTACTAGAGTATATTCTTTACCATCATATGTAATTGTCTGAGGTGCTTCATTCGCATCTTCTGCTGTATTATATGTAGCTAATGCATCATCAGCGTTGTAAAGTGGTCTTAAATTTGTATCAATGTAAGTAGCCTTAATAGAAGTGCCCTCACCAGCAATTACATAGTCAACAATAACAGAACCTAACTGTAATTGAGAAACATCTTGGTCAGCCATATCCTCTGATAAAGGTGCAAAGTATGTTATTGCAGAATTAGCCCTTAAAGTAAATTTGTTAACATAATCAAAGAATGTTGATGAATTGATATTTACATCATTTGGAATCGTTGTCCAATCGCCATTATTTGGTGTGATATATGTATTTGGATTAGATACTGATTTGATTAAATGACCATCTTGTACATATTCATCAGTAATTAACGATACATCAGATAGACCACCAACATTTTCTAAATCACCATTCATTGTAACAGTATGAGTTGAATATTCCTCTAACGATTGACATCCTGTTACATAACCACGGAGTGTCTGACCACCATCGCTGGCTTTCCATTCAGCTCTAGCATCAAGAGGTAAATACTTGATGTTCTTGGCTTGATCCATTGGAATCGTAACTTGTACCAAAACTGATTGGCTATGATTTTGTGTTGTATATATGTTATATGACTTCACTTTTCCATCATCTGGAAGATAATCATTACCCGATATGACATATGCTTTCTTACCATTCGCTAAACCTTCTGCTGTAGGGATACCATATTCATCATCACCAGTATAATTATCAATTACGTCATTGTAATCAGCAATTGACATAGGTGTATTGACTTCGACCGGATTACCATTCGCATCTCTTGTACCTACCAATGTGAATTTTACATCCGCATTATCAATATTAGGGACACGAATGAGTAAGTCACTTACAGTCTGGCCTTCATCACTTGAATGTAATCTTTGATAGGAAACAGTAAAGTTATAAGTAACACCAGTACCATCCTCACTGAGTGTCGCTGGTAAGCCTTCAACGTTGACATATCCACCGATATCGACAACATTATCAACTGAAGTTGAATATAATGTTGAGATAGAATTTGGTAAAGACTGTGAACTTGATTCTGTTGCTTCTGATGTGGATGATTCTGGAATAGCTGTTGGCGATACTTGCGTTGATGTTGTATTCGATTCTTCCGCATGTATTACTTGACTTCCAGTAAGCATGAAACTAGTAGAAATAGCCACACATATACTTAAACTTTTTAGATATTTATTCATAAATTCTGTCCTCACTTATTGATAATCTCAACATATGATTTGATACTTTTCAAACCATAATAAGAATATTTTACGTTGTCTAAATATCTTTGTCAATTTTTGATGCATTACATTTAACATTAAGTATAAAATTATACATTTTATAGTTATTTTTCATAAATAAAAACTGCATGGAAATTCATCCATACAGTCTTCATTCTAATCTCGTAATTTTAAAGAATTCCAACACGTTTATAGATCGTGTCAACGTTACGTACATGGTACATTGGGTCGAAACAATCCTCAATTTCTTCTAATGTTAAGGTGCTTGTTACTTCAGAATTTGCTAACATCAACTCTTTGAAATTGAGATTATTTTCCCATGCTTTAATTGCCTGAGGTTGTACCGTATCATATGCCTTTTCACGGGACCAACCCTTTTCAATGAGTTTTAACATAAAACGTTGAGAGAAGATAACACCATTTGTTAACCAGATATTCTTCTTCATATTTTCCGGGAACACTGTTAGATCCTTTAGAATTCGTCCAAAGCGATTCAACATGTAATCCAATAGTTCTGTTCCGTCGGCGCAAATAATACGTTCTACGCCTGAGTGAGAAATATCTCTTTCATGCCATAGTGGAATATCTTCATACGCTGCTAGCATATATCCACGCATTACTCTTGCGGCACCACAAATATTCTCTGAACCAATTGGGTTACGTTTATGTGGCATTGCACTAGAACCCTTTTGTCCTTTATTGAAATGTTCTTCTGCTTCGCGAACTTCCGTTCTCTGTAAGTGACGGATTTCCGTTGCCATCTGTTCTAAGGAAGAAGCGATAAGAGCTAAAATAGCGAAGTAATGTGCATGACGATCACGTTGTAATACCTGTGTTGAAATAGCAGCACTTTGGATACCTAACTTTTCACATACATAATCTTGCACGAATGGTGGAATATTTGCGAATGTTCCAACTGCGCCAGAAATCTTACCAGCCTCAACATCCTTACATGCTAGTTCAAAGCGTTCAAGATTACGCTTCATCTCTTCATACCAAAGCGCAAATACTAGACCAAAAGTTGTGATTTCCGCATGTACACCATGCGTTCTACCCATCATAACAGTATCTTTGTATTTCAAAGCATTTGTCTTAAGAATATCCATGAATGTATGAATATCCTCACGTAAAATCTTATTGGCATTCTTGAAGCGAATACCATTTGCAGTATCTACCACATCAGTGGAAGTTACACCATAGTGAATCCACTTTTTTTCTTCACCAAGACTTTCAGATACACATCTTGTAAATGCGACTACGTCATGTCTTGTTTCCTGTTCAATTTCTAGAATACGATTTACATCAAATTTTGCATTCTTGCGAATCTTTTTAACATCCTCAGCCGGAATTTCGCCTAGCTTTGACCAAGCTTCATCAATGAGAATTTCTACATCTAACCAAGCCTGGAATTTTGCTTCCTCACTCCATACATCACGCATTACCTGTCGGGAATATCTTTCAATCATAGCCTCTCTCCTTTTTTCATTAGAAACAACTGCCTGATTTATTTTTCAAGTATGTCATTTACATACTTGCGTGCATCCTCAATATTATCGGCCACAACTAGTACAACAACTCTACCATTATCCTCCAATACTGCATTTGATATCTTAAATACTTCAGTTGGATAATTATTTTCAATCGTTACTTTTTGTGAATCTAAATATGTTAGTAAGTGCTGGCGAAGTACATCAACACTTGTATCTTCATCTGCCACAAAAACAGCTATTGTATTCGAGTTTCCTTTATCGCTAGCAAGATAGGCAACTTTATCATCTGTTAAATCTTCACCTTGCATAAAGACACTATCCATAACCTTATCACTTACTTGTTCCATGGAATCAGATAGGTTTAATTTTCGTAGTAATTGGGAAGCGACTTTTCCTGCGTCTAATACACGATTTGTATCATGCGTCACAGAAGTGTTATGACGAGTAGTACAACCTACTAGGAAACAAAACGTTATTACAACGATTAATTTCTTTAACATGAATCTAATCCTCTTCTCCATTAAGAATGGAATAATTCTCCATTATCCGCATCTTCTGTACCAAATTGTGGAAGCTCTGGTAATTCATCTAAGCTCAATAGTTTAAAGGAATCTAAGAATTCATCTGTTACAGAATATAGAATCGGTCTTCCTGCCGCTTCACTACGACCATCTTCCTGAATTAAGCCTCTAGCTACTAACTTACGTAACATCACATCTGCACCAACACCACGAATTTCTTCAATTTCAACACGTGTGATTGGTTGTTTATATGCGATGATTGCCAATGTCTCTAAAGCCGCATTGGAAAGCTTAGCTTCGGTAGAAGTTTGGAATAATTTTTAGCAGCTTCATGAATAGATGCCTTGGATAAGAAACGATACTTCTCACCAAAACGTGCTATTTCAATACCACGACTTTCTTGTAAGTAGTATTTCTGCAGATCATCAAATAGTTCTGCCACATATTCTTCTGTTGCATCCATGGATGCGGCAGCCTGATCAATCGATAAACCATCATCCCCACAAAGGAATAATAGTCCTTCTAATATCGCAAGCATACGCTCCTTTGGGTCTGGTTGTTGTTCCTCTGATGATGAAGTTGCTTCATCAAATTCTTCATCCAATACAGCAGCGTTGTCTTCTACGATTATCTGATTTTCCATTTCACTCATTCACCATCTCTCCTCTTCTAAACCAAATTACTTCTTGTTCATCAACCGTAAAGAATAACTTATGTTGACGAGCAAGATCTAAAACAGCTAGGAATGTCGCAATGAACATCTGAGGTTCATGCACATCGTCTAATAATGCCTCAAAGCGGAAGGTTTCAGGTAGATGGTCTAACTTTGCACGCACTTCAATCTGACGATCTTCCATTGAAATCTCTTTAACTGTATAACGTGCTTCTATCGGTTTAGACAACTGCATACGCATCATGATGCGCTTCATTGCCTTCATTAAATCATATGGATTTCCTTCGACCTTTAAGTCTTCATCAGAATGTTTCATCCATTGATCAACTTCCGTACTAAGAGGTCTACCCATCATCATTTGACGTTCTTCAAACAAGGCATTCAAACTCTCACTGATTTCCTTATATTGTTGATATTCCAACAAGCGACGAACCAAGCGCTCTTTTGGATCTTCTTCATACTCATCTTCTAATTCTTTCTTATTACCAGGAATCATTTCTTAGACTTATATTCGATTAAAGTCGCAAGTTCCGCCAAATATTCGCCAGCAATTTCCAAATGTAATTGTTGCATAGAGTTTAAATACGCAATGTATTGGTCAGTTAACACGTTCATATCTAAGTCCATTAAATCCATTTGTTTCTCTTTGATGAGATGTAACATTAGATCAAGAGGACCATCAAATTTTTCTATCGTTACCTTGAATTCTTCCATATTTTTTACCTTTTGCATTATATCAAATAATCCCCCATCTAACCATATCAATCTGATGTTACCTACAATGGTAAATAAAAAACTACCCGAAGGTAGTTTTTATCCAACAACAATATTTACAATACGATTTGGCACAACAATGAGTTTACGTACTGTCTTTCCTTCCATTTGTGCTTGTACAGATGGTAAAGCAAGTGCCATCTCTTCTACAATCTTCTTATCTTCGTCGATATTTGCCATGAATTTACCACGAACCTTACCGTTTACCTGTACAACCATTTCAACTTGATTCTTTACAAGTTTACTTTCATCGTATGTTGGCCAAGCTGCAAATGTCAGAGTATCATCATGACCTAAGAATTGCCATAGTTCTTCCCCTAAATGTGGTGCATAGCACGCAAACATTTGTACAAAGCCTTCCATATATGGCTTGTAGAGAGTTTCAGCCTTATAACATTCATTGATGAAAATCATCATCTGTGAAATTGCAGTATTGAGATTCAAGCTTTCGATATCGCTTGTGACCTTCTTAACCGTCGCATGATAGACTTCATCTAAAGAGCCATCATTTGTATCACTAAGTTTATTAGACTCCACAATCAAACGATGAACACGTTCTAACCACTTATGAGCACCATCTACACCTTGTTCACTCCATGGCTTGCTGGCTTCTAATGGTCCCATAAACATTTCGTATAGACGTACAGTATCTGCACCATATTGTTCAATTAATACATTTGGATCAATCGCAAACTCTGGATAACGCTTACCCATCTTAATACCATTTGCACCTAGGATCATACCTTGGTGAACCAACTTCTGGAATGGTTCTTTCGTAGAAACGATACCCTTATCGTAGAGATAACGATTCCACATACGAGAGTACAACAAATGTCCTACAGCGTGTTCTGGTCCACCAACATAGAGGTCAACTGGCATCCAGTGTTTCAGTAGTTCTGGATCGGCAATCGCCTTATCATTCTTTGGATCGATATAACGCAAGAAGTACCAACTACTTCCAGCAGATCCTGGCATTGTACTTGTTTCACGCTTACCCTTGATACCATCAACAGTTACATTCACCCATTCATCATCTTTCGCAAGTGGGGATTGTCCACCCTTACTTGGTTTATAGTCATCTAATACCGGAAGTACGAGTGGTAACTCCTCATCACTAATTGCCACGTAGCGATCATCTTCAAGATGAACCACAGGAATTGGCTCACCCCAATATCTTTGACGAGCAAAGATCCATTCACGAATCTTATAGTTAATCTTCTTTTGACCGATCTTGTTAGATTCTAACCATTCAATCATTTTATCAATGGCTTCCTGTTTATTTAAACCATCTAGCCATTCTGAGTTAATGTGTAAACCATCTTGTGTCCAAGCTTCTTGCGTTACATCACCACCAGCTAGCACTGGAATAATTTCCAAACCAAACTTCTTCGCAAAAGCGTAGTCACGTTCATCATGGGCAGGTACAGCCATAATTGCACCTGTTCCATAACTTGCTAGTACATAGTCAGAAATCCAGATTGGAATCTTCTTTCCATTTACCGGGTTAATCGCATATGCACCAGTGAATACACCTGTCTTATCTTTATTTAGTTCTGTACGTTCCAAATCAGATTTTGTTGCACATTCTTTACGATATGCTTCTACTGCATCTTTTTGCTCGCTACTTACAATCTTGTCAACAAGAACATGTTCTGGAGCGAGTACACAGTATGTAGCGCCAAACAATGTATCGCAACGAGTTGTAAAGACAACAAAGCTATCATCATGACCATCAACTTTAAAAGTAACCTGTGCACCAACGGACTTACCAATCCAGTTACGTTGAATTTCCTTTGTAGACTCTGGCCAGTCAATGGTTTCTAGTCCTTCCAATAACTTTTCAGCGTATGCTGGAATATCGATTACCCATTGACGCATATTCTTACGAACAACAGGATATCCTCCACGTTCACTCTTACCATCAATAACTTCGTCATTGGAAAGTACTGTTCCCAACTCTTCGCACCAGTTTACTGGCATGTCAACACATTTTGCCAAGCCATCTTCAAAAAGATGCTTAAAAATCCATTGTGTCCAGTGATAGAAAGAAGGATCTGCTGTAGAAATCTCACGGTCCCAATCATAACTAAACCAAAGGCACGTAACTGTTTCTTAAATGTCTCAATATTCTTTTCTGTAAATGTAGCTGGATTATTACCTGTCTTAATCGCATATTGTTCAGCAGGTAAGCCAAAGGCATCAAACCCCATTGGATGTAATACGTTAAAACCCTGCATACGCTTCATACGACAGATAACATCCGTCGCTGTATACCCTTCTGGATGACCTGCATGCAAACCAGAACCAGATGGATATGGGAACATATCTAACGCATAATACTTAGGTTTAGAAAAATCATAACCATCTGTTTTAAATGTTTGATGTTCATCCCAATACTGTTGCCACTTCGCTTCAATCTTCTTGTGATCAAATGCCATAATCAATCTCCTTTTCAAAATAAAAAACGTCCCACTCTAAGGACGTTATATACGCGGTACCACCTTAGTTTATGATTGTAAATCAATCACACACCTCAAATCTTCTTTAACGCAGAAGATACGTTTGCTCAAAAGGTGAGTTCATGTAGGTCATCATACCGTGTCACATCAACCCACGGCTTTCTGGAAATGAATCACTCACTACTATTCTTTATCACTGCATTACCAATATATTAACAATCATCATCTATTTTTTCAATGCTTAATGATGACAACCACAATGATGCTTTGCAATATCTGGATTATAGTTAAGCGTACCATCAAGATAGGCAAGTACTGCATCATCTGCTCTACCGCTAACGCCACCATATATTTGAATGCCATTGGAAGATAGAGTTTGCTGTACTGGTAACCCAAATCCTCCTGCTATCACAACATTTACACCTAGTTCTAACGCTATCTGACACATTATCACATGCCCATGTCCCTTCGGAACATAATCCTTTGTATGAAGAACCGTATTACCTTCAACATCATACAAACGAAAAGCAGGTGTATGACCAAAGTGTTGATATATCATGTCATTTTCAATGGGAATCAAAATCTTCATATCGCTCTCCTCAATAGACGATTATCGTAATATTCCTGTTAAATCATCCAAGATGTAATCTGGATGAAGTTCATCATTTATACCTTGTTTCATCATCTCTTCACTACCGGCCACATAGAATGTAAGCATTCCTAACTGTAATGCAGGTACAATATCTTTCTTAAAGCGATTTCCTATCATAATTGTTTCACTTAAGGAATATGGTAGATGTGTACTTGCAGACTTCAATAGATTCTTTGTGCCACACCCGAAGTTCATCGCTTTACATCAGCCGCATACTCTAGCATACGTACAATCGTTCCATTGCCAATCTTCTCAACTTGATCCACCATTTGAATACGACGATGATCAACAGACACAAGTTGGCTACCTTTTCTTAACTGTGTAAAGACATCCTGATATTCATCATAAGATAAACTACTATCCATTCCCACAAAGAAATATTGTGGACGATGATGTGTAATATGAAAGCCTGTATCGGTTAAGACTTGACGAATTCCTTTACCACCGATGTAATCTACATCAATCGCCTTTTTATCATGAGTGATGATATACTCCACTGCAGCCATTGTTGAAGTATAGACATTCTCTTTTTTAACACCATAGACTCCACAAGATTCCAACTGATTTAAGATATCATCAACCGTTACAGAAGAACGTTCTGTCAAAATCAAATAACTGATATTCTCCATTTGGAATGCCTGAATGAGTTCCTTAGCACCTGGCATGGCTTGTTTTTGTTGCATCAATGTTTCTAATTGTATGATATAGCCTTTACTTGTTAACATTTTCTTCCCTCGTGTGCTTATTGTATCACATAGATGTGGTATGATAATACACGCGAGGAAAACACATGAAACAAATACAAAAGATATTACTGATTTTGGGTATTATATTCGGTTTAATTCTATATCTATTGGTTGATGCATTCTTACTTTCACCAAGTAAGTTTACAGTGCGTTACCAGACACTTACATCGAATAAGATTCCACAAGATCTAAATAACACCAAAATCTTATATGTCTCTGATATCTACTATGGCAATCACATGAATCAAAGTCGTTTGCAAAAGCTAGTGGATACCATCAATCGTATAGCTCCTGATGCGGTGGTGTTTGGAGGAGATATCTATGCACCTAACGCAACAATCTCAACAGACTCTGATGGTGAGGTCGCAACTGCACTATCTTCCATCAAAGCTCCACTTGGTAAGTTTGCGGTATTAGGCGATCAAGATTGTGCAACTGCAGAGATCAAGTCACATGTATTATCCATCTTACAAACTGCAAACTTTGAAGTGATTTCCAACAGTTCTGTATCGATACATAATGGTTCATCTGGTTTTATTACATTAGTTGGACTTGAAAATGAATTAAACAGTACTCCCAGATGTAAATACAGCTTACGCTAATGTAAGTAGTGATAACTATGTCATTACAGTATGTCATACCCCTGACACTGCATCACTAGTACCTCTTGATACAACAGATTACTTCTTGGCAGGTCATTCTTTAGGTGGTCAAGCATATTACCTCTTAGGAGCCTACTATGCACCTGAAAAAGCAGTCAATTATCTGCGTGGAAAACACTTAATTCAAAATTCATTTATGCTCGATATCACAAATGGAGTCGGTACAATCGGTGTCGATATGCGTTTCTTAAGTCCAGCTGAAGTTGTATGCTACACACTAAAATCAACAGCACCTACAACAGAAACAAATACAACGCCAGGAATATTCAATGATAATCCACAAGCAACACCTACTCCAACACCAGAAACCACTCCAGAATCAACACCAGAACCAACAACAGAGCCAACTCCAACACCAGAGGTGACTCCTACTCCAGCCCCTACACCAGAGTCTGATCCTAACGCTACCCCAACACCTGTTCCAACCGTAGCACCATAATAATCTAAACAACAAATCCACCGAAAGGTGGATTTTATCATATCTTATTCAATTGTCGGAAATGTACTACGATCATCCAAATAAACCGGTGCTTCAATCATGCATTCATGTGCTGTTTCAAACTGAAATTCAATTAGTACTGTTTTCGCAACTCCACCAACATGATCATAGGCAAACGTCACCTTTACCGGTAACATACCCACTTTACTAGCATATTGATATAACTCATTATATCTACTTGCACGATGTACAAGATAGAAAGAACCATTCGACTTTAACAAACGTTTCACCGCTGTAAATAGTTCGCTAAGTGGTAAATTTTCTTCATGCCTACCTGCTCTTTTATACTGATTTACATTCATTAAGTTTTGATTGGTTGTAAAAAAAGTATGGTGGGTTACATGCAATGACATCAAACGGCTTATCTTGATAATCTTGAATCTTGCATGCATGTAATTGAGCATCTACTTGATAACGTTCTAAATTTGTCTTGTTAGTTCAAATACTTCTGAAAACAAATCTACCCCTACCAGTTCTTTTGGTTTTCGTAATGATGCGTATAGTAAGATAGCACCTGTATTACAACCAATCTCAAGAAAGCGATGATGGTGTTTGATACGTAGAAAACGACCTAACAATTCCGTATCCGAATTCATACGATAGAACTCATCCCCTTGATTGATAAGAAATTCTGTTCCGCCTAAATAATCAAGCTTCATGTGTTTCCCTTAGTTCAAACCAGAATGTTGAACCCTTTCCAACAATACTTGTAACACCATACTGTGCATCATGCGCATCTAAGATTGCTTTAACTATCGCTAGACCTAAACCTGTATTTAACTGATTTCGTGAGAAAGAACGCGATGTCTTATGATAACGATCCCATACGTATGGTAGTTCACTTTCAGGGATTCCTTCCCCATCATCACGTATTTCAAAATGCATCGTTTCTTCATCAGGCTTACGATAAGCTTGTATTGTGATGTGTTGTCCTACGGCAGTATGTTTTAAGGCATTGGTTAAAAAGTTTGTAATAACCTGTCCAATCTTCACCTCATCCGCATAGATATAAAGTGTTCCTGGAATCTTTAGCTCCACAATCTGTCCACCTTGGGTAATAGACTTTTGATTTAACTCGATAATTTCACGGATTTTATTTGCTAAATCCATATTCCTACGATTGAGTACATAATTGCCTGATTGCATCTTAGCAAGCTCACTCATATCATTGATAAGTCTTGTCATATAATCCGTCTCTTTAATAATGACTCCTAAATGTTTGTCACGTTTAACCGGGTCATTACCAGAGATATCTCGAATCATTTCTGCGTATGCACGAATGTCCGTCATTGGCGTACGAATATCATGTGATACATTTGCCAAAAGATCTCTTCTTAACTCATCAATTTTAGATAGTTGTCGATTTGCTGTATTTAAACTATTGGCAAGTTGCTGCAATTCTGTTAAAGAACCACCATCAAAATGCGCACTATAGTCCGCTTGTGATAGTTTCACAGCTTCTTGTTTCATACGAATGATAGGATCAGTTACCAAACCTGAAATCATCAAAGCTACAATAGAAGCGACGACGATTACAATCATCGTATAGAGTGCATATTGTCGTGTGAAAAACGTTACAACACTATCAATAGGCTCAAGTGCAGTATTAACAAACAGATAATAATTACCAAGGTTTTCACGGATATGACGTGCATAGATAATCATCTCCTGTCCAGTACGCTCATTTGTCATATTCATACTGAGCTCGCCATTCTGTAATTTACTGTCAATCGTTGAAAGGTCTAAAAGACCCTGAATCTCTTCGGACTTAGGATCTTGTAAGGCGCAACCTGCACCTAAACTATCTGCACTGTAAATTTTTGTCCCACTGTCATTATAGATAGCGATACAAACGTTATTATTGACCGCTTCACGAATCGCAGACTCCACTCCATTTCCACTTGCATTATTTTTAATTAATGTTTGTTGGATATGATCAGCGACAGTACGTACTGCCGCAATCTTAGAATTACGATAATACGGACGAATTAAGCCAGTTTGTAATAAAGCGATAAATAACGTAATGCCAACGGCCATCGTAAAGAACGCTAGCCACAAACGAAAGCGGATACCATGTGTATCAAGCTTCAAACTTATACCCCATTCCACGAACTGTTGTGATGAAATCACGGTAAGGGCCTAAGTTATGTCTTAGCATCTTGATATGTGTATCAACCGTGCGATCATCGCCAAAATAATCATAATTCCATACTTCTACTAATAAAGTTTCACGTGAGAGCGCAACATTTGGATGTGTTGCTAGATAAAGAAGTAAATCAATTTCTTTTGGTGTTAATGGAGCCTTTTCCCCATCAACGGTTACAACTCTACCAAGCACATCAATCTGTAATCCCTTAAAGTTCATCACATCGGAATTTGTCTGCGTCTTTTTACCACGCTCTAAAACAACTTTAATGCGCGCAATCAACTCCTTAGGTGAGAAAGGTTTTGTGACATAATCATCTACACCTAACTCAAAACCAAATAACTTATCATATTCTTCTTGTCTTGCGCTTAACATAATTACAGGAACTTGGTCAATACTCTTGATTTGTTTACAAGTAGAAAAACCATCTAACACCGGCATCATGACATCTAAGATTACACAATCAAAATGTGTATTCTTTACCTTCTCGATTGCCACTAGACCATTCTCTGCTTCTTCTGTTTCAAAACCATTGATTTCACAATACTCACGTACAACTTCACGAATATTTGCTTCATCATCTACAATTAAAATTTTTGCCATACTATTTCTGCCTTACTATTTCTATTTGATTTGCTAAAAAGGAAGCTTCATCTTGAATTTTAGCATAAAACTGGATATATACACCCTTCACTAAATACTGACTATATTGTGAATAGAGATTTGGCATGACTGCCATATCACTTTCTCCTGTTTCATCAGTTAGTTTTAGGAAGCACATTAAGTCCCCTTTGCGAGTGCGGATTTGTCTTACACTTTGAATATATGCAAAACCACGATACAAACCTCGATTACTATTTAGTTCCGCTAGCGGAGGATATGTAATTCCTAGTTTCTGTCTTAAATGAACGATTGGTTGTTCACCTAGATTAAATCCAAGCGCAGCCTTTTCATTTTCACTGAGTTCTTCTTGGCTATCTTTCATACGAATTACAACCGGTTTGGAAACAAGTTGTGGGTCGATGGATAATTGTGCGCCAAAAGGCACTTGTATCAACTTTGCATACTTGATAGCATCATCCAAGGTATTCAACATTGTAGTTCTACCTAAATCAAAATCATCAAGTGCACCTGCTGATATCAAACGTTCTAGTTGGGTTCGATTGATTTTGCGTAATACAACTCTTGCAACAAAGTCAAAGTAATCACCAAAATTTCCGCTCTTGTTACGTTCATCAAGGATAGTTCTAGCCGCTAATGTTCCGACGTCTTTGATGATAGATAGCGGTAAAATAATCGACTTTCCATTGTGATAATAAATATCTGTGGAACGATTTACATCAGGTGCTTCGATAGAGATATGCTTTCTTCTACATTCAGTAATATAGATTGCACTCTTAGTACTATCCCCGATTACACTATTTAGGATTGATGTATAAAACTCTAATGGGTAGTTTGCCTTTAAATACGCCAATTGATACGCAACCAAGCCATAGGCAACCGCATGTGACTTATTAAAGCCATACCCTGCAAACTTCTTTGCTAAATCAAAAAGTTCACTCGCCATTTGATCACTATAGCCATTCTCTTTGCAGCCACGTACATACTCTTGTCTTAATCCTGCTAATTCGTCTTCATTCTTTTTCGAAATAGCCTTACGAAGAATATCTGCTTTCACAAGTGAAAACTTCGCTGCAATCTGAGCCATCAGCATGACTTGTTCCTGATAGATTGTAACACCATAGGTTTCCTTTAGAATCGGTTCTAATTCCTTCGATGGATATACAACCGATGACGGATTCTTTCTACCTTCTAAATAAACATTGATTTGATCTTTCGGACCAGGTCTAAAGAGTGCCAACGCCGCAATAATATCCTCAAAACAATTCGGTTTCATCTTCCGCAATAAATTACGCATGCCATCCGATTCAAACTGGAAAACTCCAATTGTATCTGCTTGCGCAAATAACCGATATGTTTTTGTATCATTCAGTGGGATCGATAAAATATGGAAATCCGGATTATTCTTATGAATCATCTGTACAATTTCATCGATTGTTGTTAGATTTTTAAGTCCAAGGAAATCCATCTTAATAAGACCTCTTTCCTCTAGGTAATTTCCAACAAACTGCGTCGTTTTCATACCTTCTGCCATTTGTATTGTCGGAACGATCTCTTCGATTGGCTTTCCTGACATGACGATACCAGCCGCATGAATACTCTTATTTTTTGGAAGCCCTTCAATTCGTTTTGCCATGTTAAAATATGCCATCAATTGTGGACTTGCATTGAGTAATACACGCAATTTTTCTTTTTGTTCATATGCTTTCTCAAGCGTAATCTTTGGTGTTTGTGGAATCAAGCCAACAATCATATCAATCTCACGCTTCGAGATATCCATAGCTTTACCAACATCACGTAAGACAGCGCGGGATGCTAAAGTATCAAAGGTAATGATGTTGGCAATATGCTGTTCACCATACTTTTGATAGACATAATCAATAATTTCTTGGCGATGGATATCTGGAATATCTGTATCGATATCTGGCATCGACACACGTTCTGCGTTTAAAAAACGTTCAAATAAAAGATTATATTGTAAAGGGTCTACCATTGTAATACCCAAACAATACGCAACCAAAGAACCAGCAGCGCTACCTCTTCCTGGTCCAATATAAATTTCCTTTTGTCTTCCATAACGAATAAAGTCATAGACAATAAGGAAATAATCTTCAAAGCCCATTTGGTGAATGACTTGTAATTCATGTTTTAAACGTTCAACATATGCAGGCTTTAAATCACCATTCAAACGCTTTTTCAATCCCGCCAGACATAATTGCGGTAAATATTGTTCTGCAGTTATACCATCTTTTAATGGATATACAGGAATACCTGTCTTTTCTAGATTTCCATCACAATGACATTCACTAGCGATTTCATCTGCTCTACGCAAATCATCCGTATCGTATATCTGTTCCATTTCAGGGATTGATAAGAAGTATCTTCCTGTAATTGGAGTCACATTCTTGTCACGTACGGTTGTACCCTGCTTGATGGCTGATAATACCTTTAATGTTTCATAATCTTTTTGTCCAAGATAATAGATTTTATTTACAGCAACCGTCTGAATTCCTTGTGCTTTCGCTAACGCTTTTAAAACTGCATTCTTAGAGCGCCATAAAGATGTTTCCTCGTATGAAATTGCAATGTCAAACGAAGGTAATTCAGATTTCATCTGTACTAATTTTTGTGTGATTCCAGTACGATCTTCACTGATGAGTTCTGCATCAAAATATCCACCTTCACCATATACAATGAGGAAATTATGTTCGCAGTATTGAAGTAGTTCTTCATATGTGGCATACTCTCTTCCATCGCATAACATAGAAGATAGCTTCATCAAGTTTGAATAGCCTTTATTATTTTTTGCAAGCAATAAAAACGGAACTTTCTGTTCGTGATAGAAAACATCAACTTCCAATCCAATTATCGGGTGGATTCCCTCTTTCTTACATTCATGCAGAAAACGCGCTACGCCGTGCATCACATGATGATCGGTCAGAGCGACACTTTGATATCCATATTTTTTCGCTGTTAAAACAAGCTCTGGAATGCGAATTGTGCTATCCAGTAACGTGTAACAGCTACGTACGAATAGATGTGTAGTCATATTACTATTATACCTTATGGCGATACGATTAAGAAATAACTTAACGGAAAAGTTAATATTGTCATTAAAATTAAAAAAAGAGACGAAACTGCGATATAATATTAAATGATACATTTTTAGAAATGAGGTCAAACAGTATGAAAGTTGCATTTGTTACAGATAGTGGTACTGGAAAATCTATTCACGAATACGCAGAACAAGGAATCATTAGTCTTCCTTTGCAAATCAGCGTAGATGATACAACATATCAAGACATGGAAACATTGAATCGAAATGACTGCATTCGCTTGATGAAGGAAGGCAAAGTATTAACTACCTCTCAACCATCAGCAGGCATTATCGAAGAATGTTTTGAAAGTTTAAAAGCACAAGGTGTTGAGTTAATCATCGCTGTACCTATTTGTAATGGGCTTTCAGGTACAATTAGTACAATGACCGCAATTGCCAATAGTTTAGATATCAAGATTATTTGTATTGATACTTATGTAACTGCAGTTGTACAAGATTACTTAATTACACATATTAAAAAGTGGTATGACGAAGGTAAGTCTCATTTAGAGATTCAAATCCTAGTTGAAAATATCATTAACTCTACAAATACATTGCTTGTTCCAGAAACACTGGATCAGTTTATTCGCGGAGGTCGTATGACACCTCTTGCGGCAAATTAGGACAACTTTTAAAGATTATCCCTGTTTTACAGATCAACAAGAAAACTGCAGGTAAAGTTGATACCCTAACAAAAGTTCGAACTTTCCGCAAAGCACTTAGCACAGCGGTAGATGAAATTGCAAAAGATAATCCAGATGAGAATACACTCATTACAATTGCACATGTCGCAAATGTTTCTGAGGCAATGAATCTATATCACACAATGACAGAACGCTTCCCTAGCGCAAAGATTCAAGTTATTGAATTACCTAATGCAATTGCGGTACATACTGGTATTGGTTGTATTGCAATTCAATATTTTAAAACCTGCTAAGAAATGGAGGTTCCATGGCACAAAAGAAAAAGTTATTTTTGCCTGACTTTGATCATCCGGAAAAAGTAGAACAACCGAATGAAAAGCAGCGCGAAAAATTACGAAAACAATATATACGTAAATTACGTTGGCAGAAGATTTTGACTGTATTTATGGTTTTGGTCGTCATTGTGTATGTCGTCGGTGGCATCTATGCTGTACGCTATGCAAATAAGCTTTTAAAAGGTATGCCGACGTTAAATGTAGATGATTTAATTAGTACAGAATCCTCAAAAATATATGATGGAAATGGTACACTTCTAACAGAAATTGGTACCTACTACCGTGAAAATATCCCCTATGAACAAATGCCGGAATCCTTAATTGATGCGTTTTTATCTGTTGAGGACTCTCGTTTCTTCGAACACAATGGTTTTGATATTCCTCGCTTTACAAAGTCTATTTTAGAAACAGTATTACATCATAATACACAAGGTGGATCCACCTTTACGATGCAGCTAGTAAAGAATACTTACTTCTCCATCGAAGATGGCGACAACAGTACTGAGCGCTCTGCTACCCTTTCCTACAAAGCACAGCAGATTGTGTTAAGTATGCAATTAGAAAAGCAACTCAGCAAGCGCGAAATCTTTGAGTTATATGTAAATAAATTAAACTTTGGTGATCGTATCCGTGGTGTACAAAAGGCAGCTCAATACTACTATGGTAAAAATGCAAACCAACTTACACTTGCGGAATCTGCACTACTTGCCGGTATTATCAATTTACCAAATACCTATAACCCATATAACTATTTAGACTACGCTACACAGCGTCGTAATAACGTATTAGATTTAATGCAATACCATGGATATATTACAAGTGATGAGTGTGCATTAGCCAAATCGATCAAAGTCGAAGATACGCTTGTTGGTAAATCTAATTTCAATACAGGTAATACACATTTTGCATCGTATTTAGATGTCGTACTAGATGAAGTACAACGTATGACAGGACTTGACCCATTATCAACCGGTATGTCTATCTATACCGCATTAGACCCAACGATTCAAACCGAGATTGAAGCAATTCAAAACGGTGAAGTTGTTGACTTTGAAAGTGATCTTGTTCAGTTAGCAATGATTACCCTCAACAATAAGAACGGAGAAATCGTTGGTGTTGGTGGAGGTAGAAACTATGGCGGTGATGGTGGATCACGACTATTAAACCGTGCTCTACAACAATATAAACAACCAGGTTCTAGTATTAAACCTGTATTAGAATACGCGCTTGCATTTGAATATTTAGGATACTCTTTGGATGAGATCTTAGTTGATAAACCAATCACCTATCCTGCAGAACAGCGAGTTCTAGTAAACTATAACGGTAAATATGAGGGTGATGTTACATTAAAAGATGCGATGGCAAACTCCTTAAATACCCCTGCCATCCAAACTCTTGAGAAAGTAACAGCTAAGATTGGTTCTGACGCAGTTGTCGATTACCTTAAGAAGATTGGCTTCTCGCAAGTCAAATACAGCAACTACCACCTATCTTACGCAATTGGTGGTAATGACTTTACAACTTCTGTCGCAGAAATGGCAGCTGCACATGCGATGTTAGTCAACTTAGGTATCTATAACGAACCACATACGATTCGTCGCATCCTAACAGATGATGGTAATGTCTATGAACCACAAAATCAGAATATACGTGCACTCTCAAGTGGTAGTGCCTATCTCGTAGATCAATTGATGGAAAATAACGTCAATCAAAACAAATATTATAACCATATGCAAATATTACAAAGTGGTTATCCAGTCTATGCTAAAACTGGTACAACTGACTGGGGTAATGATGGATTACAATATGGTATTCCAAGTGGTGCTGCGAAAGATAAGTGGATGATTGCTAGTACATCACAATACACTAATGCGGTATGGTATGGATTTGACCAAGCAATTGATGGTGAAATGACATACTTCCCTACTTGGCGAGATTTGAATACACCAGGACAAATCAATCGTCATATGCTTGATATAGAGTCCTATATCTCACCAGATACAATTGGTGGAGTTACACAGCCAAGTGATGTTCAGGATGTTACCTACCTATATGGTACATATCCACACGTTGCAAACGACGGTTCTAGTTATGGTGGTAAGACAATTACATCACAGGTATCTTCAAGTGGTTTAAAATATACACCAACACAATACGCAAGTTCTTATCGTGACAACAACAGTTACCTTGCTGGACTTAACGCCTCTATTTCAAATGGAATTGTATATATAAATTGGCTAACCCAAGATACATGTTCTGGTAGTCGTAATATATCCCTCAAGGATAACTATAACAACATATCGAAATATGGTGCTTGTCTTGCGTATAATAGTTTCTTGCAAACATCCACAAACGGTAAATTCTATGCGGACTTATACCAAGATGATGTCTATATTACTTCTATAACGAGTAAAACAAACATGTATGCAGGTATTCCAGAATACTTTAAAGGAAATGTCAAAGCTTGTGGTTACTTTGTGACAAGTGGCGGTAAGAAATCAGAAACTATCTGTACAGATGCAGGTTACTATGACCCAGATGCAACAGCTGCAAAAGATAATAAATAAACTTGAAAGAATCTATAGCAATATAGGTTCTTTTTTTATAAATAAAAACGAATAACAGAAATATATCCATTATTCGCTATTCTTGACTAATACTACTTCCCCTCTGCCATAAGCTGTTTTACAGGATCTGGTGCAACAATCTTGTTAACTTGGTTAATACTACTGATATACAGCTGGAAATTATCCGTAGTAGACATCTTTGTCTTTGTCTCTTTGTTGTCATATTGTGTGTCAATTGAAACATTTACTTCACTAGGAACGAGTTTAAACTCTCCATCTTCCATCTTTCAAGTACAAGATGAATTTGTAAATCGATAGATGTTATACTATCTTTTTCAGTTTCAAAAATTCCACTATCTAAGAACGTCGATCTAAATGCAGAGATAACATCATAGTTATCTGTTGCGTCTCCTTTAAAGTCTAGGAATACAAATTGTTCATCTTCCGCCCTTGTAAACTGATCCGCAAATGTTTCACATAACTTATAGAATTCATCACTATGTCCTACCTCCGGAACTTTCTCTTCATAAATACCTTCCAAGGACTTTTTCCAGCTGTTTATATTTTGCCATCCTAAATCCCTTCTATCATTGATATAACTGGCGTAGCTAACCCCTTTGCTAGGAGAATAGTAAAACAGTCTATATCGATAATAGTCCGGTTCCGTAACCCTAAGAAGGCTTTCATCAATGCTATCCTTATAACCTTTACTTTCATCATAATCAGCATAGTGACGATAGAATTGCTCATAATATGTTTGTGGTTCAAATATAATATTCCCTTGTCGACCAAACATTGCAAAACCATACTGTCTTGTTTGTCTGTATTTTTGCAGGTTCTTAGTATAATAAGAACTCTCATATTTTAAACTTTTTGCATCATGAAGAATTGTTGCAAAATTCATAACATCTTCCGCCGCATGTTCTGTAGATATTTCTGCTACAGAGTCTTCTGATTTTCGACAAGCAGAAACAGTAACTGCTAAAACAACGGTAAGGAATGTTAAAAAGATAGTTCTTATATGTTTCATTTTAGCTCCCCCTCATCCGAAACTGCATTTTCAACTCCACTAGGAGCTTCTACATGAATTCCAGAGTTGATATTAGAATACGTTACTTGACTCACCATTTTCTCCTTTGAAGATGAATAGGAACGTCTAGAACATGTAAATGTAACCGATAATGGTGTATAGTCTTTTTTTCGATACTGTTAAGTCAATATTTAATTCTGCGCTTTTTATCATCAGGGAAAAAAAGTGAAAGCGATTATTTGCTGAAATAGCAAATAAATCTGAATTTTTGACTTAAGAAATCTATATCAGAATTTTTGATAATGGATTGTGATAGTTTCTTTATCTTCTGTAATTGTAAATTGATCTTTTATTGTTCTGAAATATGTAATCGCATCACGCTGGATTCCAACTGGCCTTTCTTGTTTATCTGTATCATATTTCTTGCGTTTCCATTGCGATTGCGTATCTAATTTGTAATATAACTCACCATCTTCATAATAATAATCATATACAACACCAGCTTCATTCTTAAATTTACCTAAAATAAGATCTTGTCTTAGGTAAAATGTACCTGTAAATTCTTTTTTTCATTGTGATACGAAGCTGGTTCACCTGGCAACGGAGTAGAATGCGTACCATCTTCTGTATTAACAATGTGTATTTCACCCGTCTTCATTCTTTCAAAGCTTTGAAGAACCTTATCGATCTTTTCCTCATCTGCTGCTTGCTTATTTGCATTCTTACTGTCAGTTGAATTACAGCCAATTAAAGTAGTAATCATCAACAAACTCAAAGCACCCATAAGCAGCTTTTTAAAGTTATGCATTAAACATTACCTCCTAATCATATAACCCCCTAAGGTTATTAATAATTATAAATGTAAATCAGAAATATCACAATTATACTATTGTTGTTGTAATCAATCCAAAAGATAAACCGAAAAATAAAGACTAACAAAATAAAGCAATGTATTTTACAAAAATTCGCATTATGTATGATTTTTTTAATAAAAAAAGACATCTAGATAGATGTCCAATATACTACTCAGCCTTTAAATCTCTTGCCATTAGATCTCTCATTGCGTCTAATGGTGCTTTTCCTTCATAGAGTACTGCATATACTTCATTTGTGATAGGCATTGAAATATTCCGTTTCTTTGCTTCTTCATAAACAACTTTACATGCAAATACACCTTCTACCGTCTTTATTTTCTTCCCAAAACCTCTTGGCACCCTGGTCTAAACCAATCTGATAGCCAGCCATAAAGTTACGGGAATGACGTGATGTACATGTAACGATTAAGTCACCTACTCCATCAAGTCCAAGATATGTTTCTTGCTTTCCACCTAGTGCAACACCATAACGCGTCATTTCCGCAAGACCACGTGTCATAAGACCAGCTCTTGCATTATCACCTTGCCCACTACCTTCTAAGATACCACTGGCAATTGCCATGACATTCTTGATTGCAACACCAATCTCAGCACCAATCACATCTGAGTTACGATATACTCTAAAGTACTGATTAGAGAATAAGTGTTGTACTGTCTTAGCAGCTTCCTCGTTATCACTTACCGCATTAACCGAAGTCATCAAACGTAAAATAACTTCTTCAGCGTGCGATGGACCAATCAAAGATACAATAGCCTTACACTTTTCTTGTGGAACAATTTTAGAAATCACAACACTCAAGCGTTCATGTGTAACAGGATGGAATCCTTTTGCTACATTGATTATGATTGCTGGTTTTGTTAGATGTTGACTAGCTTTTGTTAGTACTTCTTCAAGTGCCATTGTTGGAACTGCCGCTAGTACTACATCCGCATCTGAAACAACAGATAAATCTGTACTTGCATGAATATCATGGTTAATTTCTGTTTCAAAAAACTTTGTATTGTGATGATTCACTTCAATATCTTCAACTTCACGTGGATCAATACCCCACATGATAACTTCCTGTTGATTATCTGCCAAAACCTGTGCCAAAGCTGTACCCCAGCTACCTGTTCCTAATACACATATTTTCATTCGGATACCTTCTTTCTAACAACAATACGAATTGGTGTACCACTAAAATCAAATGCTTGTCGTAATGAATTCTCTAAGAATCGTTCATACGTAAAGTGCATGAGTCGTGGATCATTACAGGAAAGTACAAATGTTGGTGGTTGAATTGATACCTGTGTACCGTAGTATACACGGAAACGTTTTTCCATTACGAGCTGGAGCAGGAGTTGTAATCTGTGTATCCGTAATCACTTCATTAAGGATATTTGTAGCGATACGACGGCAAGAATTTTCGTATACCTGATCAACGACTGGAATAATTGTATCTACTCTTTGATGTGTTAGAGCACTTACAAATACAATAGGCGCATAACTTAGATACGCAAATTCAATACGAATACGTTCAATGAACGCATTCATTGTCTTATCATCTTTTTTTCAACCGCATCCCACTTATTGACAACGATAACGATTGGCTTCCCTGCTTCACAAGCATATCCTGCAACGTGTTTATCTTGTTCACGGATTCCTGCTTCCCCATCAATGACAAATAAAGCAACATCACAACGTTCAATCGCTGTCATCGCTCTTAATACAGAGTATTTTTCAACCGATTCATATACTTTACCACGCTTACGAATACCTGCTGTATCAACGATAACATATGGTTTTCCTTCATAAACAAATGGTGTATCAACCGCATCACGTGTCGTACCTTGTACATTAGAAACAATAGAACGTTTCTCTTTAAGAATTGCATTTACAAGTGATGATTTACCAACGTTTGGTTCTCCAATAACAGCAATGTGAATACCTGTATGCTTGTCATCTTTGTCCTCTTCAGGCATCAAGCGTAAGCATTCATCCAAAACATCGCCAATACCAATACCATGTACACCAGATACAGCGATTGGATCACCTAAACCAAGGTTATAGAACTCATAGATATTCATCATACGAGTTGAATCATCAATCATATTTACCGCAAGAACAACCGGTTTTGTTTGTTTCTGTAAGATTCCTGCAATATAAGAATCATCATCTGTCAAACCCATCTTACCATTTACAACAAAGAGAATAACATCCGCTTCATTCATTGCAATCTGTACCTGGGCACGGATTTCTTCTTGATAAGGTTGATCTGCTAATTGGATACCACCTGTATCAATTAGCTGAAACTTCTTTCCAGTCCATTCACCAGTCGTATAAATACGGTCACGTGTTACACCAGGAAAATCCTCCACGATAGATACACGAGAACCTGCAATACGATTAAAAATTGTTGATTTTCCAACATTCGGACGACCAACAATTGCAATTACTCCACTATGCATTACAAAACCTCCTTTTCAATAAAAGGCTTAGCAAGATCATAGATACGTTCTGTTACTTCTTCAATTGACATATCACTTGTGTCAATTTCAACCGCATCATCCGCTTTTTTGAGTGGCGAATTAGCACGCGTCATATCTTGTAAATCGCGTTCTGCGATTTCCTTCGCTATTTCTTCAATACTTCCAGTCGGAATATTCTTAGCGATATTCTGATCATATCTACGCTTTGCACGGGCCATTGGAGTAGCTGTCATATAAATCTTCACTTCCGCATCTGTTAAAACAACAGTTCCAATATCACGGCCATCCATAATAAAGCCCTTCTCTTTTGCCATTTCTTGTTGGCGTGCAACAAGCATACGACGTACATTTGCTAGCTTAGATACAAGACTAGCTGCTAAGCTTATCTCATTCGTACGAATTTTATCAGATACATCCTCTCCATCCAATAAAATAGAACCATCTGTCAATAATTGAATCTTTGTATGTTCTAACATTTTACATACAGCCTCTTCATCTTCTAAACAAATATGATTTTGTAAAGCCTTATATGCTGTACTACGATACATCGCACCTGTATCTAAATGTACATAATTTAATTTTTTTGCCAGACACTTCGCAATGGTACTTTTTCCAGCTGCTCCAGGTCCGTCAATCGCAATATTTATCTTCATCTTATGCCCTACCACTATTCATTACAATGCCATAAATTGCTAGTAATAATAAGATTACAAGCAATAGAATAAGCACAACAACCACAATATTTAACACATGGTTTGTATACTGCATCTTCTCATTAACATCTGTTAGATTTGCTTCATAGTTGTCCAATTGAACACGCATCTGTGTTGTTTCATTCAATAGGCGTTGATTTGTACTTTCATAATTCTCCGTCTTTCTTGGAAACATCGCAAACGCATCATCATTATTAGTTGTCTGACTTGTTTGCTGCTCACTACGTGGTTCTTGTGGATTCATTAAATCCCCAAAAGCATCACTAAACTGCGCTGTATTTTCAAGTGGTGGGAAACTAGTTGTATTCTGACTCATATAGTCTCTAGAATCCATATGACTAACACGTGGTGTAAAAGCAGGAATCTCAGGAAGAGAATTATCTGGATTTGATCTCTTCTCGTTCATTAGATTCTTTACTTCTGCCATGATGTCTTCTTTTGTAAGACTCATTGGATCATTAATATGGTTGTTATCACCTGTATAAGGTACATCAAACAGATTATCCTGCTTTGATGGAGTTACAGGTTTTGCAGGTTGAGATGTACGTTGTTTATTTGATGACATAAATGGAATGTCAGTTGTTCCTGTACTATTAGAATATGGCTTTTTCACAGGCTCTTTACGTGCTTCTTGAATCTTCTTATTTGCAATGGAATCACCCTTGATCTTACGTAAGATATCCATGGATGTATTTTCTAAAGAAGAATTTCCCTGTTCGATATTATATTGTTTTACTTCACGAATATACTGATCTAGATAGTCATTATCATATCCCGCTAAGTTATTTACAGTCGTAAAAGCACCAGCCTCAAAGTTTGCCAATGTTGGTTCTGGTTCTGCATGTTCAAAGGAAGTGATTGGTTCAGAAATCACTGGTTTAGCAGGTTCCACATCTTTGATTGGAGCACTTACACGGCGATGAACACCTTCGTTAGCACTCTCTGTATAATCTCCACTTCTGTGGAAATTATTCGCATCAATCTGATTCAATCTCTTTTGAAAACGAGATAATTCCTTGGTTGTTGTTACGTCGTTACTATCTAAATCTTGCGCAATACTTTCGCGCAATTCTTTATATTTCTTAATACGTGATAATTCAGCCATATGTACATCTCCCAATAAACAGAAATATTATACCATATCCGTATTTATTTCACTTACTCGCTTGGATATTTTTATCATTTACATACGAAAAAAGGCGTGTTATTACGCCTTTTCACTAAATTTTCAGATTAATGCAAAAAACCTGAGATACGCTTGTACAATAGTCTTGTGATGACACTTACAACAAATCCCTTGATTAAGTTAAATGGCAATACACAAACAAAGAGTAATCCCCATACACTCTTAATAAATGGGAAGATTGCAGCACCCATCTTAACAAATGCATCAATAGGCATTCCATATAGTGTTGAATAGAATGGTAATAGCACAAAATAATTCGCTAGAATACCAACTGCAGCCATCACAAGTGTACCCACTACCATACCAATAAGAGCATTTCTCTTAGACTTTTGCTTACGGTAAATAATCGCAGCTGGCACAGTGAATGCAACACCGATAATGAAGTTTGCAAGTTCACCCACAAACATCGTCTGTGTAGGTTTAAATAATAACTTCAAGATGATTTTGATTGCTTCAATAAAAACTGCTGCCCATGGCCCAAACGCAAATCCACCAATCAATACACTGACTTCACTAAAATCTAACTTGTAAAAGTTAGGCGCGATAAATAGTAACGGAAAATCAAACAGCATCAGCACAAACGCTACCGCACTGAGGACCGCTACATTCGCAATAAATTTTGTTGTTAAAACTTTCTTACTTCCTGACATGGTTTCATCTCCTCGCCTCAAAATAAAAGAGGCTATCTAAGATAACACCTCGGGTAAAAATTGATGATGAAAAAACTGTTTACTCTTCCATCCAGACTGTACTGTCGCCATCGGAATTGCACCGATTCAACCTTTCGGTTCGCGGGGTATACCGCCGGTCGGGAATTGCACCCTGCCCTGAGTTTTATCTTCTTTAGTATATACCAGTTTATTTACACTTACCAGTAAAAAGAAAGAAGGATTTCTCCTTCTTAGATATTTAATAATGTTTTTAGCATCTCCACTGTGCTTTGCATTGTAAGTGGAATATAGAAATATGCAGTACAAATAAATCCAGCAACTACTATCATCAGAACAATCATCTGCGCACTTGTCGCAAATGGCGCAGACTTTATATAGGCCTGAATACGTAGATATACACCAGCCACCATACCAAGAGTTCCTAGCAAGAATCCAACTAACATAGACTTAGATAACAATAGTATCGCAAGAATATACATCACTGTTGGAAGTAAACTTGCGATAGAAGTTAATGACGCAAGTTGATGACGATAGTTATAAGATACCTTGATATTTGCGATATAGCCACTAATTACCAAATAGATTCCTTCAAATAAGATGAATAAAAATGCTAGTTTTAAAGACATGATAAATGTGTCACTAAAGTTCATTCTAGTAAACCCAAATGGTGAAAGATTAATATAACTAGCAAGCATTGCAGATAAGAAATACGCAAACGCAATCCAATGAATTGAATTACGAATCGCAACACCAATAAACATCATGAAGTCATCATGGTTTTTTTCGCAAGACGATCAATCGCATACGCTGGGAATAACAGTCTTGTTAAGAAGTCTGTCTTTGCAGTACTTATATCTCTATCTGCTTCCGCAATCAATCTTTCTTTTCGCGTCATCTTGATAGGCTTAGACTTTTCTTCTACAGTCGTTTCTTTTCTATCCGCTTCTTCTGTTTTCGCAACTTTTAGTGCCTTCTGTTTTTCTAAACGCTTTTTCTTTTTTTCTTTTTGAAAATCATCTTTCAGCGATACATATTTTTTTCTTGTAATAGTTGCCATGCATGCTGAGAAGATTCTTTTGCCTTATGCCCAGCATCTGAAAAGAAAGATTTCATCTTTCCACCTACATCACCAAGTGCAGCTTTTGCTTTATCAAGATTCTCATCTAATTTGATATCTTCAACAAACTTCTGAGGAATCAATTGATTCATAACTGATTCTGACTTAGATAATTTTTTTCACTTTTTATAAATTGCATGTTGTTGAAACGGTCTATGACGATACTGCACAACACGCTGACGGTAACTAATAGGAGTATTTGTTCTTCTTTTTACTGCCAATAAATCTTACTTTCTCCATGAAACTCGCCTCCAGTAGTTTCATTATAAACAAAAAAAGACTATCTTATAACACTCTTAATTATGAAGAATCTAAAAATATTGCTTTATCGAGTGACCCTCATAATCTAACACAACTTTTTTTATCTGGATCATATTCCACAATAACTATCTCATTTGTCAGTTGGATATAAATATATCGATCTCTGATTTGATATTTATCTTCTAAATTCATTTCAGTACATAATTCTTTTTTTAATAGAGCAATCGCTGAAAGTTCTTCTTGTTGATAGGTATAGATTATATCTAAATTCTCTAGTGTTTTTTTGCTTGGTAATTCAAATTGGTACTCAGTACTGTTACAAGTGTTATCACATATAGAAAGATAACGAGAAAATATGCACTGATAAAACCTTTATTGTTTACATAAGAATACTTCATATTCTTGGTTCTCTCTAACATACCGTAGAATCACGCTATCATTTTCTAAGTAAAACATTGCACTCTCTATATCCATTAAGAATATTTGTGTACCTGGCTGTATGATAAGATTCTGATTCACAAGACGTAATCTCATTTCTTCATGTTGTCTTTGAAATGAAATCATAGTTGGTTGTAATTCTATGTCATACGCTACTGCTAGATAATGCCGTAATTGCACTAGCGCAATCTGATCTTGTAATGGTGTTCTATCTTTTAAGATACTACGTGTTATAGAGATAACTTGTACTGTAATTGGAATGCAGATACAGACTGTTAAAATACATATTAAGATTTCAATCAGTGCGAACCCTCTTCTATTTGACATGCTTGTAAACACCCTTCTATTTCATTCATCGCTTCCAATAATGACTCTTCCATCTCACGTATCTTTCTTTCAAATACAGTATGTTTGGCGTAATTTGCTTGTATGATACTTGTAAGTAAACCAACTAACAATAATGTGATACTTAAACTAACAAATGCTTCGACGGTAAATAATCCCTTTTTATTGAATCGCAAGTCTACCACCACCAAGTTCTACAATGATTGTACGTTCATTTTTAAAATAGATTGTCTTTGCTTGATTCACATTCCCTTTTTGATTAAAACGTACATTATATTCTTCAAAAGATATTCTTTTTGCTTGTTTCATTGCGGTACTTTGTAAATATAGATATTTATCCTCAAATGCATAATATTCCGTTTCTAGCGTATGTACATTCGTCGGTAACAACATCATAAATACCGATATCGCAAAAAGAACTACACACATCTCCAACAAACTAAACCCTTTATTCGATATACGCATGTCCATCACTGATTACAAGACTCTTCTCGCCATCACAGGTAATCTGCTGTTCTGTTAATAATCCAGCATTCACTAAATCACTCACACTTCCAGGATAACTATCGTATTCTAGTTTATATTGGATAATCGCAGAGTCCGCAATCTTCTCCAAAGCCTTACAACCTTTGTCATTTACAATCGTTAGTGTCTTTTTAATATTTGGTATTACTAATAAAAACAGTATTGAAATAATTAAGATAACAATCGTCATCTCCAGTAATGTAAATCCTTTTTTATTCATCCCTCACCTCCTAAATGTTCTGTAACATCTGCATTGGTAACATTAATATCTGATATATTACAAGCAGTATTAGTCCTATCGCCCCATAACAAGATAGTTGTACGCTACGCGTAAAGATGCGTACTTGTTTGATATGTCGTTGTTGGTTCATCACTAGATATCCTTCTAGCATCTTCTCACAGTTTGAACCATGTAAGGCAATTTGAAAGAACTGTTGTAATGCATGTTCTACATATGGTGTATGTAATGTATTTTCAAATGATTCACCTTTGCATAAAGATTCGTTCAACTCTTGTGCTATTAAACACACCAAAGGTTTCTCTTTCATATCTAACAATATTTTCATTGTTTGTATCGTAGGGATACGTACCCTGACGCATTCAAGGAAGTATCTTGCAAATTCCGCAGATGCTTTTTGAACCAAAAGTGAATCTGGCATGTGCTTTACAAGCAAACGATATAACCAACATTTTCTTTGTGGATGTTGAAACACAATCCACAACAAGATTCCTATAACAATTACAAAAGTCGCTAGCCACGATAATAGTTGTATCAACCCTCGTAAGAAGTAATAACTTTGTGACATTCACCTCAAAACTAGTCATTAATGTAATCATCTGCGGAAAGACAAAACCATTAAACAAATACATTCCAAAAAACATCACAAACAACATGACAACCGGATAGATCATATCCTTCATCATCTTCTGTTTCGTTCGTTCCTCATGGTTTGATAGTTCTATTGAAATCCGCAAACTTTCTAGTACTGGTAGATAACGAATAAAGTTATTGAAGTACTTCCCATAACAAACCGGTAATAGCGAAGAAAATGCATCTTTAAACGTCTGTCCTTGTTCAAGTTTTTCTAATACATGCGCAATATGCTGTTTATTTCTTTTTGTCTTTAAAATTTGTAATGTATCAGTAAAACTAAACCCATTTTCCATCAAACTTACAATTCCTTGGCATTCTAGTTTATCAAAGCGAGTATTCCTCAAGACAATCCGACGCAATATATCCCTTCTTAACAGCATTTTGTAATTGTTTTTGGAGTGAGATAAACGTTTCGGAAACACATCGATGTTCCAAGGCATAAGCCACCTCCTTTCGGTTCATATATTCATACACACCCGAACGTTTTCCAGCTCCCAAATTGAATAAGCGTTGATTAGAAATGCCTATCAGCACATCTTTCAATTGGTACATATCCACTCCTAAATCTAATAGACGATCAATCGCAGACATACAATTTTGACTATGTAAACTCGTCACTACCAAATGCCCTGTTAGTGCACTGCGCACTGCCATTAATGCAGCTTGACTATCACGTATTTCTCCAATCATGATGATATCCGGATCATGTCTCATGAGTTGTTTAATACCCTCGTCATAAGATAAATGTTGGTGGTCATTGATCTGTATTTGCACATAGTTTTCGTGATACACCTCAACAGGATCTTCCAGTGTAAATATCTTCTTCCCCTTAGTTTCATTAAGAATGGTATATAACGTTGTTGTCTTACCAGAACCTGTTGGTCCAGAAAAAATAAAAAGCCCTGATGTATGTTTTGTAATATTCCTTAGCCATATTGAAGTATCATAATCAACTGTTAAATCTTCAATATGTAGAGGTGAATGCTGATTCAGAATACGTAGCACACCTGATGTATTGTGATAACTTGAAACTAGCGCAAAGCGTAAAGATACTGGTTGCCCATCAATTTCCATCTCAAATCTCCCCGTTTGTGGATGGTGGATATCTGATAAGTCTAGATTTGCTTTATACATCAGATAACGAAATAAACGAATATCATCTTCTTTTGGGACCATTTGCTTAACATCCTGTTCTATCTTCATCTCGATACTCAAACTTTCTTTCGGATATGTTTTTAGATGAAAATGGATATCCGTTACATGAAATTCCATCGCTATTTTTAAACATTCAATCAATCGTTCTTCCATAGTAGTCCTCGCACTTCTATATTCACTAGGAATACAAAAAGTCCATAAAAAAATGTTCGATTTCTCGAACATTAGTATTCATAATTTAAATCAAATTTCCATCTGACTTCTGTACAATTAGATAATAGTAACCTGGAGGTGTTTGTGTTGTTTGATCATATTCTCCATATCCTTCAATATTTACCATTTCCGCAATGAGATTTTGTTCTAGATCATAGAGTTTTGCCACAAAAGTACCTTGACCTGTATGCTTACCATAGATTCTTAGACTTCCTGCATTAAGATAAAAACGCACAATGTAAAGTCCACCAGAATTTTGAATCTCAGTTGCCTGTTTACTTGTGGCAGAATCTGGATCATCAACCGTTGTTGGTAAATCAAATTCCTTTTCTTTTTCATCCTTCGGTTTTTCAACCGTATTATCAGTAGGAATTGTCTTCTCCTCAATCATTTGTGTGATACGATGATCAACAGCCCCAAAAGAGCTCTGCAAGTAGATAATATCATCATGGTCATTCTTATTAACAGAAACTGTATAGAGAGAGACTTGTTGGGTCATTGTACGCCCATTTTTCTGATATGTGTATATACCATAAACATTGTTTCCCTTAATAATTGTCTGGGTGACAGTACATTTATATTGTGGAAACTGTTTCTTTAATACAGACTCCACTAACTTTTGTGCATCTTCATCCTTAAAATCAGTTGTAGAAATCGCAATCTTATCTTCCTTCGCTACGTAGCTTGATCTTTCTTTATGACAACCTGCTAGTAATACCGAACTCAAACATAAACCAATCAAAAATTTCTTCATATTACTTCCTCGCTTCTATTCTACACGAAACTAAGACAAAACAACTTTGATTTATTCTTAAAAGTAAGAAATCATATAGGGATTATTACGAACTTCAATTCCTATTGTACTTGCAGGACCATGTCCTGGGTAGATTTGTAAATCATGTGGAAGGGTCTTGAGATAATCTAGTGTGTGACGCATCTTCTCATCACTACCAGAATATAAATCTGTTCTACCACAACTAGATGCAAATAGCGTGTCGCCTGTAAAAAGAATATTCTTATAGCGAACACAGATACTACCATCCGTATGGCCAGGTGTATGATGAATTTCTAAAGAAAATGTTCCAATCTTAATTTGTTTCTCATTTAAATCATGTATTGGCGCATATACAGGTGCACTATAGCCATAATGTCCAGCGTTACTTGGTGATACAAGTGGTAAATCATGATGATCCATAAAAACAGGACAGTTATATACATCACACAAATCATCCACAGCCCCCGTATGATCAGAATGTCCATGTGTCAAAACAATACCATCAACAACTTCATCCTTACCAACACATTCCATAATCTTCTTATAATATCTTCCTGGATCAACAAACAGCACATGACCATTATCATGTAACACATAAGAATTCTCTTCAAATTGACCAATAGGTAATATATCTAATCTCATACAAAATATAAAAAAATAACCAACAAAGGTTATTTCTTCTCCTTATGCAATGTCATTTTGCGTAAACGTGGACAGTACTTCTTAACTTCCAACTTTTCTGGGTGCTTACGCTTATTTCTTGTAGTGATGTAGTTTTCTTCACCACATTCTGTGCATACCAAGATTACATTCTCTCTTGCCATTGTTAATAATCCTCCTAAGATTTGCATGATGAGTATATCATATTCATAAATCAATTCCAAGTGCTTTATGGTTTTATGAGATGAAAAACTCGATAAAATTTTATAATCGTGGGATAATAGTACTCATAAAGGAGAAAAATAATGAAACGTACTGAAACACGTGCTTTATTTGTAGGAAATGTCCAAATTGGTGGTCAAAATAAATGTGTCTTACAATCCATGACAAATGTCCCTGCAAAGGATGTAGAGCGCTCAGTCGCACAAATCAATGAATTAGCCGCAAATGGCTGTGAACTTGTTAGAACAGCAGTATTAGATGAAGAAGATGCCCGTGCTATTCCAACAATTAAAGCACGCATTAATATTCCTCTAATCGCAGATATACACTTCAATTACTTACTTGCCCTCATCTGTCTAGATGGTGGTATTGACGCAATTCGTATCAACCCTGGTAATATTGGCTCTCGTAAAAATACAGAGGCTGTCGTTGCTAAATGTAAAGAGAAACATGTACCAATTCGAATTGGTATTAACGCTGGTTCTTTAGAAAGAGAACTCTTAGAGAAATATGGTGGTCCATGTGCAGAAGCACTTGTCGAAAGTGCTCAACGTCACGTTGATATTCTTGAGAGTATGGATTTCTATGATATCTGTCTATCATTTAAATCTTCGAATGTAGAACTTACGATTGACGCATATGAACTTGCCGCAAAGACATTTAACTACCCTCTTCATTTAGGTGTTACAGAAGCGGGTGGATTTGCGGATTCTGCTGTAAAGTCTTCTGCCGCATTAGGTGTACTCTTACATGAAGGTATTGGTGATACAATTCGTATTTCTGTATCTGGTCCTCCAAAGGATGAATTAATTATTGGTAAGGCGTTATTACGTAGCTTCCGTCTGATTGAAGATGTGCCTGATTTAGTAGCTTGTCCTACTTGTGGAAGAATTCAATATGATATGATTCCACTTGTCAAAGAGATGGAAGAATATCTCCACAGTATCAGGCAAATATTACAGTTGCAGTCATGGGCTGCCCTGTCAATGGTATGCAAGAAGCTAGCCGTGCCGATATTGGTATTGCAGGTGGATCCAAGTCAGGGATTCTCTTCCGCAAAGGAAAAGTCATTCGTACCGTACCACAAGCAGAAATCAAGCAAGCCTTAATTGAAGAAATTGAAAAGATTATAGAAGAACAGAGAAGCCAAAAATAGCTTCTCTGTTTTTTACTCATTACTTTTGAAATACGATTGGATCAGTCAGCTTGATATAAACAACCAAGTATCCAATTGAAAACAAGAATCCCGCAAACACATCAGATGTATAATGAACACCTAGATAAATCCGACTCATACCAATAATGAGAATCAATAGACTAAAACATGTTATCAAAGTCCAACGTAATTTCTTATTTTTAACATTTTTGTAGATCATGTAGATTAGATATCCATAGAATGCCATACTTACCATAGAATGACCTGATGGAAAACTGTACCCTGTTTCCTCAATCAAACGAAATCCAGTAGGACGATTACGACGTACGATCAATTTTAGTATGTTATTTAATAGTGCAATCAATACCAAGTTTGATACAACACTGACTGCGATTCTTTTATTTGTAATGAGAACTAATGAAGCGATAGCCCAAACAATCATCAAGATAGTACCACCAAACTGTGTAATGACTTTCAAAATTGGTGTTAAGGTATCTGATATAAAATGCTTTGTTATAAAATTATAGACAGAAGTATCAATCGGTAATACATGGCTACCCCATACTGCTTGCATCAAATATACGAAGATACTGATACAAATCATTACAATAACCCATTTTATATTTTTCTTTTGAAAAACCTGCATGCATATCTCCTTTTAAAAATCGACGCATCTGCGTCGATTAAGCAACCTGAGGTTTATTACCACCTTGGATGAAGTATACATCATACCAAGTGATAAATGTATAAAGTGTCCAAATCTTACGACGAGCATCCACTTTACCTTGGAAGTTGTCGTCTAATAGTTGTAACACTGCCTTTTGGTCAAAGAATTCACCAACGAAGTCTTTTGATAATTCTTCACGTACAATCTGATAGAACTTCTCAGTACGTAACCAGTCTTTGATAGGAACTGGGAAACCAAGCTTAGGACGTGCAGCCCACTCCCTAGGAATATGACGGAACGCAGCTTGACGGAAAGCATACTTCGTATTGTGTTCGTTGAATAAATACTTTGTAGGAATTACCTCAGCGCATTCCATCATCTTTTTATCTAATAATGGAACACGTAATTCAAGAGAGTGTGCCATAGACATCTTATCAGCCTTCAACAAGATATCTCCAGGCATCCATTGATGCATATCTAAGTATTGCATCTTCTTGATTTCAGATAAGTTCTTAACCTTCGCATACTTATCCATCACGATCTCTTTCACAGATGGTGACTTACGATATTCAGGCTTAACTATCGCGGAAGCTTCTTCTTCCGTAAATACAAGCGCCTGACCAATAAAGTATTCTTCAGCTGGTTGTACGGCCTTTAATAAATGTAACTTACCTGGGAAGTTAGGCAACTTCTTTAAGTACTCAGATAACTTATGACGCTTACTTTGGGATAACTTCTTAAGAGCTTCACCAAGCTTACGAACAGTCATAGAGTTAGAATGCCATCCATAATCAATATAACCAGCAAATAACTCATCAGCACCCTCTCCACTCATAACGACCTTCACATCGCGTGCAGCAAGTTCTGATAAGAAGAACAGCGGAACTACTGATGGGTTTGAATCCGGTTCATCTAAGTAATATTGAATCTGTGGAAAGTATTGGAATGCCTCTTCACCAGTTAATGTACGAGACGTATTGTGTAATCCTAAAATATCCGTTAAAGCCTTCGCCTCTGTAGACTCATTATACGATGTTCCAAAACCAACAGAGTAAGTCTTCGCAGGTTTTAGGATAGACGCAACTAAACTAGAGTCTACACCAGAAGATAAGAACGAACCTACTTCTACATCCGCAATCTTATGTGTTGCGACAGATTCCTGTACTGTTTCATCAATAAAGTTTACAGCCTCTTCTAAAGTCATATCCTTTTCTTCTTGATGTAAGTCCCAATACTGTTGAATATCTAACTTACCATCCTTCAAGATGAAATAATGTCCTTCTGGTAAACGATATACATTCTTAAAGAAACACTCTTTGATTGCAGGATATTGAAATGTTAAATATGGTTTTAGAGCTTCCTTATTCAATTCCTTTTTAAAGGATGGATGATGTAAGAAAGACTTGATTTCAGAACCATACATAAATACTTCATCTGTATTGTAGTAATAGAATGGCTTAATACCAAAGTGGTCACGAGCACCAAACAATTCCTTCTTTTCTGTATCCCAGATAACGAAGGCAAACATACCACGCAACTTTTGCAAAAGTGCTACACCATACTCTTGGTAACCATGGATCAACACTTCAGAGTCAGTGTTCGTTTTAAAGTGATACCCCTTTTCAACTAGTTCCTTTCGGATAGACTGATAGTTATAAATCTCACCATTGAAAGTTAAAACTTTTGTTTTATCTTCGTTATATAATGGCTGACTACCACCTTCCAAGTCGATAATACTCAAACGACGAAAACCTAAAGCCGCATCATCATCAATATATTGACCAGCACTATTTGGACCACGGTGGATAATCGCATCCATCATGTCCTTAATAATCACTGCTTTTTCACTCTGTGTTTTTTTATCTACAAATCCTACTATTCCACACATAGAACCACTCCTTTACACAAACATATTTGCATTAGTTAGTATATCATATATATCTATTGATTACTCGCTCCTTCCAACAAGCATTTTCCAAAACTTTTTATTGAAGTATCGATTCTCATTTAGTATAATCTATTAGCAAGCTTCAATAACGGCGCGTTGGTGAAGCGGCTTAACACACCGCCCTCTCAAGGCGGCATTCACGGGTTCGAATCCCGTACGCGTCACTGCTAAATCGACTACGGTCGATTTTTTTATTTTAGTCAAAAAAAAGAAAGACTTATGAAAGTCCTTCTCTATCTTTTCTTGCACGTTCTTTGTACATAGCCTTCTTCTCTTCACGGATTTTACTACGAATCATTTCACGTTTCTTTTGACGATGAACACGGTCAATTGCGGCTGCACGTTTCTTCTTGTAGCCTGGCTTAACCTTTGTATTCTTCTTCGTCATAATCATGGCTATCTTCTTCTCTAGCTCATCATCTGTCTTAAGACGTCTTTGTCCGTATGGATGAAGTGTTTGCCATCCTGTTGTACGATGACGGGCATGGTCAAACTTAATACCACGCTTTTGCAAGGAACGAATTGCTTGATCATCACTTTCTTGATACAAGGCATAACATGTACCTGTAGAACCTGCTCTACCTGTTCTTCCTGCACGATGAATATAGTATTCTAAATCTTCAGGAAATCCACAGGAGATAACATGTGTTACTTCTCCAATATCGATACCACGTGCAGCTAAGTCAGTAGCCACAACGTATGTATGTTCTGCATTAGCGATACTCTTCATGGCTTGCTTTCTCTTACGGCTTGTAAGATCACCATGAATTTCACTCACAGACACTTTATTCTTACGAAGTTCTTCCGCAATCAAGGAAGCTTCTTGGCGTGTATTAGCGAAGATCAAACATACATAAGGCTGAAAGCCTGGTAGGATTGATAAAATTGTCTCTGCATAACTATGATGATAACAAGGTACTAGCACGTGTTTAATATCTGGATTAAAGCGTACCTTTTCACCAATCTGATATGTAATTGGATGATGCATGTACTTATTGATAAATGGCTTTAGCTGATCTGGCATCGTGGCAGAGAATGCTAGCATCTGTAAGTGTTCGCCTAGTCTTCCCGCAAAGGCATCAATCTCATCTAAGAATCCATATTCTAGAGTCATATCTGCTTCATCAACCACAAGCATACTTGCTTTATCAATACGTAAAGCACCACCATTTAAGAATAGGTCCTTAATTCTACCTGGTGTTCCAATAACGATATGTGGTTGAGACTTTTCAAGTTGTTCAATATCCTTACTTCTCTCGCGTCCACCAACATATAAACGTACACGTATTTCTGGCACAATCTCTGTCATGACTTTCGCCATCTCATAAATCTGTGTCGCAAGTTCACGCGTTGGTGCCGTAATAACAACCTGTGCTTCATCCTTAGTAGGATCTACCTTCTCCATGATTGGAATTAAGTATGCATGTGTCTTACCAGAACCAGTACTAGAAAGACCAATCACATCTTTGCCACGTAAAGCAGCTGGAATCACCTGTTCTTGAATTGGTGTTAGTTGTTTGAAATGGTTCTTCTCAATAAAGGCCATTGTTGTATCTTTAGATTAAAATCTTCAAATTTTTTCATCTTATCACCTATAATTAGTATAACCGATTTTATTTACGGTTTGAAAGGACTCTGATATGGAAATCATAAAAGTCATTCCGAGAGGGTATTGCCAAGGTGTTGTTCGTGCAATTCTCATTGCCAAAAAAACTGTCAAGGAAAACCCAGATACCCCTGTCACAATGTTGGGTATGATTGTACATAATCAATTTGTGGTTGATGCTTGTCGCAAGTTAGGTATCAACTTTGTTGAGGATAAAAATAAGACGCGCATGGAACTGTTAGAAGAAATCTCTAGTGGTATCGTTATCTTTACTGCTCATGGTGTTAGTGATGACGTAATCGCAGCTGCAAAAGCCAAAGGACTTACTTGCGTTGATGCGACTTGCCCTGATGTCATACGCACCCATAACCTTGTTAAGGAACATAGTGCAGTTGGTGACATCATCTACATCGGCAAGAAGAATCACCCTGAATCAGAAGGAACTGTTGGTATCTCTGATAAGATTCATCTTGTAACATCTATTGAAGATGTAGATGCACTAAAGAATGTATCTCTTGAGAATATTCTTATTACCAATCAAACAACACTTTCCATGTTAGATACAGCAGAAATCATCGCACATTGTAAGAAACTCTTCCCTGACGCAATTGTCGCAAAGGAAATCTGTAACGCTACTAGCAAGCGACAAGAAGCGGTACTACAACTACAAGATGTTGATTTACTCATCGTTGTTGGTGATGCACGTTCCAATAACTCTAATCAACTTGCCAAGATTGCCAAACACGCAGGTATACAAGAATCCTATCTCGTTGATAGCGTTCTAGATTTAACACCAGATATGATTGATGGACATAAGCGTATTGCAATTACAAGTGGTTCTTCTACACCAAACTCTATCACCGACCAAGTCGTTGACTTCTTAAATGAATATGCACGCACAGGCATCTGGCAATTACCAGAGACTGTTAACGTGCAATTGATCTAAGATCTTCTAATTCCTCTTTTGTAAGGGGTCTATATTCACCTGGTTTTAAAGTTTCATCTAAAACAAGATTCTTCATACGAAGACGTTTCAAATATACAACTTTATCACCAACAGAATTGAATATGAATTTAATCTCATGATACTTCCCTTCTCGAATAATCAGTGTACAAGAAGTATCAGAGATTTTTTTATATACTGCCGGTTTATAACTTACACCATTGTATGTAACACCAGATTCAATCTTTGCGATATCCTCTTCTGTCATTGGCAGTGTATGTTCTACATAATACTCTTTTTCAACATGTTTCTTTGGTGATAAGAGTTCATGTGCCAAAGGACCATCATTGGTTATCATAAGTAATCCTTCAGTATCTTTGTCTAATCGCCCACATGGAAACATGCCTTTATAGTCTTCCGCAATTAAATCTAAAACTGTAGGACAGTTTTTCCCTTCCGTAGCGCTGATATAACCAGCCGGTTTATTTAACATATAATAAACATATTTTTCATAAACCACAGGAATATCATCCACAAAAATCTCTGCTGTATTTTCATCAACACGCATATCAGATGACTTTGCGATTTCACCATTGACACGAACACGTTTCTCTTTGACAAGTTTTTTTACTTCGCTACGACTGCCAACGCGTGCATTTGCTAGAATACGGTCTAGGCGTAACATTTACGCACCTCTATGAAGAATGCGATTAAACATTCCACGTAAGTCACGATGGAAGATAGATTTAGGTAAACGGAATAATTCACTACTAGCAAAGTATACTCCCATTCCTAATGTTCCAATGATAGCTACGAATATAATCGCTAATAAACGAGAGTATTGAGTTGGATCAATGCCAATCCAACGTACAATAACATAGATACCATTCATCGCAAAACAACAAATAATAATCTTCACTAAACGAATGATCATATTCTTCACACGTACTGGATATGTCTTTTGAATCTTATAAATACTAAGCGCAATAAATGTAATTTCACAAAGAATACTGGAGATAATTGCGCCTGAATATCCAAATAAATAACAACATGGATAGAATGTCACAACCTTTACCAAGAATCCAATTGAGAAGTAAATCAAAGTATGTCTTCTCATCTTTAAGGATAATAAGATAGATAGTAATACAGGTGTTACTGTAGTACCAAACGCTAAGATACTAGACCAGAATAACGCTACCTGCCCATATTCTAATTCCTTAGCGCCATACATGATGTAATAGATAGGACCTGATAAAGCAGCCATCGATACACAGACCGGAATGACAATATAGAATACTGTACCAAGACAGTCTTCTAGCGACTTACGTAGTCCCTTCCAATCCGCATGAACCAAAGAAACAGTGATAAATGGAACAGCACCAGCCGCAAAACCATTACCGATAACCTGTGGAATGGAAGTTAACTTATCACAGTTTGTCTGGATAATACTCAATAACATCGTTGCTTGGCTATGTTGCATACCTAAGCCTTCCATCACAGACACAAAGAAGTTTGTATTCACAAGTACCTGTGAGTTTGCCAAGATAGAACTTAATAGGAATGGAATTACATACATCACAAACTCATGAATGAGTTCTTTAATTGCGACTGAGTTTGTAGATTGTAGTTTGGCTTTTTCCTGTACATCCCTAAAGTGTTTACGGTCAAAATTCATAAACTGTAGTAAGGCTACCATCGCACCGACACCAGTACCACCAACCGCTGTATAGATATATACAATCTTTGGAAGATGAAGGATGTATACCACAAACCAACCTGCACCAAGTAAGAATCCAACACGAACAAATTGTTCAATTACCTGTGATAAGGAATACTGTTGCATTTCCTTAGCACCTTGATAATATCCACGATAACTGTATAAGACAGATACTAAGAATAGTGCCATCGCAAGAATGACAAACGAGTTCTGCATCGCCGCTAGTTCATTGGCTGAGTAGGATGTACCACCTAATGCTCGAGCTGCTAAAGGACCTGAAAAGCCAATAAACAATACAGCCATCACAAAACCAGAAAGCATTAATAAACTTGTCGCTAAGATACGTACTAACACAACCGTCTTATAGTCATTTTTAGAAAGATACTTTGCGACGAGTGCTGCTAAGGCAAACGGGATACCCGCACTACAGATTTGTAATAGAATCGTATAATAGTCAAACGCTGCAGAATAATAAATCATATCCTGCTGACCAACAATTGCTTTAAATGGGACAATATAGAATAAACCGATTAACTTTGTAATAAAGATACCAGCAGAAGTCGTTAAGGAACTGGCAATAAACGATTTTTTAATTGTATTTGTTTCTTTCATGTATCCAACTCCTCTTACTTCTCATATTTCAACTCTTTTTGTATGTACTGTTTTACCACTTGTTTATTTGATTGATCACGCCATTCTACAACAAACTTCAAATCAACGTGATCTTCAGAACTTTCACCACTGATAACAAGTCCTTTCATCAGACCCTTTGATTTATCTACTTGATTTGGTACAAGCGATACATCCGTATCGAAGATACCTAATGATGGCATCATCTTGTCATTATCCGCAAACGCAATATCATTTTCCACCGCAAAAATACGGCAATGATACATCTCTGTCTTGGGATTATCTATAATCACATAATAACGATAAGTGCCATCAGATAACTGTGTCATCTCTGTACTAATTGAAAAATAATCGCTTGATTCTAGATAGTTTTTCGTATTTAAAACTTCCGTATAATAGCTCTCGTATAATTCCATAGCCGCATTTGTTTCAGCGTCTTTTTTAGCACAGCCAGATAACATGCAGATACAGATTGCAATGACAAATAAATATCTATACATACAAATACCTCGCCTGTAATTATACCATAGAACAGTTATAAAAACGGATAGCCTTTTGACTATCCGTATGCTTTTAGAATGTTAATACAAAGTAATTCTTTTTACCTTTTTTAAGGATGGAGAATTCTTGGTTGATAGCTTCAGACTGATGTAATACAGCCTGAATATCAGTAACCTTATTACCGTTTACCGATACAGAACCCTGTTCAATTAACTTACGAGCTTCTGATTTAGACTTGCATACTTCTGCAATCACAAGCGCATCAATCAAAGTTACACCATCTTCTACAGCTGCCTTCTTGGCATCTGCTAGACCTTCCTTCATCTCCTCTGGAGATAGCGTCATAATATCACCCTTGAAGAATGTCTCTGTGATACGGAGTGCCTTCTCTAAACCATCTTTACCATGAACTAGTTCTGTAAGTTCAGCTGCGAGTGCTTTCTGACCTTCACGCTTTTCAGGTGCACTCTTAAGAGATTCCTCGTAACCCATGATCTCTTCTGGTGTATGGAAGCTAAGTCTCTTCAGGTAGTCTACGATATCCGCATCTGGTGTATTTAACCAGAACTGGTAGAATTCATACGCATTTGTACGAGTAGGATCTAACCAGATATTCTTACCTTCTGACTTACCAAACTTAGACCCATCACTCTTTGTGATTAATGGAGAAGTAATACCAAATACCTTCGCATTATCACCCTCCATCTTACGGATAAGTTCCATACCAGAAGTTAAGTTACCCCATTGGTCAGAACCACCAATCTGAATCTGGCAGTTATACTTCTTAAATAAGTTATACCAGTCAATAGACTGTAAGATCGTATAACTAAATTCTGTGTAAGAAATACCAGAATCTAATCTCTTCTTGATGGTATCCTTCTGTAACATGTAAGAGATGTTAAATAACTTACCATAGTCACGTAAAAAGGCTAATAAGTTCATCTCACCCAACCAGTTATTGTTGTTTTCCATGATAGCTGCGTTAGAGCCTTCAAAGGATAAGAATTTCGCTAACTGTTCACGGATACACTCAGCGTTATGAAGTACTTCTTCATGTGTTAATAGTTTTCTCTCTGTTGTAGGACGTGGATCACCAATCATACCTGTAAAACCACCACATAGCGCAATTGGTTGATGTCCTTGTAATTGGTAACGACGTAATAATAGGATTTGTTGTAAGTGTCCTACATGGAGAGAATCTGCTGTTGGATCAAATCCACAATAGATTGTTGTTGGATTCTTAAGTTGTTCGCCTAGCCCATCCTTATCTGTACAATCTTTGACTAAGCCACGCCACTGTAATTCTTCAATAAAATTCATATACTAATCCTTTCCTTGCGCCATAATAAAAGGCGCCCATATTTCTAAGGACGCCTCAGCGCGGTACCACCTTAGTTTACGAATCATCGTACACTCATTTCTCTTTAACGCAGAGTAACGGTCTACCTTTTGAGATAAACAGCTCCTAGATGTATTCATCACCGATACAGAATTCCTTTCACCAACCGGAATCTCTCTACACATGCATACATGTGACTACTCATTCTATTCAACGCTTTTAGTTCTTCGTTGTCTGTCTTGGAGTAAACAGATAACTTAATTCAATGCTTTCGCCCTTATCTTCGTGATTTTCTTCTTCATTCTGTAATAACTTTGTCATAACACGCATAGAAACAGCGCCTAAGTCATAAGATGGAATGGAGAAACTAGAAATCTGTGGACGTACCATGGAATTATACTTCGTATCGAGTACACATACAACTTCCATTTCATCTGGAATGGAAATGTTGTTTTCTCTACTAGCATTTAACAATGCAAAACATTGAGAATCTCTATTTGCGATAACAACATCATAACGATGGTCTTTCATCCACTTTGATAAGAATGCATAAGATGTACGTGCATCAGCAGGAATAGAAATCGCTCCAGTAAACTTCTTACCACGAGCTTCATATGCTTTCTTCGCTCCAGCAATCATCTTTTCATATTGCTGTGGATTCTTACGATCTTCTAAGATGCCAATGTTATCCTTACCTTCTTCTAAGAACTTCGAAACAAGTTCAAAGACAGCTTTTTTGATATCGACATAAACACTACTGATACCCTTACCGTTAATCTTATTACCAATGACAACGATTGGAATATTGTACTTGCTTAATGCATCCATATCACCGGCGACTAACTTATCATTGAAGATAACAACACCATCCACATGTGACTTGATAATATCTTCAATTACAGTATTGATATCTGTAATACCTGCAGTAATTGTATGCAACATGATGTTGTAGTTATAAATCTTCGCTACATCAATCAAACCGTTGATTACTTGACCTGTATAAGTAAAACTAGCTTCAGGAACTACCAAACCAATCGAAGTAGACTTCTGTAATGCAAGCCCTTGGGCAATTGCATTTGGTTTGTAACCTAATTTTTCAACAGCTGCTTCAACACGTTCTTTTGTAGGTGCTTTTACAACGTTTGAACCATTGATTACACGGGAAACGGTAGCTAGCGAAACGCCAGCTTCTTTAGCGACATCGTAGATTGTTACTCGTTTCATCGTATCCCTCCTACTTTTCATCCTTAGAGTGAATGATATTACGTACTGTTTCAATACTCTTATCTACAGCTTGTTTTGTAGTAACCTTCACTTTTTGAATCGTATCTTGTACATCAGGACGACTTACAAAATCATTTACCTTTGTAATTGTCTTTTGTGTTGTGTCCTTGATAACATTTGTAATTTCTTTTGTCTTAGGTACGATATAATCTTTGGCTTGTTGATAAGCATCACTAGCCTTATCTGATACATTTTTTACTTTAGGATCTTGCTTGAGTTCATCGAGCTTGATCATCGCTGTATCATAAGCCTTTGTCGCATTCTTTTTAATATAATCTAATGTCTTGCGAATATCTTCGTTTTCATTGAGCTTTTCAGCCTTTTCTTTAACAACAGAAGCTGCTTTCTTTGTCTTATCGACAACTTCCTCTTTAACCGTATTAAAAGTCTTCACGGTGGTATCTTTCATCTGTTGTAATGTTTCCGCATGCGGCGCAATAAAATCAGGAATCTTAAACTGTTCATCTTCCTTTTCAGAAGTTTCTTCAGTTGTAGTCTTTCCTTCTTCTTCCGTACTCAGTTCTTGAATTTTACGTTTGAGATCCTCAACTGTCTTTTGAATTGATTCAATAGGCTCAGTGCTATCATCAAACTCGTTGAATGTGGATTTTTCATCTTTCTTTAATTCATCAGCCATTTGTAGTCTCCTTTTCAACTTCCTGAACTTGTACAGGAAGATCTTCCTCTGGATTTACACCAGTTTTAATTGTTTCTTTTAAAGAATCTAACTTATCATTTGCAAAATCTGTCATCTTGCCAATCGCAGCAGATGTCTTGTCATGAACCTTATCAAAGGTCTTGCTGTACTTGGCAACAGTATCTAATGGTGCTTGAACCTTCTCGATACTCTTATCTACTAAACGTAGCGTAGGATCTAAACCTTCGATTGTTTTCCTTAAAGCATCGACTGTCTGCCACACCTTTCGTAATAAGATACACAAAAAGACCAAGACAACCGCTCCTATGATTGGTAATAGTTGTGTACATACAATTTGTAAATCCTGTATCAATTGATCCATATAGATTACCTCTTTTTAACATTATAGTCATTTATGAAAAAAAGTTTTTCAATCATAGAATATGCTATTTCAAATAATTCTCACAATTGATAAATTCGCATTTTTTTATAACATTATTCAATATTTTTTTGGTGTAATTATCTACTTATAATTCGTTTGTTAGTTTCAACATGAACAACAGATTAAATATTATAAATATGAAACAATTTCAAAAAAATAAGTGGTTACGCTTACGATTCTATATAAATCATTTTTTAATCAATCAAATATTCAATATCGATTTCTAATAAATCTACCTAATTCCAATCGATAAATAATTGAAAATGAGTCTTGAAAATAATTGAATACATTACAAGGCTCATATTAATAGGATTATTTCTTATCTTTATTTACAACATTTTGATACCATCGATTTTACTCTAAACAGCATCCTTTTCGTTATTAGCGTATATATTACCCTTTTCAGTTACGGCATCATAGTACATGTGATGAATCTCATATGATTATAGACATCTTAAATTCATTTAACAATAAGCACATATCGTGTATGTGTTAATGTAAAAACCGACTGGAATTACACCAATCGGCTAATCACTATTGTACAAGTTTTGGTCCAATATCAGTTACGTTTCCAGCCCCCATGGTAATACATAGGTCGCCTTCTTCAAGATGACTACGTAGATAGTCTTCAATCTCTTCAAAAGTTGGTAAGTAGAAGGAAGTTACTATACTTTGATCCATTAACTTCGAGATATCTTCTGCACTTACACCTGTTGTATTCACTTCACGGGCAGCGTAAATCTCTGCAAAGTATAACGACATCCGCATTCTCTAAAGCTTTTGCGAATTCAGGTAATAACGCAATTGTACGTGAATACGTATGTGGTTGGAATACAACATATAACTTTTTGTGTGGGTAGTGCTTTGCGGCATTAAGTGTTGCTTCAATTTCCTGTGGATGATGTGCATAGTCATCGATGACCGTTGCACCATTACACTTACCTTTATATTGGAAACGACGATCAACACCACTATAACTTACCAGACCTTGTTTAATTGCAGCAAAATCAATACCGATACTATATGCAGTCGCAATCGCAGCAAGTGCATTATCTACATTATGCTTGCCTGGAACAAGTAGTTGTACATTACCCAATTTTTCATCCTTGTAATATACCTCAAAGCCAGGATTTCCTAATGCATCATATACAATATTTCTTGCATGCATATCACCATCTTCGCCAAAAGATATGACTGTCCCTTTAAAATCACCAATAATGTATTCTTTATCATGAATACTATGATTGATAACGAGTGTTCCACCCTCTTTTATACCAGACGCAAACTTTCTAAACGATAAACGAATATCATCTATATCTTTAAAGAAATCTAAATGGTCTGCCTCAACATTTAAGATAATTCCAACAAGAGGTTTTAGTTCTAAGAAACTATTTGTGTATTCACAAGCTTCTGTTAGAAATGTTTGTCCTCTTCCAACACGAATATTACCACCAATATGTGCAAGCATACCACCCAGGCTTATTGTTGGATCTGTATTAGCTGCCATCAAAATATAGCTCAACATCGATGTTGTAGTTGTCTTACCATGTGTACCACTGACAGCGATACTACTCTTGTAGTTTTCCATCAACTCGCCAAGTAGTTCCGCACGTGTCATCATAGGAATCTTCTTTTCTACACTTGCCACATACTCAGGATTGTCTGGATGAATCGCAGCTGTATATACAACTACATCAATATCATCTGTAATATTCTCAGCCTTTTGACCGCCGTAGAATACCTTCGCACCATGTTGTTCTAACATCTTAGTTAGTTCTGTTTCATGGTTATCAGATCCACTTACATGAAAGCCACGATCTGCCAACACTTTTGCAAGACCACTCATACTGATACCACCAATACCAATAAAGAAGATGTGTACCGGCTTATTAAAATCTAATGTATATCTTTCCATAAGACACCTCCAAAAAACAAACGGTCGACATCGAAAGCGAATCTCTTTCAAACGTTAACGACCGTTTTGATTAACTATTTATGTGAACTATGATCGTTCAAACTTGAACGAGAGATAATTGTTGTGCTATCTTCAGCAGTTTCTTTTTCCAAATCACCAAAGCTTAGATTTGGGAATAATTGGTCATCATTACCAAAATCAAACTCAGAAGTTGCTGTAGAGCCAAACAAATCATCATCTTCCTGCTTTGGTTCTTGATCACGAGTATTTAGAATATCATCTAATGAGAATTCTGGAATCTCATCCTCAACTGTTGGTGATGGAATCTTTACAGGTTCGCTCTTCTTCACTGTTTCAGTCACAACAGATTCTTCAACCTTCACAACTGGCTTAACTGGCTTTTCTACAGCAATACCATACATAGGTGAAAGAATTGGTGTCACATTTTTTTCAAACTTAGCCTTTTCTTTCTCAGTAAGTTTAGAAGTAGTTGTCTTAACCGCATCCATATCTTTTTCATCGATACCAAAGATAGGGCTGATTACAGGGTTAAAACGATATTCCTTAGAAGGTTTAACTTCTGCTCGTTTTACCTCAGGCTTAACAGTTGGCTTCTTTTCTACTGGTTTACTATCCTCATCATCAAGATTAATCATTGTTGACTTCTTAGGTTCATTATCTAAAAATACTGAGGATGTTTTTACAGGTTCTGGTTCAACCGGTGTTGTTGGTACTGGTGGAATCTCAGAAACTGGCTCAGGCTGAACTGGAATTTGTGCTGTCTCCTCTACAGGAGTTACTTGTGGTTGTACAGCAGGTGTAACTGGAGCAGAGGCTGAAACTTGTTCCGCTTCAGTATTGTCTTCTACAAATTCGTCATCATCCTCAAATAATAAGTTTTGTAATTTCTTGAGCATAAGGTCTATCCTTTCTTATATACAATAGTATTTTATTCTATTTCTCTTTCCTTGTTAAGTTATATATTATCATAAAACAAAGCGTTTTTATTTATGATTTCATCAATTATCCGTTGTTTTATTCTCATCTTTTTTATTATCGATATGTGTTTTATCCTCAATTAACTCTCGTAAAGTACCTTCTTCAGGTGCAATATCCTTATACAGGTTGATTGCTTCCCCTTCATAATCGATTGCACTTTCATGTGAATACACTTGTGAAACAACATCTTTACGTACAATGACACTACGAGCAATAGAGTACATTTTTCCTGCAAGCTCTGCTGCATCACCAATATCTGTTACCCCAAATAAATTCACAACTGATGATGTAAAAAACACAGCGTAATGACGATTAACCTGATAAATTTCGCATACATAACTTACTGATTCATCTAGCATATTTTGAAAACTTCCTGTATTTTTCGCAATCGGCTGTTGTGTATAGATGGATTGCGCAATATCAGTTGAAGAATCCATAATTGCTTGAACGTTTAGATTCATCACAAACTTTGTGGATTGATAGCTAAACTCATTCGACGTTTCGGTTGAACGATAATGTCCAATCGATGGTTCTGTATAGTAGGTATAAAATGGTTTTCGATGACTTGCACTTGGGATAGGTAAAGCACTCACTGCTGTAATCTTTTCATCTAGTCTTTCTTGCATAGTTTGACTAGATTGTATACAACCAGTTAATACAATACATAATAGGACTAATAAAATCTTTTTTCCCATATCTTACCCCTTTGCATTATCGTATCACAGTTTATCTATGTCTGCATGGCTTGGCACAAAGTTGATAAATTGGTTGCCCAAGCTCCATAAAACGTGTTTCATACTCTGTAATCACATCCTCCGCATGATCTTTTCGACGGAAGTCGACAGAGAATTCTGTGAGTGTAAAATCATTCTGTAAGAAATACAATACTGAATCTTCAAATAGATCCTTGTTGTCTGTCTTCATACGGATGTATCCATCTTCTGTAAGAATATCACGATACATCTCTAAAAACTTTGCACTGCTAAGACGACGTTTATGATTACCTTTCTTCGGCCATGGATCAGAGAAGTTTAAATGGATGACATCAACTTCTCCAGTCGCAAACCATTCCTGTAATTGTTCGGCATTGGCAATGATAAAGCGTTTGTTCTCTAGTAGTGGATTTCTTCCTCTACCGCATGACGCGCAGCGACTGCACCAGCACTGACATCTTTTTCAATTCCTACCCACGCTTCATTTGGATAAAGTTTAGCCATACCGTTGAGATATCCACCTTTACCAGTGCCAATCTCTAAATGTAATGTGTCACGTTGTAGTAATTCTTTCCACTTTCCTTTGTTTTCTACTGGGTTTTGATAGACAAAATCACGATGTTCTTCAATCCATGGCTCTGCCCACTTCTTTTTACGCATACGCATAGTTACTTTCCCTCCGAAAAAGAAGGCTATACGCCTTCTTTTATTGATTATTCAGCGTTTTCTTTTTTCTTGAAAACTCTGCGTTCCACGTTAGCACCTTCGCGCTTTTCATGGAAATTTGGTTTACCTTGTGGCTTAAAGTTCTTCTTTGGCTCTACATAGCCTTCTGGCTTTTCTAAGCATTCCTTGGCAGAAACCTTAACCTTACCAGTTGGATCAACACCTGTAACCTTAACCTTAATTACATCACCTACATGTAATGCATCCTGAATCTTCTCTACACGAGTCCAAGCAAGTTCACTGACATGGAGTAATGCATCTGTTCCAGGGAACAATGTTACAAAGGCAAATGATTCACGAACTTCTGATACAGTCGCATCATAGATGTCACCAACCTTCGCTTCACGAATTAAGTCGCCAACAATCTGCATTGCTTTATCAATCATATCCTGTCTTGTGTGATAGAATACGCACTTACCATCATCTGTGATATCAATCTTGATACCATCACAAGCAGCGATAATCTTATCAATCTGTTCGCCACCCTTACCGATAACGATACGAATCTTCTCTACAGGAATCATCATTTGAGCCATCTTTGGAGCCCATTCAGATACATGATCACGTGGAGCGGAAATTGCTGTTTCCATATTGTCTAAGATTTCCATACGACCCTTATGTGCCTGTGCTAAAGCTTCGCGTAGGATTTCTTCAGAAATACCAGTTACCTTGATATCCATCTGTAATGCAGTAATACCATTACGTGTACCAGCTACCTTAAAGTCCATATCGCCATAGTGGTCTTCCATACCCTGAATATCTGTCAAGATAGAGTATGTATCACCAACTGTAATTAGACCCATAGCCACACCAGCTACCATTGCCTTAATAGGAACACCAGCAGCCATTAATGACATTGTGCCTGCACAGATACTTGCCTGTGAAGAAGAACCATTTGATTCTAATACTTCAGCACAGGTACGAATTGCGTATGGGAACTCTTCTGCTGTAGGTAATACCTGCAAGAGAGCTCTTTCACCTAAGCACCGTGACCAATTTCACGACGACCAGGAGAAGACATACGACCAACTTCACCAACAGAGAATGGTGGGAAGTTATATTGGTGCATGAATCTCTTTTCTGTTTCTGTTGTTAAGTCATCAATCAATTGTGCATCGCTTAATGGACCTAATGTAGTTACAGATAAAACCTGTGTTTCACCACGCGTAAACATCGCAGAACCGTGTACACGTGGTAGTAAGTCAACCTGTGAATCTAGTGGACGAAGTTCATCTAATCCACGTCCATCTGGACGAATCTTTTCTTCAGAGATTAAGCGTCGTACTTCGCCTGCTTCCACTTCAACACCATATTCATGTGCTTGTTTAACAGCCTTTTCACGTGCCTTATCATCTTCCCATTCTAACTTGGCAACTTCTTCTTCCATTTCAGCAATTAATTCATCAATCTTGCCGTAACGTTCAAGTTTACCCTTGATAGAAACTGCTTCACGAATACGCTGTGCACCCTTTTCATCAACTAACTGCTTAACAATTGGGTTGATTTCATATAAGGAAACTTCCATCTTTTCCTTTGCGCAAGCAGCGATAACTTCTTCTTGAATAGCGCATAATTCCTTGATTGCATCATGACCAATCATCAAGGCCTTAAGCATATCTTCTTCTGATACTTCTTTAGCGCCTGCTTCAACCATATTGATGGCGTTCTTTGTACCAGCAACTGTTACATTTAAATCAGAATTCTTTTCCTGTTCAACACTTGGGTTAATGATGTATTCACCATCAACACGAGCAACCATTACACCTGCTACAGGTCCGTTAAACGGAATATCTGAAATACATAGTGCTAATGATGAACCGAATAAGGATGCCATCTCGGAACTAGCGTCTGGATCGCATGATAATACTGTATTAACGATTTGTACTTCATTACGGAAACCCTCCGCAAATAAAGGACGAATTGGTCTATCAATTAAACGTGCTGTCAATGTTGCATGTTCTGTTGGTCTACCTTCACGACGTGTAAATCCTCCAGGGATCTTACCTGCGGCATACATCTTTTCCTGATATAAAACTGTTAATGGGAAAAAATCTGTATCCTTTGCTTGGTTGTTTGCTGTTGCTGTAGATAGTACTGTTGTATCCGCATAGCGAATGACTACAGAACCTCCTGCTTGTTTGGCAATTTCACCGTTTTCGACTGTCAATGTACGGCCATGAAATTCCCAGCTCTTCTTGTACTTTTCCATTTCTCTTCTAACCTCTGTCTGTTCTCGACTTTTCAAATTTTCAACATTCCCATTGTACCACAGCCATACTGTAAATTGAATATGTCTTTATTATGCTTCAATACACCAAAGACCATGTTGATTACAGTATGCATATACCGCAATGACTGGCTCATCTTGATAGAACTTTACCTCTGGCTTTCACCTTCATCAAAATATACAACACGATAACCCTTTTCATATTGTAAAATCACAAAGGCAATATGGTGGTCACCATCCATCGGATGATCATCACTGGCAATATTCACCGAGAAACAATCTCCATTACGGTTGATAACAGGCTCATGTGTTTCCCAATCTTCATTATTTTGAACTGGTAATTCAACAAATACTTCATCCTTACATAAAATCTCTGCAGCCACATCATTCATCTCCATAATGACCTTTCCAGTACTTGGCGCATATAAGATATGTAACTGGCGATTAAACTTAGCTTTCTTCAACTTCTCTTTATCAAATAGTTCCACATTCGTTAATGGACTTTTAATTAATTGCACTTTTTCTTTCTTTGTCATTTGTTTGATCCTCCACTCTCTTCGCATCGCTTCCTTCTTCGTCGCATGCATTTCATAATATGCGATGCGCAAAGGTCGATGTGACTTTGTATACTTAGCCCCTTTCCCGTTTAGATGGGCTTGAAATCTTTTCTCTAAATCATTAGTCCAACCCGTGTAGTAGGTATGATCTTCACATTCAAGTATATAGGTATAATTCATTATTCTACACTCTTTAGACTCTCTACCATGCGAATATCATTTAGTCTTTTGGCCATCATTCGATTGACTATCACACTAAATAGTATCGTTAATACTAAAGCATAGAAGAAGCTCATCCATTCAATGTTTCTTCCAAACATCAAATAGTCCATCTCTACAGTACGCATTATATAACGATGTAATGCGATACCCACTGGAATTCCAACAATACCACCAATTCCAGCAAGCAAATTATTTTCTTTAAAGATATACTTCTTTACTTCATTTCTTCTAAAGCCAAGAACTTTCAAAGTCGCAATTTCACGTTGTCTTTCACTAATATTGACAGTAATTAAATTACTTAGTACAACAAACGCCAATAACATACTTGAGAAAATAAGCACCCAGATAATTCCATTTAAACCTTTGACCATAGAATTGAAGTTATCAAGTTGTCCACTATACAATGAAACACCTTCAACACCTTGAATCGTCGAAATCTGATTTGCTAGTAACTTTTGGGCCGCATCATCGCCTGTCGTAGATAGGTAGATGATATTACTGCCAGCTTCTTTACCAAATACTTCTTTGTAATACTGACGACTCATTAATACAAAATGATTGATATACATCTCTGTAATACCACTGACGTTACTTGATGTGGATTTCCATCCGCATCTTCGATGGTAATATGTTCTCCAATATGAACACCTAGATTCTCAGCTAACTTTTCGTTGATGATAACACCATCATCAGTCAGCGAAATAGGTTTATGGCCAATCCGTGTACGCAAGTTAAACTCACGGTTAATTTCATCTTGATCAAAGACATGAACTGAAGCAGTCTCATCAACCTTGTCATCATACGTTTTCGTCGTATAAACAAATCCAACTTGAGCATCAGTAACGTTCTTTGTGGATTGTATCTGTTTTAGTACATCTGCTTTGGTCTGATTACTTGCGTCATCCTCAAAGTTGACCATGCCATCATACTGAATAATTTCCTTAAAGTTAATATCAACCATGTTTGAAATGGAATCACGAATACCAAATCCAATTAACATGAGTGCAGTACATCCTGCTACACCAATAATTGTCATAAAGAAACGTTTTTTATAACGGAAGATGTTACGCATGGTTACTTTATCAGTAAAGCTAAGACGTTTCCAAATCAACGGAATATTCTCTAAGAATGTCTTCTTTCCTGCTGGTGGTGCTTTTGGACGCATCAGTTGTGATGGAACATCCTGTGTATCTGCCTTGCATGCAAACCAAGTCGCAATACTCATTGCAAAGATAAATAACATCGCAGTAAACCCAATGAGTCCCAAAAGGTACAACAAAAACGAATCGGAGGTAAGATATACATCATTCTCCATGCATGATAAATAATCAGTGGGAAAGAACTAAGTCCCAATATACTTCCCACAACAATACCAATGAGTGTTGCGGAAATCGCATAAAACAAATACTTCGATGTACACTGCCACCTTGTATAACCAAGCGCACGTAGAGTACCAATTTCATTACGTTGTTCTTCAACAAGACGCGTCATTGTCGTTAGACATACAAGTGCCGCAACCAAGATGAAGAATACCGGAAATACATGAGAGATAGCTTCCATTTGGTGAATGGTATTCTTAAAAGTCACACTTGCATAATGAGATTTACGATCCAGTATTGTCCACTTTCCTTCTGCTAAATCATCAATCTTCTTTTTCGCATCCGCTAGTTTTGCCTTAGATAGATTCAACTCTTCTAATGCATCATTTAACTTCTTGGTTCCTTCTGTAATTGCAGTATTTAATTTTTCTTCTCCATCCGCAATCTGCACTCTAGCATCTGCTAGGTTATTTTCATTTGTGTATATTTCTTGCCAACCTGCATCAATCTTAGCCTGACCATCCGCAATCTTTTGATTAAGTATTGCTTGTCCTTGATCAAGTTGTTGTTGACCTTGGTCAACTGCAGTTAAACCATCAGTGATTTGTTGTTGAGATGTAGGAATTGTCACAGTTAACGCATTCTGTACAGTTGCTAAGTCATTTGTATATTGTGTTTGTAAATTCTGTAATTCAACTAACCGATCTTCCTTTGTGGATGCGGTTAAAGAAAAGTTTTGGTCAATTTGTTGTAAGTGATTATCCAAAGCAATTTGTAAATCACCGATTGTTTTTACCAGCATACCCATCTGGAAACATCGCATCACATAACTGTCTTAGATCTGATCGAAACATGATTAAAAATGATAAAGATGTTGATGGACTAATACCATAATGTGCAATCCCCTGACGAAATTGAATTTCTGTTTGATATAACGTAATCGCATCTGGAATTGCAGCTAAGGCTGTTGTTAAATCTTGTTCATTCTGTTCAAGACTAGCCATTTGGGTATTTAAAGATTGTTGACTGGATTGTAGTGTTGCACGGTTCTGGTTGAGAATTGCTTGTTGATTGTCAATCTCTGTCTGTCGATTAACCTTTTCTGTATTTAATGTAGTTTGTGCATTGTTTAGATTCTCTTTTGCATTCGCAATTTCCACTTCACCAGCAGTAGCACTCGCTCTACTTTCGGATAGTTTTTGTTGTGCATCCGCAATTTCTTTTTGATAAGTATCCAGTGCATCTTGATATTGCTTTTGTCCCATCGATGTACTTCTGCATCCCATAATTGTACTCGCTCATTGCGTCTTCTTTTAATTTTGCGTGCAGTTACTTTTTTTCTTGCGTTTTTCGCAAGTTCTTCAATCTTCTGTTTCACATCCGCAATATATGTTTCATATGAATCTGAGAAAGAAGCTAGATTTTTACCATCATCTGTTAAAATATTTACTTCTAAATAATTTGAAGAATCAAACGCTGTCGAAGGAATGTATAGATACGAATTAATAGGTAAGTTATCCAATGTACTAGTTTCCTTAGACATATTTAAATATAGAGGCGTATCAATGACACCTACAACTGTCACTTCTTGAATAGGCAAAATACCACTTCGCGAACCATCAGGAAGTGATAGTTTTACTTTATCTCCAACTTCAAAACCTGACTTTATATTCCCATTTCGCTCAGCCACGACCTCATGGTCATTTTCAGGTACGCGCCCTTCTACAAGCTTTAAAACGATTGATTGTATGTGTTGACTCGTACGAATGAATTCGCACGAGTTGTGTCCCTTTACTATCTGTCGCAATCTCATCCACAAAATAGCCCGGCTCGACTGTACGTATCGAATCTACCTTTTTTTAAAGCTTCTATATCATCCTCTTTGAAACCATAATTTGAATAGATTGTAAAATCCTTTAGTTCATAACTATCATCATAGGAATCAACACTAGCAGCCATCATCGGTGCGCTAGCACTAACACCAATAAAGAACGCAACGCCAATCGAGACAATTGCAGATAGCGAAAAGAACCGACCTTTTGTCGATTTAATTAAGCGAAATACATTTTTATGAAATACTTTTTTCGCCATTACCACTCTATCTCCGTTACATCCTTTGGATGATCATTCTTTTCCATAGAGATGACTTTTCCATTTTTAACATGGCAGACTAAATCACCCATCGGACAGATGGCTAGATTATGCGTAATGATAATAACAGTCATGCCATGCAAACGTGCTGTATCCTGTAATAACTGTAATATCTGTTTCCCTGTTACATAATCTAAGGCACCAGTTGGCTCATCACATAAGAGTAACTTAGGGTTCTTGGCAATCGCCCTAGCTATCGCTACACGCTGTTGTTCTCCACCAGATAATTGCGCAGGGAAATTATTCATACGATCTTGTAAACCCACCTGTTCTAAAACCGTTGCTGGATTAAGTGGATCTTTACAAATTTCAGAAGCTAATTCTACATTCTCTAAAGCAGTCAGATTCTGTACTAAGTTATAAAACTGGAAGACAAAACCAATATCAAAACGACGATAGTCTGTTAACTCTTTTTCATTCATCGCATCAACATGTTTACCATCTACAATAACAGATCCACTTGTGACAGTATCCATTCCGCCTAGAATATTTAGAATGGTACTCTTACCAGCACCGCTAGCACCAGCCACAATGACAACTTGTCCCTTTTCTACTTCAAAGTTGACACCATCCAATGCATGAATATCAATTTCACCAACATGATATGTTTTTCTAACTTCTTGAAATGTAATATAGCTCATGTCTTATGTCTCTTTTCCTATCTAATTGTACACCTGAAGTACAAAAACTTGATAACTTAAGTCAAGAAGAAATTTCTAATCTTTAGTGATTTCTTCTTTTTCATTTTGTGCATTATTAAAACAAGAGAAATTATATCTCCCATTTTGCTAGATTGGGTTTATACTGTTGTTAAGAATGATATCGAGTACCATTCTTACATAGGCTATAGATTATGACCAATAATTTATGAGCACTAGCAGTATAGGCAGCTTTAGACGACAATGGGCATTGGGTCTGCTGTCTTTTCTTTTTGGTAAATTCATACAGTGGATCTTCTTTGCGCAATCGATAATTACATTGTGCACCAAGATATAAAAGACATCGCAAATGCTTATTGCCTTTCTTTGATATCTTGAGATGCAGTCCATCGATATCACCGGATTGTTGTATCTTTGGATTCAAGCCTGCATATGCCACGATGGCTGCTCTGTTATCAAATCGGTTCACATCTCCAAGCTCTGCTATGATACGAGATGCTAGATTCTCTCCGATTCCAACAATACTAACAACTGATGCGAAATAAGGACATGTTCGTGCTATCTCTATCATTTCCTTCAATAGCGAATCGCATTTTTTCTTCTGTTCCTGTACGTTCTCTATCAATCTTGGCAAATTGATTACTTCTATATCATTGATTTCACATCCTGAATAGCACTCTTTTGCCTTCTCATAGATCTTATGTACGATTCTTTCTGTATATCCTTTTAAATGACCTGTACGATGCCCAACGGTCTTAACGATGGTATCCTCTCTATGGCTCAAAAGTAAGGATGGATGAGGATATCTTTTCAATATCTCCATTGGGATTGGATCATACAGATTTTGATTCCCTTTAAAGGTCTTATCAATCCTTGGATATATGATATCCAGCATGGATCTCAAACTCACTTTGCGCTTCCGAAGATGAACCAACTCGCTTTCATATATACGACTCAATTGGTAGAGTCTTTTGTACTCTTGTGGTTGTGCTTGATATTGTCTTAGTTCCTTCTCACAATAGTATGCTTTGGCGATATGCGCACAGTCTAATGCGTCTGTCTTATTACTATGTAGGTCGGTCTTACGATAGGTCGCAGATAATAATGGTGAAATGATGTAGTACCTTATCTTGTGGTCTTCAAGATATTTTTGTAGTGGTCGATGATAGACACCTGTAGCCTCAAAGATAACTGGTATATCTTCTCGTTCTGTCTTGGCTTCAAGGTCCTTGATAGTTTGCCCTAATTTCTGGAAACCATCAATCGTAGCTGAAAGCTGTTTTGGTTTTCTCATCGGATGCCCATTCTCTATGAAAGGCTGGTAATGACAGGAACCCTTTGATACATCCACTGTAATGATTGGTCCTTCCATGATGGAATACTCCTTTCTTTCTGATATGCATAATGTCTTGGTAAACTTCCCATCCCCACATCCGACTATTTTTCTGGCTTATATACGACATATCTAACTGTTTCCTGGATTGTCATCTTGATAAAGCAGCCTAAGAATATAGGAGGGAAGCAGAACGTTTTTTGTGACGGACTCAATGATATCACTGGTCTAAAAAAGAGTACGTTCTCACTTTACCCAGACCAATTCCCATACATGCCTGTACGAGAAAGGCCAGAAACATTCTAGTGTTCCTGACCTCTATATCATATTCTTCTTCTGAAGTTTTTTCTCTATGATCAGGACTAGATTATTCCTGATTTCATAATAGAAAAAAGCAGTTCAATGACTGCTTTCACAATTACTTTCTTAATCCTAACTTCTGAACTAATTCACGGTAACGGTTAACATCATGCTTCTTGAGGTAGTCAAGCATCTTTCTTCTACGACCAACCATCTTTAATAGACCACGGTTAGAAGAATAGTCCTTCTTATTAGCCTGCATGTGTACTGTTAATGTGTTGATTTGCTGTGTTAATAGAGCAACCTGTACTTCAACAGAACCTGTGTCGCCTTCCTTACGTCCGAAATCTTTAGCAATCTGAGCTACTGTTTCCTTTGTTAACATTTTATTTTCCTCTTTCTTTCTATAGAACTTCCAAACCGAGCATAACTTTTGAGGATAAGTCATTCCCAGCAAGAAAGCCATTAGATAATAGCATACAATCGCTATGTATGCAATATACTACACTTAAATATATAGTGCTAGAAAATTAGAAACAGGAGGACTAGCCTCCTATTTCTAATTATTCTTCTTCACGTTTCTTTTTAACGATAATGAAACCAATTCCAGCAATTGCACCTGTCGCTAAGATGCCAATTCCAATTGGTAATCCAAGGTTAGAGGAACTCTTTTCTTCTGAATCTTTTTCAGCTGTCTTATCAGTTGAACTTGAAGTATTTGCTCCACTATTCTTATTTTCAGATTCCTTTGTATTCTTGCTGTCCTTTTTGTCAGTTTCCTTTTTATCACTTTCTTTTTTGTCAGTTTCCTTCTTATCAGAATCTTTTGCTGTAGATTGAGTATTCTGCTTGTGCTGTGCATTTGTTGCATTAACAACACCCGTTTCTGCTGCACGTTTTGTATCAAGATATGCTTGATGCGCTCTCTTAGCAGCATCTAATTTAGCATTTAATTCTGATTCCTTCAGATAGCTTGATTTAATACACTCTGTTTTGCATTGTATGCAGCAGTTGCTGCATCTGCAGCTGCAGTAGCAGTTGCGAGGTCTGCAAGAGCAGCATTGTACTCATTTTCAGCAGTTGCATACTTCGCTCTAGCATCTGCTAAATCGGCAGCAATTTGTGCGAGATTATACGTCTTAACCTTTGACTTAGCGTCATTTAATGCTTGTAATTTTGCTTCGACATTTTGACGAGCTTGTGCAACCTTTTCGTTGCATTCATCAAGTTTCTGCTTTTCAGTTTCATAGTCTGTCTTAGCAGTTTGATATGCAGCATGTGCTGTATCATATGCAGATTGAGCAGTATTTTTAGCTTGTGTAGCCGCATTAACATTTTGAGTGGCAGTTTGAAGATCTGCAACTGCCTTATCTGCGGCAGTCTTGAGAGTAGCTTCTTCTTGTGTCAACTTAGTAACTTTATCTCTTAGTTTTTGAAGTTCGCTATCAAAGTTATTAATCTTATTGGAAACTGTGTCTTTCTCAGTCTTTAAAGAATTTAAATTGTCAGTTGTCTGTGCTAACTTAGCCTTTGCTTGTGCTAATGCTTGATCCGCATTATCCTTTGCAGTCTTTGCAGTAGCAACCTTAGAATCCTGTGCTTGTACAGCCGCTTTTGCAGCATCCAACTTATTCTTTGCATCATTAGTATCTTGTGTTGCATTCGTCAATTCAGAGCGAGCTGAATTTACTTCAGAAGTCTTTGTTACAACGGCCTTGTCTAATTCCTTAGACTGATTTTCTAAGTTTGTTAACTCGTTCTTAGCACTTTCTAATTCAGCCTTAGCACTTGTAACTAGATTTGACTGGTTAGCAACTGCTGTATCATAAGCCCTCTTAGCTTCATCATAAGCCTTTTGAGCACCAGCCTTCTTAGTTTCAATTTCATTCTTATAAGCAATTAAGCTATCTAAGTATGTCTGTGCATCAACTGCATTTTGTGTTACTTCAAATGTAAAGTTCTGAATTGTTACTAAGCCATAACGAGTACCAACAACATCTTGTAACGCACCTGCTACAGCATATCCACGATTTACGATATTTAAGTAGTGACCATATTGACGGTCTAACGGGCTACGACCATTAAATTCCACCTTATATGCTTCCTTATATTCGGCATCAGATAAATCCTTATGGTCATAAGCAAATTTTTCTGTTGTGTATAACCAGAATAATGAAGCATCTACACCCTTAGCACCGAATGATAGGTTTTCGGCAACTGTATAAATATTACTATGTGGATTTGCCTTTGGATTTGCCTTCCAAATTGCCTCTGTAGCCGCACTACGCACCATTGCAGTAGCCATTAGGTAGTCATCTACCATTAAGTCTGCTAAACCTGTAAAGTTATTGTCTGCTTGACGTAACTTATTTGTGGCAATAATATTCTTAACACCATTAATTGCAACATCTAAGTTTGTACGAGAACTTGCTACAGTAGAATCTTCTACTCCCATAAATGGATCATTCTTATGGTCATTAATTACCTTGATTGCCTTATCGGAATTATTCTTTTCAAACCAACCCAATGTACCCTTTTTGATTGCTTGCTCAGCCTCATCCAAGGCTGTTTTAGCATTATTCATTGTTGTTTCTAGTGTATTAATGAGTGTACCATTCTGCGCATCTGTAACTTTTTGTTCAAGCTCTGCTACCTTTGCTTGTTGTGCAGTAATTTCATTCTTCTTATCAGCTGCATTTTGCTTTGCTGTTGCTAAAGCTGCTTCAGCATTATTTTTAGCTGTTTCTTTTGCAGTCTGTGTAGCTTTCGCAGTATTGTATGTATCTTCTGCTGCTTTCTTTGTACTATCTAATTCATTCTTTTTTGCAGTTTCATCAGCAAGTTTCTTGTCAGCTTGCTTTGCAGTTGTATCTTTGGCAGTTACATCATTTGTTTCTGTTTGCTTCTTAGCTTCTGTATCAGAAATCTTCTGCTTAATATCTGTTAATTTATCTTGCAACTTAGTCTTAGCATCGGATTGTTCCATTGCATTTTTTTCATCAGTTGCATTCTTCAACTCAGTCTTCTTGTCCGCATGAGTTTTCTCTGCATTCTCTTTTGTTTCTTTTTGCGGAAGATTCTTTTTTTCTTTGCTTCTTCTAAAAGACTTGTCTTCTCATCTAATGTTGCTTTTGTTTCATCATCTTTCTTTTTTGCATTATTAAAAGTTTCTTCTGCCTGATTTGTTTTTTGTTCAGCAACTTTCTTTGCATCTTCTTCTGTCTTAAGAGCATCCTTTGCATTATTTAGTTCAACTGTAGCGTCGTCGACATCTTTCTGTGCCTTCACTGGATCGTAATTACGAGCTTCCTCATCAAGCTTTTCAGCTTCAGAAACTTTCTTAGCTGCATCATTCTTCTTTTCTTCAGCAGCTTTTACCTTTTGATCCTCTTCTGCTTTCTTTGTATTTGCATTATCATAAGCAACTTTTGCATCATAGGATTCTTGTTCTGCAGATTGTACTGTTGGTTTATAATCATCTAAAGCTTTTTGTGCTTGTGCAACCGCATCTGCAGTTTCTTCTGCCTGTACAGTAATTGTTTGTGAAATGATGGATGTTGTGGCAAGTGTTGCCAAAGTAATCTTAGCTAGTTTCTTCATTACAAATAATTTCCTTTCTTATCTATCTCCCAAAATATTTGATTTGTTGTCGCTAGTTGTTGTTCTTATCAATATTACACAACAATTAAATTGTTTAAAAAGATAAACTGTTATTTTTATTAACAAAGAATCAGATAAATAATAAATAGTGAAATATTATTTCATTTATTAAAATAATTCTTTAAAAACATATACATTATTCATATTTCTATTTGTCAAACAAAAAAACTTAGAACTGCCATTCTAAGTTTTTTTCAATTACATAAACTCCAATAAAATACTGTTTAGAATTTCAAATCCCTTTTTCACTACAACGAAGACGGTTTTTCTCAAGAATGAGTTTTCCTTCGTTGCATAACTTTTTAATCTGAGTGCTATATACTTCTAATACGGATGTGTGAAACCTTTCTTCAAAGAGATGGATATACATACCTTCTTTTAGGCGAAGTCCCATCATCACTGCCTCAAACATTTGTTCTTGGAGTGATAAATCAATTATATCTTTGATAGAAGGATCTTCGATATACTTTCTTACATTTTTTGGAATATCATAACGTGCACTTCCTTCAAGACCACTAGCACCGCAGCTGATTCCATAGAAGTCTTGGTAGTTCCAATACGCACAGTTATGTTGTGAAATCATACCTGCTTTCGCAAAGTTACTGATTTCATATTGCACAAAGCCATACTTTGGAAGTATCTTACATATCCACTCATACATATCTGCTTCCATATCATCATCAAGGTGTTCATATCCCTTTTTCGCAAAAACTGTATTTGGCTCTATCGTTAAAGAATATAACGATAGATGTGTAGGTTCTAATGCAATCGCATCCTGCAAAGACTTCTTTAATGATTCCATTGTCTGTGTAGGTAATGAATACATCAAATCCAAAGAGATGTTATCGATACCATACTTACGTAATAATCTCATCGTTTCTGCGACATCTTCTAATCGATGATGTCGGTTCATCATCTGTAGTAATCTTTCGTCTGATGTTTGAAAGCCTATGCTTGCACGATTTACACCGTGTTTTTGTAATATCTTTGCTTTGTCTTCATCAAACGTTTCCGGATTAATTTCAATCGTATATTCCTGCACCATGCGTGCATAAGGATCTAATAAAATGAGCAATTGATCTAGTTGTGATGAAGATAGTGCAGTTGGTGTACCACCACCGATATAAATCGTTCGTAGATTCTCATTGATATGACGATTTTGTATATCAGCTTTGATTGCGTCTAACCATTGATTTGCGAGTGTTTCTTGATAACCTACATGGCAGAAATCACAATATGAACAAATTGTTCGACAGAATGGAACATGCAAGTAGAGATGCTTTGGTTTAGTTTTCATCATCCATTGATAGAACAGACATAAACGCTTCCTGTGGAATCTCTACAGATCCTACTGCCTTCATTCTCTTCTTTCCTTCTTTTTGTTTCTCTAGAAGTTTTTTCTTACGGGAGATATCGCCACCATAACACTTAGCAAGTACGTTCTTGCGCAAGGACTTGATGTTTGTTCTAGCGATGATCTTTCCACCAATGGCAGCCTGTACAGGAATCTCAAATTGTTGCTTAGGTATGAGTTCCTTTAGCTTCACTGTAATTGCAGAACCACGTGCATACGCTTCAGAGCGGTGAATAATCACGGATAATGCATCGACATTTTCACCATTTAATAGAATATCCATACGTACAAGATCTTGTGCACGATAGCCAATGAGTTCATAATCTAATGAAGCATATCCCTTTGAACATGACTTTAACTTATCAAAGAAGTCAAAGATGATTTCTGAAAGTGGTAGTTCATAGATAATCATATTTCTACCAGTATCGATGATTTCCATTGTCTGATAGATACCACGCTTATTCTGGCATAAATCCATGATGGCACCGATGTAGGTATCCGGAACCATGATGCTTGCCTTTACATATGGCTCTTCAACACGGTCAATTCTAGCCGCATCTGGCATTCTAGCTGGGTTATCAATTTCAATCATTGAGCCATCCGTTAGATAGACGTGATAGATAACAGATGGTGCAGTTGCGATTAGATCGAGGTTATACTCTCTTTCTAAACGTTCCTGGATAACATCCATATGTAGAAGTCCTAAGAATCCACAACGATAACCAAAGCCTAAGGCTTGGGATGTTTCTGGTTCATACTGTAAAGATGCGTCATTTAACTGTAGTTTATCTAACGCTTCACGTAAATCACCATACTTGCCGCATCAGTTGGATATAGACCGCAATATACCATTGGGTTTAACTTGCGATAGCCAGATAATGGTTTCTCTGCTGGATTGTCTACTTTCGTTACAGTATCACCAACACGTACATCTTGGATAGACTTAATAGAAGCCGCAAACCAACCTACATCACCACACATTAATGTATTCATCTTTACTTCACGTGGATTACGAATACCAACCTCTAGTACTTCGTATTCTGCGCCTGTTGCCATAAAGCGTATCTTATCACCAACCGAAAGACTACCCTCACGGATACGTATCAGCGCTATGATACCACGATATGGGTCATAGAAAGAGTCAAACACCAATGCTTGTAGTGGTGCGTTTTCATCACCACTTGGTGCAGGAATTTGAGATACAATCTGTTCTAAAACTTTATCAACGTTTAATCCACTTCGTGCAGAGATGAGTGGCGCATTACTACAATCCAAACCGATAATATCTTCAATCTCACGGATAGTAACATCAGGTTGTGCATTCATCATATCTACTTTGTTAATAACAGGGAGAATTTCTAGGTTATTGTCTAAAGCTAAATAGGTATTTGCGAGTGTTTGTGCTTGTACACCTTGGGTAGAGTCAACGACTAAAATCGCACCCTCACAAGCCGCTAATGAGCGTGATACTTCATATGTAAAGTCGACGTGACCTGGTGTATCAATCAAGTTAAAAAGATACTCCTGTCCATCTTTAGCGGTATAGCTTAGCTGTACCGCATTCAGCTTAATTGTGATACCACGTTCTCTTTCTAGGTCCATTTCATCCAGAAGCTGTGCTTTCATATCACGTTCTTTTACCGTTTCTGTCATTTCAAGAATACGGTCTGCCAATGTTGATTTGCCATGATCGATATGGGCAATAATACAGAAATTTCGTATGTGCTTTTGGTCCATTTACTCAAATACCTTCCCTATCATATTTCTACCTGCACCATTGGCATAAGCATCTGCTGTCATTCTGCTCTTGCCTTCTGGCTGTAGTTCATAAACTTCGATAATACCGCCAATGCTTGCGACTTCCATCGCATGATTCTTGAAGCCTAAGATTTCTCCAGGTTTTGCTTGATGGTCTTCTTTTCTCATTCTAACCTTACAGAACTTGATACGCTTTCCATCAACTACACCATATGGCATTGGCCAATCAATCAAACCACGAATGTGGTTATATAGAGTTTGTACATCTTCAACTGCAAACTGTACCTTCTCTTCTTCCTTTGTAATATTTAATCCAAGGATTACTTTACTTTCATCCTGTGGTTCTCCCACAAGCTTGCCTGCAATATAGTCTTCTAAATTTTCTTTTACTAATTGCTTACTTAATACTAGTAAACGCTGGTTTAATTCTGCCATCGTTTCATCTTTACCAAGTGGTGTTGTAACTCTAGCATAGATATCTCCTGCATCCATGGCTTTTGTCATTTGGATTAGACATACACCAGTTTCTGTTTCACCACCCATGACTGCGTGATGGATTGGTGCACCTCCACGATACTTTGGTAAAAGTGATGGATGTACATTAATACAACCAAAACGTGGATATTCTAATATACGTACTGGTACAAATTGTCCATACGCACAAGTCAAGATTAACTCAGGTTCATATCGTAAAACATCATCCACATGTTCCTTCAAGAGATCAGGTTGGATTACTGGAATCTGATATTGATCAGCTAAAGCATGTGTTGGTGTTATTTGGATGGTATGTTTTCTGCCAACCGGTTTATCAGGTTGGGAAACAACAGCTACGACGTTATATCCTTCATCGATTAAGGTCTGCAATATACCGCTTGCAAATTCTGTTGTACCAAAAAATATAATTCTTGTCTGTTTCATCTCTCATACCTCCACCGTGATATTATACCTTACTTTTTTGGGGTTTTCATTGCATTTTACACTTCACTTTGATATAATCCTAATGCTAATAAGTGGACAGGAGGTGTACTCATGGCAAATATCAAGTCACAGAAGAAGCGCGCACTAACTAATCTGAAAAGACAGAATGCGAAGGCTGGACAGAAGAGCGAACTAAAGACAGCAATCAAGAAGGTTCTTTTAGCTGTAGAAGCTAAGGACGTTGAAGCTGCTACTGCTGCTTACAACACAGCAAATAAGTGCTTAGACAAGGCAGTTGTATCTCATATCAAGAATAACAACTATGCTGCTCGTCAGAAGTCAAGACTCGCTAAGGCTGTCAATTCCATTCAGAAATAAAAAACGTGGCTCTAAGAACCGCGTTTTTATTTTGCCTCTAACCAATATTTCTTTTGTTGCAATAATTCTTTACGATAGTCATCGTCATGTGGATACTTCGCTAAAACCCCATCAATAAAGGCTATTTGTCGATCACAATAGGAAAGATATTCTTTTCCCTTTTTTTGTTGGAGATACACTCCACAGAGAATCTCATCATCACGATATGATTCATGATAATCTGTGGTAAAACTAATTGCGATATAGTCAAATTCACGCTCTGTAATTAACTCTTCTTGATCAATCGTATAGTGATGATCACTAATCCATTTCCGTAATAACTCTGGTTTACGATTGACTTCGACAATCAGTTGTTTACATGTACGTAAACGATTCTCTCCTGCAGCTTCTAGGACATCTTTTGCGGTATAGTAGCCCATACCTGCAATCACCACAACATCTACGTCTTGCGGAACATGTTCAAAGCCATTGGATAAGATTGTTTCAATTTGACCATCAAGGTTTTCCGCTTGGATATTGCGTTTTGCAATCTCTAAAGGTCCCTTTGCAATATCACAAGCGTATGCTTTTTGTACTTTTTTTTGTTTGATTGCTAAGATAGGAAGAAAGGCATGGTCTGTACCAATATCTGCCAAGACCACGCCTTTGTTTATCATATCCGCAATTTTCTGGATACGTAAATTCATCTTATTTGTCAAAGAAATCCTTTAATCTCTTTGAGCGTGATGGATGTTTCAATTTACGTAGGGCTTTTGCTTCAATCTGACGAATACGTTCACGTGTAACGTTGAATTCACGCCCTACCTCTTCCAGTGTACGTGTACGTCCATCATATAAACCAAAACGTAAGCGTAATACCTTTTCTTCACGTTCTGTTAGACCACTGAGAACGCTATTGATTTCATCCTTCAATAACTGATTACTTGCGTATTGATCAGGACTGAGTGCTTCCTTATCTTCAATAAAGTCACCTAAGTGAGAATCATCCTCTTCACCAATAGGTGTTTCAAGTGATACAGGTTCTAGGGCAATCTTTTGGATTTCTCTTACTTTTTCAGGAGAGATACCTTCCATACGTTGGCTGATTTCTTCTGCTGAAGGATCACGTCCTAATTCCTGCACCAATTGACGCTGAACACGTGTTAACTTATTAATCGTTTCTACCATGTGTACTGGAATACGAATTGTTCTAGCTTGGTCTGCAATGGCACGTGTGATAGCCTGACGAATCCACCATGTAGCGTATGTAGAGAACTTGAATCCCTTTGTATAGTCGAACTTTTCAACTGCCTTTACAAGACCCATGTTTCCTTCCTGGATTAAATCTAGGAATAACATGCCTCTACCAACATACTTCTTCGCAATCGACACAACCAAACGTAAGTTACTGGAGATTAAGATGTTTCTAGCCTCTTCATCGCCTTCTTCAATACGCTTAGCAATCTCAGGTTCATCTTCTGGCTTTAAGAGTGGTACACGTCCAATTTCCTTTAAGTACATCTTAACAGGATCATTCAACTGTACATTACCACCTGTAGAGAATGATGATACATCAAGTAGATTTGATAATGGTTTTTCCTCATCATCTCCATCAAGATCATTGTCTTTTTCATCAACATCTTCATCTTCTACATCATCAACATCATCGTCTAGTAAGTCTAGATCATCGTCATCTGTAGCGGTGAGTTCTTCAATATCATCATCTTCAACAATCTGGATATTCTCTGTATTGAACCAATCCCAGAGTTCATCCATATCATCGTCAGACATATCTAAGTGCTCTAAGGATGCCATAACATCCTTCTGTGCGATGGAACCGTTCTTTTTCGCAATTTCCTTATAATCTTCTTTGAGTTCATCAAGGTTCTTTAATTCTTTTACCTTACCTGAACGCTTATATGTTTCAATTTCTTTTTGTGTCTTTCTTGTTGTTTTTCTTTCACTTTTGTTTTTTTCTCTTTCACTTCTTTTTTCTTCTTAGGAGTTTTTTCTTCATTCACAACTCCCTTTTTCTTTTTGGAAGTTGCTTTTTCTACTACAACTTCCTCTTTTTCTTTCTTTGAAGCTTTCGTAGTTTTACTTGTTTCCTTCTTCATCGAGATACCTCCTCAGTTCTTGAATGCACTTTTGGTATTTTTCCATCAGTACCTTTTGACTCATATCGTTAAGACCGGCTTGTGAGAGTTGTTCGTAATACGCATCTCTCTCCTTCTGCAATGTTGTAATTTTTACCTTGCGAATGGCTCCTTTTAGGACCGCTTCGTCATAGTCAGTATCATATGCAGGCATGGAAACCAGTCTTGTTAGTAAATCTTTTACTTCTTGCTTATCCGTACGGTCAATTAAATGACTTGGATCAGCATCTTGCAATGTATGTAAACCATCAATAATTAACATTGCTAGTAACTTATGTGTCTTATCATTGAGATACCCTAACTCTACTTCGAATGTATGGGCATGGGTAGCTGACTTTAACATCATCATCAATATTAAATCTTCCGCATCGAGCGAACCATCTGGAATTGTTAGTTTCTTCTGTACGGTTTGATTGATTGGTCGATTTACTGTTTGTGGCACATAGTCAACTGGCATATGTGTCATTTCCGCCAATTGTTGTGTAAAGTAGCGGCGATCTACTTCATCAGGTAATGTTGCAATATCTGCTTGTACTTTACGAACCAATTCTTTTTATCCGAATAGTTATTTAGATTTGTCTGTGAAACTTGATACTCAATCACAAACTCCATCCAAGTTACTTCATCTTTGAGAACACTCTTTAAACCTTCAGCTCCTTGTTCACGTACAAGCTCATCTGGGTCTTTTCCCGTCAGATTGCGTATGACTGATACATCACAACCTGCTTTTCTTGCCATATGTACTGCACGTAAGGTAGCAGCCTGTCCAGCACGGTCACCATCATAACAGAATACAATCTTCGCCGCGATATTCTTTAACAGATGAATCTGTCTATCTGTACAGGATGTACCAAGTGTACATACTGCATTGAAGATACCCGCCTTAGCAAAAGCAATCACATCTGTTACACCTTCACATACGTAAATCTTTCCTTCCTTACGAGCAACACCCTTTGCACGGTGATAGTTATATACAATATCACCTTTGGTAAAGATATCTGTTTCGTTTGTATTGATATATTTGGAAGGATTATTTGGATCTAAAATACGTGCACTAAATCCAATCGGATTACCATATTGATCATGAATTGGGAAAGTAATACGGCCAGCAAAGGTATCATGGATACCAGACTCATTGATACGTATTAAATTCGCACGATTCATATCCGCATCACTAAAGCCCTTGGCATGTAAAAAGTGATATAGCGCTGTCTGATTTGGGTTATAGCCAATCTGAAACTCACGAATCAAATCAGCAGTCATCCCACGCTTTTCAAGATACTTCTTTTCATTTGCGGCTTCTGGTGTATCGAGTTGATACATCATATACTGAATCGCCGCATTCATAACATTATACAGTGCTTCTTTATGAGGATCCTTACTAGTTCTCTGCTCAATATCAACATCAACCTGTAAAGGATAGTTAATCAAAGAGGCAACTCTACCAACGGCTTCAGGGAATGTAATATTTTCGTAGTTTTGTACAAATGTATATACATTTCCACCATTACCACAAACAAAGCATTTATAAATTTTCTTTTCTGGTGAAATAGACATCGATGGATCATGATCATCATGGAAAGGACAAATCGCTACATACGAATTTCCTTTGCGATGAACCTGAATATAGTGACCGATGACATCGACAATATCCGCTTTTTCACGAATGGCATTTATATCATGATCACTAATCTTTGCCATATTTCCTCCTTCTTAGAAACGAATTTCCTTACAAATTTTGTTACGTACTTCTTCGACTGTCATACGTTCCTGTTCCATGGAATCACGGTAACGAATCGTAACTGTACCATCTTCCATTGTCTGTTCATCAATTGTGATACAGAATGGTGTGCCAACTTCATCTTGACGACGGTAACGCTTACCAATAGAACCTGCTTCATCATATGTTACCGCAAAGTCATAAGATAATTCATGACGAATCTCCTCTGCCTTTTCAGCGTATTTCTTACGAAGTGGTAAGATTGCGGCCTTTACAGGTGCTAATACTGGGTTAAAGCGCATTACTACACGTGTCTCACCATTCTCAAGTGTTTCTTCATCATATGCGTCTGTAAAGAACATGAAGAATAGACGTTCAACACCTACAGCTGGTTCCACTACAAATGGAAGATACTTTTCATTTGTAATTGGGTCTAAGTAAGTTAAATCCTTACCTGATGTATTCTGGTGTTGTGTTAGGTCGTAGTCTGTACGGTCTGCGATACCCCAAACTTCACCCCAACCCCATGGGAACTTATATTCAATATCTGTTGTGCCCTTTGAGTAGAATGATAGTTCTTCCTTCTCGTGGTCTCTGAAACGTAAGTTTTCTGGATTTCCACCTAGTTTCACAATCCAATCCATGCAGAAATTACGCCAATATGGGAACCACTCATCATCTGTACCTGGCTTGCAGAAGAATTCCATTTCCATCTGTTCAAATTCACGTGTACGGAAGATAAAGTTACCTGGAGTAATTTCATTACGGAAGGACTTACCAATTTGGCAGATACCAAATGGTAACTTCTTACGATATGCACGAGCCACTTGTTTGAAGTCCACAAACATACCCTGTGCTGTTTCAGGTCTTAGATAAATTGTATTCTTAGAATCTTCCAATGTTCCTTGGAATGTCTTAAACATCAAGTTAAACTGACGAATGGATGTAAAGTTATGTCCACCACAATCAGGACATGGAACGTTATTATCCTTGATGTACTGTTCCATCTGTTCATTGCTCCAACCTTCTGGATTAACTGTTCCATTGGAGAAGGATTCAATTAACTGGTCAGCACGGTGTCTTGTATGACACTGCTTGCAATCCATTAAAGGATCAGAGAAACCCTTTAAGTGTCCTGATGCTTCCCAAACCTTAGGATTCATTAAGATTGCTGCTTGAATCTCTTCGTTGTTTGGGTCCTCTTGTATAAACTTCTTTTGCCACGCACGCTTGATGTTATCTTTCAAGTTAACGCCTAAAGGACCAAAGTCCCAAGTATTACTTAAACCACCATAAATTTCTGAGCCTTGAAATACAAATCCTGTATTCTTTGCATGCGAAACAATTAAGTCAAATGTCTTCTGTCTATCCATTGAAAATGAGCCTCCAAAATATTCCCATAATATCCTGTAAAGTATAGCATTTTCAACCTATTTTTACAATCTTACGATATGCCATATCACGCCTAAAAAAGATAAAAATTCCTCTAGTAGTCTTCTCTAGAGGAATTAAATATTTTCACTTCAAAACAGATATTGAAATCATTATAAATCAATAGGTCCTTTTTTGTTATTTCTAATTGCATCTGCTAGACCATCAATAATCTGTACAGCTTCTAGTGTACCAAGATACGTACCATCATCATCACGTAAAGCAAAGTAATTTACAACAACCGGATGTCCCGAACGTTCAGACAATATGGTAAGACTATCACGTTTTCCCTTCTTAAAATCGCTGATTAACATACGTACAATTGGTTCGACACGCTTTGGGTGACAAGAATATACAGGTCTACCAATTGCCATTTGTGGACGTGTGAATACCTTTTCACCTTCATTAAAGTAGATGTTGATGTCATTTTCATCAACAAGTGTAATTTCAAAAGGTAGTGTATTCAGCATTGCCTTTAACTGCTTTAGATTCATATGTCCACCTGAAATCTCGATATTTTCATTGTGGATAATACTTGGTTGTTTAAGTTCTTTTACCTTATCCCATACTGGTACATCTTCTTTGTCAAGGTAGCAATACCCATACATTGGGAAATCTCTTGCGATTGCAATCCATTCATCCTCGGTAAAATAATTCGTTACTAGTGGGAATAAGATATTCTTTTCTTTGAAAATCATTTCATTCATACGCTTAACAACACGTCGTAGTGAATCCATATCTTTAGTATCTTCAACTACAAACTTCTTTAATTCTTGTTTAATTTCATCTTCTACACCCCACATTACATCACTTGGGCCAGGGAAATTGTATTTATCCTTCAAAAGTGGGAACATTGTTTCTTCTTTTTCTTATAATGCGATTCGATCGCACGTAATTCAATGACATCCTCTAGAACATCCTCAGATTTTATATCTTCCTTGAGTTTCTCCTCTAGTGCTGTAACACGCTTTTCAATCTGTGCATTTTCTAATTCAAGAATATTTAAAGGATGCCCTGGTGTACGCATTAATACAGTTGTAGCATCTGCCGTTTGTTCATCAAAACTAGCAATCGTATCTAGAACGCGTTCCTCTTCTGCTGAACGTTCCACTTCCTTTTCCGCATTCGCAATTCTTTCACTACGTGTAGCTCCATGGAATAACGCGGAATGAACATCACACAAGCGTTGTACATCGCTAAGTTTTGTACCTTCTGAAAGAAGAGTTTGTTCAGCACGCGCAATTTCTACAGCTGAAACATCTGAGAAATTAGCCGCAAAATCTTTTCTTACAGATTCAATATCTTCACCATTACTGAGACGTTGTACATAGGATTTTAATAATGCCTCACGGTCACTAGAACTCAAATCACTACTCTTCCCTAAATCTGCAGATAAAGCTTTCATTTTTTCTTCCTGTTGTTTTTGTAATTGTTCAGGCGTATTAATTACTTCAAAACCACTTAATTCGAAAGCATCAATAATTGTTGAAAGAGGAATCTCTTTTACTCTTGCTCCCTTTGGGATCGTCATCATCTTACCCATTGTATTTAACATGATTGGCTTCACAATTTCTGTAAAACCTAGCTCACTCATAATATCTTTCACTTCAGGATTTGCATTCACAATATCATATACACTTTTTGATAAATCGATCGTTTTCTTTTCCATCATTTTCACCTCACTTTTTTTAAGTATACGTCACAACTCTATAAAAGTGTCGTAATACTATCTCATGAAATACTTAAGCAAGAAAAAAAGAGATTTAGCCACATTCTCCAAATCTCTCTTGAGGTTAAAACGACTATACAATCGTATGTAAATGCATATAGAAATTCATCGATTTCAATTTAATGTCCGCATGAAGATATAAGATGTCTATGAAGTACTGTAAGTCCTTCATATCCCCTTCGACATACTGGTTGACGATATCGATTTTTTCTAGTCCTGCTTTACATAATAAACGAAAGCGACGTAAGTCTTCTGTCTTCATAAATGGAATATGATGTTCTTCTGCATGTTCTTGGCACAAGAAACCTCCATCCTTCGGACTAACCGTAACGACATGGGTATTTCCACAAGTGACACACGCATCTACATCTGGTAATAACCCTGCAAGGTCTAACATATCCACGAATAGCAGTGATAAACAAGTGTTGGATCATAGCCTTCATCTAGCTTTGAAAAAACAATCTCTAAGAATGCATACTCAATGCTGTTTGGCATATCACTACTTGCTTGTAGTGTTAATACATCAATAAGTTCAGCCGCAACCGCAGCTGCACTAGAGGCATTGATATCTTCATGCATGGAGCGATAATACTCCTTACAACGTGCATTCTTTAAACGAAAGATACTCTTAGTCTCATTATAATCGAATAATATTTCTGTTTTTGTATAAGGCATGATAGAACCAGCATTTTTGCTAGTCATCTTACGTACACCCTGTGCCACAAAGGATAACTTTCCATACTCTTTTGTAAGTACACTCAGTATCACATCTGCCTCACGATAGTCACTCTGCTTTAATACAAAACCAGTGATGCGATCATTCATCTCGACTTGCCCCGCCATATCCATATTCAGTAATACGGGCATCGCGAGAGCGCCATTCGCTTTCTACGCGTACAAACAATTCCAAGAATACTTTCTTACCAAGTAGCTTTTCGATATCTTCACGTGCTAAAGAACCAATCTTCTTTAACATCTGTCCTTGCTTGCCAATCATGATACCTTTTTGGCTATCACGTTCTACAAGTATCATTGCTTGGATATAAACCTTGTCCTTTTTGAATTCTTTATTTTCGATAAGAACTGCAGCCGCATGAGGTACTTCATCTTCTGTTTGGGTAAGAATCTTTTCACGGATTAACTCCGCAATACGGAAGTTTTCAGCGCCATCACTCGTCATCTCTGCTGGATATAGTAAGTCACCTTCTGGAAGGTATTTGCTTGTAGTCTTGATTAAATCTTCAAAGGAACGTCCAAATTTTGCGGATAATGGGAAGTATTCCGCAAATTCATAACGCTCTTGCCATTGTTGAATCACTTTCACAATCTTCTCAGGCTTCATCTTGTCCATCTTATTCAAGATTAAAAATACTGGTAAGCCTGTATTTTTAACCATGTTTAAAACAAACTCATCACCTTTTGCGTATGGAACACTCGCATCCACAACAAGATAGATTAAATCCACACCCTGAATGACATCTGCAGCTTCTTTATTCATCCGTGATTCCAAACGGAATTTAGGCTTATTAATACCAGGTGTATCCGTAAAGATAATCTGGCAGTTTTCATCTGTATAAATCCCACGAATCTCAGAACGTGTTGTCTGAGGCTTGCTAGATACGATAGCCACCTTTTCACCAATCAAGGAATTGATTAAAGTACTTTTCCCAGCGTTTGGTCTACCCGCTAACGCAACAAAACCGCTTCTCATCGACATACATCCTCTGTTGTAAATTGGTAAGGTAATAATTCATTCATGCATGTATCAATCTCATCTTTACGATTGGACAAATAGATTGGTGTATCACCAGTAATCAGTTCACTTAATACCTGACGACATATTCCACATGGTGCCGCAATACGATCACCATCACTTACAATTGCAAGTGCTTCAATCGTATCTTTGCGATACCCGTTGGAGTAGGCCGCAAAGATTGCGGAACGCTCGCCACAATTGGTAGCTCCAAAAGAAGCATTCTCAATATTTGCTCCCCAGAATACTTTTCCATCCTTTGTGAGAACTGCTGCTCCTACATGATAATTAGAATATGGAGCGTAACTATTTTTCCATTGCTTTAAAAAGCTTCTTCAATTAATTCTTCACGTGTCATAATGCCCTCCTTTAAAAACAGATGATGAACAAAAATCAAGATACCAACAGTTAGCGCAATCAGCGACGCAAATAGTACACCCCCAGCAGCTAAGTCTTTAATATACTTAATCTTTTCATTTTTCTCTGTTGAATATAAATCACATAATTTTTCAATACATGTATTTAAGATTTCAGCTACGATTACAAGTCCAATACAAAGAAGTATCGCAAGCCACTCATAATAAGTACAACCAATCATCCATGCCGCAATACATGCCAGTATCGCAAGAATATACTGTATCTGTATACTTCTATCTTTAAGCGAAGATACAAGACCTACAAATGCTACATAGAACTTATTTATCATTGCGACTAATAATCGGATCTAAGATCCTATCCTGTAAGGCAAACATCTTCTTTTCATCTTCCGGATTCATATGATCATAACCCAAGCAATGCAGAAGTCCATGCGTGAATAAGAATCCCAATTCACGCTTTTCAGAGTGCCCGTATTCTCTCGCCTGTTTTCTTGCATAATCAATGTTGATAAAAAGATCGCCTAAGTCTTTTTCTTCATCTGGGATGAAGTCTTCTAAACCATCACGAATCGCAAAACTAATGACATCCGTTGGTCGATCAATCCCACGATAATCACGGTTTATGATATGAATCGTACGAGAGCGAACAAACGTAACACTGATTTCTAAATCGTTTGCTAGTTTGAGTTCTTTCTCTGTACGCTTTGCGATTGATCGGAAAAACTCCTCATATGCATGCATATCTTTGTTCGTTTTATTGATATATGTGATTTCCATATTAACCTCACTTTAAAGACAATTTACGTCTTTGTTCATCTTCTTTGCTGTAGCGTTCAATAATCTTCTGTACGATAGGATGACGTACGACATCATCCGCACTTAATTCCATAATTTTAATTTCGCTTAAACCCTCTAAGATACGGGTAGCCTCTATTAGACCGCTAGTCTGATTATGATTTAAGTCAATCTGAGTAACATCACCGGTGATAATCATATGAGAGCCAAAGCCAAGTCTAGTTAGAAACATTTCATCTGTGATGCAGTTGTATTTTGTGCTTCATCCAAGATAACATATGCATCATCTAGCGTTCGACCACGCATGTACGCAAGTGGCGCAATCTCAATTGTACCCTTTTCAATCAACTTCTCTGTCTGTTCATTCCCCAACATGTTATGTAACGCATCATATAGAGGCGTTAAGTATGGATCAACCTTCTCCTTTAAATCACCCGGTAGAAACCCTAAGCTTTCTCCCGCCTCTACAGCAGGACGTGTTAGAACGATTCGTTTTACGTCGCCTTTTTTCAAAGCACTCACAGCTTTGGTAACCGCCAAGAATGTTTTACCAGTACCTGCAGGTCCTATCGCAAATACCACCGCTGCACTATCCATTGCTTTCGCAAAGGCATACTGTCCTAATGTCTTAGGCACAATCGCCTTTCCACTCATTGTTCTACCAATGATTTCAGAACTCATTTGCGAAAAATCAATTGTCTGTTCTTTCGCTAGTAAGCGACTTGCATAAATGACATCTTGTTCACTAATGACTTTATTCTGTTCCGCAAGTGTCATAAGTGCTGTTAAAACACGTTGAATTAGAAGTAATTCTTCATCACTACAATTTCTAACAAAAAATGTATTATCTCGATAAGAAATATCTTTTTCAAATTGCGAACTTAAAACAATTAGATTTCTATCATGATTACCAATGATATTCATCGCAATCTGTTCTTTCATTCCCTCTAAGTGAATTGATTTTATATTTTCCAAAATAATGTCTCCTTAGCAACAATATTTTAACAGGTATCTCTATAGTTGAAAATGTTTTACGCTCAGTTTGGTTTTATGCTAAACTACTGTAATACAAAAGGAGTCTTCCAAATGAAAAAAAGAATAGCGATTCTATTAAGTTTGATGTTATTAGCTGGATGCACAAAACAGACCGTTCAAACATCAAATACCTCAAATACAAATAACGCAAGCACAAGCGAGAATTCCGGTGGTTGTGCAGCCTTTGCGGAATGTGAATCTAGCGAAGACGAAGCTAAACTCTACGAAGATTTACTAGCTGCTAAAAACACCCCATTTGAAAAGGCTACAATGGAAGATGTTGTTTCCTACATTGAAAATAAAGAAAGTCACATCGTATTTCTTGGCTTCCGTGATTGTCCTTGGTGTCAAGATTTAATGCCAATCTTAAACGATGTTGCAATCCAAAAGAATGTTAAGATCAAATATGTTAATGTACGTCCAGAAAACACAAAAGAAAGTGATCTACGCAACGAAAATAATCCAACCTATGTTAAACTCCAAGAGCTACTTGGTGATGTCTCAGGTGATGGTACAAATAAGATTTATGTTCCATATGTAGCGGTGATTCGTGATGGTAAAGTGATAGACTTCATGTTAAGTCTTGATTACGATGCACATACGGTACAAATTACAGAAGCACAAATCGAGGAATATAAAACACGATTAAACGAATTATTAGATAAATAACCCCCGAAATTCGGAGGTTATTTTATATTGCTTTATAACACTGCGCAAGATAGCCACTTCTTGCGTTTTCTTCTGTATCTTCGCTTTCATCAAAACCATCATATGGTGCCTTAGGGTCATGTACTTTCGGCTTTCGTTTTAGTGAATTACAGATTTCATCAATATGGGCAAACGCAAAAGTAAAGTCATCTGTCCACCCTGTATGACCGGTGATAATCTTTAATTGTAGATTACGTTTTACAAGTATTTCTTTAAGTCTCTGTAACGATTGACATTGAAGCTTACGGTCTTCCGCTAGTGTATTTAAGAATGCGTAACCTCCATCTGCCCCAAGCCAAATCGTATCTCCAGTAAAGAGATAACAATCATCAACAAGATATACAAGATGTCCCCAGGTATGACCAGGTACTAAAAACGCTTCAATCTTAATATTACCAATATAGAATATCTGTCCATCTTCAACTAATATTTTAGGATTGTTGATAATAACCTGTGGTAATGTCGTTAGACCCCAAAAGACCTTACGATGCTTACGACCTTCTAAATATTCATTCTCAACATTTCCGATATAGATTGTCGCATCTCTAAAAAGTTCATCACTGCCTTGTTCGATAGCGCCTACGTGATCAGTATCCTGATGTGTTACAAGAATCTCTTTAATATCCTTTGAATTGATGCCAAGCCACTGCATCTTCTCTGCAAGTCGATCATAGTTATAACCTGCATCAATCATAATTGTATGTCCATCTTTAGTATAGAAATAGATATTTGCGACATACTCTCGGATACAACTTACTCTATCATCAATAAAACCTGTGTTTAAAGGTTTAAAGATTTCCTTACCTTTAAACATAAAAGACATAAACTTCACCTGAAATCTTGAGTCATTCTTAGACATGATTATTCACCTTTTCCTAAATAAATTATAATTTATGGTTCAATACTAGTCGCAGGTTAATTATAACAAACTCAAATCAAGATAGTAAAAAAATATAAAAAAAAAGAAATGCTTACGCACTCCTTATTTTCCTCTTCTTCTCGCTTTACGAGCAGCTTCGATCTTAAGCTTTCTCTTAACACCAGGCTTAACGTAGTACTCTCTCTTACGAGCTTCGGCGAGGGTTCCATTGCGGGATACCTGACGCTTGAAACGGCGTAGCGCATCATCCAAATTCTCATTTTCTTTGAGGACGACTCTAGACATTCCTAACCCCCCTTTCTCTTTTATAAAGCATTAGTATCATACCAAATCCATTACACCATTGCAAGATATTTATACGATTATTACACAGGTTTTTTGCGTAATTACGATATCCAATGTCCTATCAAAAAGCAGATAGATTCTCAATCAGAAAATATCTGCCTTTATGTTCATTTACTTTGTGAATAGAATTTATTCCTTAATTAATTCAACGCCTGCGGATGCGCCAATACGATCTGCACCTGCTTCAATCATAGCCTTGAAGTCTTCCTTCGTACGAATACCACCAGAAGCTTTACCTTTAAGCGATCACCAACAGTTTCCTTCATCAGTTTTACATCTTCAACTGTTGCTCCACCAGTAGAGAAACCTGTAGATGTCTTCACGAAGTCAGCACCAGCTGCTTCTGCATCCTTACAAGCACGTACCTTTTCTTCATCTGTTAAAAGACATGTTTCAATAATTACCTTGAGTGTAATATTACCGCATGCATTCTTAATTTGACGAATCTCGTTAGTCACGTAAATATCATCGTGGTCTTTTAATTTACCAACATTGATAACCATATCAACTTCTTGTGCGCCCTTTTCGATTGCGTCTTTTGTCTCAAAGACTTTTGCTTCTGTTGTCATTGCACCTAACGGAAATCCCACAACAACACATAGTTTTACATCAGAACCTGCTAAGGCAGCCTTAGCTGTTGGAATCCAACATGGATTGATACAAACTGACGCAAAATCATTTGCGACAGCTTCTTCACACAGCTTTATAATCTGATCACTTGTTGCGTTAGGTTTTAAAATTGTATGGTCGATATACTTACTCGGTTTCATCTAATCCTCCTTCATCACCAAAATAATATTTTTTCAATACTTCATGGCAGATGACATCATCACCTTCATAGGGCTCACGTCCAAATTCACGAGCCATGAACTTTTCATTGCCTTTTCCTAATACCAAAATGGTATCTCCTTCTGAGCATAGTTCAACTGACTGTCGAATCGCATCATAGCGATCTTCAATAATCACATAATTCTTATGATGTATACCTTTGGCAATATCTTCTGCAATTTCACGTACACTTTCACCACGTGAGTCATCTTCCGTTAGGATAATCATATCACAATAGCGGTCTAATATCTCACCGAATATTGGACGCTTCGCCGTATCACGCTTACCTGCACTACCTGTAATCGCAATAATACGACAATCCTTTGGTGTAATGGAAGAAGCGTATTGGCATACCTTTCAATACCATCCGCAGTATGCGCAAAGTCTACAATAAGATTAAATGGTTGACCATCTTGAATACGCTCCATTCTTCCTTCAACCTGGTTTAAGTGCTGAATATACCCTGCAATATCATCCATGGATACACCCTTTTGATGTACTGCCGCAATCGCAGCTACAAGGTTATAGATATTAAAACGTGCAATGAGATTTGACTCTAAACGATAGTCCTGATCATTTACGCGCAAAGTAAAACGCGTACTATCTTTCAACAGATGATAATCTGTAACACGATAATCAGCCTCATGATCGATACCATACGTGAATACCTTCGCTTGTGTATCTTGTACGATCTTCATACCACTTGGATCATCAACGTTTACAATTGCTATCGCCTCTTCTTTTAACTGATCAAACAGTTTCTTTTTCGCATTAAAATAGTTTGTCATCGTACCATGATAATCTAAGTGATCATGCGTCAGGTTTGTAAAGATTGCGACATCAAAGTCTATCGCATCCAATCTCCCTTGATCAATTGCGATAGAAGAAGCTTCATAGGCACAGTTCTTAATTCCTGCATCTACCATATCACGCAAGATGCCATGTACTTCATCAATATTTGGTGAAGCGACAAGCGGTGGTAGTTTTACATTGTTATATTCAATGGAAATTGTGCCAACATATGCAGTCGGTTCAATCTGATTTAATATATTACGAATAATCCAAGCAACGGATGACTTACCATTTGTACCAGTTACACCATACATTGTCATGTGATGACTAGGATAATCGTAAAAACTATCTGCGACCTGATTAAAGACATGTACGACATCCTTCACCTTGATGTACGTAACATCAGGATTAATCTTTTCTAATGGCTCACTATGTACAATGACAATTGCGCCATTTGCAATCGCTTCATCGATATGTTCATGACCATCATTAACAAGTCCTTTAACACAGAAAAAGATTGAGTCTGGACGTTTCTTACGACTATCATCCATCAAACTCTTAATTTCAATATCCGGTACGTTTTCAAAAAAATCTGTCAATTTCATTTATCTTACCCTTTATTAAAGCATATTCTCATGTGCTTCATTTTGTTCACTAATAACAGCACATGCATACATCGCTGCCGTTTCTGCCCTTAGAATACGTTTCCCTAATGTAATGGCTTCAAAACCATTCTGCTTTAAAAACTCTACTTCCTCTGGCGCAAAGCCACCTTCTGGTCCTATCACAAATGTGACAGATTGCCCTGGTGAAAGTACTTCTGTCATAAATTTTGATTTAGAGTATGCATTTTCATACGGCAAAACATTAACATCAGAACGATAATTCACTAAATCTTTTAGTTGCACGATTGGCGTAATTTCTGGAATACGATTTCGTTTACATTGTTCTGCCGCTTCTTGGAGAATATCAATTCGACGCGCTTGTTGCTTATCTTCTTTTTCTTTCTTAGCACGCACAACACAACGCATAGACTCAAACGGTACAATACGTGTTACTCCAAGTTCACAAGCCTTCTGTAATACAAGTTCAAACTTCTCCTTACGGATAAGTCCCATCGCAAGTGTTACTTCAACACCAATCTCATTGATACGCTCATCTTCCTCTAAGACCATCGCAACAAAGTCCTTACCCTTGTTATAGGCATCCGCAAATACCCAATTCCATCATAAACCAATCGTATCTTTTCATGATGTAAACGAACAACATTCTTAGCATGATGTGCTTGGTCCTTATTAAAGATGTATTCTTGACCTACCACAAGCGGTGTATCACTGAAGTATTGTTGCATAACCCCTCCCATAATCGAAAAGAAAACGATTACTCGTCTTCTTTATCTGTTTCTGTTTCTTGAATTGTTACTTTAACCTGTAACACTGTTCTTTGGTCTGCTTCTGTTACTGTAACATGCAGATTCTTATAATCAAATGACTCTCCAACTTCAGGGATATGACCAAGACGATAAATCACCCAACCAGAGACAGAGATATAACCTTCATCTTCATCATCATCTTCGATGTCGAAACGATCAAACATATCATCCACTTCTGCATCACCTTTAATGAGGTATGTTGTATCATTGATTTTTGTATAGAATTCTTCGACAATATCGTGTTCATCCCAAATTTCACCTACGAGTTCTTCGATGATATCTTCAACAGTAATAATACCATCTGTACCACCAAATTCATCTAGGACAACAGCCATATGTGTCTTATTAGTTTGTAGCTTCTTTAATAATTGAGAAATCTTTGTGTTAGGACTTGTATAAACAACCGGTTTAACAATCTTACGCAAAGATGTTTGATTGCGATAAATCAACTCATAAAAATCCTTTTCATGAATGACGCCGATGATATGGTCAATTGAAGACTCATACACAGGTAAACGTGAATAAGAATTCATACGATATACTTCTTCAATCTTTTCAATTGGATCATTTATATCTACCGCAATAATATCAACACGCGGTGTAAATACGTCCATAACTTCAAGATCATTAAACTCAATCGCTGCAGAAATTAAGTCAGACTCATGTTCTTCGAGATCTCCATCCTTTTCTGCCTCATCGACCATCGTAATCAATTCATCTGCGATATCGGAATCATCTTCTTCAATATGAATCACCTTACTTACAATCCATTGCCAACCTAACATCAACCATGTAATTGGTGTTAATAATACTTGTACAAACTTTACAAATCCAACTGTATACATCGCAACCTTTTCTGGGAATTGCTTTGCAAGTGACTTCGGTGTAATCTCACCAAAGACCAATACTAAGACTGTAATGACTGCCGTTGATACAGTTGGGCCATTTGTACCAACCCACATTGTAAATAACAATGTACCTACAGTCGCTGTAATAATGTTAACAACATTATTACCAATTAACGCTGTGACTAAAAAGCGATCAAAGTTTTCAAGAACCTTTAGTACTTCACCTGCTTTTTCCTCACCATCACTATACATATTCTTTAGGCGAATCTTATTCGCTACGGAATATGCTGTTTCTATAGCCGAAAAAAGACCCGAAAAGAAAACAAGCACAATAATCGCTAGAATATACTGTCCTGCTTGATTCATATGCGGATCTCACTTTCATTTGTCATTTTAATACATATATTGCCTTCCGGCGGAACTGATGAACCCTCCAAAATAAACACTCACCTTTCTTACTAATGTTGGAATTATACCACAATAGTGAAAAATCATGCAATAAAGCATGAAAATGTATTAGATTTATTTCTTTTGAAAGACATTCATCTTCACATGACAATGAGGACAAACAGGCTTTTCAAAACTTACACTATATCCACATTCCGAACAATCACACTTCGGTAAATAGACCATTCCATTTACATTACTTTCATCAACACGCGTATGATGGATCCAATGCGGTAATCGTTTCTGTAAAGATGCCATCGCTGATTCATTTTTATTAACTTTTACACCAGATGCCATATCGAAACCCACCTTTCCCTTTCATTATATCGGATATCATTTGACGCATTTTGAAAAGTATATGAAAAGTCGCATAGCTAGTATGCGACAGTAAAAACAAAACTTTCATTATTTTTTAAATCTTTGGATAAACATCTTTTTCAATCATTTCAAATGGATTCTTCTTGAAATTCCAACAACCTACTCTGCCACGATAGTAAAGCATGTTTTGAAGCATTTCATGTACAAGTGCATCTTTTACCATTAGTTTAGCATCCATCTTATTGACCCACTTCACTTCTTGACTACTGCCATTAGCTACAAGTTCTCCACTTTCATACTTACAGATAAAGTCTACATTTACATTATTGAATGTAAGATCCTTGTTAATTCCAACTAGGTCAAGAATTGTAACATTCACACCTGTTTCATCAAAGATAATTCGCTCTAATGCATTTGTAGTGATTCGTGTTCTGCCACAAATCCCGTTGGACACTCCCACCCACGGAATGCATTTTTGACAAGTAATACTTCATCATTTTCATTCACAACTAAACCACTTACGGATACATGATGATTGTACTGCATAACTACCTCCCCTTATTGTAGATATGAAAAAAGAGGACATAAATGCCCTCTTAAATTAACCTCTTCTAAAGAAACCAGGAATACTGTCACTTGCATCAGAAGATGAAGAACCAAATACAGCAGAGTCATCATTCTGTAATGAAACACCACTTGCTGGCTTTGTAGAAGGAGCAGCCTTCTTTTCTTCTTCCTTCTTAGGTTCTGACAATTCGAAACCTGTAGCGATAACAGAAACAATAATTGCATCGCCAATCTTATCATTAATAGCTACACCGAAGATGATATCAATATCATTACCAGCTGCTTCACGAATGAAGTCAACTGCTTCAGATGCATCAAATGCAGACATGCTTGTACCACCAGTAACGTTGATAATAGCACTCTTTGCACCAGCAATCTGTGCTTCTAGTAATGGAGATTGAATAGCGCGTGCAGCAGCTTCTCTAGCCTTGTCATCGCCATCAGCCATACCGATTCCAAATAATGCGGAACCTTGACCTTCCATAACACTCTTAATATCTGCAAAGTCCAAGTTAATCATTGCAGGAACAGCAATCAAGTCAGTAATTGTCTGTACGCCTTGACGTAAGATATTATCTGCTTCCTTGAATGCATCCTGGAATGGAATATGTCCGATTACTTCTAAAACTTTATTATTAGAAATGATGATCAATGAGTCTACATACTCTTTGAGCTGTTCAAGACCCTGTTCAGCATTTCTTTCTCTTCTCTTACCTTCGAAATTGAATGGCTTAGTAACAATACCTACTGTTAAGCATCCAAGTTCCTTAGCAATCTTGCGAATAATGGGGCTGCACCTGTACCAGTTCCTCCACCCATACCTGCTGTAAGGAATACCATATCGGCACCTTCCATAGATTTACGGATAGCGTCTTCGCTTTCTACAGCTGCCTTGCGTCCATTGTCTGGGTTACCACCAGCGCCAAGACCTTCTTTACCTAACTGAATCTTATTCGCAACTGGAGAAATATCCATTGCCTGAAGATCAGTATTAGCGATATAGAATTCAACACCCTGAACGCCTTCCTGTACCATGCGGTTTACAGCGTTGCTACCTGCTCCGCCGACACCAAATACCTTGATTTTTGCTACCTGGTTGTAAGTTAATTCTGCCATAACGTTTACCTCTCCAATTTATTTCTTTCCATCGAGAAACAATCCCTTGAGTTTATTTGTCAAGGTATCTTCTTTCGTAGTCTCTACCTTTCTGTCGCGGTAGGATACGTTTTTGATAAAAGCATCAAGATCTAAGCTGTTTTCAGTCTGACCGATAATAGGTAACCTATCTTGGTAGGCATAGAACAATCCGAGACATGCGGTTAATGCTGCGTTTCTTCCCCCTAATGTTTCCGGAATATAATCTCTAACTTCTACATTTAGGCGCTTGCTTAAAAGGTTTTCTAACCCTATAGTTTCGCCACCTTCACCAGTAATAATAACAGTTGTTTCACCTGCTTGCAAGATTCCTTCGCAAGTTTCTGTAATTGCATTCAACCATGTTTCAATATTAGGGCGAATGCAGTCTACTAACTCCTGCTCACTGATAGTTCTATTTTCACCATTATCGTTCCAAATATGGATAATATTCGAAGAACATACTGTCTGATCAAGTCTTGCGCTATACTTGATTAACTCAATAACATTCTTCATATTAATGCCATATTTTTCAACAGCTGCGTTTGCGATATTTCCAAGTCCCATAGGCAAAATCGTAGATGCCGCAAATCTTCCCTTATAAAGAAGACCTAATGTTGTCGCATCACGTTCTACCTTTAAGACTATAACTTGACGATCAACGGACTGTTCAAATAAAGCAGCTTCTTTACCAACAGCGTAGATATCCGCAAAGATATCCATTACCTTTAGTCCAGCTTTTTCTACACAAGTAACTAAGTCATAGGCAAATTTACGATCTGCACACAATAAGTCAATATCAACAATCAACTGAGAGCACTTTTCTCCAAGAGGAATACGACGTGTTGTCATACCATTCACTGTATACTTAACGCATACCGTCTGAATCAAAGCACTATCATTACCGATATTTACTGCTTCAGCCTTTTTAATTGCATTGCGTACATCTTGAATTGTTACTGTTCCATCAATACCTTCAATATCAACTGTTGATTTCAAAGAGATACGCTTTAAATTAAATGCAGGGATTGCAAGAATCACCTGTTGTACACTAGCACCTACCATCTTCTTAGCAGACGCTGCTGCTTGCTTGATGGAACCAATCAAAGCCTGTTGGTCTGTAATGCCATTATAAGAGAGTCCGCTACATGGCACTCTTTCAACCTTTATAATATTAAATCTGGTGTTGAAAAACTCACCAATTACTAATCGAACCTCATGGTCAGCAGCTTCAATTGCTGCATAAATCTGTTTATCTGTCACCGTGAAGTCTCCTTTCAGTTATATTCGTATTTTATCACATTTACATTTCAAAATGTAGTCGATTACCACCCATAAACAGCCTATTTTCATAGAATTTACATAATTCATTTCTACATCTTCTATAGGAATCTTTGAAAAACAGAATGTAACTACTACTTTTTTGGTTGCATTTACAAGTAATCTATGATATCTTTTGTAAGCAAATTATAAGTAAAGGAGGTTATGGTATGTCCAGAGTATGTGCTGTATCCGGTAAGAAAGCAATGTCAGGAAACAGACGTTCCCACTCCCTACGTGCTACTCGTCGTAAGTGGAATGTGAACTTACAAAAGGTTCACATGATCGTTGATGGCAAGCCACAGACAGTTAAGATCTCAGCTCGCGCATTAAAGACATTAAAGGCAGGAGCTAAGGCTAAAGCTGCTGAGTAATCGCCGGTTATATGAAAAAGAATTCCCCGAAGGGAATTTTTTTTATGCATCTTTTGATTGTATAACAGTTACCTTGCCTGCATGCACAGTGACGATACCTTTATCTTCTAAAATTTCATTCGAAGTGGTATAGGTATCTTTATTGGTAAGCTTTTGATTGGTCAATGGATATTTCATTCCTTCCAAAGTGATAATTGATTCATCTTCGGTAAAGAACGAGATATATGTATAATCGTGTTTTTCAACAGAATGCATACCCTCACCAAGAGAATAAATATAATTATTCTCATCATGGAGATATAGAGTTTCAGGAAAACGTGATACCAACCGTAAATTAATCATCGCATGATCCAGTCTTCCACCAAGTCCACCATAGAGGTGGATTTTTTGATATCCCTTCTCAATGGCATACATAACTGCTGCCTCACTATCAGTATCATCTTTGATAGGATTTAGTTGAATGAATGTATCACTATAATCCTTGATACAAGACAAATCCCTTTCTTCTACAGAATCAAAATCACCAATCGCCAGTAACATTCTCTTACCATTTCTAGCAAGTGTTAATGCACCTTTATCTACACCAATGTAATTATCAGCCGTTGGAATCGTTGTACAACGTTTTTAAGATAACAGCTACTGAAGTTTCCATAATTTCTCACATACTTCGTGGATATCATTCTTAAAGACATAAGAGCCAGCCACAAGTACATCTGCCCCTGCTTCAGCACATAAAGCACCTGTTTCTTCATTGATACCACCATCAACTTCAATATGTGTATCAAGACCCTCTTCGTTTAACCATGTACGTAGTGTACGAATACGTTCTAATGCCTCTGGCATAAACTTCTGACCACCAAAACCTGGTTCTACACTCATAATTAGGAATAAGTCAAAATCATGCAAGAATGGTTTTAACACTTCAATTGGTGTCTGTGGCTTTAGTGTAAGTCCAACTTTCTTTCCTTGTTCGTGGATATGTTTCGCAAGTGCCTTGATTTCTTCTTTGTCGTAGATTGTTTCAACGTGGAAGGTAATCTGATCTGCACCAGCATTCATAAATACATCGGAGAACATCTTAGGGTCAGTTACCATCAAATGAACATCTTTAAATAATGGTGATAGTTTTACAAATCCCTTTAAAATATCTGGTCCAAATGTTAAGTTCTTTACAAAGTGTCCATCCATGACATCAAAGTGCATCCACTCTGCCTTGGAAGAATTTAGTAGTTCACATTGTTCAGTCATATGACTGTAATCTAAAGATAATACGGATGGTGCAACAATCATAAGTATTTCTCCCTTCTCTCTTGAATCATTTGTAAAACGCCTAGATAGTTTTCATAGCGTTCTTTAGATATTTTACCTGCTTCTACCGCTTCTTTAATTTTACAACCCGGTTCATTTTGATGAACACAATCATTGAAGCGGCAATCATGTAGATATGGCACAAAGTCTGGTACATATTCAGCTAATTCACTAGCTTGAATATGCGAAAAATCCAGGGAACTAAAGCCTGGTGTATCTGCTACAAGTCCCCCTGCAACCTCGTGTAATTCATTATGTCTTGTGGTATGTTTGCCTCTTCCAAGTGCCTTAGAAATCTCTTGTGTTGCTAGGTGGAACGATGGTTCTAATTGATTTAACAATGTACTCTTGCCAGCTCCACTTTGACCAGTTAATACTGAAATCTTATTTGTCAAAAGACCTGCAATAGAAGGATCTAAACTGCCCTTTGCAGTACAAATCACTTTCATCGCACCCTTTTCATAGGCTTGAATCTGCTCTTCCACTTCATGGCTAAAGCCTAAATCACATTTTGTAATAATCAATACAGGTTCAACGCCTGCATGCATGATAAGAATACTTAAGCGGTCAATTAAAGCAGTTGAAAAATCAGGATCTTTTACGCTCATCACAATGAGTGCTTGGTCAACATTGGCTACTGCCGGTCGAATCAATCGATTGGTTCGTGGCATGATTTTTTGAATCACATAACGACCATCGATTTCTTCACACTCTACCAAATCTCCCGCAACAGGCGCATCTTGGCGACGCACTTTACCCATGACAATCGCATCATAATATTTCTTGTCAGAAGTTAAGATACGATAATTCTTTGATACGATTTTCGTGATTCGTGCAATCATAGGCACTCCTTAGTAAAAGTATAATGTGACATAACTATCCTTTTTTTGTGTATATTCACTACCTGCAGCTGGCATCGTCTCAATGACAGTACCAACTTTGATTTTATCAATTTCACTTTGTGATAACGCAGATGTATCACGGTGTGCACGTACAACAGTTACTCCCATCGCTTCTAGTTGTGAAGTTGCTTCTTCAATCGGTTTACCAACGATATCAGCTGGAATTGTAACTTTTACATATGGCACGTAGTATAGTGTCACATCCGTTTCACCAGCCGTATCATATAATTCACCAGCCGCAACACCTTCTTGACGAATAATCGTTCCCGGTTTCTTATCACTCTGTTCTTCTTTCTCAATTACATGAATCGAAGAAGGGAGTGACGCCTTTACATCATCAATATTTTTCCAACATAATTTGGCATCTCTTCGCCAACACCACTAGATACGATGAGTTTCACTTTAGAATGACGCTCTACCTCACTAGAGCTAGCAGGTTCTGTGCCAATGACAACCCCTTCAATACTATCTTTCGATAATTGATATGTAATATTATCTGTATCAACTTCAAGATCTTCGTTCTCTAGAGCCGATGTTGCTTGTGTAATATCCATATTTGATACATTCGGAACTGTAACATTCTTTGACTTTGGTGGTAAAATTCCTGCTAAAAATAAACCCGCAATCACCGCAAACATTGCAAATAGCACTAAGATTGCGGTGACATAAATTTTAGTGCGTTTATTGGCAACACGTGAAAGAGATGTGCTTCTCGTCACTCCTACTTTTGTATCTTCTTTTTCTTGTTTCGTTGGCGTCTTATCAATTGGATCTTTTAGACTAAGCGGTTTGTCATTTTGATGTTCTGGCAACATGCACTTCTCTAGGTCTTTCAACATTTCATCACAACTTTGATATCGCAATCTTGGATTCTTCGCCGTTGCACGAATGATGATATTCTCTACAGATTGTGGAACATTTGGATTTGCTTTGCGTACACTTGGCATAGGTTCTCTCATATGTTGTAGTGCAATCTGTACGGCCTGATCTGCCTTAAAGGGAACATCTCCCGTTAACATCTCATAGAACACAATACCCAAAGCATAGATATCTGATTGTGGAGATGCTGGTTCACCCTTGGCAAGTTCAGGTGCCAAGTAATGCACCGAACCCATAACATTATTTGCCTGTGTTAATTGTGCACTACCCTTGGCAGTTGCGATACCAAAGTCCAAAATCTTTAAAGAGCCATCAGACTTCACAATTACATTCTGTGGTTTGATATCACGGTGAATAATGCCACGTTTATGCGCTTCCGCAACTGCAGAAGTTAACTGTTTCATCGTATCGACCGCTTCCAGATTCAATAAAGGTGCTCGGTCGCGAATCACTTTCTTTAGCGTCTTACCAGCCACATATTCCATGACGATATAATGATGATTCTTATACTCACCAACATCATAGATTTCTACAATATTTGGATGTGCTAACGTTGTGGCAGCTTGTGCCTCACGCTCAAAACGCAAGATACTAATCGCATCTGTACTTTGATCAGAGCGTAAAATCTTAATTGCGACATGACGATTTAAAATGGTATCAATAGCTAAGAATACATCAGCCATACCACCTTGACCAATATGCTGTACAACTTCATAACGATTAGCGACTACATTCTTTTTGTTCATAGTGTGTAGCCTCCAGCAAAGTCTAATAAGATGACTGTTGTATTATCAAAACCACCAGCTTCTAAAGCTAGCTTAATTAACTTACGAGCACGTAAGGAAGGATCTTTATGCGGATCAATCACAACGCGTAACACGGTCTTTTCAGGTACGTATCCATGCAGACCATCACTACATAAAAGAATACCATCCATCTTTTCAATATGATGTGTAATATCGCACTTTACATCTTCCCAAACACCTAGAGCATTGGTTAACACGTTACGGCGTGGGAAAGTTTTGGCTTCCTCAGGTGTAATCTCATGATGCATTAACATGTCATTCACTAAAGTATGATCAACCGTCAACTGTTGCATCTTACCTGTATGCCACCAAGCATATGCACGAGAATCTCCAATATTTACAATAAAGATACCAATATGTGTAATCAAAGTAGCACATAGTGTTGTACCCATTCCCTTTAAATCAACATGTTGCTTACCGTAATCGAAGATTGCGGAATTGCAGATTTTCACTTCACGATTTAACCATTGTTTCACTTCATCTACATTTTGAAACTGCTCTGTTTCAGAAAATACACGCGAAAAATGGGCTACTGCCATTCTACTGGCAATATCCCCACCTAAATTTCCGCCAATACCATCTGCAACAATCGCAAATACTTCACCCGCTACATTTGTCGCAATGACATAACTATCTTGGTTACTTTTACGTACCAATCCTTTGTCTGTTATTCCATAGTATTTCATGTTTAAAGTTTACCCTTTTCATGTTTTGCGCGAAGCTGACCACAAGCCGCATCAATATCATCGCCATGTTTAGAACGCAAGGTAGCTTTTACACCATGTTTCATGAGCACATCATAGAAATGTAATGCGACTTTCTCATTTGTAGAAACATACCCATTTTCATCGACCTGATTGTATGGAATCAGGTTTACATATGCATTCATACCACGAATCAAATTCGCTAACTGTATCGCATGTGCATCTGTATCATTCACACCATGTAATAAGATGTATTCAAATGTAATACGACGATTATTTCCTTCACTATATTCATGCAATGCGTCCATCAAGATATCCAAAGGATATGCTTGATCAATAGGCATGAGTTTACGACGCAGTTCGTCATTAGGCGCATGCAAAGAGATTGCCAAGTTATATTGATAATGGCCTTTAGCAAAATCTTTAATACGTGGAACAATACCACAAGTACTAATTGTGATATGTCTTGCGCCAATTGCTAGGCCTAAGTCACTATTAATGATTTCACAGAAACGCATCACATTATCATAGTTATCAAATGGTTCACCTGTACCCATGATAACGACGTTATCAACACGTTTACCAATTTTATCTAATTCCTTTTGAACAAACATAACTTGCCCAACAATTTCGCCAGCTGTTAAATCACGCTGTTTCTTCAATAAGCCAGAAGCGCAAAAAGTACAGCCCATATTACAACCAAGCTGACTTGTTACACATAAACTTTCCCCAAAATGGAAATGCATCAATACTGTTTCAACGGAGGAACCATCCGCTAACTGGAAAAGATATTTGGTAGTTCCATCACGCGCAACTTGACGTGTAATTTCCTTAACAGGTTCAATTGAATATTCCTGTGCAAGCTCTTCTAATAGACTCGCAGGCATATCAGTCATCTCTTGGAATGAACCCACACGCTTACGATAAAGCCATTGGAATAATTGCTTTGCACGATAAGATTTTTTTGCCCTTTTTCGGCGAGCATATCCATCGCCATCTTCATATTTAAATCATATATACTTTGCATAGTTAATATATTACCACAATCACACTAATTTCTCGATATGTTATCCAATGTTTCAAACGCAACTAAACCTATTGGTTACGCTTTAATTTTGCGTAATAGAAGCCATCCGCATCATCTGCCATTGGAAATAATGTTTCTTCTTCTAACAAAACATAGTTTGTATGTTTTACTAAGAACTTTTTAATCTGCTGTTCATTTTCCTTACGATTTAATGTACAGGTACTATAAACAAGAATTCCACCAACACGTAAGTAATCTGCATTTGCATCCAGGATTGCTTCTTGTGTAAGCACAAGTTCATCGATAGAGGTCGGCTCTAGATGCCAACGAATCTCTGGCTTGTGGGATAAATCCCCTAGACCAGAACAAGGTGCATCAATCAATATACGGTCAAAACTTTCTTTAGGAAATTTTCCTGTGATTGTTGCGTCATTCTGTTTTGCACAGACAATAGATACTCCTGTACGATTCATTAATTCATCAATCAAATTACAACGAGCTTCATACAAATCTGTAGCAACTATCTTACCTTGATTCTTCATCAAGCAAGCAATCTGTTGCGTTTTAGTACCTGGTGCTGCACAGGCATCTAACACCTGCATCCCAGGTAAAACATCCAACTTACGAACCACCTTTTGTGAGTGTCGATCTTGAATCAAAACCATTCCCTTTAAAAATAGTTCAGTTCTTTGTAAAACACCCGCATAAAAGAAACAATCATCCTCTAGCATACGCACATCCGGTATTTGAGCAATATCAGTTTTCTTACACTTCAAGGTATTTACTCTACCGTATACAAGGGAAGGTTCCTGATTATGTAAGCAATCTCCTTCATTGTGTCAAAACCATAGTGAGCTTTCCACAACTGCAAAATCCAAAGTGGATGAGAAGTTAATACCGCAAGCTCTTCAATCGTATTCCCTTCAGGTTTTTTTAGACCCTGTGCCTGTACCTTGCGAAGAACAGCATTTACAAACTCCTTCTCCGATTTACCAGCAAGCTCTACTGCCTCAAAAATGACGGCATAGGAAGGAATACTATCCAAAAAGAGTAACTGATACACGCTCATATTAAGTAATGCGGCAACTCTTGGTTTAACATGCTTTGTAAATGGGCGCCACTGTTCTTCCAATAGTGTTTTATTTCGTATCGTACCGTACACGATTTCACTTGCAAGACCCATCTCTTCTTTCGAGATATCTGCCTTTCTTAATAATAAAGACGCAAAACCATGTTGGCGAAATACGCGCTCTAATATATTTAATACTTCCGCTCTTACACTCATAGAAACTCCTTAATTCAAATAGACTTTATCAAACGACCTCTTATATAGCAATAGAAAAAGATGCCAATTCAGCATCTTCATTTCCAACCTTATTTGGATTCTGTTGTTTCCTTAACGTAAGAACCTTCATGGTGTGGGCGAACGTATTCACCTGCAGCATTCTTTACGAGTGTAGGTACATTTAACTTGTAATGTGTTCTTCTCTTGTTCTTTCTCGTCTTGGAATTTCTTCTCTGTTGTACAGCCATTGTCTAGCACCTCCTACTATTCATTTTTGAATTGCTTCAGTCCTGCCAGACGCGGATCCAATTGATCTTTCCGGCTTTCCTGATACTCAGCTTCTGTAAATATCTGCCAGCCATCGCCATGCGGATATTCACCCTCTACTGCTTCAGTCACTTGAAGTGGTACCTCCAACAGGATAGCATCTATCACTGCAGGCATCAGATCAACGACTTCACTGGTAACGAGGCGTACCCCATCTTCATCAGTTTCTTCAAAGACATATGTTTCTTGACTTTCGACATCTAGAGGAACCTCAATCGGTTCATTTGTAATAGCATCAGGACAAATCATTGTTCCTGTAATATGCATATCTACATAGAAGCGATCATCCTCATCGTCGATATAACCGTGACCTTCTACATGAACATCTTCAACAGATAAGATACCGGTGTCATTTCAGTTCATCGTTCTCTATTACTACATCTTCGTCAAAATCTACATTCTGCAAATCACGCAGCAACTCTGTTTTTGTCCACTTCACGACAGTCTCCTCGCTCGTTAACGCTTATAAATTATAACAAACCGCACTTCAAAGTCAATCAAATATCCCCCGAAAAACGCTTCCAAAAGCGAAAAAAATGATGGAAGATACCCTCTTAACCTTTTCTTTCAGAAAAAATTTGTTTCAAATTTTATTGATGCTGGTTAATAAATTTAATCATCTCTTCGATTACAAGATGATTCTCCTTTTCATTGAGAATCTCATGACGCATTTTCGGGAATGTGATATTTTCGATATTTGCATATCCATTCTTCTGTAATGTCGAAATACTATCCACTAATCCCAGTGTTCCACCCGTACATGGATCATCTTCACCACTGATAAATAGAATTGGTAAAGATGGATTCTTTGCAGTAAATGGATGATGTAAGTGAGCAACCATAGTAAATAAGTCACGGTTGCCCGCATCTGTAAATGGTACGCCACATAATTCATCATTCAAGAATTGTTTTACATTTTCTTCGTTATAGGACAACCAATCAACTGGTGTCTTTGCGTTCTTGACGGCCTTACTAAAGGAGCCAACACTCAGTGCTGTTAACAGTTTTGTCTTTGCCTTAGGGCCTTTCATCTTGACTAGTAACTGCGCAAGTTTCTTACCAAATCCAGCTGCTGGTTGATAATTTGGTGCACCACAAAGAATCACACCCGCAAAGTTATCATTTCGTTCTAAATATAAACGAACAATGATAGAGCCCATCGAATGTCCAAATAAGAAGTGTGGTACATCTGGGTATTCTGTATGTAGCTTCGTCACCATCGTATCTACGGATTGAATTAATACTTCATCACCATTTCGATCCGCAAAGTATCCTAGTTCATCTTTGAAAGCTTCCCCATGTCCTGGTAAGTCATAAATTAGTACTGCAATTCCCTGCTTTGATAACTCTCTTGCAAAGGAGATATAACGGGCATGATGTTCTTGCATACCGTGTACACAGACTAGTGTTGCCCTCACTTCTGTTTCAGGTTTAATGATTTATAAATTAACTCTGTCATAAAGAAATATCCTTTCTTGTTTGATTGATTTCATTGTATCATATCAACTGTAAAGGAATTTTAAGAAATGAAAGTATGTGGAATCATAGCGGAGTATAATCCATTCCATAATGGACACCGCTATCAAATCGAACAAGCAAGAAAACTGAGTGGTTGCGATATGGTTATCGCTATTATGTCTGGTAATTTTGTACAACGTGGAGAACCTGCAATCATCGATAAATGGAAACGTGCTAAGGCAGCTATTGAAAATGGTGTAGATCTAGTAATTGAACTACCCTATTTTTACGCAACCCAAAGTGCATCTAAGTTTGCGTATGGTGCGGTGGAACTTTTAAAGATTGCCAAAGTTGACTACATCTCCTTTGGCAGTGAGTGTGCAAATCTAGAAAACCTACAAGAGATTGCGGATACATCTCTTAATCCTGATAACCTAAGAGAAAGCATGCAGACAGGGATGTCTTTCCCTCGCGCATATAGTCTTCTAACAGGTTCTATGGAACCAAATGATATCTTAGCTGTTTCTTATTTAAAACACTTAAAAGGATCTAATATTCAACCAGTGATTGTACAACGTACAAGTGGTTATCTTAGTCCAGAGATATCTGAAAATGCAAGTGCCCTAGCAATTCGCAAAGCACTCAAAAATAACGATAGTCTAGCAAACTCTACACCAATGGAAGAAATACTCAAAGAAAGTACACTAGTATATCCTGAACAGTTCTATCCTTACTTGCGAACATACTTATTAACCTCTTCTCGCAAGCAGTTAGAAGATATGTTCTTATTTAACGAAGGAATTGAAAATCATTTACGTAAATGTGCTGCAGATAACGATACATATGAAGGTTTCTTAAGGGATGCTACTACATATCGTTACACCAGCAATCGCATCCGTCGTAGTATCTTACAAGCAATGGTACAGTTAACAAAATACGAAGCACAACGTCTACCAGCACTTGACCACTTACGTATTCTCGCCTTCAATGACACTGGCAAGAAATGGCTCCATGACATGCGTAAAGAAGATATGCGAATCTGTAGTAAGTTTGCGGATGTACCATTCCCATGGAGGGCTCTAGAATATCGTAGTACCCTACTCTATACCAGTGTATTACCAAGTGAAGAAAGAAAACGTCTACTAAAATTAGAAATCAGTGGTGCTCACTATATCTCTTCAGAACATTAGATATGCCTAATGTTCTTTTATTTAACTCCTTATATCTTTAAGTTATATATTTAAGAATTTTCAATTAAGTCATGGATAGAATTTAAAATTGAGTTTATTGTTTCATTCAATAGTTTCATATCAATATAATTAGATAACAAAATATCATTTTCTATGGATAATGCATGCATGAAACTTCGCTGTAATTCCCAAAGGTTTCGATATAAATATTCGTTGCTTTCTAATTGATACATAATAAGTGCTTCAAGAAATAGCGCCCTAAACAAGTTCTCTCTACAACTCAGTATATCTTTTTTTACTGTGATACGTAGAACAATATAATGATAAATCTCTATTCATTTTTTTCTAGCGTTTTTAGCGGAATGTATTAACTGAGATATTATATCTACATTTTCAACATTACACTTTTTCCAGATATCCAATAGTCACCACGTCCGAAACGCTGGAAATAAGTTCTGTAGCACTCATCTTTTTTTAACTCCGGGTACTGTTCGTTTTCAAACTTGTTATTAATGAAATAAAAATCATGTTCATCATGCCTATAGTAAATAACTGCATGCTTAGATTCATTAGAAAGGATGCCTATCATTGTAGGTCTATCTTCTTGTAAATAATTGACTAGATCTGTTGAAGAGATTTTAACTTCAACGAGTCTAAAACCAATCTGATTTAAAAATAAATTAAACCACTTTTGGTTTTGAAGACGTGTTCCTGCAAGATATGTACCATCAACATAATCAAACATATATGGTAATTTAATTTTATTTGCAATAATATAGTCTTCTGTATCATAGCCAGATAGTTCTAGCATATTTGCTATCCCAGCATATGAGCAACTACCTTTAAAATGCATATATTTCATAATAACCCCCTCACAATCAACATAGAATAGAACATATACTTCAATTTTTTTAATAACAATTATTATTACTTTAACTATCATTTCAAAAAAAGTCTTCAGATAGATTTTTCTAAATTTTGAATATTTAAACGACAGAATTAAATTCACAAAAATTATAGTACATTACTTGAATATCACAATATTAATAAAAATTATTTCTTATTTAACATATTAAAAGACAGGTATATTTCATAAAATAAGCCTGTCTTAGACTGGTATTTAAAAGTAGTTTCTAATTAAATATTTTCAATACGTAATTCTTCAATTACGTTATTACTACGTATCTTCCTTGTTGTATACAACATGGTAATAAACACAACCACAAATACCATAGCGATTGCTAGTAGTACACTGACAAAAGGAATGAAGTAGTCAACTTGTACCATTTGATTGATTACATGATGAATAAACAATGAAACAATAAATGAAATTGGAAGTCCAATGGCTAAGCTACGACATCCATAAATTAAACACTCATAATCAAGCATTCTCTGGAAGCCCTTTTCGGACATACCCACCGATCGTAACATCGCAAACTCTTTCCGACGAAGAATGATATTCGTTGAAATCGTATTAAATACATTCGCAATTGATATAACTCCAATTAGAAGAATGAATCCATAGGAGAATACATTTATCACTAAGATAAACATGCGGTTATTTTGACGTTCACGGTCAAAGTCATAAATTTTATCTGCACTCCAACCATTGTCTTTTTTAATCTTTTCTAACTGCTGGGTAACACTGGTATGATTATCTGTTTGTATACCAATCTCTGGATTTGATAATCGTTGAATATAGCTCGTATCTGTATTTTCAAATACTGTCGTTGCCATACTTCTTGGATAGATTAGCTGCATTGTATTACGACTTAATGTAAATAGATTCTCTTCAATTTGTGCTCCTGCCACAAGTGGAATATCAATATCAATTTCTTCAACTGGATATAGTTTTGCTTTACGCATGTCTAGGTTTTCATAACTTCCCTTTTCTTCGATATACTCTATCGGATAGAAGAGATAATACTGCTTGCCATCTTTAATATATGGCTCATGTAAACTTGTATACCCTTCTATTTCTTTATATTCACGAACAAACATTGATACATTATTTGCGTTAGTATCTATCACTGAAACATCACGCGTAATAGCTTTATCTTCTCTCATCAATTGTTGGATAACGTGATTGTACAGTAAACCCTTTGGACTATTTTTATCAAAATAATCGGAAGAATCTATCTTGTTTTGTTTACACAAATTCTTAAATGTATCATCATCCACAAAGATTAGTTCGATATTTACACCTACTGCATCTTTGATGCGGCGTAGATTCTGTTGGTTTTCTGCCGTCCAGTATTCAGAGGAAATGTAATTACGTTGAATATAGACTTCATCAAAAATTTTCTGTGTGATAGCAATATTCTGAATATCAGAAACTCTTTTAATGATATTAAAGCGCTCAGTAACGTCTTCTTGTTCATCTGTATATACATTGTACATAACATTCATCTTATGATCATTACTACTCTGTATCTGTAACATCTTATTTACATACTGCGTTAAAGATGCAGCAGAGATAAATAGAATAACACTTAGCGCTAAGGACAGTATTGTTGAGCGATACTTTCGCTTATTACGCTTGAAATTCTTAGTAGCCATGACACCAGAAAATCCAAATAATTTCTGAGTTATCTTTGAAGTTTTTACTTCGTTCGGCTTGATTATAATTTCATCACTTTGACGAATTGCTTCAATCGCAGATTTATGAATTGCCTTATATGCTGGAATATATGCCGCAACAATCGTTGTCACTAGGCATATCATAACTGCGATAAGAATTGGTAATGGGCTAATTACTAAACGTAAACCCATACCAACTTTATTCGCAATATTTACAATAAAGTTATTTGAACCCATGCAAGTGTAATACCAATTCCAACGCATCCAATAATCACACCTAAAACAATACCAATGATAGCGAGTAGAAATGCTTCAAAGAGAACCATGCGTTTAATCTGTCGATTGGATGCGCCTATTGATTTCATGATACCAAACTGACGAATTCTTTCACTGATGGAAATCGAGAATGAATTATAAATCAGTGAAATAGAACCATAGGCAATGAGTAGTACGAGTATTGTTGTTAAACCAATCAGTACAGAACGTTCCCCACTTGCTTTAAATGCACCGTAGAAACGTAACAAATCTGAATGTGGAACATAAGAATCCGAAATTGTTTGATGCATTAAGAAGTCCTGCATTTTACTTGGTGATTTGATTGTTAGAAATAGTTTTTGACTATCTGTATGAAAACCATTTGTAATGCATGTATATCCAGGACAAGAGAATTCTTCAATCTCAAATGGTAGACGTTCCATAATACCAACAATGGTAAACGTATGTTTTGTTGTATTCTTCAAGCTCTCTTTTTCCTGGTATGGTGTATTTTCAGAAAGTTGTTCTTTCTCTATGAAACGTTGTCCTGTTTCTAGAGTAATCGTATCCCCTACTTGATATTTTTCTTTTGCGTTTGCAATAAAGTTCTCTGGTAATAGAATTTCATCTTCTTTTTCAGGCATGCGACCTGAAACTAAATTGATTGGGAATAATGCATGTTCCATATCACCTAAGGATTGTACGAGAAGATAGGGTTTACCATCATTTTCATTAGCAACTTCTGCCCAACCAAGCGTATAAACATTTTCATATTGTTCAATCTGCTTGTTTGTCTTAGCTTCTTCTAAGCCTTCTTTATTTACATTATTCATGATGACTTGCCACTCACCTGTGACGGCAATCTCACGATTCTTTAAGAATTGATATCCACTATACGCACCTTCAATAACAGCTGTAAATAGTGCCATAGACACAATAATACCAATTAGAGTTACAATCGTTCTGGTCTTATTCTTGGAAAGATAGCGTTGTGTAAGTTTTGTAAATATACTCATGATTACACCTCACGGATTCTTCGTCTCTTGTAATCTTTCCATCTTCAATCGAGATAATACGATCTGCTTGTAAGGCAATACTTTCATCATGAGTAATGATGATCATTGTCTGTTGGTATTTCTGATTTGATAGTTTTAATAGTTCAACAATTTCTTGACTATTTTTACTATCGAGGTTTCCTGTCGGTTCATCCGCAAGTACGATAGCTGGAGCGTTCATAAGTGCTCTACCAATGGATACACGCTGTTGTTGACCACCAGAAAGTTGGTTTGGAAGATTTTTTCGTCTTTCTTGTAAACCTAACACATTCAATAACTCTTCAAGGCGTTCTTTGTTAACTTCTTTTCCATCCATTAGCACAGGTAATGTGATATTCTCCTCTGCACTTAGTACAGGAATCAAATTATAAAATTGGTAAATTAAACCAACTTTTCTTCGGCGGAACACTGCAAGTTGTTCTTCGTTTTGTGCATAGACATCTTGTCCACCTACAAATACTTTTCCACTTGTTGGTTTATCAACACCTCCAAGCATATGTAGCAGTGTTGATTTACCTGATCCCGATGGACCAATGATCGCCACAAACTCACCTTGTTCAATCGTAAACGAAACATTATCCAGGGCTTTTACAGCATTTTCCCCTTTTCCATAGATTTTTGTTAAGTGCTCAACACGTAAGACTTCCATATAAAATCCTCCCTATACTTACAGTATAAAAAGCAAATGTGACACAATGATGACATTTTGGAAGATTTAAAAAATCCTGTTTTCACAGGATCAAATAATTTGTTTATAGAAACGTACACTAAAGCAAGCACCACCATTTGGATTATTTCTAACACTAATCGTACCATCTTGTGCAGTGATAATCATACGAGCAAATGCTAGACCAATTCCTACACTTTCAGGTTTTGCGTTTTACCTTTATAGAAACGCTCAAACATATATGGAATATCTTCTTCAGGAATGCCCTCTCCGTTATCTTGAATTATAATTTCTGTAAATAACGGGTTTTCACTTGCAATCAGTTGGATTGTACCACCATCAGGTGTATGTTCCATCGCATTCTTGATGAGATTACCGAAAGCTTCCATCGTCCATTGATCATCGACGTATATCTTTTCATTGGTACAACTTAGAATCAATTTTTGCTCTTTCAATTCCATTGGAATTGCGAAGGGTTCCATTGCCTTTGTTAGGATATCTTTTACAAATATTTCTTGTCGATGGAAGATAGCAGTCTTCGCATCGATTTTAGACATCTTCAATAATGTTTCGATTAACCACTGTAATTTCTCTAATTGTTTCTTAATATTGCGACGATAATAAAGTGCTTTATCATCTGAAAGATGCTCATCATTTAAAACGGTTAACGATAAGTTGATTGATGTAAGTGGTGTGCGCATCTGATGAAAGATATCTGCGATTGCGTTGGTTAAACGTACTTTATCTTTTTGTAGTAGTTCTGTTTGTTCGTTGAGTTTAATTACCATCTTAGATATCTCATCACTGAGGATAGATAATTCACCTTCATATTGTTCATCAATACGTATTGCACTACCATGTAGAACCTTATCTAATGATAAACTTAACCTTGCAATCTGCTCGTAACGCTTGATAGAGAAATAATAGTGTATTCCTACAAGCACAATTGCCAAGAATAGAAATAGGAATGCATATCCACCAATAACAGGATATGTGATAAACATGCAGACAACACTGATCACGAAAGATATGAGGACCTCACGAAGAACATCTCGATTACGTAAATACTTCATACTAGTCCATCCTATATCCTAGTCCACGCATTGTTTTGATAATCTTGGGATTTGCAGGATCTTCTTCAATCTTTTCACGTAAGCGTTTAATATATACCGTTACCGTATTGTCATTCACAAAATCACCAGCAATATTCCAAATCTCATCAAGGAGTTGATCTCTTGTAAGTAGCTTGCCACGATGATCAATAAAGAGTGTGAGTAACTTATATTCAAGTGCAGATAAATTGATGACCGTATCCTTCTTTTTTACAACTGCCTTTTCTGTATCAACTTGTATGTCATCCAAAAGAATAATTGTTTGATGTCCTGCATGACGACGTAAGACATTTTTGATACGAGAGAGTAACTCTTTTGGGCGAAATGGTTTGGTGATGTAATCATCTGCACCGATATTTAATCCTCTAACAACTGTTTCTTCGTCAGAAGATGCACTCAAAAAGATAACTGGCAATTGGATTTTTTGTGCCATATTACAAACTGCAAAGCCATCACCATCTTTTAAAGAAACATCCAGCAGCAATAATTGATATTGTATTGTCTTAAGAAGTTGTTCCGCTTCTTTTTGTCCACTGGCATAATCTGAGGTAAACCCCTCTAGATTGAGATATTCCTGTAAGGAGTGAACAATTGCGAAATCATCTTCCACAAGTAGTATTTTCGTCATATCATATCCTCTGCATTCATAGTAGCACAAGCACAACAAAAGAAAAACTCCTCCAATCAGGAAGAGTATTCATGCATGTTATTCGTTGATAATAGCGTTATGGTACACCTTATTTACATCGTCTGCTTCATTGAGCATATCCATTAACTTATGGAACGCTTCAATTTCTTCAGGATCAGTAAGTGTTACATATTCATTTGGTAACATTGTTGTTTCACATGTTTCAAACTCAATGTTTGGCAATAGCTTTTCAATCGCATCCTGTGCCTTACCAAAATCAGTGAACGCTGTCTTAACAGTCATCACACCATCTTCGATTGTAAGGTCAGTAACATCAACCTCAGCTTCTAATAATGCCTCAAGCATTGCGTCTTCATCCGCATAGTTAAATACGAATAAACCAACTGATTCATAGTTGTAAGAAACACCACCAGCGTTAACCATCTTAGCACCCTTTGACTTATTGAATGCTGTCTTAACTTCTGTCATAGAACGATTTGTATTATCTGTTAAGCAATCTACAATGACTGTAGTGTTACCAGGACCAAATCCTTCATAGCGTGCTTCTGTATAGTTTTCGTCTGTTCCACCCTTTGCTTTGTCGATTGCTCTCTTAATAACATCGGCAGGTACTTGGTTGATTTTGCTTCAGCAATCTTTCTCTTTAAAGAAAGATTCATATCTGGATCAGGAACACCACTCTTTGCAGCGATATATAATTCCTTTCCAAAACGTGAATATAACTTTGATTTAATTGCAGCAGTCTTTGCCATTGAGGCTGCACGGACTTCATGCGCTCTTCCCATATTCAATACCTTCTTTCATAAAAATAGCCGTTGATATTATACCAAAACTGTGTCTTATTGTGAAGAAAAAACAATTGAAGTCTAACCATAATCCACATCCCTATGTCCTGTTTGTGTTATGATATTTGCATTAGGAGTTAATACAGATGTCGATATATGTAATGAGTGATATACATGGTTGCTACGATGAATTTATGCAGATGTTAGATCTAATTTCTTTTAGTGACTATGATGAATTATGGATTGTTGGTGATGTTTGTGACCGTGGTCCTAAATCGATGAAGTTACTCCAAAAGATTATTTCCAGCAAGAATATGCATCTCATCATGGGCAATCACGATGTTTGGCTATTAAAGTATGCACAATACATGATTGACTGTAAACGAGATTTTCGCGCGCAACGTGCAGATGACGATTATCTACGATGGACATTACGTAATGGAGGACTCATTACTTCTGACCAATTTATGGATTTAGATTACCATGAATGTTACGACATTAAACTCTATCTCGAAAACTGTCCGTACTACAAAGAATTAACCGTTCACGGCAAAAAATTCCTATTAGTTCACGCTGGCCTTAGCGAAGAATATATGAAGCCTACTACTATCATCGCCTCTGTACCACATCACACCCTTATATGGGAAAAGATAGGTTTAGATGCAAATCCTTTCAACGATACAATAATGATTGTAGGTCACACACCTACCTTCCGCTATGGTGATGAATATCGTGGGAAGATTGCCATAGGTAAGAATAAACAAATCTATCATATCGACTGTGGATGTGTATTTGGTAAGTCCTTAGGTTGTCTTCGCCTAGATGACTTAAAAGAATTTTATATTCCAAGTTTACAACCCGATCGAACTTAAGTATTTCTTTACATATTAAAAAACGCTGTATAAGTCCATTTGCTTATGCAGCGTTTTTATATTCTATTACTTTGAAATTGTATTCTTAATTAACTCTACAACTTCTGCTTCTGTAGATGACGCAACTGCCTTTTCAGCTAGTTCCTTCATCTCTGCATAGCTTAATGAGTTGATAATCTTACGTGCTGGTAAGATAGATGTTGCACTCATTGAGAACTCATCTAATCCTAAACCAAGTAAGATTGGTGCAGCTAACTCATCGCCAGCCATTTCACCACACATACCACACCACTTACCTTCTTTATGTGCACCATCAATAGCCATCTTGATTAAACGTAATACAGATGGGTTTAATGGCTGATAGAGGTAAGATACTGGTTGACTCATACGGTCAGCAGCCATAGAGTACTGAATTAAGTCATTTGTACCGATAGAGAAGAAGTCTGCTTCCTTCGCTAATTGATCTGCAAGTACTGCAGCTGCAGGAATTTCAATCATGATACCAACTTGTACATCACCGACAGTTACACCCTCAGTGATTAACTTCGCACGTTCTTCATCATATACAGACTCGCTTCACGGAATTCTGCGACAGTCGCAATCATTGGGAACATGATACATAACTTACCAAATGCGGACGCACGCAATAATGCACGTAACTGAACACGGAAGATATCCTTACGTGATAAGCAGAAACGAACAGCACGAACGCCTAAGAATGGGTTCATCTCTTCTTCAAACTGATAGTAGCTTAACTTCTTATCACCACCGATATCCAGTGTACGGATAACAACTTGCTTACCATTCATTCCTTCAAGAACAGCCTTATAAGCCGCAAACTGTGTATCTTCATTAGGGAAATCATTTTCACTCTTCATGTAGAGGAATTCTGTACGGAATAGACCTACACCTTCACCACCGTTTGCGTTGACTGCATCAACGTCAGCTGGTGAACCAATATTACCAACTAGTTCAACCTTATGACCATCAACGGATACGGATGGCTTATCCTTTAATGCCTTGAGAGCTTCCTTATTTGCACGGAACTCTTCAGCACGCTTTGTATATTCTGCAATCTGCTCTTCTGTTGGTTCTGTAATAACTTCACCATTGATTGCATCTAAGATCACTAAATCACCAGATTTTAATGTATTTAAGATATCCGTTACACCAACGATTGCTGGAATCTCTAAGGAACGTGCCATGATAGCACTGTGGCTTGTACGTCCACCAATTTCAGTTGCAAATCCCTTTGCGAATTCCTTATTTAAGGAACCTGTATCAGATGGTGTTAAGTCCTTAGCAACCACAACGACTGGTTCGCTTAGTGTACTTAGGTTAGGAATTTCATTTCCTGTAATATTGCATAGTAAGCGGAATGATACGTCTTTGATATCTGCCGCTCTTGCACGCATGTATTCATCGTCCATGCTTTCAAACATAGAAATCATCATCTTAGATACACAATCTGCTGCGTATTCAGCGTTTACTGAATTTGATGTGATTTCGTTTTCAATGGAAGCGCGGAATTCTGGGTCACCTATCATCATCAGATGTGCATCGAAAATAGCCAATTCTTCTTCTGCTAATGTCTTTGATGCGACTTCTTTAATTTGTTCAATATCAGAGATCGTCTTTGCAAATGCACTATCCAACTTCTTTAATTCTTCCTCTGGATTTGCGCTTGTCTGTACAATCTTAAGAACTGGTTGTTCCAACTTATAAACTTTCGCAATTGCAATTCCCTGTGATGCTGCTATACCTTTCAACATGTCTTAGAACCTCCTGGTTGTATAGGATATATCTGTTTACAGCAATGGAAACGGTTACATTTTATCTTAAAATAAAAAGTAAGAATTTCTGCATGAATACAGCCTTTTTAACATCTATATCTGTAGTTCATTTTAACATTTTTCAAATATCTAGGCAACGAACGAATTCTTCAACTGCTTCTTTTTTTAATCGATAATATGATGATTTTGCATAGTAGTTACAGTACCAATTTCTTGGTGATTGATCTAGAAAATCATGCTTAATAATGCATACGGTATCTGAAGAACAATTCTCCATCACATGTTCAATCATGTGTCCTATCCCTTTTTGAACATAGGCAGCTGTTCTTTCATGAACTTCATGACTATCGCCAATTAACTCTCGCGTTTTTTCCCGGCGATAGATTCTTCCTAAACTCTCTAATAGTTTAACTTTCTCATCGTATGGTAAACGTTGTAATTTCATGTAACATAGATCCCCTTAAATCTATATACACAGTATGAATGACTTTCCTATTACAGTGTTTAAATTTCCAGTATTACTATCCTTTTTATCTCTTTATTCCAGTTTCTCTGTACTTTGTTTTCCTATAAAAAAGATCGGGATTTCTCCCGACCAATCAATCATATTATTTACTTACCTCTAGCAAGCCATATCCACCGCTAGAACGACGATATACAACAGATACAGTTTCTGTTTCATCATCTGTATAGATGTAGAAGTTATGTCCACTTAATTCCATCTTCATGATAGCTGTATCAAGGTCCATTTCTTCAGCGTTTACCGTCTTTGTCTTTACTGGAATAGAATTTTCTTCTTCCACAAGTTGTGAGTCAATAAACGCATTTGCAAGATGCTCACGATGCTTCTTATTTAGTCTAGTCTTCTGACGACGAATTTGGTCTTCTAACTTATCAATTGCTAAATCTACTGCTGCGTAGAAGTCATCATTTACAACTTCTGCTCTTAAAATACCTACACGTGATGGGATTGTAACTTCTACCTTCTGTGAGTTTGGATAAACTCTGGCAAGGACACGAGCAATCGTATTTTTCATCGATGAGTAAGTACTTATCTAAAGCTGATAATTTTTTCCTCAATCTTTGTGCGCATTGCTGGTGTAACTTCAATATTCTTACCTACAATTTCAAATCTCATACAATACCTCCTGTACGTGCTTGAGATACACTCAAAACAACTATAATTGTTTTCAATGATACTCTTTCGCACTTCTTGTATTTATGTCTATATTATACAACATAAATCAGATTATTTTTTTGTATTCGATGTGAATATTCCGTGATAAAAACTTCACCTTTTACAGTGAAGTTTTTTGAACTAATTCAAATAGCCATTTAAGTACAACTGTCATTGCATAGGTATCCATACCACAATATGCCTTTAAGTCAGCGATACTCTTCTCAATATCCTCATTATCAACGTTCTTATCTAGATTACGCCATTCAAATACAGCGTCCATGCCTTGTTGGATATCTAGATTGTGATAGCCAGGATCATCCATCATTGCCATGATAGTCTTTAATGACCACTGTCCCTTCATACGTGTATCGTAGACAACACCTGTTGAAAATGGCAACTGTAGATCTTCCATGCGTGCATTGATGTGTAACAAGTCTTCTGCGTATTCAGGATACATGTCTGCTAACTCTTGAATACGAATCTTCTCTGCACCTTCTGCGTTATAGGCAAGTACAGTACCTTCTTTAGGAATTGCACGAATTAGATGCTCTGCCATATCTTTACGATTATCATGAATATTGAGATATACTTCATGTTCGATTCTACCATCTTCATGCATGATATGTAGAGAGTATTCAAATGGCAATACATCATATGGATGCATTCCTTCATATGGTGGAATGGCAAAACGTTCCCATTCAAAGTCAATACAGGTAATTGGATAATGAATATAACCAAGCCAGTTTGCGAGAGCGTTGTAATCAACGTATTGACCACCATTACGGTCTGCTTGGATTTGGGCAAACTGTTGTGCTGAGCCTTCAATCCTTTCAGGATCTGCATCTCTTAGATATATTCTGCCTTCTTCATACATCTCTCGCTTATATCGAGAAGCTATCAGTGTCAGAATAGAATTATCTGGTAACTCTTTTTCCTGTGGAAAACAATCATCATAGTATAAACACTTCTGACGTGTCATACATTGTGGTTTTCTGACAGGTTCTCCAACTGTTTCTAGATTGCACTTCTCCATCTGTTCTAGAAGATAATGCAAGTCATGCATATTATCGTAGATGGCCTCTTTCACATCTACAGTAGGATTATTCTTATCGTTATAGAAGGAAGAACTAACCACAAATAATTCGTGTGGATCAAGTTCTTTTTCTCTTCGATAGTTCTTATTGAGATGGATCATATAAATATCTTTAATTTTGATATTCAACTCTTCTAAAACCCATACGGTATCACAATAGAACTGCATATCATCCGCGTGTGGGAATAATCCAATATATAAGAAATATAAATCCCATCCATCATCATTTCGATGTAAAAATGGTGCTTTAATACGTAATTGTTTGTATTCAAAGCGTGCTTTGACAAGCCAGTCATATTCCTGCAAAGCATTCATGGCTAGGCTTGCATCATCACCCTGCTTACCAAGAAAATGGTTAGTTACACCTAGCTTAATACAAGCTAGCTCACTAACCTCTTCATCCAATCTTACAAATGGCTGAAACTTTCTCTTTTCCGCTTGCATTTCATTCGCAAACAAACGGGGACAGCGCGTATATTTCTTACAATCGGAAATATGAAACATAAACTCCTTTATTAAATACCCTCACTCATCGGTAACATCGCTGCACCAATAATGCCAGGTTCATCTAGCATTGCAATCACAAATGGTGTGTTGTGTAAGGCTGTATGAGACATTGCTTTATAGTTCTCAATTACTGCGGGTAAGAACTTATCCGCAGATTTTGTCATACCACCACCAATTACAAAGATATCTGGGTCACATACACATGCGATAGTCGCAAACATTTGACCTAAATCTCTTGTAGCTTCATCAACAATCTTGATGGCTCTTTCATCTCCTGCATCAGCTAACTCAAATACATTACCTGCATGCAAGATTTCCTTATCTTGAATCACTTCTTTCGCCTTACGTGTAATATGTGTACCACTTGCCTCATTCTCTACTGCACCAGCATTTAAGTTATTAAACTTTTCACGGTCACGGTCAATGATAATGTTCGCAATTTCACCGCCAAAACCATGTTTACCAGATACTGTTTTGCCATCAACGATTAATGCACCACCAATACCAGTAGAAATTGTTACATAGTAAACAACACTCTTATCTTTACCAGCACCTACCAAAGCTTCTGCAAGTCCTGCTACGTTTGCGTCATTATCCACAAATGCAGGCATACCAAATTCCTTGGATAATTCATCCGCTAATGGATACCCAGTAAATCCCTTTAAGTTTGTGCTTAATACCATACTTCCAGACTTCTTATCAACTGGTCCTGGTACACCTACACCAATTGCAGAACAATCTTTCCAACCTGGAATCTCTCTCACCATTTCCTTAAGGTTAGACATGACCTTTGTTGGTCCTTCCATACCAAATGATGGGCCCTTTACTTGGGATAGCACTTCACCAAATTCTGTCACCTTCGCAACACGTACATTTGTACCACCTAAGTCAATTCCAATATATGTTTTCATACATCCTCCAAATCAAATAGAATTCATTATTTCATTATACACTATGATTCGTCCAGTTCGGCATCACAATGAAAAAACCAGAAGATTTTCTTCTGGTCTAAATCAATTTTTTAAAACTAGTCAGCTAATGTACCAAATGGATCCCATGGTAACAGTTCCTTTGGTTCTTCTAGTAATGCCTTTTGGGAAGCTTCAGATAAGTACTTCTTATGTACTGCAACAACATATGTATATTCATCAAACCATGAATCAGAAGCGATAAAATAACCCTTATTAGCAATCTTATCACCCCAAGAGTTTTCAATCTTCCAACGAGTTGGTTTTTCATCCACAAGATTTACACCAGTTAATACCATCGCATGGTTCATTGCGGATTCCTTATAATCTAGCATCTCAGCCTTTGTCATATCTAGTTGCATATCTAATGTATTGGCATAGTCATACTGTGCATTATCCCAAAGACCTGTATCACGGTCAGCATCCTTACCACAATCACAACCAAACCATACTGGATAACCATCCTTCATCTGCGCAATCGCAGCAGCTTTGAGCTCATCCATCGGCAAGTTCAATAGCTTCACCTGTTCTCCATCAACGACATTACCTAAGTATTTAACAGTATATGTCTTATGGAATGGCTTATCGGCAGTAGGTCCATGAATCACACTGATATAATCAGATAAATCAATTCCTAAATTTGCGTAGAAGTCTAGTGGCTTTACATGATATTCTGCATGATAGTTACCATCTTTATCGTTGTATTCGAATGTAAATTCCTGTGGTGGTAAGCCAAAACAAGACGCAATCAAACCATAGATTTCCTTGAGTGCTGTTTCCTTTAACGCTGGAATTTCATCCTTCTTACCTGCTTGAGCTAACTTACGACTATCTACCGCAAACTTACGTAGACGACGGTTGAGAATCGCATTCATCTTAGACGTATGAGAACCTTGGTAAGTATCAGGCATCGCACTCTTAGGCGCAATACCATACTTCTTGACAAGACTGACTAACATATTCCACTGGCCGCCATCACCAACAGCCCATTCTAATAAGAAACGCATATTATCGCTTCCTACAGGACTATCAATTTCCTGTAGTGTACATTCCATAAACCAGTTTGCTTTTTCTAGTTTGTCGTAGAAAGCAATATAGTTTTGTGATAATTCAAACTCAGCCATGTTGTATTTCTTTGCGATAAGTTCACGTAATACATTCATAGATGAGAAAATCCAACAACGACCAGACTGATATTGGTTTGTGACTGGCATTGTCTTTAAATCAATCGAGAAGATATTTGGATTATTTCTTTCCGCATCAAAATTACGGCTAATTGTACCAATATCATTCTTTACTAAGGCATTACGAACTACTCTTGCCTTTTCATCTTTTAAATAATTCTCACGTAGCGTATCAATTTTCTGTAATGTTACAGGATTCATATTAGACATATAAATTACCTTCTTTCTATGTAGTATGTTATAACTAACTCACCTATTTTTCAATCGATAAACACTGGTAAATTCTTAGCTTTTCGCAGAAAACTCTTGTTTACAGTGTGGACAATGAATGACAATTTCTCCCTTACCCCTAGGAACACGTACAAGTTGATAGCAACGTTTACATACAAAGTACTTAAACTCTTTATTCGTAACATTATTTTGAATCGCTTTAAACTTTCTTGTGATATAGCGATTTATATCTTGATACTTACGATTTTCAATACTGCGCTTGGTGATATTTCTTGATATAAAGCGATACACAAATATACCAAAGATCACAAATGCAAGTAGTGCTGGGATACTATTTTTTACAAATAACCCCAACACTAAAATAACTAGTATCAATACAAGCATATGTGCATTGAGACGATCCATGCCATAACTTCTTCTCAGACGATATTGTATTTGTTCAATCAAGCGATTTCTTCTTTCATATATACTTCCTGTTCTAATGACAGGATTATAACACTTCCTACATACAATCGATACGATGACGAAATACTTCTTCCAATAAAGTACGATAGTTTTGAAAACGTCTTTGTAGTGTCCGTAAGGACATATGATATTGGTATGCAATATCTTTCTGTCGTACTCCATCAATGTAGTACGACACAAACATATCCATTGCCATCTTTCCATGTACTACTTTCATGTAATGCATGATTTTCTCAACTTGTTCAACTTGTTTTAAAACAGCTTGGTATTGTTTCTGAAGTGTTTCATCACTTGATGATCGTTTCATCTTCATTTCAAGTGCTTGTTGTAGTTGTTTTTGTAGTGGATATGCTTTACATAAATCCCTAAAATAATCTTTCCTTCTACACATAATACCCTCCACTTTTTCTATACACTTTTATTTAAATCTTCCCATAGAAAAAGCTGAGTATTCCTCAGCTAGAAAGTAAGTTCTTTACCTGTTAATAGATGATACGCTTCCAAGTACTTCGCAATTGTCTTATCAATGACTTCTTGTGGTAAGCAGTAATCACTATTAGGGTTTTGTTTTAACCAGTCTCTAACAAACTGTTTATCGAAGGATGGTTGTCCCTTGCCTGGTTCATATCCTTCGACTGGCCAGAAACGGCTAGAATCTGGTGTTAACATTTCATCTGCTAGTACAACTTCACCATTTTCATCAAGTCCGAACTCAAACTTTGTATCAGCGATGATAATACCCTTTGTACGTGCATATTCAGCACACTCTTATAAAGTGCAATCGTATAGTCTCTTAACTTTTGCGCATACTCTTCACCACGTTCTGGGTATGCTTTCTTTAAGATTTCTACAGACTTTTCATAACTGATATTTTCATCATGTTCACCAATTTCAGCTTTTGTGGATGGAGTATAAATTGGCTCAGGAAGCTGATCACATTCTCTAAGACCATCTGGCAACTTAATATTACATACAGTTTGGTCCTTTTGATAACTTACCCAACCAGAACCTGTAATATATCCTCTTACAATACACTCAATCGGTAACATCTCTAACTTCTTACACAACATTGATCTACCTGCAAATTTCTCGTTACGGAAAAATTCCGGCATTTTTTGTACATCTGTTGTAATCATATGATTTTTCACAATATCATTTGTCAGATCGAACCAGAAACGTGACATTTGTGTTAAAACAATTCCTTTGTTTACTACCTGATTCTTTAAAATAACATCGAATGCAGAAATACGGTCGGTCGCTACCATAATCAAGGCATCATCAACGTCATAGATTTCACGTACTTTGCCTTCTTTGATTGGTGCATATTGTTTCATGATGTTCTCCTCCTTAATGAAACATGTTCATAAACACATTAAATAGAAAAACGGCATTCAAAGAATACCGTCTTACATTTCGATACAGCCATTCTCATCGGCTGGCTTAGAAAGCGCAATGATGAACTTATAGATTCCATAAATTGCAGGGATACCTGTCCAGCAGAAAATAAGTGAAAGCATACCTGCACGTGTGTTACCTGCATAGAATTCTTGGGCGCCAAAAACACCTAAGAAGAATGCAAGAAGAGCGTAAGTAGTCTTATTTACTCCACGAGAATTAGAGCGGTTATCAAAAACACTCTCAGCCTTCGTGATGATAATACTATCGTCATTGCGATAGATATTAACATAATCACCAATTCTTGGTGGGAAGTTAAAATACGCAATATCAAATTCTTCTAAGCTTCCATCAGCCTTACCAACGGATACTATACGATTTTCAATACGAACAATTTTATCCATATAAATGTCCTCCAACGTTCCTATTATACATTATCATGACTTACTTGTCATAATTGTCATTGATTTTGGATGAATTTCGACAGTAACTGTACGATGTTTACCACCATCTTCTCCATCCAGTGTCCATGCTGTATTTTCTTCACAGATAAACTCAATCTTATCGGTCTTGAATGCATGTACATATTTAGGATCAATATTGCCTGTCGCTACACCAGTTAATACGTTATGTAATACTTCAAGATTATCTAACGCAGCAACCAATAATACTTCAAACTTTCCATCATCTAGTGTGGAATCTTCATAAAATGGTAGCTTAAATCCACCAACAGATGGTGAGTTAGAGATTGCGCCAAATACAAACGTACCTTCTTCCTCAACTCCGTCATGAATAAACTTCATCTTTGTACGATTCGAAAGACTTGCCGGAAGATTTCCTAACGCATTGAGTACATACGCTCCATATCCTAGTATCTTCTTTGACTCACGAGATGTTTCGTAGCTTGTCGCAGTAAATGCACCAAAAGCAGCTACGTAATTAAAGAATGTCCCATTAAAACAACCTACATCATAAGAGAATGGTTTACCAAAAGCTATCGTACGACAATAGGATTCAATTGTTCCATTTTCATCAATTGCTTTACTGAAGTCGTTGGTTGTGCCACCTGGAATATACCCAATTGGTAAGTGAATGTCCTGATGCATCATAATATTCACAACACGGTTTAGGGTTCCATCTCCTCCATAAACTACAATCGTTTCAAATTCAGAGGCATGGTTGATTAATATCTCCTCTGAACCTAAACCCTTATCTGGCATGATTGGAAACACAGTTACTTCGCAATCAAAGATGGTTAGATTCTTAATAATATCAAAAACAGTCTTTTCGATTGCGTTATTGCCTGCTTCAGGATTAAACAAGAACATGACTTTTTTCTTCATACCATCACCTACTTCATCTTTATTCTATCACTTTCAGACAATGAAAAAAGGAGATTTCTCTCCTTTGTGAATTTGATTAAGCTTCTACCTTCCAAAGGCCGTGTAAGTTGCAGTATTCATAAGCTGCTACAACTTCATCACCTTCAGCTAATACAAAGTCAGCAATTGGCTGGTCTGTTGGTAATAAAGCCTTACGCTGTACACCCTGCTTTGTTTCTAAAACGATAAACTGAATTGAATGTTCTTCTGTCATTGGGTGAAGAACAGATCCAACAACTACATGAACCTTGTTACCATCAACTGTGATAACTGGTACGTGCTTTTCTCCTGCAGCATCTGTTGAATTAGCCTTTAATTCAACCATTTCTCCGCCTTCGGATGTAAATGTTGTGTCGTTTCCTAATACTACTTCGATAATTTCTTTGTTGTTCTGTTAATAAAAAATTTCATGTTCACTCTTTCCTCCTAATATTTATTGGGCTGATGATTTATAGGAACGTGATGCGAATTCATGATCCAATAAGTATAGGGCTTTAGGATCACTTCCAAATAATTCCATCTTTTGAATTAAGTCAGCAGCGTTCTTTTCTTCTTCTGCCTGTTCTGAGATAAACCAATCTAAGAACTGTGTTGTACGATAATCATTTACCTTGCTTGCTTCAGCATAGATTGCATTGATAGATGCTGTGATGAACTTCTCATGAGCATAAGCAGCCTTTAACACATCAAGATTTTCTTTTGACTTTGACTCTGGCTTAGCGATTGCTTCATAAGTTACCTTTTCATCATTGTCATGTAAATAAGCGATGAACTTTAACGCATGGTCCATTTCTTCCTTAGCCTGGATGTTATACCAGTTTGCGAAACCATCTAATCCCTTTTCAGTAAAATGGTTGGCAAATTCTAAGTATAAATAAGCACTGTACATTTCTTTGTTAATCTGGTCGTTGATTAGTTTTGAAACTTTCTTCTCCATAACGAGTTCCTCCTATGTCTGTAAACACCTATAAGATAGTTGAAATGTTTTCCATTTTCAAGGAACATGCCCAAATTAAAAAAAGAGACTTAGAATTTCTTCTAAATCTCATAATCGATACAAGAGCGAGCTTGAATCTTATCTTTTAATAAAGCTTTTAGTTTTAAGTGTTCTGGATGAACCTGGTATGCATTTAATGCCTCAAAAGATACAAAGTCAAACACTAAGGCAAAATCATAATTTGTTGGATCTGCATCCTTGTGATTGCATACTACTTCACCACTAGCCACTTCTTTTAAACTAGTAAGTGTTTTAGCAAGAGTTACTGCCTCTTTTAAACTTTCTTCATGGTTTAAAGCCTGAAGTTTAAACATTACAATATGTCGAATCATATATCATTACTCCAAATTTAGATGGTAACGTAGGATATATACGTTAGCCGCAAAGAAGATAACATTCATAATAATCGAATAAATTAATGTCATTGTTTGATAACTCATATGGTTCAGAGCATTCATAAACTGCACTGCACCAAATGTCACTACAAAGATAGAAGGAACTTGGAATAGAGATGGAACCACAATACCCAAGATAATAAATGTAGCGATACCAACAAGTAAACGATGTTCTGGGAATAAGTTACCAACGGAATAACATAGATAAATCAGTAATAAGAACTGTGATGCTGAGAATAGATATGTTGCACATAACTCTATAAATCCTAAATCTAATACCATCTTTAGTACACGAAGTAACCAATCAAATTTAGACTGCGAATCAAATCGATAAATTGACCTGTACCGATAATCATACCGGCTAGACATACTAGCTGTGCTAGTACAAATAGTATGACATAGATCATATATGTAATAACCTTACTTAGTACAAGTTGCCAAGTGGTTACTGGTAATGTATGCATCAAATATCCTTGTCCAGATAATAGATTCTTGTGGAAACGCTGTACAGAAGACCCAAAGATCATCATAAATGTCGCAAATACAATTCCGACTACCATCAAAACCAAAATGAACGAAACTGTCGAAGAGTTACTTGTGTAGAATGGATCATATGCCAATCTTTCCGACATGATTTTAAGATTGGTGTTCACTGATACACCAAGTACGATGGATAATAAGAATTCAGCGCCAATCAAGATTAAAAATAATTTATACGTTGATTTAAATTCAAAATGAATTAATTTAGCTAGCATGCGAATACCTCTCTAAATAATGCGTCTACTGACTTACCTTCTTTTTCACGAATATCATCTATCGTGCGATGAAATACGATTTCTCCATCACGGATGAAGATTGCTTCATCTAATACAGGCTCTACATCCGCAATCAAGTGTGTAGAAATGACTACCAATGCATTCTCACTGTAATTACCGATAATCGTACGTAAGATATAATCTCTAGCAGCTGGGTCAACACCTCCAATTGGTTCATCTAAGAAATAAACCTTTGCTTCACGACTCATTGCAAGTACAAGTTGTACTTTTTCTTTATTACCCTTTGATAAATTCTTAAGCTTATCTTTAGTTGAATATGTAACTCATCTAACATCTTTAGTGCTCGGTCATAACGGAAGTCATCATAGAAACTCCTAAACATCTTTAACAGTTCACCGACATTCATCCAATCTAATAAATAATCCGCATCAGGTAGATAAGACACAACTGCCTTAGTTTCAATCCCTGGCTTTTTACCATCGATAAAAATACCACCCTCTGTTGGGGTTAATAAGCCATTTGCAAGCTTTAACATTGTTGTCTTACCACTACCGTTAGGACCAAGTAAACCAACGATACGTCCTGACTCCAATGAAAGGTCAACATGGTTTAACGCAACTTTATTACCGTATTTCTTTGTTAAACCTTTGCATTCAAACATTACACTCATCATTCTTCTCCTTGCATATTAATAAAATCAATCATCTGTGTTTTGGAATATCCTAGCTTTTTTAGCTTTGCGTAATATTCCGCGGTTAGGCTTGTAGCCTCTTCACCCTTGATACCATCAAGCATGGATTTATCTTCACTAACAAAACGTCCTGCAGTACGTTGTGTATATACAAGCCCTTCTTGTTCAAGTCCTATCAGTGCTCGTTGCATCGTATTTGGATTGACTCCAGATTCTTCTGCTAATTCACGAACAGATGGTAACTTGGAACCTGCTGGATATACACCCGTCACAATTCTTCGTTTGATAATACTGACTAGTTGTGGATAAATTGCTTGATCACTTCTAAATTCCCAACTCATCATTTCTCCTTCTGTATTACTGTCTTAGTACAGTATTATATTAATACAGTAACATGTACCTGTCAATAATAATTATTTATCGTTTTTCGATAAATAATTATTGAATTACAGAAATATATATACTATGATACTTCTACAAGGAGGACTTGATTATGGAATCTAGTTCAAAACATATACGTAACAGCATATTACTTACACGCATATTGATATTACTCATTGCGCTTATCGCAATCTATATCATCATCAATAGTGTTTCAATCGCAAAAGAGTTTATTGATAGTCGAAACATTACATCGCTATCAATACAGAATCAAATTATTCTTGCCTGCGGGATTGGTTATATTGGCTTTGTAGTATTACTTCGCCTTCTATATATCATCAATCAACTTCTCGTAAATATCTCGAAAGAGAATGTGTTTATTACTGAGAATGTAAATCTATTAAGACATGCAAGTGTTTGTTGCTTGTTAGGAAGTGTCCTTGCCTTATACTTGCGGCAGTTTGGTCAAAGCTATTCTACAGTATTGTATTTGCGGCCATCTTCTTTGCTTTGATTATTCGTATTATTCAAAATATATTCCAACAGGCAATTCGTATGAAAGACGAATTAGACCTGACAATATGAGGTGACATATGCCTATCAATGTTGATTTAAATGTCATTATGGCAAAACGTCATATCAGTGCTGGTGAACTTGCCGAAAAAATTGATATTACACCAGCAAATCTATCAATTCTAAAAAATGGAAAAGCAAAGGCAATCCGCTTCTCTACGCTAGAAGCGTTATGCAAAATTCTAGATTGCCAACCAGGAGATATACTCACTTATGAACCAGAATAAACAAACGATGATTGCACGTGATACACTCTTATTCTGTATCGCAATCACAACCTATGTATTTGGATATCTATACGCTTCGCTTGTTGTAATGTACTTTGCATTCGCAAAGCTAGCAGCACTATATATACTCATTATAGAAGTTAGCGCATCTTCCCTTCACAAAGAACGCACAAAAGAATCTATCCTATGGGCAGCTCTGTTATTATTCCAAGGAATACTTCTAGGATTTGATCGTTCTTTCGAATTCGAAAAGTTGGCAATCCTACACGCAAATGTTATCTACTATACACTTTGTCGTTTTCAGAAGTTATCACTTCCAAATACAAGTGAAACGATTTTATTAGATTTCTTTGAGGGGTGGATCATCCAGCCATTCTCACATCTATTTGCACGCATAATTCATGTTATCAAATATATGCGCACGCACATTCAATCAAAACAACTAAAGACAGTAGTATTTAGTTTGGTTATCTTAATTCCACTTGTACTTTTCGCATTAGGACAACTATCCGCAATCGATCAAAACTTTGCACGCCTTACAACAAGTCTTTTTAGATTGATCTTTCATCCACTCAATTCGATATATTTCTTCCGTATCATTTGGAGTTTACCAGTTGGTGCATATCTATTTGGACTTATCAGTAGTTGTATCCTTAGTGACAAACCATTTATATCCTATGATGGCTGTAGAGAGTTCTTCCTAAAGAAAAAAGTGATTCCGCTTATTTCGATTCGTATCACAAATTTCGTATTACTTATACTCTATCTTGTGTTCTTTATATTCCAGTTATCAGAGTTACCTACTGTATTAGCTGCACCTACTGCAGAGAGTTCATGTATTTATGCAGTAAGAGGTTTTTGGAACTTCTTCCGTATCATGGGATTGAATATTCTACTAATCTTAGCATTAAATTTCTTAGTCAAAAACGAAGATACAAGCAAAACGAAAATCGAAACATATATATTGTTATTTACAACATTATGTTTCAACTTGCTTGCATGTTTAAAACTAGGCCTGTACTTCTTTACCTACGGCTATACGGAACGAAGAGTAATCGCTTTATGGTTACTGGTTTCAATCTTAATTTCTCTTGTACTGATTATCATTCGTATGCATAAGAAGTTCAATTTAATTCAGTTTATAACTACATCATTTGTAATAAACTACATTCTCTTTCTTTACTTACTTCCACTCTTCTATCCAATAGCCTGGTTTTAAAAAAGTGGTCACTTCCCATTTTGAAGTGAACCACTTTTTTATTTCATCCAATCAACGCTCATTACAGTATATTCACCTAAGTCATTGACTGCTTTACGTAATATTGTTTCATCTACTTTAGACTTCATATGAACATGTGTCTTCTTTAAATCAGAGTCTACAACTGCATATACACCTTCAATTGTATTCAATGCATTTTCAACTTTGAAGCACAATGTCCACATGTCATACCATCTACAGTAAGTACCGCTTCAAATGGATAATGTGCAAGATTCTTATCTGTGACCTTCACATTTGCATGACAGCCACAGCCTCCTCCACATGATCCACCGGATGAACAACAACCTGAAGTTCCTCTTTTAATAACGGAGCGGATTGCAATTACAAGTACGACTACTAATACGCCACCTACTACTATTGTTCCCATACTACCTCTTTCTAAATGCAGTTAACCTGCACTATAAGTTTTACCTATTTCTTTTCCTTTTTCACAAAGGTATACAATGCCATAGTGTTCTTTGTTGATATATCCTTCATGTGCTAGTTTGGTTAACATGGCACATACACTTGGTCTAGAAACATTTAATTCTTTTGCCAGTGTTACGCTACGTACGCCTCTACCACTTGGATCTAAGCGAAGTAATGTAACTAAATATTTAATCTTCGCTGCTGTTAATTCGTGTATAGACATTATACATACACCTTTCTAAATAAGGTACAGGTTGCCCTGCACCTTATAGTAAATCATTATTTTTCTTTGTAACCTGGACGTACAAGTCCCCAAATGATAGCTGCAATTAATACAATCGCAACAACGAGTCCAATTGGGTGGATATTACCTGTAACTGCAGAACCAACCTGGTAGATAATGAGCGCAATTACGTAAGCTAAACTACACTGATAAGCAATTGCAAACCATGTCCACTTACCATTATTCATCTCACGACGGATAGCACCAATTGCCGCAAAGCATGGAGCACATAGTAAGTTGAATGCTAAGAATGAGTAACCTGCAACTGGATTATTGTTGAAGGCATTTGCCATAGATTTAAAGATCTGCCATCCATTTTCTGCAACTTCACCTGCACCATAGAGAACACCCATTGTACCTACAACGTTCTCCTTAGCAACTAAACCAGTAATAGAAGCTACAGCAGCACGCCAATCTCCCCAACCTAAAGGTATGAAGATAAACTTGATTGCATTACCAATTGCCGCAAGCATAGATTCAGACTGTTCTACAGCACCAAATCCATTTTCAGTAAAGCCATAACTTTGCATGAACCAAACAAGTACAGTCGCTAGTAAGATGATTGTTCCTGCCTTCTTAACGAAGGAAGAACCACGCTCCCACATAGAATGTAAGATATTAGATGGAGTTGGCCAATGATATGCAGGCAATTCCATTACGAATGGTGCAGGATCACCAGCAAACATCTTTGTCTTCTTTAATGTAATACCGGAAATAACGATAGCCGCAATACCTAAGAAGTAAGCACTTGTCGCTACTAATCCAGACTTCTGGAAGAAAGCACCAGCGATTAAAGCGATAACTGGTAACTTGGCAGAACATGGAATAAATGTTGTAGTCATAACTGTCATACGACGGTCACGCTCATTCTCGATTGTACGTGAAGCCATGACACCAGGAACACCACAACCTGTACCAATTAACATTGGGATAAAACTCTTACCAGATAAGCCAAACTTACGGAATACACGGTCCATAACAAACGCAATACGTGCCATATAACCGCAACCTTCCAAGAATGCTAGAAGAAGAATAATACTAACATCTGAGGTAAGAAACCAAGAACCGCACCTACACCAGCAACAATACCATTTAGGATAAGACTCTGTAACCAATCAGCAACTTCAATAGACTTCAAGAAGTTACCAATGACTGTTGGTAAGCCATCCTGCCATGGTCCATATGTAGCAGCTTCAGGTTCTTCTTCTGCAGAATAAATTTCATAATCAGAGTAAGTTACTTCACGAGTTTCCTCAACATCACCTTCGTCATTATGAATATCAGCTGAAACAACTAAGTTCTCTAACTGCTCTGGTTTAAGAACTGTAATTTCTGTTTCACCTTCATCATTTTCACTAGAAGAGATATAACCCTTTTCAATTGCTTCATCAATGAAGGCTTGGTTTGCTTCTTGGTCCGCTTTATATGCACCAGAATCTTCATCAAATTCTGCACGTCCTAAGCCAAACCAGAACCAACCATCACCGAATAATCCATCGTTTACCCAGTCAGTAGCACCTGTACCAAATGTCTGGATAGATACGAAGTATACAATAAACATAACTACCGCAAAGATAGGTAAACCTAGCCAACGGTTTGTAACGATGTTATCAATCTTATCAGAAACACTGAGCTTACCAGCATTCTGCTTTGTATAGATACCATTAAGTGTTTCTGTAATAAATGTGTAACGAGCATTCGTAATGATAGATTCCGCATCATCATCTAAATCCTTTCAACTGCAGAAACAATAGCCTCAACTTCAGCCATCTTACTTTCATTGAGATTTAATCTTGCAAGTACTTTTTCGTCTCTTTCAAATACTTTAATCGCATACCAACGCTTTTGATTAGCAGGTACATCAGTTAATACAGAATCTGTAATCTTAGAAAGAGCTGTTTCAATCTTATCTTCATACTTATGAATTGATGTAGCTGATTTTGCTTCAGCAGCCGCAATTGCAGCTTCTGCAGCTTCCATAATACCGGTTTCTTTCAAAGCAGAGATTTCAACAATCTTACAGCCTAACTTCTCGCTTAAAGCATTGATATTAATCTTATCATCAGCCTTCTTTACAAGGTCCATCATGTTGACAGCTACTACAACTGGAACACCAATTTCAAGTAACTGTGTTGTTAGATATAAGTTACGCTCTAAGTTTGTACCATCTACAATATTTAAAATCGCATCAGGATGTTCACCAATCAAATAGTTACGAGAAACAACTTCCTCTAATGTATATGGTGATAATGAATAAATACCAGGTAAGTCCTCAATAATAACATCTGGATGTTTCTTGAGTTTACCCTCTTTCTTTTCTACAGTTACTCCTGGCCAGTTACCTACGTACTGGTTGGAACCAGTCAAGGCATTAAATAAGGTCGTTTTACCACTGTTTGGATTACCCGCTAAGGCAATCTTCAATCTTTCGTTTGCCATTCTACTTTCTCCTTATCCCTCTATGAATTACTCAACTTCAATCATTGCGGCGTCATCCTTACGGATGGATAATTCATAGCCTCTTACAGTTACTTCAATCGGATCACCTAATGGAGCAACCTTACGAACATAAACTTCAACTCCTTTAGTGATGCCCATGTCCATGATTCTACGCTTTACAGCACCTTCACCATGAAGCTTCACAACCTTTGCAGAACTGCCAATCGCAACTTCCTTTAATGTATTCATTCTTCCCTCCTTATATCATGACTTTCATAGCCATTTCTTTCCCAATCGCAATACGTGTTTCTTTCACGTTTACAATTAGGTTTCCACCGACTTCTGAGACAACAGTGGCAGAGCCACCAACGACAAAACCGAGGTCTGCTAAGTGTTGTTTCACTTCCGCACTCCCCCCAATTTTAACAATCTTATATTCTTGACCGATTACTCCTAAAGCTAATGGTATCATCGTGTGCCTCCTTACAAAAATGAACAAAAGTTAGAGCACTCTAACTAATGTTAGTTTAGACTCACTAACTAACATTGTCAATGTTTTCTGTAAAATTAATTGATATTTTTTTCATATAATTCTTTTGTGAAAAATTTCACGACATTTTAATTATTTTGTCTTAATTCAATAGACAAAAATCTCTAATTATTTATAATACTTTTTATGATACTTGGAGGCCCTATGAATAAATATGTAATCGCAACATCCTCTACTTCGGATTTGCCAGCAGAGTACTTAAAAGAACACAATATCCCCTTTATCTCATACACATACACAATTGACGATAAAGTTTATATAGATGATTGCACAGAAGAAAGTCGTAAATTCTTAATGACTTCCATGCGTGCAGGTAAGCAACCAAATACATCTCAAATCACAGAATATGCATACTATGAATTCTTAAAAGAACTTCTTGAAGCAGGTAATGATGTTCTATTTGTCGATATGACTCGTGCTCTATCCTCTTCTATTAATAACGCAGAGCGCGCAATCAAGAGCCTAAGCGAAGAATTCCCTGATCGTAAGATCAGCTTATTAGATAGTTATTGTGTTACAGGTGGTCTAGCCCTTTCCTAAAGCAATTAGTAAAACGTCATGAAGAAGGATGGGATTATGATCAACTTGTGGAATGGGGAAATGCACATAAGCTTGAGTACATTCACCGTTTCATGGTTGAAGACTTACAATGGTTAAGACGTGGAGGTAGATTATCCAACGCTTCTGCCCTACTTGGAACGATTCTATCCATCAAACCACTCATTTATATTCCAGATAGTGGTAAGCTTGTTTCCTTTAAACAAGTACGCGGTAGAAAGAAAGCACTACATTCATTAATTGATTCATGTGCAGACGACATCGCAGATTATACAAAAGATGAAGAAATCTCAATTATCCACGCAGATGCATACGAAGATGCGGTCGCATTCCGTGATGATTTCATCAAAACCTATCCACAGTTCAAGGATACAGAAATTTCCATCATGCAATTAGGACCAGTCATCGGAAGCCATGTAGGTCCAGACTTCATGGCTATCACATACCATGGCAAACATAGACTAAATATTGAAAAGTAAAAAACTCGGTTGATCCGAGTTTTTATTATTGTGATAAGAAACAAAAAAAAAGTTGTAATAACGAGCCGAAGCATAAAACGAATGGAGAAATAAAAGGCACCAAGCGCAGACCCATTTAACGGTCCACACGCAGTGCCTAATTATTATTTAGCATATTAATAATCAAAATACAAGTCAGCAAGAGAAGTCTAGATATTTAGATTCAAAATTAGGAGAATACGTCTGTTGTAGCCCAGCATAAATTTCGATACTCGCAGAATCACCGCCAATTAAGATTTATTCTTCATCTTCCTCCTCAAAAAAAACTTTTATATCATCAATTAACCAGATTCCTTCTGGTACTTCGCCATGTTTATTCACATAGTCTAATAAACACGTACTATCTTTTGAACCTATGCGCAATCATTTCTTGTTCTGTATTAAATTTTTATTTCAATATCTTTGCGGTCATTGGTAATTGTTAAATTCTCAAAGTCATATGTATATATATATTGCCTGCAACTTTACCAGCTTTTTATATAACATTCTTGACAGTAAAAAAATATCAAAACTTTTTTTAATCTCTTTAATTGTAAATGGATGTGTTTCAATGTTTCATCATTTAAATTATTTTTTTCCATGATCTTCTATCCTTTCCGTGACTTTATTATCCAGATAAATCATATTAACATTTTTCGCCGTAATTATACGTTGTAGTCTAGCAAAAAAATTTCGATGGTAGCAGAACTCTCATTGCGAGGGTAGGCTCGTTTTTTTATGTTGTAGTCTAGCAAAAATTTCGATGGTAGCAGAACATGCTCTTTTGTATGGCAATCGTGGCATAGGGTTGTAGTCTAGCAAAAATTTCGATGGTAGCAGAACTTTGCCATTGTATATGCGAGACGGCTAAATGTTGTAGTCTCAGCAAAAAAATTTCGATGGTAGCAGAACAAAAGATAAATCTTTTCCTTCAGCAATCTTGTTGTAGTCTAGCAAAAATTTCGATGGTAGCAGAACTGTCCACTGTCCCGATCATGTCATAAGTGCGTTGTAGTCTAGCAAAAAAATTTCGATGGTAGCAGAACATCATTGCATTTGTGGCACAGCAAATCGCAGTTGTAGTCTAGCAAAAATTTCGATGGTAGCAGAACTCTATGCAAATGGTGTGGTGTCAGCAAGTGGTTGTAGTCTAGCAAAAAATTTCGATGGTAGCAGAACGAATGCGCAATCTATTATTTCGTCATTCTCGTTGTAGTCTAGCAAAAAAATTTCGATGGTAGCAGAACTACAGGGTGCGAAACTGTAAAAAGGTGGTGGAGTTGTAGTCTAGCAAAAATTTCGATGGTAGCAGAACTGATAAATTATTTTTTTGTAATCGGAGATAAGTTGTAGTCTAGCAAAAAAATTTCGATGGTAGCAGAACACCGAGGAAATGTATGGCGAAGGAATTTAGGTTGTAGTCTAGCAAAAAAATTTCGATGGTAGCAGAACGCACTTGGAACAAGTGCAGTAATGGAATTGCGTTGTAGTCTAGCAAAAAAATTTCGATGGTAGCAGAACAGTAAATGGTTTAACAGTTGTCGGTGGAAAGTTGTAGTCTAGCAAAAATTTCGATGGTAGCAGAACTACACCTGCCCAACTAAGAGTTTGAAGCCCGTTGTAGTCTAGCAAAAAAATTTCGATGGTAGCAGAACTGTATTGGTGATTACTTCCTCCACCAGTTGGTTGTAGTCTAGCAAAAAAATTTCGATGGTAGCAGAACATGAGGTATCGGATTAAGGAATTATTTTGAGTTGTAGTCTAGCAAAAAAATTTCGATGGTAGCAGAACTTTTTCAATTCCAAAATCATTCTCAAAAACAAGTTGTAGTCTAGCAAAAAAATTTCGATGGTAGCAGAACAGATGAAAACATAGAGCAGAACGGACGTCCGTTGTAGTCTAGCAAAAATTTCGATGGTAGCAGAACGGGTAAGTTCCCACAATTTCCGAACTTGTAGTTGTAGTCTAGCAAAAATTTCGATGGTAGCAGAACGCCTGTCGCGGTTGCTTTTTGCAACGTTGATGTTGTAGTCTCAGCAAAAAAATTTCGATGGTAGCAGAACGTTGTACTTGCACAAACACCTTGTTCATTAGTTGTAGTCTAGCAAAAATTTCGATGGTAGCAGAACTGCATTTTTTTCAACTTTTGATGTGCTTTCATGTTGTAGTCTAGCAAAAATTTCGATGGTAGCAGAACAAAGTGTGAATCACTTTGTTACAATATAGTGTTGTAGTCTAGCAAAAATTTCGATGGTAGCAGAACCAACTCCTAAGTATCTAGTAATTCGTTCAAGTTGTAGTCTAGCAAAAAAATTTCGATGGTAGCAGAACGGATTGGTAACAACATGTTAAACAGACAAGGTTGTAGTCTCAGCAAAAATTTCGATGGTAGCAGAACAGTTCGCCTTCATTTCTGTTTCGATGGTCGGTTGTAGTCTAGCAAAAAAATTTCGATGGTAGCAGAACTGGTGATGCTAGCTTTTAAGCCTGTAACGATGTTGTAGTCTAGCAAAAAAATTTCGATGGTAGCAGAACATGCATAGTTACGGAAAAAAATATCCATGTGGGTTGTAGTTCTAGCAAAAATTTCGATGGTAGCAGAACTGGTGATGCTAGCTTTAAGCCTGTAACGATGTTGTAGTCTCAGCAAAAAAATTTCGATGGTAGCAGAACACTAACAGCGGAGGCACTTGGAGTGAATCTGTTGTAGTCTAGCAAAAAAATTTCGATGGTAGCAGAACATGTAGTTTGATAAATTCATTACCAATCATGTTGTAGTCTAGCAAAAATTTTCGATGGTAGCAGAACAAATCTTCTACGTTGATTTTTGTCAAAATATGTTGTAGTCTAGCAAAAATTTCGATGGTAGCAGAACCCAGGCGTGGATGTACGCGATCAGATTATGGTTGTAGTCTAGCAAAAATTTCGATGGTAGCAGAACTCAAATTTGTTTTTGGGCGTTAGTAACAAGCGTTGTAGTCTAGCAAAAATTTCGATGGTAGCAGAACATAGTCGTACATGTCATGTATGATTTTTGAAGTTGTAGTCTAGCAAAAATTTCGATGGTAGCAGAACTGGTGATAAAGTGATAACTTGCGATGGATTGTTGTAGTCTAGCAAAAATTTCGATGGTAGCAGAACAGCTTTTAATTGGATAAATCTTTTCGACTAATGTTGTAGTCTAGCAAAAATTTCGATGGTAGCAGAACTCAACTCGCCTGATAATGTCAGCAAGTATTGTTGTAGTCTAGCAAAAAAATTTCGATGGTAGCAGAACATAAGCATCCACGAATTCGTTTAGATGATTGTTGTAGTCTAGCAAAAATTTCGATGGTAGCAGAACATCATTACCAACGGCTAAACAGATTGGCGAGTTGTAGTCTAGCAAAAATTTCGATGGTAGCAGAACATACCTGTAATTCCTGCAATAACATGCTTTGTTGTAGTCTAGCAAAAAAATTTCGATGGTAGCAGAACATACATTTAATTCCTGTAACAACATGCTTTGTTGTAGTCTAGCAAAAAAATTTCGATGGTAGCAGAACTGTCTTCAGCTGCAATGCACTTTCCCTGTTGTTGTAGTCTAGCAAAAAAATTTCGATGGTAGCAGAACTTGCTTCTTCCACGTCTTCGCGTTCCAAGTGTTGTAGTCTAGCAAAAATTTCGATGGTAGCAGAACTGATGAAATTTGCTACAATCAAGGAATCAGGTTGTAGTCTAGCAAAAATTTCGATGGTAGCAGAACATGTAGTTTAATAAATTCATTACCAATCATGTTGTAGTCTAGCAAAAAAATTTCGATGGTAGCAGAACGATGATTGCAAACAATCGGAGGTATTATATTGTTGTAGTCTAGCAAAAAAATTTCGATGGTAGCAGAACCTCAAAATATCTAGCATTATTTTTGAGTATATTAGTATTTAACTAACGGTTTTTCCCATCTTCTAGACCAAGAACAATCTTAACATATTCTTCCATATAATTAACACCCTCTTTCAAATTAGAAACACATAGAATCTCATTACAAATACGTTCGTATATACTTTCTTCATCAGCTAAGTCTATTGTAAATTTATCAATTAGATAGCAGTTATTAAGTAGATAATTAGTTTGCATAGTTCTGCAAAAATATAATTATCATTGAATTTGATATTTCTTTTACTTTATCCTGAATTTTTATTTGTTACTATTGGACAATCTACAATTATTAGATTTTTCTTGCTTTTGAAATTAATGTTGCTTGTCTTATCAGATCTAATTGCAAACAAATAAAATCTTCAATTGACAAGTCAAATTCATTCATTTCAAAATCATCAATTACTAAAGTTGGTTCAATTAGTTTTGCAAATGTCGTTGGTGATAACTTAATATCTCTTAACTTGATATCATGACTTTCATTAAACTGCATACACAACATTTCAGTTAATGTTTGAATTGTTAAGAAAGTTTCAATATATGATTTATCTGATAACTCATTTATAATTGCCTTTAGTAAGATTGATTTAGATTGTAATTTTAGTTCTTGATAAAATTCATGATTTAATGAAACAAAGTATATATTTATTTTTCTTCTGAGTAAGCTCATTATCATCAAGATAAACATGAACATTATTATGATTCTCTTCCTCATATTCACTCAATGGTAAGCCTACCTGAAATTCCTTTTAAAGCTCTTTTTAGATTCAATTTCTGTATTTCATTATTACCAATAATAAATTTGTACTTATCGATGAGTACGTCCGTTTTTATATATTCCCTTCTTTATCGTCAGTTTTCTCATATGATTATGAAAGCCTCAGAATTAATTGAAGATTCTTGATGAGATTTACTGCCTGTTAACAATACCATTTTTGAATATTGTTTTTTTCCGTCACCATCATTACTCGTACATGCCCTTCTACTGGTACATTTCTTTTTTAGTATATCTACATGCTTTACAGCTGCTTCTCTATTTGGAAACAACTTACAATAAATAGAATACTGCATCATGAAATATCCTTCTTGCACAAGATATTTATGAAAATGTGTATAGATACGAACATCGGCCTTAGTAACCATTGGCAAATCAAAAAAACAAAAATTAAACGCATAAAGCTATATATCATAACGAATATTGCAATCAGGATATTTAAAGTAATCAACACTATTTTTCTCAATACATTTTAAAAATACTTTCAAAATATAATGTGACTGCATTACTAATCGTTTCAGTATTATGATCAAATTCAACCCGTGCAGTCGATAATTTGATTAGAGCTTCCCTATGTTCTGAAGTAAACAAAATATCATCTTTCATATTTGTACAGACGTAATCATCAACTATCGGCCTAAATACTTCTATCAAATCATCTGATAAGTTAAATTCGTTCTCTCTCCCTTATGAAATAATCCAATATTTGGAAGATATCCTTTTGAAATAATAATTGATGAAATTAACGATCTCAAAGATACTGTAGCCATAATTTAATCCAGCGTTAATTACATCACTATCAAATCTGATAAACCCATCTCCGAACATTTGTCTAAAAATATTTTTTTGCAGTTAATCCTTCCCTATTGCCCGGATCACCATCTTCAACTTCTTCTAGAAATTTCTTTTAAGTTTGCATACGATGTATCAGTGCAATAGTGTTTTAGACATTATCTTCATTTGATTAGTTATTTTCCCTTTTTACAATCTCTTTATGTAACTTTGCCTTAATCTCATCTGACCAATCAATTTGCTTTTAGCAAATTTCCACTTTGTGCATAATGACCATAATTGGGAATATATATGTTTGTGGCAAAATGATCAACACCACATAGAATTGTACAAACATTATTATTGGTTAAAGCGTTCATTAGTCTAGTAGTTAGCGTTGTTTTATTATTATCAATTATCAAAGTTTGAATATCTGAGATTGGAACTTTTTAAGTCTCCTTTCTCTGTTTCAATTTTTTTAGGTTATCTAAATACAGACTCAGATGTTCACTATCTTTGATATACAAAAACTCGATATGACATAGACAAAGAAAAAGACTCCCTAAGGAGTCGATTCCGGGATAAACCCTTGTTCTGCTAGATCATCAAAACCTTTGCTAGACTACAAATGATCTATCTATATGGTACATCATTTAAATTCTAGTTTCAACTCCTGATTTGTTACTTTATATAGATTTCCACATACATCAGTAGCATATTTTTCTAGTAGTAATATCTTTTTACCGATTGATGGCTGTAATTGTTTGTTTATCTTATACCCAATTGGCTTAACTTCAATACGATTGGTCTCATCATTATTTGTTGCTGTAAATCTCCACATCATATCCTCATCCTCTTTCTTGATACGGATAATTTCGTTTCTATGCAGGGAAAAACAGAATTCAAATGAATCATCAATCTTCTTTACTTTCTTTTGAGAATCATACCAGTCTTTATCAATGACATATAAACCCTGAGCAGAGGAATAATAAACATTTGAATATCTTACGGTTACAAATTTGTATCCTTCTGTAGGAGAATAATAGAAGTCTGTACGATAAGGAGAAATCTGTTGAAGAACCACCTTTTTCTTTTTCAGTATCTACTGAATAGTTCTTTGAAATATCTATCTTATTTCCTAATCTTCCATCTGTGTATTTCATGGAGATAATTGTAGGTCCATTATTATGCTTCGATGGTTTATGTAGATACTCATGATGTTCTTCGTAATATCTATTTAATGGATTCTTTACGAATAAACCATTCTTCATAAGTTTCTCATCTTCACGATATTCTTTTGCATAGTGCAGAACTATATCAGAAATGTACTTAAATGTTTCTGGACTGTTACGGTACATTAGATATTTTTCAACTTTATTTTCTAGAATATCATTTGCTAGTGTAACAAACTTTTCTTCATAAATGTTTTTATACTTTTTAACAACAAGATCTTCGCCATTAATGTTTCTTGTCGAATAGATTGTTTCGTCTGCTACTTGTCTATTAGGTTTAGTATCAATCTTGTAGGAGAACTTCGTTACATCCTTTTCTATCAGTGAAAGTTTATGAACGATTTCTATATAGCGTGGATCAAAAAATTTCTTGTCCTCAATAATTTCTAAAACTTCCCCTGTTTCTTCATCAATAATTGTTTCAGGACGCTTATCAAGGATTTCACCAAAGCGGCGGAAGACCTTTAAAGAAGCAATAATCAATGCATCAATAGCGTGATGTGCATCACCAGTATCAATATCACTTCTCTCTTTGTCAAGATGAATCTTATTTCTAAACATATGTGTTAAATTACCTTTTACGGTATTTACTACAGTAGAAATTTCATTGGCACGGAAGTAGTCTTGCAATGTATTTAAAACAACTCTTTCTGCATATGCAGTATCCACAATATTTCTAGCGATAAATTTCTTTTGTGTATCAAATTTCGTCAAATCCTCATCTGATAATAAGAGATTTTTCTTTTTCTCATATCGCATTCCATTCATCTTACGTAAGTCATTGACGTTTGCAATATAACTTGCTAAATTTGAATGCTCTCCAAACTTATGATTCTTGTGTGCCTGTAGTGGTGTTAGATTACCTTTAATCTGATTCTCCCAACGAGTTACAAGAACCTTATTCGAGAAGGAATCATCATAAGAAATAGAAATCGGAATAATATGATCTACTTCAAAAGCTGTTGGATCACTAATTAATAAATCTAAATCAATTGGCATTAATGCATATGCAGTCTTACAATTCTGTTCAGTATATAAGCGTAATTTCTGAATTAACTTTGCATTAACTGTTAAATTATATTTATTTTTCATCTACTATTTGCTGTGCACGCTTCTTTTCTTTCTCAAAGAAAGCTTGTGTTTCTTTAATCTTTGTCTTTTGTTCCTGGCTGTTTTTTGCACGTGTTGTCTCTACAACAATACTATCGAATTCACCATAGAGTTCTCTAAGTCTATTAACGACTTTCATTGCTTCTCTTTGCGCTCTCTTAGCGACTGGACTTAAAACTGCAGTATCATCTGCATGGATTTCTTTCAGTCCTTTTAGTTTATTAAAGCGGTCGTTCTGATTACCTCTATTCGTAATAATCTGCATCTGGTTTAATGGTGAAATAAGCATCTCTTTATTAAACTCATTAATTGCTTTTGCGGACATAGAATGATATCCAGAAATCTGAGTTAGGTTAGCTAATGCCTCTATCTCCTCTTCAGTAAACTTGTTTGATAGTTTACGAATTTCATTCGCGCGTCTTTCAACTACTTTATCGCGTGTTAAAACATCAATAATCTGATCAACAAGTTCATGGTCTTGATACAAGCCAGAATTTTCAAGAACTTTCTTTACCTTTGTATAGCCCTTGAATTCAGTGAGTATTGGCTTATCACTCTTGTCTATTCTGAATCCAGAAATCTCGTCAATATCTTTGAGTTCTAATAATTTTGCTAATTGTTTTGGTTTAATTGAACCCTTTTCATTAACATATTCAATGACTTGTTCTTTTTGTTCTCTTTCAAGTTTTTCACCTTTGACACTTAAGTTATTCAAGTCGTTTAGTAAATTAAATAAATCAGCTTTATAAGCCATTTTTGCACAGCGTAATTGATCAGGATAGTATGAGCATTTACCTCTCATCTTCTCAATCAAGTCTATTGGTTCTTCTTGATCTTTTGTTAACCAACGTCCATAAGGTGTAGGAGATTGCTGTGAACCAGGACCGTCAGAAAAATCTCTTCTACGTATTATCAAGTTTTCTACATAATCATTAAAATCTTTTGACTTACCCTGGCTTGATAAGATTTGTTTCAATTCCGCAACATAATCCTTTGTACGGAAGTTATTTATATGTCCGCGAAGCTTTCCCTCTTCAGATAGTCTTTCTTGTTGAATTTGACAGATATATTTACCACTTTTAATTAATGCATCATTTATTTTTTAAATTATTTTTGAACTTAAAACATTATCATTCTTAACTTCTTCAGTATCTTCTACAGTCTCTAAACTACTTCCACGTAACTTCGCTAAGTTGTATAGAACTGTCGCAAGTTCTTCATCTGTCAATTTCTCTGATAAGCCTTTTACTCTTAATGCATATGGATCTAGATGAAAAGCATAATCAGAAGGAATCATGCGTTGATCAACAAGAAATTTTTTTCATATCTTGTAATCGATTTTTTTCTTCTTGAACGAAGTCTTCTACCGCTTCTCTTTGTACGTCTATTTTGGTTATTTGCTGGATCCCATTCACTAAATAAGCGCACACCAAAATCAACTGCTTCACCAGTTTCGCGGTTTACAATTCCATAACCAACTGAAGTAACACCAATGTCTAACCCTAAAACTAAACCATTATTTCTTTTCTCCATAACCCCTCCAAAATAACTTTAGTATTTATAATTTTTAGCTCTTAATTATGTGGAAAAACAATCAAAAATATATCATTGTATTGTTGATTGTTACGGATGACAAAACTCACTATACAAAGTATAGTACAACACGTTCTCTATATCAAATATGATTTATAATCATGCATTATAGATAGAATATTTAATGACACTTTACCTATAATAGACTTTTTTATTCAGACATATTTTTCCTCCTTTTAATAGCAAATTACTTTCTATTCATAATTCAAAGTTTATATTTATTGATATACAAAAATACGCCAGGTTCAATAAAATAAAAAAACTGATTAATAAAATCAGTTTTTCAGTACCACATTACCAATCTTTTCTTCAACAATGTCATTTTCTCGATCATTCTTATAATCGAATCTCTTGCATGGGCAAGATATATAAAAATCAGTTTCCCGTCCTGATGGCATAGAATATTCTTTTGATATCCATTATATTAATATCTATCACAATATGACCACATTCACTTGTATCCTCAATATAGAATTCAGCTGTAACTTCATTATCTAATTTCTTAACTTTTTAATCTCAACATTTCTTTCATCCTTTAATATATTAATTTGCATAGAATAAAAATTTATATCATTTAGATTAATAAAAGTGATGACTATAAAATCATCACTTTTTACTTTAAGTAAGCGCCTTGAGTTGAACAAGGTTCACCGCAGTGGTATTACCCATACATCACAGCATAGACCGAACTACCTCGACTTACTTAATTTAAAATCTAATAAAGTTTTTATTAGGTTTAGTCAACCTATTTAGACTTTTATGCAATGATATTACTTCCAGTTAATGACAATTTCGTATTCTGATTGCTCTGTGTTGCTTAATAACATCTTTACTTGACTCTTAACAACTTCTTCCATGCGTACTTTTGCTTTATCTAATAAACCATTCTTGATTGCAAGTTCCTCAGCTTTTAGCTGTTTCATTAGCTTGGAAAATTCTTCACATCATTTACAGTAATCTGATTAATTGGATTAAAGCTTTGATCGTAAACTTCAATACTATTTACATCGATATGTGTATCTAAGACTTCAACATTTGGTAAGTCTACGATTACTTTTTTCTCCGCTTGATTAACTTCAATGTTGATTTCAGAGATATCCTTGATACCTGCTTTACATACACCACTGTAAGTCATTAAGAATGACTTATCTGTAAATGGAATAGAAATTCCAAATGCAGACATATTATCTTGGCTAAACTTTCCGACATTTGTGAAGTTATATTCTTCTACAGCTAATTGACCAATCTCTTTAACTGAATTTTTTTGATTTCTGTAGATGTCATTGTAATCTTTCCATTACGTGGTGAAAGTACAATTTTATATCCTAATACAAGTACTAAAATTGTTAATACAGATACGATGATTTTGTGATTAAACCTTTTGCCATAATTATTCTCCCTTATTTCCTGAAGTAATTTCTTCATATTTTTCTTTTTGTATCTTAATTTTCTCTAGCTCTTTTTGTCAATCTGACATTTGCTTTCTGTAATTGTTTGTATGCATGCTCTTTTGAATCATTGAGAATTTCACGAATCTCTCTTAATAATAGCCCAGCATTTTTTGTACTATTTGAATCTGCTGCAATTTATGAATTGCAGTTTTGTCATACATTTTTGTATGTTGCGAACCAATTCTTTTCTTTGGTAATAGCAAACCAATCTTATCGTAATAAAACAGTGTTTTACGACTGATATTCGCAATTTTGGATACTTCATTTTACAGATAACACTTTTTCTTGGCTTTCTACAATCTCAACTGTAGTACTGTTCTCTAAGGGAACAGTCAATACCATTTCATCTATTTTGTTGTGCACAATTGTCTCCTCCTGCACACAACACCCTGTTTTTCTCGTGAGGATAAATTACGATAATTTAGGTATATATTCTACTTATGAAAATTAGAAATCCTATAAGACTTTCAGAAACTTTTAATTACTGCAATTAATGCATTCAAACCGAAACACATAAGATTGTTAATTACTTAATTCTTCTCAACATACCTTTGACATTTCCCATGTTAATATCAAATAAAGTTCTCCTTTCTATATTTCATATTGTATGAATATTGCTATACAAAAATACGCCAGTAACCATAAATAAAAACCGATCATACGATCGGCTACTTTGATACGAACTGTACTTATTTTATGTAAATGTACTGTTATAACTAACTAATGAACAATACGATAATATGCTCTTGATGTAAGACGGAATATCACAAAATAAACAATGGAGAAGATTCCGATTACCGCAAATAACATCTGTGCATACTCCATATAGGAATTTACCGCAAATAAACCGAGTAATTGAGAAACTATCTTTGAAGCTACTAGGCTATGTAAGGCAGCGATTGCTAGTGGTGCTAAAAACAGCCATAATACTTGTGAATTACTTGTTTGGTGAATTAATTGATCTGGTAATCCAACTTTCTTCATAATCTGGAATTTATCACGATCTTCATATCCTTCATTGATTTGCTTGTAATAGGTAATCAACACAGTACCAACAATGAAGATAATACCAATTAATACACCCAGGAATAGGAATCCACCATTTAACTCATATGCTTTTTTGATAGTTTCCTCTCTCGTTTCAAAATCGAATGAGTTTTCTTTTGCGTATGTTGACTGTGTTGCAAAATACTTTACTTTATCAACTACATTCGCTTTAAGATTCCAATTTAAACTCGCTGTTATATTTGGCGCGTAATATTCACCATTATCAAAATTCTTTATTTGGAGAACTTCTCCAATTTTTTTCATAACCGTGAAATCTTTTGCTATGATTCCATAACTTTCTACTGCATATGTTGAAGGAATAAAATTTGGAACTTTATGAATCGTATATGTAATATCCCCAATCTTAATCTCATCTAAATCAAGGATATTTTTTTGATTTGCACACATTAATATTTCATTATCTTTTAACTCGATTTGTTGGTGTGTACGTTTGTTGTAACTTGCAAGGTCACGAACAATCATAAAATATGGTCTTTGTGCTTGTCCTGATTTTACAACAGTTAATTCATTCCCTACACGATTTGCTGCTGTATCGTATCCATAAGAAACATAGTCATCCTCAAGACCATTAGAAGCCTCTAGACCTTGATTTGCTGCAGTATATAAAATATGCTCAATTTCATCTTTATTTTCTGTAGTAACGGCTTCATCTGAGGATAATAAATATTCGCGTGGCATTACATAATCTACCGTTTTTTGGATTGTCGAGTAAATTGCGGCAGTTACAGATAATGTAATTAATACACCCGTGCTAAGAATAGATACACTTGCTAGTGATACTGCATTTGCCTTCATGCGATATAACAGTCCACTAACACTTAGAAAATGTGTTGCTTATAGTAATATTTTTCATTCCCTCTTTGTAGTTTTTAAGATAAAAATTGAGAATGATATGTATAAAAGATATGTTCCTAATAGAACTAATAATGCGGCCGAGAAGAAATAGACTAATGAGCTTAATATTCCTTGAACCGTTAAGGCAATTACATATCCTGCCCCAAGTAAAATAAAACCTAATAATAAGAATAGATATCTATTTTTGGGCTCACCCTCACCTTTATGTTGATTTCTAGCAGTTGTACAGGAGTTGCAAGATAGATCTAATATTATTTCTGATAAGAGTAATCACAAATAATGCGAAAAGCTAATACTGCTGTCGATACACATGCCTTCATACTAAAACGGAAAAATCCATTAAGCTACCTGCTGTATCTTTCAACAGATAATTCAATGCAATGAAAAGTGACTTTACCAAAAATATATCCACCGATAATGCCAATGATAAGTGCACAAATAAATAATACAGAATATTCAATGAATAGAATTTTACGAATATGTTTCTTTTCTAGACCAAGAATTCCATATAATGCAAATTCCTTGTTTCTACGCTTGATCAAGAAACCATTTGCATACATAACAAAGATAAACGTAAAGATAGCAACTATTACGACACCAAATTGAATAACAGATGGTAAATCCGCATGTCGCGTCAATACATAGTGATTTGATAAGAGTGATACCATGATATTAAACAACAGAAACATGATTCCAATTGATAATACAAATGGTATTTCAAGCAATCTATTTGCATGCAGGTTACGCTTTGCAAACCCAAATGCCATTCCCCACTTCATTAGTCTTCACCTCTTTTTGAAAGAACTAACTGCGCTTGATGAATACGTTCCATGAAGTTTGCTTGGTTCTCATTTGTGCCTCGATACAATTCATGATAAACAATACCATCTTTAATAAATAAGACTCTTTTCGCATAAGAAGCTGCACGAAGTGAATGTGTAACCATCAGAATCGTTTGACCATTTCGATTAATACTATCAAATAGATTTAAAATCATTTCGGATGAAGCAGAATCTAAAGCACCTGTCGGTTCATCCGCCAACAACAATGATGGTTTTGTAATCACTGCTCTTGCGATAGCTACTCTTTGTTTTTGACCACCAGAAATTTCATAAGGATATTTATTTAACAATTCTTTGATTCCAAGACGGTCCTGCATATTGGACAGTCTATCCTTCATCTCTTTTACCGGAACCTCAGAAAGGACAAGTGGAAGAAAGATATTATCCTGATTGGTAAATTGATCTAGTAAATTAAAATCTTGAAATACGAATCCAAGTTCAGTTCTTCTAAAGCTTGCAATTTCTGAATCTTTTAAATTACTGATATTTTTCCCATTCAATAAGATATTTCCTGACGTTGGTTTATCTAGTGTCGCAATTAAGTTTAAGAGTGTTGTTTTTCCTGCACCAGATTCTCCCATAATCGATATAAATTCTCCCTGTTGTACAGAGAAGTGAATACCACTTAAGGCTTCTGTTTTAATATTTTTTGTTTGATATATTTTCTTAATATCTGTAAGTTCCAATACTGTTGTCATATTTGAAATCTCCTTTTGTATAGTCTTATTTTATAGTCACAAAAAGACTACTAGCATTTATCAAACATGACAAATTATGCCTGTATTCTTACATTTTTGTAAGGTTAGTAGGAAATACCAATCGAAAAACACTACCTTTCGATAGTTTTGATTCTACCTCGATTTGAATATTTAATCTTTCTGAAATCTTTCTAACAAGATATAATCCTAACCCACTGGACTTCTCATTCATTCGACCATTAAAACCTGAATATCCACGATCAAATATCTTTGAATATCTTCACTGCGTATGCCGATTCCGGTATCTCTGATTTCTAATGCATGTTTATCTTCAAGATATTGAATCGTTATCTTTCCATTTTCTGTATACTTCAATGCATTCGATAAAATTTGTTCGATAAGAATTGTAAGCCACTGACTATCACTAACTACATATGTTAAATTACTTTGATATTCTAGAGAAATATGATTATGAATAAACAACAATGAATATTTCTTCAATAGATTCTTGATAATATCATCTAGATTCACCTGTGTAATATCCATATCAGTAGAATAATCAATCATCTTTAGATAATTCATTGCCATATTGATATATTGTTCTATATACATTAACTGCATTTTTAATTTCGTATTTGTAGTTTCATCAGGCTTCTTTCTAGCAGAAGTTTACTAACAGTTATAGGAGTTTTAATTTGATGTAGCTACATTAAAAATATGCATTCAAATCATCCTTCTGGTTTAGTATTTCACTTTTCAGATTTCTATTTTTCATTTAACAGTCTTTCATTATCATCCTTTACATCACTTAATTTTTCGATAATGAAACCAATGTACAATCAAATAAACGAATAATATAAACCCCAATATCTCTATTCCTAGAAATACATATGCTATCTCGATTGTCGCTAGTACAGAAATAGTGATAAATACGATACAGACAAGAAGATATCCAAATAGGATGACACTTTGATTTTTCATATAATCCAAGAACAATTTCATCGTATTATTTGCCTTCTTTCAGATAGTATCCAATTCCTTTTTTCGTCTGAATTAAATCACCAAACCCAATTTCTGATAATTTTTTTCTGAGACGCGTCATATTAACTGCCAAAGTATTATCATCGATAAAATTATCACTTTGCCAACAATGATCCATGATGCTATCACGCTTTGCGATATCCCCTTTTGCTTTAAATAAACTCTCGAGGATCAATAGTTCTGTATGCGTTAGATCAATAGATTTCCCACCACTTTCTAATTTAGCAGCCGATAAATTTAACTTCAAATTATCAAAGAGCAAATTATCTGCAGATAATGTATAATCGTATGTTCTACGAAGTAATGCTTGAATCTTCACACGCACTAAGTGAATATTGATTGGTTTAGTTATATAATCATCTGCCCCGCACTGCATTGCCATAACCATATCCATGTCATCACTATGTGATGATATAAAAATAATCGGAACACTGGACTCTTCACGAATCTTTTGGGTCCAATAATATCCATTGAAATATGGTAGTGTAATATCCATTAAAATCAGCTGTGGTGTTTGTTCTCTAAACTCTTCTAATATTGCATTAAAGTCATGAATAGAACATGTTTCGTATCCCTCACTGTTTCAACTCTTCGCTGATGACTGCAACTATATCTTTATCATCTTCTATTATTAATATCTTCATCATCGTACCCTACCTATTTCATGTATAAAATACATAGAACTATCATAACACACAATAAAACAGTGAGCTTCCAGCTTATCATGCTAGATATTTATAAGCCTAGATATTTATATAGTGTTATTATAATATACATGAAAACGGAGATTCTATGATTGAAAGTACCGCTACCAAAGAACTAGCAATAAAACTCAGAAGATTATGGGATAATGACAACTATGTCAAAGGCATTATTGCATTTGCAAAACAGAAAAATATTATCACGATATCTCAATTCATTGATATGTCCTATCGTTTGAACAAAGAAATAACTGCAGATGATATTTCATACTTACTTGAAGTACTAGAGAACAAGTCATAATATGGAATCATTTTCTTTCTACACTGGTATTTTTATGATTCCTATTGTATAGTCTGATTGCAAGCATGCTGTGGCACCCTTTATCGCTTAAATGCGTGTCAGCCAGAGTATGCTTGCGTTTTTATATGCTTTTATATTCATACTATAAACATAAATTAGCTTGTCTATTCATCCTAAATAAAAGTGAACCTTTTTGACGATAGGCTCACTTCTGAATACAGATTATTTTATAAACACATCTGGTAAATCTTCTTTACGTCTTCTACTGTTAATGGAACAAATGCATGCTTTAATCGATTATGCGAACATGCCGACTCTGCCATTGCTTGGAAGTATTCTTCATCAATATTTACTTCTGAAAGTGTCATCGGAATTCCATTGGACTTAAAGAAGTCATGTAATGCTTGAATCCCTTGTTTGGCTAGAAGTGCTTCATCATCACCTTGTAGGCCCCATACATTTCTTGCAAACTTTGCAAGACGTGGTGTAATCGTAGGATCTTTTGCAAGGATATACTCTAACCATCTTGGGGTAAGAATTGCTAGACCTACACCATGTGTGATGTCATAATATGCACTTAATTCATGTTCCATCGCATGACATGGCCAGTATGTATCTAGCTTGCCATATTCTGGAATGCCAGAACATGCGATAGATGAGTTCCACATCAGATTTGCACGCGCAGAATAGTTTGTAGGTTCCTTTAATGCGATTGGAAGATTCTGAATCACTGATTTTAAGACACCCTCTTGGATTGCTTCAGAGAGGTCTGAATCATCTGTTCGTGAAAAATATCCTTCCATGATATGACTCATGATATCAGCAGAACCTGCAGCTGTCTGGTATGCAGATACAGAATATGTATAGGTTGGATCACAGATGGAGACCTGTGGGAATGTAAAGGATCTACCAATCTTTTTATTCAATGCCATGTTGGAGATAACGCCACCACCATCAAATTCAGAACCTGTTGCGGCAAGTGTCAAAATATCGACGAGTGGTAATGCTTGGATGTACCACGTGAATCGAGTACCATCTGCCAATAGTCATCACCTTCGTAATATGCTCCTACTGCGATTGCCTTTGAACAGTCTAGTGTACTACCACCACCGACAGATAAAATTACATCAATATTGTGTTCTTTACACAATTTAGAACCACGTTCTACTGTTTCAATACGAGGATTAGGTTCAACACCTGCACATTCTACAACCGTAAATCCACCTTCATTTAAAATCTTCATTACTTCATCATATAATCCGATTTTCTTAATCGAACCTCCACCATAGGTAAGAAGTACACGTTTACCGTATTCATTTAAGCTCTCTGCTAAGTACGAAATTGATCCTTTGCCAAAATAGAGTTTGGTTGGAATGTAATGTTCAAAGTTTTCCATTGTATATTCTCCTTTTTTATAGCGATACAAATCAATTATTCAAAGTTAACTTTGTTATTGTCGAAGCTTTTAATCTTCGCAAGACTTTCAACACGATATCCCTGTTTCCGTAACTTCTCTCCACCACCTTGGAAGAGTTTTTCAACACAGATGCCAAGTCCTACGACTTTCGCACCACTTTGATTTGCAATATCAATCAGACCATCTGCCGCTAAACCATTTGCTAAAAAGTCATCGACAATCAAGATATGATCATCTTTATTTAAATAATCTTTGGAAACCGTTACTGTAAAGTCCTTGTTATAAGTATAGGAATGTACATGTGAGGTATATACATGATCCCCAATATTTTTAGATTTTGATTTCTTTGCGAAAACAACAGGTACGTGGAAACGTTGCGCAATCGCTACTGCTACCGCAATACCTGAAGCTTCAATCGTTAAGATACGGGTAATCTTTTCATCTTTGTATAGACGGTAAAATTCATCTGCCATCTGATCAAGCATCTCGACATCGATTTGATGATTCAAGAAGCTATCTACTTTTAAGATGTTTCCTGGAAAAACCTTGCCATCTTGTAATATCTTTTCTTCTAGTTCTCTCATAGGTTATATAGTTTTGTATACTTCTCCTCAAGATAATCTAGGTAGTAATTCACATTGAATTCTTCCCCTGATACCATCTTCATTAGCTCTGGTGCCTCATATCTAAATCCATACTTATGGATATGTTCTTTAAGCCAATTCATGATGACATCATATTGGTTATTACTTAATAATGTATCAACATCTAAGTCTTTACGCATTGCATGCATGTATTGTGCCGCAAATGCAGTTCCAAGTGCATAAGTCGGGAAGTAACCAAAACTACCATCAGACCAGTGTACATCTTGTAAGATACCTACTTTATCATTTGGTACATCAACACCTAAGTATTCCTTATACATCTTATTCCAAGTTTCATTTAGTCCTTCTGTGGAGATTGTTCCATTGAAGAGCCCTTTTTCAATTTCATAGCGAACTAGGACATGTAATGGATATGTTAATTCATCTGCCTCTGTACGAACAAAGGATGGTTTTGCGACGTTGATAGCTTCATAGAATTCATCAAAGGATACATTACCTAACTGGGTTGGGAATATTTCCTGTAGTTTTGGATAATGATATGTCCAGAAAGCTGTTGTACGTGCTAAGTAGTTTTCACATAATCTAGATTGTGATTCATGCATACCTGATGAAATTCCTTCGGATAGAATCATGCCATCATACTTAGGATCTACATCATGTTCATAGTATGCATGTCCTACTTCATGAACGGTAGAAAGTACTGCTGAAACAACATCATTCTTTACGTACTTCGTAGTCGTACGGCAATCGTTTTCACATGTCCATGACGTAAATGGATGTTCAGATTCATTCTGATATCCCCATGATGAATCAAAGTGTAGATATTCAAGTAATTGTGTCATGAATTTCTTTTGGTCTTCAATTGGGAATTCTTGATGCAGGAATTCTTCATTCTTTTGTTTAGCCTTTGTAACCTTTTGAATCAGTGGTACAAGTCTTTCTTTTAGCGCCGCAAAGAATACATCATACTTTTCTTGTGTCATGCCTGGTTCATAGTCATCAAGCATTTGATTGTATAGGTTCTTATCGCTATTACGATAGCGATACATCTTCTTACTAACTTCGATAATCTTCTTTAAGTATGGTTCAAAGATAGAATAGTCAGATTGTGACTTTGCTTGAATCCATGCATCAAAGGATTCATCACGTAACTTTTGATATGCTACAAACTCATCCTTTGGAATGCACATCGTATCCATTGCTTGTTTGTAGTAGAGTTCTACTGCACGCTTATTATCACCATCAATTTGTGGGTCGTCCTTTAATTCCTTTAATAGTTGAATCATTGTTGGATCTGTTTCAATCGAGAATAATTCTCCAGCAAGATATGCGGAACGTTCATCACGATAAGCAGCTCCTGCGGATGGTGCGACTGTCTGTTTGTCTATGCCAATGATTGCTAATGCCATCTGATATGCAGAACGGCGAAATATCCAATCTTTATATTGTTGTAGTTTCTCTTCGTATGTCATGATATTTCCTCCTATTTCATTGCGTTTATCATACACCCAGTAACTATCTGATGACACTTATAACGCAATCTTTATTACACTTACAGTATAGCCTAAAAATCTGATGAATCTGTATTATTTTTTCTTTCCAACAGGAAAGAAAAACAGGAGTTATATACTCCTGCTTGGATTACTTTTGGAAGTATTGTTTTAGTTTAGAAATGATTTCATCTAGAGCAACACCTGTACGTTCAGACATCTTCTCCACGGTAGCCTTTGGTAACATGATTCTAGCTAGTGGAGTATCCAGTGCTCTGAATTTATCACTGATTGTAAAGAGATACTGCTTTAGATTAGGATCGGCATCCAATAAGTCCTTTAGCTTTGTCTCTTTTGTGATGCTTTCAGGATTAATTGTAGAAGAACTTGTAGACGATGAGTTTTCTTCTACTGGTTCTGGTTTTTCTTCTATACCATGTTCATTATTTGACCATGTAAGTAGAGTTTGGGAACCTGTTAATGCACGAATGTGAGTGCAGTCTTGCATCATTTCTAAGATACCTCTAAACTTACCGTCTTCATCTCTTACCGCAACATACTTGATGTAGATGAAGATTTCAGGTTTGTTAATCCAGAATTCAGCTTCATTTTGTTCACCGCTTCTAAACTTCTCAATGATTTCTTCAACGATATGAACACTCTTCTTTGGATGGCAGTTTTCTACATCACGTCCGATAACGTTCTTAGAACGTGGGAATACACGATGCTTTGTGTCTGTGTAGAAACGAACGATTTCGTTTTCATCAACGTATGATAAGTCAACTGGCATATGTTGATATACCAAGTTGATTTGTTCAAGTGTCATCTTACCAGTCTTTACATCCAACTCTTGATCGTTACCGATGTGGTATCCATATTTGCCAAGAAGACTTGCAAGTTCATTTGTAAATCCTTCTGTTGGTTTTGAAGATGCTGGTGTTTCTGTCTTTGTTGGTTCTACTGTGATATCTGCAAAAACCAATTTCTTGATCACCCGACTTCATATGCTCAAATTCTTCTGCAGAAATTAAAGCTAAGGAGGTTGGATAAAGTACAGTTTCTTCCTTCTGCATTAAGTCTCTTACATCTGCTACAACTGTACTTTGTAGTTCGATGAATTCATCTTCCTTGCCTTCTTTGATTAAGTTATAGGCTTGTGTAATTTCATCACGGATAAAGTCATCTAATGTCCACATCGTTGTTGTAGGACGTGTGAACCCTTTCTTTTCAAGCACTGGATATAACTGATTCTGCTTGCGAGAAAGATGTTTACGCCACTGGATCATCTGGTCATATAATTCAAACCACTGATTCTTGATAACTGGGTATTGTACAAGGTCTTCTACAGACAGTAAAAGTTCCTTCATCTTTTCGTTTTCAAGATAGTAACAAGCAATAGGATGTGTCTTTGGTAAATTTGGTTTGCTTGTATTTAAGATGCCATCGAATAAGTCTAGCATCGCTTGGATGTCTTCCTTACGGCATTCATCATCAATTTCTTCTTTTAATTCTTGTTCAATTAGAGCTACTTCATATGGTTCTAACGTGTGTACCTTCTCTTTAAGAATTGCACGTGCTTCTTCCATTGTAAGTTTCCCTGCATCATATGCATTACGTACTTCAAAAACTGTTTTTAGTTTTTCATCATTTACATTTTTAAATATTCTTTCATGTTAGACACCTCTTGTTAGTTTTCACAAACTAACTTTATCAAGCATCTCTAAGTTTGTCATTTGAGATTATCATATTTTTTATAAGACTTAAAAAAGACCATAACTTTCGCCATGGTCTTGTATGAAATAGATTAATTTATTCAGCTCCTGTAATTGTCATACCTTCTAGACGTGTTACAGATGGTACGACTAGATTGTCGTACTGTACTGTCTCTTTGGACATGTATAGTTCTTTTACATAGTCGCTCATACTTCCAGATCAGGATCCACCAGAAAACAACCGTCACCTTATCTCCATCATGTAAGTATCCTAGACGGATTTCACCAAAGACATTTCCTGTAACTGGATCGACTTGGAAGTCGGAGAATTCAACAACTTCTAAATACTTTCCTGTGCGTAATGTCGCTTCATCCTTTTGTCCACCTGAGACAACGACGTTAGAAATCTTGAAGCTATCCTTGAGATTCATGTAGCTAGCAAACATACAGCCACCCCAATATTGCATTGGAACGTTTGCATCTAAGAGTGTTACTTCACGGATTAAATAATCATCATCGTAATTGAAGTTTTCAGAAGAATTTGGTAATTCCTTCACTGTCTTCAGTGTTACCTTATCACCTTTTACATCTTGGGCGATGGCTTCGCCAATCTTCCAATCACTAAGCTTAAGATAAACACTAGCTGCATATAACTTCTGAATGAAGTATTGATAGATACTTGTAGAATCGCTTGTACTAAAGATAACAGCCATCTTTGGTAATTTAGGTGTAGGTACTGCACTCAGACGGTCTTTACCATACTGTAATGTCTTAGTGACGTCACGTGTTAAACCTTCTTTATCGCATCCACCAGAATTGTACATACGATAGAGTTCAATTTCATGACCATCTTTACGTGCATTCACAACTGCTTCTACCATGGAACTTGGATAGGTCTCACAAACATCTACCCCTTCAGAGTTTATAAAACGACGTTCTACTTCATTAACGAAAATTTCATAGCTGTTGATATCTTCTGTTTCTGTTTCATGAATTGAACGCATTGTTGTAATAAAGTCTTCTGCAACCTTTGCAATATCAACTACCTTTTGATTAGGTACAACTTCCTGACTTGGCTTTACAAGAGAATATGACTTGTTTTTTACAAATTCTGCAGTGTAGATGAGTTGATCTACTTTTCGCTTGATATCTTCAATGGAATCAGTTGGATTGATTTCATCACTTGCACTACCAAGTGCTTCGCCGTTATCTAAAGAACGATGAACCGTAAGTTTGATGTGTTCTACGTCTTTTGCACGGTTTTGGTCTAGCTCATGACGAATGAAGTAGAATTCCCAGCCACGTGTTTTTGTGTCTGTGATTTCCCAAGCATCAGCTTTAGATTCTTTTAGAATTTCTATAATCTTCTCTAACATTAGCCTAATCTTCCTTTCGTCTTTAAATATGGTCCACCATCACTGACTTTGACCCATTCCTTATGGCCCTTACCACAAGCTCCACAACCATAGACACCACGGTCACCCGATAACATCGAAACATTACCTAATACTTCTGTCACATATCCTGTCATGATGACTGGTCCTACAACCTTGCCCGTTAACTTACCATCCTTGATTTCACGTCCAAGTTTGAGGATACATTGAATACCCCAGTGCTTAGGATCTTCCATACCAGAGGACATACCTTCTAGTAAGTATCCATGTTTTACAGACGCAATCATATCTTCAACCTTATCTGTACCTGAATCAAAGAGAGTATTTGTCATACGTGTGTAAACTTTATGTTCATAGTTTTGACGCTTACCGTTACCAGTTGGCTTTACGCCTAAGCGTAGTGCACTTAACGCATCACAGATACCACTGCGTAAGATACCATTTTCGATTTCCACAACATCTCCCGCAAGAGTTCCTTCATCGTCAAACGCAAAGGAAGTCACGTTATCTGCACAAAGTGCACCTTCATGCATGGTCACAAGATCACTACCTACTCGTTTGTTGATAAAGTCTTTACCAAGTGCACGGTTTTTGACGAACATATCCATCTCTACACCATGACCAAACGCTTCATGCGCGATAAGTCCTGATACTTCCGGTGTTGTGATGATGTCATATTCACCTGGTTCAATTGGATCAGCAGTTAATACTTCTTTAGCAAACTTCACTGCGTAATCAATCTTATCCTTTAACTGTGTAAATACTTCAGGTCCACCTAAAGCAGATAATCCTTGGTAGCCAATTTCATTCTTACCATCCATTACGATAATAGGTGCGACTACACCTTCGCAATATACATAACTCTGTCTTAAATCACGATTAGCAGTTAAGAATAGCTTTGAAACGTGTGTGGATTGTGCAATGACCATACAGTCCACAACATGTTCATCCTTACTGATTGCCTCAAGGGAATAAGAATTTAAGTCATTTACCAACTTTTCAATATCTGTATTTTCAGGTAACTGTTCACATTCCTTTTCCACAAAGAGTGTGAGTGGTTCATCCTCTAATTTCTTTGTGTTGTATACAGCTGTCTTTGTTAGTTTTAATACGGCAAGTTGCGCATCGAGTTCCTTCTTGATCTTGTGATAAGTTTCATCGATGGAATCCGCATCAAAGTGATTAAATGCATATTCACTATATAAGCCATCTTTATAGACACGCACAACACTACCGCGTTCTGTCGTTAGATTGGAAGAACTGATGACTTTCACCTGTTGAGAGATGCGAATCGCAAAGCCTTTTGAATCCGTCGAAAGAACACTGACATAATCATAATTGTCGCCTAATTTAGAAACTAATTGTTTTAAACTTGGCGCAAGTGTATTTAAATATTCTGAAAATGGTGCTTTCATAATTTTTTCATCCTTTCATTTTGCTATATTGTACATCAATTTATCTTGCTTGGATATATCATATTTGTAACTTCTCATAGCATTTTCATTGTTTTTTAAGCAGAAATTATTAAAAATTGATGACAAATGACAATTATAAGGCGTGGACATACACGGCTTTTTGCATTTTTAGATTTAGAGGAGGATCGACTATGCGTATTGGTATGGATATCGGATCAACAACCATCAAGTCGTTGTACTGGATGAGAATGATCAAATCATCTATTCTGCATATGAAAGACATTACAGCCACATTCTTGAAAAAGACACGTGAACTGTTAACGTCTTTAAATGATACATATTTAAAAGGTAAGAAAGCATACTTTTTATGATTTCCGGTTCTGCTGGAATGGGCTTAGCTGATAGTTGTGGTGTTAGTTTCGTACAGGAAGTATTTTGCGGATCGCGTTGCGCTGAACCGTCTAAACCCCTGGCACTGACTGTATCATCGAACTTGGTGGCGAAGATGCCAAAATCTTATTCTTAACAAATGGTACCGAAGTTCGTATGAATGGTTCTTGTGCTGGTGGTACTGGAGCCTTTATTGACCAGATGGCTACCCTTCTAAAGATGAGCGCTGATGAGATGGATAGGCTGCTCAACAAGCAACACGTAAGCATACGATTGCGGCTCGTCTGTGGTGTATTCGCAAAGAGTGACGTTCAACCATTAATCAACCAAGGTGCTTTTAGCAAGTGATATTGCGGCTTCTATTTACCAAGCAGTTGTTAACCAAACGATTGCAGGCTCTTGCCCAAGGGCGTCCAATCTCTGGAAAGATTTTTATACTTAGGTGGCCCATCACATTCTCTAAATGTTTACGTGATAGTTTCAACGAAACATTAAAGGTTGAAGGCATCTGTCCAGAAAAACAGTCTTCTATACGTTGCCTTAGGTGCCGCATATTATGCAGATAAGGAAGTTGTCTTGACGATGTTGTTATAGGGCTTTAGCCAACTATGGTAAAACTGCGACATACGCAAGTTATTTCACCACTCTTCAACAATGTTGAAGAGTATAACGAAATTCAAGAAGGTCATGCAAAGGCTAGCGTTCCACGCGTAGACTTTTGACGAAAATACTGGACCCGTTCATATTGGTATCGACTCTGGTTCGACTCACCATCAAGGTTGCAGTTATCGATGATAACGCAAACCTACTTTATACAGACTACCAATCCAATAGTGGTAACCCACTACCTATCGTCATTGATGTTTTTAAAGGGTCTATGTGAAGCTCATCCAAACCTAAAAGATTCAATCTGTAACAACAACTGGTTATGGCGAAGCCTCTAATGACACATGCACTACATACTGACTTTTGGTCTTGTAGAAACAGTTGCTCACTTTTACAGCTGCGAAACACTTTTATGCCAGATGTAGACTTCATCATCGATATCGGTGGTCAGGATATGAAGTGCTTTAAGATTGAAAAATGGCAATCTCTGACATCTTCTTAATGAAGCTTGTTCATCTGGTTGCTGATCATTCTTACAAACATTCTCTGAAGCTCTTGGCTATGTAAAGAACTTGCACAAGAAGCTTTCGCCAAGCACCCAGTTGACCTTGGTAGCCGTTGTACCGTACTTTATGAATTCTATGTTAAACAAGCGCAGAAAGATGGTAGGGCTTTGACTGTATCTCGCTGACTATCCATTTCTGTCGTTAAAAATGCATTATATAAAGTTATTCGTACTTCCAGCCCTGAGCAACTTGGTAAGAAGATCGTTGTACAAGGTGGTACATTCTATAACGAAGCTGTCTTACGTGCATTTGAAAAAGAGATGGGTGTAGATGTCGTACGTCCTGATATTGCTGGTTTAATGGGTGCTTATGGTGCCGCATTACACTGGTAAAGAACATAGTAAACCAGGTACAACTCTTCTATCCTTACACTAGAAGAGCTCAATAACTTCACACAGAAAGTTCAAAACGTTCAATGTGGACTTTGCGGTAACCACTGTCAGATGACTGTTAGTGTCTTCCAAGATGGCAAACGCTTTATCACTGGTAATCGTTGTGACCGTCCAATTACAGGTAAGTCCAATGATGATACGCTTAACTTATATGCATACAAGCAACAACAACTCAGCCAATTAATGAAAAATCCAGGCACTGGTATACGTGGCAAGATTGGTATTCCGATGGTTCTCAATATGTATGAACTATTACCATTCTGGCATGCCTTCTTTACAAAACCTAGGGTTTCAAGTAATCAGAGTCCATTTAGTAACCGTGTTATACCAAGCAGGTCAAGGCTCTATCCTCAGTGATACCGTATGTTTCCCCGCAAAAATTAACACACGGTCACATCATGGTATTACTCAAGAAAGATGTCGATGCCATCTTCTATCCATGTATGAGTTATAACGTCGATGAAGGCTTAGGTGATAATCACTCATAACTCGCTCTGTCGTTGCCTCACTATCCTGAAGTTCTAGCAGGTAATATTCGTGAGTTAGAAGATACAAAGTTTATCTATGAGTATCTCAACCTCGAACAGCGTAAAGACTTTGTTCGTTTAATGCCAAAGATCATGCAGAAGTACTACCCTGATTTAAAGACATCAGATATTCATAACGCGATTGAAGTAGCGCATACTGCATACCGCAAACACATGGAAGATACTCGCAAAGAAGCAGAGCGCGATGACGAAGCCCGCAACGAAGGTAAACGTATTATCGTTCTTGTTGGTCGTCCATACCATGTCGACCCAGAAGTGAACCACGGTATTGATAAGTTAATTGTTCAACATGGCGCTTTGTGTTATTACAGAAGATAGTATCTCTAATCTTAGTTCAAAAGTTCGATACTTCGTCTTCAAAACCAATGGTCCTACCACAGCCGTCTTTACGCCGCCGCAAAAATACTGTGTCAATCACGCGGATATGGACTTAATTCAACTTGTGTCCTTCTCGGATGGGCTCCTGATGCCGTAACTCCGATGAAACAAAGGAAATCTTTACAAGAAGGAAATAAACTCTATACACAGCTAAAGATTGATGAAATCACCAACCTGGTGCCGTCAATATCCGTATTCGTTCATTATTGCCGCTCTAGACGAAAGAAAGGAACAAGCCTAATGGAATACATGACACCTAACTTTACAAAAAGACATGTTAAAACACATACGATTCTTGTGCCTAACATGGTTCTAATGCAGTTTGCGGCAATCAAGGCCGCCATGGAAAGTGAAGGCTATCGTATTGTCATGTTAGAAAATCTGCGTGCACAAGTTGCACAACTTTGGTTTAAAGTATGTACACAATGATACATGTTATCCTGCATTATTAATTATTGGTCAGTTCTTAGATGCTTTAAACAGCGGTAAGTATGACCTACAGCATACAGCCCTATTGATTTCACAATCAGGTGGAGGCTGTCGCTTCTAACTACATTAGGCTCTTTACGTAAAGCACTTTGTAAAAGCAGGCTATGATTATATCCCTGTCGCATCACTCAATGCATCAGGTCTTGAAAAAGGATCCGATGCCAATGACTTTACGTCTTCTGCTCAAGGTTCTAGTTGCTGCAGAATATGGTGACTTAATTGCGGCATTACACAAATCCAAGTAAAAACCATATGAGATTAATAAGTGAGATGCGGATGCTTATGTTGCCAAATGGACAGCACAAGTACAAGATTGGTTAAACCACAATAAGAACTACACCATCTTCTCTATGAAGCGTCGCTTCAAAGATATCGCAAATGACTTTGCTAAAATTCCAGTGAATCGTACACCGAAGGTAAAAGTTGGTGTTGTAGGAGAAATCTACGTGAAGTTCTCCCCTATGGGAAACAATGACTTAGTCTCCTTCCTAGAATCACAAGATTGTGAAGTCAATATGCCAGGTCTTATGGGATATATTGAATACTGTGTTGCTAACGCAACATTAGACGTACAAATCTATGGTGGTCCATTTGTAAAGCGTAAAGTAGCTGATCTTCTACTAGCATTCTTAGATAACATTGGCATTGCCATGTCAAAAGCCATGGAAAGCGCAGGCTTCCACGGTCCTATGTCCTTTAAGGAATTAATGAAGAAGCCGGAGGGTATCCTCTCTCTTGGAGTTAAGATGGGTGAAGGTTGGTTATTAACATCTGAAATGATTGAGTTAATTGAAACAGGATATGAAAATATTGTCTGTGCACAGCCATTTGGTTGTTTACCAAACCACATCGCTGGTAAAGGTGTAGCTCAATCGATCCAAAAGTGAAGTATCCAAATGCAAATATCACAGCTGTTGACTATGACCCTAGTGCTACGAAAGTTAACCAAGAAAACCGTATCAAGTTAATGTTATCGGTTGCGAAAGAACGTCTCAATCAGAAAAACAATTCAAACGAAGTATAGAAAATGGATTGACCAATCGGTCAATCCCTTTTACATCTATCTATTACACTTTGCTAGTAAAGCTTTTACTCGTTGTACATTCGCAGAGTCATCCTGGTGCCATTCTTCTTTTTAACAATTCTAATTCACGTTTGTATGCATGTTTTGTTTCATTCTTTGATGCATACGTAAATACAGTTGTCAATAGATTCGTTGATCGATATAACGTGGTTTTGCTGTAGTTCGAAAGACTTCTCAAATAGTGCGATTGCCTTTTTCATATTCACCATGACTTGCATATCTACCCGCAACCAAGAAGTATGCGTTTGCCACTCCTGGATTTTCTTTTTAGATAGACATCATATTCTTTGCATGTCGCTTGAAAACCATGTGTAGACTCGTGAATCAACAAGCGATAAAAATCATTGAAACAATCTTCAATCACTGTACATCGTCTTTCAAGAACTGTCTTAGCTTCATTTAGTCTTCCATCATCAATTAAATTGTCTAATAGATATAAATATGCACGTGGATGGTTGGATGTTCCTGAATAAAGTTTTGGTAATACGCAATTAATTCACTGTGATTTGCGACATTCCAATCTAGTCTTCCACCATGCATTGCATTATGAAATGTATTATGTAAAGACTTATCGTCTGGATTTAATGCAAGTGCTTGTTTGGTATAGCTAGCTCGCTTTCTCGTCTAATTTGATTGCGTAGTGTATGATATAAATCACCAAGTATCACATGCATGTAAATCATTTTGGATTTACAGATAGTTGTTCTAACAAGAAATTTTCTGATTTACTAAAAATCCGCATGCGTAAAAGTAACGCCTCATGGTCTCAGCATATTTTCAATCTGTTGATACGCACTATCCTGGTTGTAATCAAAGAGTTCATCAATCTTGACACCAAATATCGCAGCTGATTTTTGGGCAAGAATAAAATATCTGGATAAGATTCTTCATTTTCCCATTTTGAAACTGCCTGCAGTGATGTTGAGTTTTGAGACCAGTTGTTCTTGGAGATAAGAATGTTTCTTTCCGCAATTGTTTAATTATTTTTCCTAGTGTCATACTACACCTCCTAGAAACATCTTATAGATTAATAGTACAACTGTTCATTGATGAATCATTGATATTTTTCAACCAATCATTGAAAAAAGCAGGTTTCCCTGCTTTATTGATTCTCTGCGAAGAATACTGGTGCATCATCTACAGTTGACTCGGTACCCAGATAGATAGATTGAGATTCTTACCACCCATACGAATCATATGTTCTTCCTTGGTTGGGAAGATACGAGCAGATAGTACATATTCTCCTTCGTTTACGAAGATTTCTACTGTACTATGATCCACTAAGATATCCATTGAAGTTAAACCATTCTCTAAGATAATTTGACGTTCGGTGCCATATTCTTCATTGAGTTGGTTTGTTAAATCGGAGCGATCAATACGTAAACGTTTTGTGTACTTATCATAGGAAATCGCAAAACCTCTTGCGATAACATAGTTGCGTGAGAATAGATTTAAATCAAGTGATTCTGCGTCAGGATTTTCAATGCGAATAATCGCACTACTTGGCATTTGACCATGAAGTTTATCACTGATAATTTCACCATTCTTGGCACAGAAGAGTTCATCTTTCTTGATGGATTCAAATCCTCGAACTGGTGTTTGGTATAACTTGCCTTTGCGAATTGTTAATTCACGTGTAAAGGTTTGTAATCCTGACCAACCTTCTTCATCTGTTGGTGGATATGTATAATCTGAACAGCAAAACCATGCGACATGATTGAACAGTCAGAATAAACATTCTGTGAAGCACACTGTGGTGCATAGAAATCAAATCCACGATCAAGATCATGCATTGGACCATCTGGTAAATGTGAGTGTTTCTAAATCTAAATCACCAATTAAATAGACACTGTTGAACTTATTGTGAATTCATCTCCATTAGGTTCAATTCCCTGTGGACTAAAAGATCAGTACATCATGTAATCCAATCTTTGTACATCTGGACATTCTACCATGTATCCAAATCCATTCTCATATCCTTTGACTTTTAACTCACCAAGGAATTTCCAGTCTGTCAAAATAGAACTCAGAACAATAAACTAAAATAACACCTGTTCTTGTTTGTTTTGAGCACCTAAGAAGATATAGTGCTATCATCATCAATACGCACAATCTTTTGGATCACGTTGATGTTCTGTATAGTTCTCATTTGGAGTAATTAAAGGGCGCATTGCCTTTGTGTATTGTTCATCTCCTTCTAGAGTTGCTAGAAGTTGATGAGGTCTGCGAATACGGTTTTCATCACGATAGTTTCCTGTATAGGCAAAGTAGATTGTGTCCCTTCACTAATTGCAGTGCCGCCAGTAACAACCGCAATTTCGTATTTTCCTGTTGGCAAGAGTTACACCACGATTCTCCCAATGAATTAAATCTGGACTCAGTCATATGGTACCAATGTTTTAAGCCATGAACTGGTCCAAATGGAAACCATTGATAAAATAGATGCCATTTCTTATTAGAGCATCGTAAACCGTTTGGATCATTCATTAAACCAGTGACTGGTTGTACGTGGTATGTTGCACGCCACATAGATGCGGCATTCTTTTCATGTACACGCACCAGTTCATCTGTATCTCTCTTCATTAACATCCGCTTTTTATCTAACTCATTGACTGTTGTCTGCTAGCGCTCCTATTACTACATACTTATTATAAGTCATTTTTCTTTATTTCAGCATGTCGAACCAAAAAGTCGATGCGATGTTTTTGCGTTTCACCAACACGAATAATAGGCTTTGGTTCAATATGAGGATAGTTGATTCCATTTGGTAGATATTCTGCCTCAAACATACAGAACTTCTTTCTGGATAGTGATGTCCATACTTTACTAATTGCGCCATCCAACCAGTTGGCTGTATATAAATGAAAACCTGATAATCAGATACCATTTCTTAGTTCAACTCTTCCATCCGAAAGAATTGCCATTGTACGTAACCCCTTTCTCCTGGAATTGGAAAGTGGCATCATACCCTTTTGCTGTATACAAGTTGTATATCATCTTGCTAATATCTTGACCAATCTTCTTTGCCTGACGGAAGTCAAAAGTAGTATTCTTTACTGCATGAAACCTTGGTTTTGTTAAGCATGTTTCATCCAATAATGTATAGTGATCTGTTGAAACTCATAAGCGTACGATTCAGGATAGAGTCACTTTCATCAAGATTGAAGTATGCATGGTTGGTATATGCAAAATAAGGTATCTTGATTTGTTGTAGCTGTTGTTTCGATATGCAAGCCCTTTTCAGATAAACGATAGGTAATCTGTATAGTCTAAATTACCAGGATAACCTTCTTCCCATCTGGAGATCATAGAGAGAATGTAATAGAGTCTCTGATGAAGCTACTGATACATCTTTCTTATCAAATCCCTCTTTACCACTATGGTTACAGTTTCCATTATTATTGATAAATAATGTGCATTCTTTTCCATTTAAAGAGAACTTACCCTGCTAATACGATTCGCGGTTCTTCCCTACTGAAGCGCCTGAAAATGTTGTTCTTTTGGTATTGTTCAGCTGTTGTATAGCCTTGCACAATATCCTTACCACTTTCTTTATCTTTAAAGAAACAAGCGTTGCGCCATAATCCGTTACCTGTACTTTAAAGTTCTATTTTCCAACGTAAAGATAGATATCTCTCCACTTTGTTTCTTTTACCAAAAGTATCTTTTCCATGATGATATAGCTCTGATGATATTTATTTTCAAAATTACTTATCATCAGTATAGCCTTTTTCACCATGAAAAATCTGACATGGTGATTCTTAATTTTCGTTTACTTTAGTGACTTTTCTAAAAAGTTATTCTTATTCATATTAAGGAGCATACTATGTTTTTAAAAATACTCCCTTCTTTAGAAGTGGAAGAAACTGATACACGTTCTGGTAAAGATGCGATATGGATGATAACTCCATACTGTTTACATTTCTATTAGGTGGATTTGTCTTCTGGAAAATCAATGAACGCCGGCATCTCAATATTTAACAACTTTAGTACCTTTATTGTTAGTAATTGCCTTCTCGGCACTTATTTCTATAACAGATTCATGGATATGCGTATGTTTTCGGCATTTACTGGACTTATGGGCGATTGGCATTGCATTACAAGTGATTATTGATGCACACTACAAGTCATTTCACAGTTCAGTATGGTCAAATACTTTGCAGGACTTGTGATCGCAATCGTATTAATTTGTGTATCGCATGATACGAAAAGCATTAAACTTTAATTATACAACCTACTTCTTATTGGTTGTGGCTGCCTGTTCATACATTGCCCTTCTTTTCTTTTGGAAAAAGATACCAATGGTTATGGCACAACTGCTTGGATTAAGATTGGCCTCTGTCATTGCTAGTTAACCGATTTTTGCTAAGATTACCGCAATCCTATTCTATAGTTCTTGTTTTTTCTGCTCGAAAGACCTATTCAAATCGTTTGATTTTAATTTTTTCAGCATATTCTTTTATCGTTAATTTTATTGGGTCTGTTCTGGATTCATGAACTAGGGTTCATTCTATATTCTCTATTTCTTACACCTTTCCATGTTGTATATCTTGCTGGAAAAAGGCAGAGAATCTATCTTTTTAACAATTGCGATTGCGACAGTTTCTGCGATTGTAATTCTATTCTTACTGTATAAGATACTTGCGCCTCATAAAGCGCTGCTGGTACATTAAATGGCTTAACGAGAACTTTGGCCAATTGTCTGCAAAAGTATATTTACGCTTTTTCTATTACCGCAAATATCAACTCTGATCCTTATGGTGCAGGATTCCAATTATTCCAAGGAAAACGTGCTTTGTGGATGTCAGGATTATTTGGTAATACTGTTAATTTTACCGCTATTCCAGTCCCTGAAAGTGATATGGCATTTGTGACATTAGTGAACTCATTTGGCATGCCTTTAGGGCTTTATTGTTATATTCTCTATTATTACAAGTAGGTATCCGTGGTAGTGAATTAAGTAGACGTTTAATTCAAACAAATAAACAAGATGCGGTTGTAGCCTATGGTGCGACAGTACTGCTATTTATGCAAGCGATGCTTGTCATATTAGGATCATGTAATATCATTCCGTTAGCCGGATTACCTATTCCATTTTTATCACGTGGTGGAACCTATCAAGCAATCGCTTCTTCTTTTGCGGGTGTATTACTACAGATGTCAGAGCGTAATGACGAATTTGATGATGAAGATTTAGAACAAGGAGGTGACGAAAACAATGACGAACAAGCGTTCACCAGAATCGATATCGATGCGTAGAATACGACTCGTAGAAGTCGTAGGTATCATCGTCAGTTTAGTGTTTACTCATTTTTGCCTATAAATATTTAATTAATCCGCGCATCAACGCAAAACGCAACAAAACAAAACACCAGATTATTTTATGATGCGATCAACCTATGCGATTGAAGGAACAATTGTTGACGATGGAAATACCATCCTTGAAATGCGCAGTTGATTCAAGAGCGACTGCAGACTATCCACAGAATCTAAGTTATGCTTGGTTACTCGGTTACTACTCTGTAAACGAACATCAACAAAATAGTTATGGTCTAAGAGGAAATTTAAAAGACTATCTCCTATTTCAACTTGATAAAAACAATCAAGGGCACTTGTAAAACTAACTACAAATACAGACTTACAAAACTATGCATACCAACTATTAGATGGTAGTGAAGGAAGTATCACCGTACTGATAACCAGACAGGAGAAATTCTTGCCTAAGTTCACAAAGCACAGTCGACTTCAAGTGTGAATGATCCAGATAGTATGCTTTGCAAGTAATGTTGCGGAGTCGCAATATCGTCGTGCACCTTTTGAGAAAGATCCTCCAGGCAGTACCTTTAAAGTCGTACTGCAGCAGCAGCTTTAACCATGCAGGAAGATGAAAACTTGATGATAGCTTCTTTCAGTTTAACGATACTGGCAGTCTACATCCCTGCAGGCAGTGACTTTGTCATTACTCACTCTCCAAAAATCAAGTGTTCGGCAGCAATCGATATGAACACCGCCTCAGCAAAATCCTGTAACTGTTACTTTGCCGATTTGGGAATCCGCGTTGCGCAGATAAACTCACTAAGATGATGAATGCCTTCATGGTAGGAAAAAGATATTACCATTCCATATCTAGATACCATTCATTCCAGCTACAACATCGGCAACAACGATAACGCTGAAATCCTTGCACAGACTGCATTTGGACAAGGCATATAACTCATTATCTCCTTCATATTGCGATGATGGCACAAGCAATCGCAAATGATGGTGTGATGTTACAACCACAAATTGTAAAGTCTATTCAATCTGATGGAAGAACGCTCTATCGTTCTTTTCAAAGAATTCTTTAGCACAACCACAACACATCGTGTAAATGAAAACTTAAGGAATATATGCATAGCAGCCTTTAGAATATGGTTTATCAGAAAGTGGTGTATGGTATATACAAAACAGGTACTGCTGAATGTGCAAACTAATCGTATTCACAGTACATGATGGGATTTTACAGATCGTTATTCTTTCTGCATCAGTGCAAACAACAATAACGGTAGCGCTGAATTATATGGAATTGCACAAAGACTTGTAAGATATTTAACAACTTATATTATGGAAATCTTGCGATTTCCTTTTACTTTGTATAAGTTGTATGAATGATTTTTGTAGACATCCAATCGCCTGCAAGAATGCATGCATGATTGGATTATCTGTTGGTACTTCAAAACCGAAGCGGTTGTACTTCCTTTTGAATCTCGCTAATGAGCTTACGTGCTACACCACTTCTACGTTTATCTTTGACAACACATAAGTCTGTAATCGTTGTTACACAACCATCTATCTTACAGATTGCCATTGCGATGAATCGACCATGATCACTGAGTACATACATATCTTTTTCTTCAAGCGCTTTCTTCAGATAATCCTGCGCACGGTCATAATCACTTGAAGAAGAAACACCTGCATACCGATCTCAATTCCTGTAAATATGTATCACAGAGTGAAAGTGCACTCATATAGTTATCGTCATCAATGCGTACAAAACGGTGGTATCTGTATTTGTTTGACTGGTTCTTTCTCTTTAACAACATCTTCTTCATCCCAATCATCATCTACTTCTTCACTTTGTGCTGATGTATCATAGACAATTCCATGTTGTTCACACCACTGATTGCAAGTTCTCGGTGGCTTGCTTCAGAAAGTCATACCATGCTGTTTCCATGCCAAATCGCTCCAGTGTAGCTCGAAAGCGTCTAAAAGCACCTTTGCCACGGATTGCATTCTCAAACCAATCTCGTATCATCTTCAATTGTCTCTGTAAAGTTAACCATATTTTGATAATCATTTACTCCTCTTTGCTGGAAGTGGAATAAAGAATTCGTCATCTTCATCATCTTCTAATACATATACGATTTCTTCATCCTGAATACTATAAAAATATGTTTCATCTTCATTGATTGTATCTGATTGCATCGATGACATCCATTAGATTAACTTTCATAATTGTCTTCTTTCAGTTTTGACTGAGTTTTATAGACACGTTCTACCATCCATGGCTCAGTGAACAACATCAATCACTTGATCAATTGGAAACCAATTGACTGCACCATTTTTCATCTTGCTTGATATGTAAACTCTCTGTATCATCAGCCTCTAATAGATAAGTTACATTTAAGTGCAGATGACTTGGGACATACTATCATCTTTTTCATGTCCATTCACTTCAATTGTCTCTAGCGAAAAGATATCTTCTTTGGATTGGTTTAACAGTATGAATTCCACTTTCTTCTTGTACTTCTCTTTAGGGCAACAGAAAGAAGATCCTTTCTCCATCTGCGTGGCCACCAAGCCAAGCATATAGTCTGATAGATGTTATGAAATGCCATCAGTACATGTGTATGTGCTTTATTTAACACCCACGCAGATGCAGAAAAGGTGTAGTACCTGCACGATAAAAATATCTTCCGTTGTTTCAAGTAACTCTAACACGACTTTACGGTCAGCTTCTTCTTGTTCATTAAAATGATTGATATATCTGTAATTGATGGATTAAACCTGTTTGTTCATTTCTTTTATCCTTCTACTCTATATGTAAAATTGTTGATATCAATGTTATAAATAACGTCTTTTCTTCTACTACAACACGCATGCGTTTGCATAATTTTTATCTTCTTGAATGCGATGCACATACTCTCGTGTTGGATTGATTGCACAAGGATGACCTGTATTCTTAAACATTGTTAGGTCACCATTCGTATCACCATAGGGAATAACATGCTTGCAGGTCTAAGTCATACTTCTTCTGCAATGTCAAAATAGCCTTTCCTTTGGAAACACTATCCCACATTGCGTACAACCCTCTCCAGTATAGATGCCATTTTCATCCTTCAGATATTGGGTACTACGGTAGTCATCAAAACTCTGTACTTCTCGCCATCTCTTTTACAAGTGGCTCTGGAGAACCAGAAATCGTAATTAAGAGATGTCCTTGTTTCCGATGACGTTCAATCTCTTTTCTCGTGAACTGATAGACACGTTCCCCTTTCTGTTCAATGACCTTCTGGGCAATATGTTCAATATGTACAGCAGAGATTCCTTTGTGGTTTCTTTTAAATATCTCTACCATCTTTGTAGTATACATAGTCACCCATACGACGATCCCAAGCCATATAAGCAGGTTTTACTTCATCTGTCCAACGTGAACCAGAAACAACTCATGTGTAACCATCTTTTTGAATACTTCTGTAATCAAACCTTCACGATAGATTGTTCCATCAATATCGAAAAACGCAGCAACTTTTTCATGCGACCACCTCCGAATTATTTACTTGTTCTTATTATAAATCATATTAAAGAAAAGTTTTAAAATTGTAAAATCTCATTATTGTAAATCTATTAGCATCTGATATCATACCTAACTAAAGGGAGGAATTTCACATGAAATTGATTTATAAAGTTGAAGACAAACCACAGTTTCATCAATTAGTTATTTTTGCATTCCAACAGTTGCAAGCAATTATGGCAGCAACAATCGCAGTACCTCTCATCATCAAAAACGGTATGAATACCGCTGCTGCTCTTTTTGGTGCCGGTGTTGGTACCCTGTTTATGTTGCATTTACTCGTAAGAAGAGCCCGGTATTTTTGGGTTCTTCTTTGCGTTTATTGGTTGATGTCCGCGCGTTTGCTGGAGCTACAACGGTAAAGCGGCTGATATGTTGACCTATTATTGGTGCGCGTTTGCAGGACTTGTATATGTAGTGATTGCGCTATTTATTGAACGTATTGGTGTCGATTGGGTAAATCGTATCATGCCACCAGTTGTCATTGGTCCTACAGTCGCAATTATCGGTCTATCACTAGCAGCCAATGCAGTTGGCGATTTACAAACAAGTAGTTTAACAGGTGAAAGAACACAGTTTGCGGTACTAGTCGGTATCATTGCCCTACTTGGTGTAATGATTGCAAGCACCTACGGTAAGTCACACGCGAAGATGATTCCATTCATCATCGGTATCTTAGCTGGTTATATTGTAGCTGCTATCCTAACATTTATTGGTGTGCAGACAGGTTATGAACCAATGCAGATCTTAAACTATCAACCTATCGTTGATTTATTCGCAAACGGGATTTCCTTCTCAACTTTCTTCAAGATTCCAGACTTCACATTTATAACAGCACTAGAAGGCATTAAGGATATTGACCTTGGTTATATCGGAACAATTGCAGTAGCGTACATCCCTGTATCCTTTGTCGTATTTGCAGAACATATCGCTGACCACAAAAATATCTCAAGTATTATTGAAAGAGATTTATTAAACGATCCAGGTCTTGATAAAACATTACTTGGTGATGGTGTTGGTTCTATGGTTGGTGCATTCTTTGGTGGATGCCCTAATACAACATATGGCGAATCTGTTGCTTGTGTAGCTATCACAAAAAACGCATCTGTATTAACAATTATCGGTGCTGCAATTGAATGTATCTTAATCTCATTCTTTACACCATTTGTTACATTTATCTCCACTATCCCAGCTTGTGTTATGGGTGGTGTATGTATGGCGCTCTATGGGTTTATTGCCGTGAGTGGATTAAAGATGGTACAGAAGATTGACTTAGACCACAATAAAAATCTATTCGTTATCTCAAGTATCTTAATCTCAGGTATCGGTGGATTATCATTAAGCTTCGGCAAGATTACAATCACTTCTGTTGCTTGTGCATTGATTCTAGGTATTATCGTAAACAAAAATTTTATCAAAAAGAACCAGAAAACACTGAAGAAAACCAGTGTGTTGATTGCAGTTTTGATAAAAATTGTTACACTATGCGTGTTGAAGAGACAACGACGGAGATAGAACATATAGAGTATCTTACAGCGAGTTTCTGATGGTGAAAGTGAAACAGAGAGGATATATGTTGACAAGGACTCCCGAGTCATTCCGCGATCGCGTTAACAATCAAAAATGAGGCAGTATTAGATACTGTAAATTAGGGTGGTACTACGAACAAAGCTCTCGTCCCTTGACGTAGAGCTTTTTATATGAAAAGGAGGACATCATATGGCAGAAGAAATGAATAATATACTGAGCAACTCCAAAAGGAACTCGCTCAAAGACAAAAAGCATTAGAAGAAGCATGTCGCACTTTGAAAGTACAAAGCAAGCAATCAAGGAGAATGCGAAAAACTTGTCAAAGCTGTTGAAGAAGTTCGTCTAACAGACCAACAAGAAGCTACTGTATTGCAAAAGATGAACGCCTTACGTGAACAAGGTATTGACCCATTTGGTAAAGCATTCCATCGTACAAGCAATTTTCAGCTCATCAAGGACGAATATAGTGAAAAAGAGCGCCGGAAGAATTGGTGCTTACACGCTGAAGTTTCCATCGCAGGTCGTATCATGCAAAAAGAGAAGAATGGGTGTTAGGCTTTCATCTCACCTCTTAGACCGTGAAGGTAAGATTCAGGTTGTTATTAACAAGCTGCATTATTGGTGATGAAATCTATGAATTATTTAAGGCAAGTGACTTAGGTGATATCAATCGGTATCCGCGGTACAGTTATCAAAACACAGACTGGTGAGTTATCCGTAGAAGCTACATGAGTATACACACTTTCAAAGGCACTACGCCCTCTTCCAGATAAGTTCCATGGTTTGCAAGACAAGCGAAGAACGCTACCGTAGAAGATACGTTGACCTCACTCATGAATGATGAATCTGCAAGATTGCAATCTCACGTCCACGTATCGTAAGCGCAATCCGTCGTTATATGGATAGCCAAGGATACCTTGAAGTAGAAACACCTATCTTACAGCCAATTTTTAGGTGGTGAAAATGTTAGACCATTCATCACTCACCATAACGCATTAGATAAGTGACTTCTATTTACGTATTGCGACTGAGTTACCACTAAAGAGATTAATCGTTGGTGGACTTGGAAAGTATATGAAATTGGACGTATTTTCCGTAACGAAGGTATGGACCTCAAGCACAACCCTGAATTTACAACACTGGAAGCATATTGTGCATACACAGACTCTAGAAGGCATGATGCAATTAAACGAAGGTTTATTTGAACATGTTGCATTAGAGGCTCAGGTACAACAGACTTCAAGTTCATGGGTATGACATTTCATTGAAGGCCCCATTCAAGAGATGGAACATGGTAGATGCCGTTATGAAGTAACTGTGTTGACTTTCACAACCAATGAGTGTTGAAGAAGCATATAAGCTTGCACAAGAACATCACATCACAGTAGAACCACACCAGATGACAGTTGACATATCATCTCCTATTCTTCGAAGAATTCTGTGAAGATAAGATTGTTCAACCAACATTCGTATATGGTCACCCAATCGAAATTTCACCACTGCAAAAGAAAACCCAGAAGATCCACGTCTCACAGATCGTTTTGAGTTATTAGTAAATGGTATTGAATGGATAATGCCTTCACAGAGCTTAACGACCCTATCGACCAAAGAGAACGTTTCGAAGCTCAGCTCAAGGCAAAAGAACTTGGTGATGATGAAGCTAACGAGATGGATACAGATTACGTAGAGGCACTTGAATACGGTCTACCTCCAACAGGTATCGGCTTTTCGGTATCGACCGCTTGCATGTTGTTAACAGGAACAGATTCCATCCGTGATGTACTCTTATTCCCAACAGTGAAAGACAGAAATAATTCAAACACAGTAGCCAGCTAACTAGTAATATGCTCATTTACAATTTTTAATTGCGTCATTTTGATAATAGATATACGCAATATTGATTCATACTAACACCCTCTTCTTTAGAGTGTTGTGCCAAAGATCGATGAAGACTCTTTGGAAGACGTAACTTAAACTGTCCGGAATATTCAACAGTTGGATCTGGAATAGCAATATGATTCTCCAAAGCAGCAACTAGCCATTCCCTTTTAGCATCTTCTAGCATTCTTAACAACATCATCCAACGTTTCACCAACAGTAATACAACCGCTTAATTCAGGATAACTTGCCACATATCCACCTTCATCTACATCAGGAACAATCTCTAAACGATATGGATATTGTAAGTAATATTCAATTGTATTCATTAGGACCCTCCTCTACTATCTTACGAACCATTTCAACATATATCTTTTTAATAGGTTCATGTTTCGGAATTGTAATAGGATTTTTACCTAGTTTACGGAAAGTATAATGACTACTACCACTTGATGGTGCTGTCATTTGATATCCATAGTACTCATACTCTTTTTCAATTCTGAAAACGCATATCTTTTGATAAAGATAAAATCTTACTTAAAAGTTTATCCCATTTAGACATTCATCTTCCTCCAGTATATTTGGTGTCATATTTGGTGTCAATATTTTTATGACTACTTACTATCTTTATACTTATAACCAGTACTCTCCATACAAATATAGATAATAATGTTAGATGCATACATGGATAAACTATCACTAACATACTCTAATAAAAGCATTGACTGGATTAGAGAAGTATTTACCTGATGATCAGATACTCTTTAAGTTGGTAAGAAATTATACTGACTATTATTCTGTTTTACCTCATTGGTAACTATGTATACTGTTTTATTTGCTTTTACCAGTGATGTCATCAGATGGCAAAAGAGATTAAACTTGTTAGTGAGATTGATAGTAATGTATTAGAACGTATCACAATATTAGTATATGAAGGTGAGATGATTGTCGCAGAGATATCTCAGGATTACATGCATCCATGGATACACTTTTCAACCAATGAGAAAAGTATTTAACTTCTGTGCAGATGAACTGATTGGACCCATATTCGAACATTATTACCTATGTGGTAATTATTTCCCTGAGATTGCTTATCCACCAATAAAGAAAGCTCCTCCCTACAGTCCAGGAGATAGCTTACTAATTACAAATGCATAGTGACTACTGTCATCGTAGACAATCAATATTCCGTAAACATGGTCCAGATGATTATGAACATGCATTACGATTATTCCTATGAGAATACTAGATTTGATACCGCTATTGCATTAGATCCTGATATTGCTCAGTATGGAGCTGATAAAACAGAACCTTATTACTATTCTTTCGAGGTTGATGAACCTCGTCGTCTAGTAAATGTAAGTATCATGGAGAAGTTAAACTTTACACCAATACGCTTAGAAGCAGATGAAATCGGTGATGGCACAAAACTCTGGTTTGCTTTACAACACGAAAAGGAAATCTCTAAAACTGAGCATTTATCATAAAGAAAACTGGTCGATTGACCCGTTTTACTTCTCGATATCTTCCTTGCCAACTTTGGATACCGCCACCAGTTCATAACATTTGTATAGCCTAGTTCAGCTAATTTCTGTGCTGCTTGACGGCTATGGTTACTACTACGGGCAATATACCATAATGAGTTGTGACTTATCCTTTAAGCTATCTACCTTACCTGCTTGAATATCTTCATTAGAAAGATTTACTGCATTTGGGATATGTCCACTTTCATACTCAGCAGCTGTTCGAACATCAAGGATAAGAGCATCCTTATTGTCTTCGATCATTTGTTGAGCTTCTGTTGATGAAATTGTTTTGTAGCTACTAGATGTTTTACTTGTCTTAGTAACCATACAGCCAGCTAAAAACAATGATAAAGCGAGAATCAATATTTTTCTCATATTTCTTTTTACCTCTTACTTTGATGATAGTCAAAGTAAGCATAAAATACAAAGAATATGCCTAGTTCACTCTAGATTTAGATGTACCTGTTGTAATCACTTCAACTGCAGCGTTCAATGCACCTTCTACAAGGTTCTTGATTGCCTCATCTGTAAAGTACGCAATATGTGGTGAATACATCACACGTGATGATGTACTAAACGTGCAAAATACTTCATCTTCGATTGGCTTATCCTGGTAATCCTTTTGGATATATGGCATTTCATACTCGTAAGTATCAATACCTGCACCAGATAGAATTCCTTCATCTAAAGCCTTTAATAATCCTTCTGTATCAACAATAGAGCCTCTTGCCATGTTTAGTAAGATAGCACCGTGCTTAAACTCTAAACATCCTCATAGTTAAAGTTAACGAGGATTCTTCGCTGTCGCAGGCATATGAATGGAAACAATATCTGCATCCTCACAGCTTCTTCAATTGAGTCTTTATATGTCAGGATACTCTTAATCTTCCATTCTGATATAAATCAAACCAACAAGTTCACATCCAAACCATGGAATAATCTCGCCGTGATTTGTCCGATTCTACCAGTTCCGATAATCGCCACCTTCATATCACCCATAACTCTTCCACAGATGGATGGTTGCCAACGGAAATCATTCTCTGTGACGTTAGCGATGATTGTATTATGTTATGCGACAAGGTCTAAAACCAGTTAATACTGTATATTCCATGATAGATTCTGCGTGAATAACTCAGGAACATTTGTGATGACTAAGTTATTTTCTGTTGCAAGTTTTAAATCATATAATTCATATCTCTGCACTAACTTGAAGCGCATCTGGCGAATGCCATATTCACGTAATGTGCTATAGATTTCTTTTGTCACTCGTTCCTGCAGCTTGCAGAGTTGATAATTCCATCATAACCCTGCGCAAGTTTTTACAGTTTCAGCAGTTAATAATTCAGATAATACAGTTACTCAATTCTGATTTTTTCTTTTGCCCACTTTTCAGCAATCTTTTCATCATTGCATTAGCATGATACAGAATTAATTTCTATGGTTTTTCCTCTCTTATGGATCGTATGAATCATGTAGATAAGTAATAATATTGGTAGGAAACTAATCTCTTCGATGCGTGTGATTAGTAAGCAGTTAGAAGTTGTATCAAGTGCTGGTGGTAATGTGGATGTAGTTATTTAAGATATGCATACCAATTGGCACCCATAAAGAACCACTGTATTCATATACCACTGCGAGAGCAATACCGAAGAATGTTGTATATACAGACTGTACAAATTCACCATGCCAGATACCAAACATCAAACCAGATAAAATGATAGCAACAAATGGATTACATACCTTCTTAATCGAGTTATGAATAATACCACGGAATAATAACTCCTCTGCAATTGGGCCAAAGATAACAACAGATAAGCATACCCAAATATATGGATCTTTCCAATTGTAGACCAGCAGAGTCAAAGCTTTCAACACTCTGTGCTACAAATGGAACATCTGCAAGTTGATTGTATGCAAAGTCTAACCAGAGTGCACTCACAAAACCCATACCAAGTGTAATGATAATTGCAAATGGAACGATAGACCATTTAGGCATCTTAGAATCCACTAATACAAGACCTGTCTTCTTTCTAGAAGTAAAGTAATACACCGCATATAACAAGATACATGTTAGTACACAGATAACTCGTATCAAAGAAATAATAGCTGAGTGCTTCGATTTGTTCTATCCGTAAAAGAAACTATTTCCAAGATTAATCTATGACATCTGAAACAACATTATAGATAGCAAGTGCCAGAATGATTAGCCCTATTGATCTCAGGATACATGCTGTTATTTTTAATTTATCAAAATTCATAGAATGAACTCCGTTCTTTATTATATATGAATCATGAAGTATGATAAAATCATAATCTAAAGTTATATGGAGCATAATCTGATTATGGAGGTATGTTTCTATGGCAAAGATATGAACTATTATCTTGATACCCATCAGCGAGTAAAATCAAGGTGATATACAGGTTGCATATATCGAAATCATGAACTATTTTACGAAGTTACATAACTCCATCCCTTCTATGTTCACTGTCAGTGAGATTACACCTGGATTTATGGATTTCAGTTACTTCTCTATCCATGATGCGTTTTTATATGACCGCTATTCTAAAGTTTATCATTGCATTAGACCACCGCACACTCGGCATTGAACTTTGGCTGGTATCCCAAAACGAAAAAGGTAAACATGCATAGTGTACTTCTAGCCGATTCAGAATGGCATGACAAAATTATGCATAACCTGCTGGCATGATTGAAGTTCCTATTGTCGAACATATTCAACCAGATAACGCAGATGAGCAAATGCCTAGAATTCTAGATACAATCCAACAATATACTTCCCGTATTGAAAGTTTTCTCTATGCGGATGAAATACGTTTTCCAATTACATCCACAAAAGATTTTACGGAAGCAGAATAGTTTCACTTGTATCAAAAGATTTATATCCATTATGATATCTTTCAACCGTAAAGGAGAAAAATAAATGTCAGATATTAATGTACAAGAACTAGCAACAAAGGTAGTTGAAGAATTAAAAAAGAGCCCAGAAAAGTTAAAGACTTTCGCAGCAAACAATGAAGTACTAAAGGGCATCTTAGGCGATGATGGAAAGTTAACAAAGGAAGACTTTGACCGTATCGCTGCTGAAGTTAAGAAGAACGACGTCGTTATGGGTCTCTTGATAATTTACAGAATGTGAGCTAACGCAGCTAAGACAACTGGTGAAGGCTTACTTGACAAGGCTAAAGATCTATTCAATAAATAAAAATCTTAAGAAACCATCAGTGATAAAAACTGGTGGTCTTTTTATTGTTATTGATGGTAGAATAGACTGTGAGGTATTTATATGAATAAAGACAATCCAAAAACTATTAACAAAGTTTTTGATTTTTCGTTACTGTCTTATTTTTATTTAGTGCAAGTCTTGTACTATTGTTAAATAAATGGGAAGTTGTAATTAATGTTAATGGTGATCAAACAACGCTAGTAGAATATAAATCAAACTATGAAGATCAAGGTGCCGTAGCCTATAAACAAGGTACGATTCTTAGCTTCCTTCGTGAAAAAATAGATGTCGAAACAAAAGGTACAGTTGATACAAGTAAATTAGGTTCTTATAAAATTGAGTACACAGCTGAAAAAGATGGTTTAAAGGCATCTCAAGAACGTACAGTCGTTGTACAAGATACTACTCCACCAAAGATTACACTTACAACTAATCCTGATAGTTATACCCTCTTCAATCATCCATATGAAGAAGAAGGATATACTGCGGTTGATAATTTTGATGGTGATTTAACTGATAAAGTTGTACGTGAAGAAAAAGATGGTGTCATAACTTATAAAGTCATTGACTCTCACGGTAATAAAGCTACAGTAGAACGCAAGATTGTTTATGATGATCGTAAAGGTCCAGTCATTACACTTGTAGGTGGTAATGATATCACATGGATACGTGGAAATGAATTTGCGGATTCTTATACAGCTATCGATGACCTTGATGGAGATATTACCGCAAGCACAGTCGTCAGTGGTAGCGTGGATGTGAATACTCCTGGTGATTATACTCTTACTTATACATGCAAGGATGCACATAATAATGAGACAACTGTTCAGCGAATCGTGCATGTACAAGATCTTCCTGCAAATCAAATTCAAGCAGAAGACAATAAAACAATCTACTTAACATTTGATGATGGACCAAGTGCACATACACAACGTCTATTAGATGTACTTGCAAAGTACAACATTCCAGCAACCTTCTTCGTAACTGCTTTACAACCTGATTATATCTATATGATTCAAAAGGAAGCACAAGCAGGTCACGTTGTTGGGGAGCATTCATACACGCATGATTACTCAAATGTATATTCCAGTACTGATGCCTTCTGGAATGACTTTAACGCAATGAATACTATCATTTATCAACAGACAGGAACATACGCAAATCTATTCCGTTTCCCAGGTGGCTCTTCTAATACAGTCAGTCGTAACTATACTTCTGGTATCATGACAGCATTAGTAAGACAAGCTGCTTTAAAGGGCTATACTTACGTTGACTGGAATGTATCTAGTGGTGATGCGGGTGGAGCTTCCACTGCAGATGAAGTATTTGCGAATGTAACAACTCAAGTTCAAAATGTTTCCGCAAATAATCGCCCTTCTGTTGTATTACAGCATGATTCCAAAGGTTTCTCAGTTGATGCGGTTGAACGTATTATCATCTGGGGTCTACAAAATGGATATCATTTCTCTTCTCTCACATCAGGTAGCTATACTGCTCATCACGGTGTCGCAAATTAATGAGGTAATCCCGGATAAAGGGATTACCTTTTGTATAGAGAATTATAAAAACTGTCACCTTCCATCTTTAGAAAGTGACAGTTTTTTATTTCATATCTTTACTTAAGCTAATGCTTCGCCTAATGCTTTGCACTGTGCTAATGCACCATCATCAGGTTCATAGTTTGCCATAACACCATCTTGTACTAATACAGCTCCATCTGCTGCTACACGATCCTGCCATGTACGCATCCATTCGCCATCACCCCAACCATAGGAGCCAAATAGTCCAACCTTCTTACCAGCTAAACTACCTTCAACGTCTGCGAACATTGGTTCAAAAGTGCTTTCTTCAAGCTGCTCAACACCCATTGCTGGACTACCAAATGCGATTGCATCATAATTAGCTACCTCACCAGCGTTGAATGCATCAGCTGTTAAAACAACAACTCTGCCCCTTGCTCTTTTGCACCTTTTCAGCGACAGCCTCTGCCATCTTTTTCTGTGTTACCTGTTGTACTTGTGTACACAACTGCTACTTTACTCATGATTTTTTCCTCCTTTAATTTAGACAAATCTAACTAACTGCTCTAAAGACATTCCTTTTTCAAAATGTTCCAAATATGCATATGTACATTTCTCATATATTTGGAATAGATGTTTTGCCATCTCTTCATTGCCATAAACTTTCCAAGTTCCGACAAGTTTACAAGGTTTACTATCCTCCATAAAACCTCGAACATCTTCTGCTGGATATCCCAAGAAACATCCAATTTCATGTGGGAATGCACGCTGCCCTGATGATTGAATCCGTTGACTTAATACATCAATACATGCAGACATGTCTTCGATGGGATAACCTCTTTCCTTCAGAATCGAAACAACATCTTCTTTAGATAAATCAGTTCTCAACCAAGTTGGTCGATATAGATAGATGAGTGCTCGATCCTTTGGATAACTGAGGACAGTCATTCTTAAATCACAATTTCTGAAACGATGATTGATTTCTGCAATCTGTTTCATTAACTGTTCTTTACATGAATAACCACAGTTAAAAAGGTTCCCAGTTTTTGACACCGGCTAATGTCGGTGCACAATGTTCTACAATGAGTTCTTCCGGCATAATTTTCAGTAGTTAGTTACACTAAACTAACTAAGTTAAATATAATACTTTTCATTTTGCCCGTCAACTAATATTATTCGCTTTCAAAACACATTATAAAAAGGAAATACACGATGTGTATCTCCCTACAAAATTAGCTTTCTTTTTTCGCTCCAAATGGTATGACAAGTAGAATAACAGATACAAGAACGAATATAATTCCAATCCATTGACGTACAGTTAATAACTCATGGAATATAATTACACCGATAAATAAACTTGTGAGTGGTTCAAATGTACTAAGTAGCGAAGCCTTTAGACCACCTGTAATTAATACACCATGTTGGAATAGTAAGACCGCAATAACAGATACCACTAACGCAAGGATAAACATAGATACCTGTCCCATCGGTTCTGTAACAATCATCAGCTGATTACTAGTGATGCCAATAATACCTACTGTAATAGACGCAATAAGTTAATCCAGAAGGATAATACAGCCGGATCGATTTCATCAATCCCCTTTTGATCACAAGCAATTACATATATGCTATAGATAAATCCTGCAAGAATTGCGATAGCGACACCAACAATCTTAACTTCCCCTTGAATTGCGTTTAATAGAACAATACCTGCTAGACATAAAACCATGCATAGCATTTGTTTCTTGGATGGAAACGCACGGTACATCAGAATTGACAACAACATAACAAAGATTGGATGCGTATAAAACAGAATCGTTGCCATACCCGAATCCAAATGTGTATAGGCATTAAATAGCGCAACAGGAATTAACCCGAATGGAATCGCAATTTTTAACATTGGAAGTATTTGTGCACGCTCAATCGAGAAGATATTTTTCTTCATGAGTGGTAATATTAGCGCAAGAATGATTGTCGCGTAGAAACAACGACAGAACGCAACTGTAATTGGGGTTGCGCCATAGCTATATGCCATCTTTGTAATTAGAGGCATTAAGCCAAACAGTGATGAGGACACGATAATCTGTAAATGTCCTAAGATGTTCTTATTCTTCATAATCTACTCCTCTTTCTTCAGAATGCGATATTTCGTTGTCCTTTGAAAGATGCGCCATAATCTCAAAAATCATAGAGAAATATAGCTATTTTATCCAGACAAAGTGGATAAAAATACTTTTTATATTTTTATTTCCAACACAATATTTTAGTACATGCATGGCGAATATATCTTATCTTTTAAGGCCATGCAAACATTACTATACCATGTAAAAATGAGAATGGAATTCTTTTTCCACTCTCATTCAATTAGTAATACAACTTTCCCCTCTTTGCGGGTTTTCTTAAGATCAATCACGTTGATTTTTCTGAGCCACGATACATCAGACGAAGATTCTTCTTCTGCCACATAAATGGTCCATCAATCAAAACATCTAATAAATCCAACATTTCATCAGTAACTTCAGTATGTCTTCTTCCACCCTTTTACAAGGTCACGTTCATAGACAAATCCTGTATAGCTCCATAAATCTTTTTCTGGATAGCGCTGTTTTACTTTACGAAGAAGTTTGACAAGTTCTATCTGATTCTCTGGTTCAAATGGTTCTCCACCAAGAAGTGTTAGCCCTTGGATATACTCTCTTCCTAGAGCATCTAGGATATGATTTTCAACTCTTCAGTATATAAATTGCCATAACAGAAGCTCCATGTCTGTGGTTGAAAAACATCCTTTACAACGATTTGTGCAACCAGACACAAAGAGGATACACGCACCCCTGGACCATCCGCAATGTCATATTCTTTTTATATTTCCGTAATACATAAATACCTCCTAGGATGCAGGGGTCACGTGTAAAGTCTTTAATATATTCTCCTTTTAAAATACGACGAATACATAGAATAATTTTGAAAATAATATCGAAGCGCAAAGAAATATACATATGTAACAGGTAACTTCCAAACAAAGGCCGCAAGTAATCCCATTGGTAGACCCTAATAAACCACATAAACCCGCATCAATACGGAATGCATAATGCATATCCCTGCGCCACGTAAAATTCCTGCCAATCGCCGCATTTTCAATTCCTGTAAATAACATAATACCAGCGATAACAGTCATAAACTGATACGCAAGATTCTTAGTCTCAACTGTTACATTTGGGTAAAGAGATAATACTGGTGTACGTATGAAAAGTACAACTCCACACGCAATGATACCACAAACGCAGATAACACCAAAAAGGTTCTACCGATTTGTTTATCACGTTCATAATCACCTTGTCCAACTGCTTTTCCTGTAGTAATCGTAGCACTTTTCGTCATGGAATAGACAAGAATCATTACAAATTGTTGAGCAATACTTGCGATGGAAGCTGCCGCAACATAATCACTACTCATCCTACCGATAATGGCTAACTGTGAGATACCGCCAAACTCCAAATCAAATCATCCCAATCACAGGTAGACTTAAATGGAAATATGTAGGAATCATTGTTTTATCAAAAATCAAAAATATCACGCAAACCAAATCGAATATCCTTTTTCATGATAATGCGCATATACTTGCACATACAGGTTGAAGGCTCTTGCGAAAAATCGTGCCGATTGCGGCTCCGACAACACCCTAGCTTTGAAAACCAAAGTTTCATAAATCAAAAAGATAATTACAGATTAGATTAACAAAGAAAGATCCTGTATATACAGCTGCACTGATTTTAACATTTTCTTTTGCGGACAATGATGAGAAGTACCACATGGATAATCCATTCAATAGATATGAAACAACGACGACTTGAAGATAAGATACACCAAGTTCTACTAACTTTTCATCACTTGCAAATAGATGAATGATTTGTCGTGGAAATAACCAACAAGCTCCCATATATAGTACAGATACGACGATAACTGACCATAACATAACACTCATGATATGTTTAATCTTTTCGATATTCTTCTGTCCCCAATATTGAGAAATCATAACTGCCCCAGCAGAAGTCAAACCAAACGCAAAGACATTAAATATAAAATATGGTTGTCCTGCTAGGGTGACTGCTGATACAGTCGCATCTCCCAAAGAGCCAACCATCACGGTATCTAGCATCTGTACACAGAAATTTATAATCTCTTGAATCACAAGAGGTATCATCATCGCTACTAAGTGTTGATAAAATTGACGCTCTTTAATCATAGAATCCCCCTCTCATTTGGTTTTCATTATAGCATACCCATACATACGTATCTTCTGCAGAAAATAAAATATGTTCCTACATTTCTGTAAGAACATATCTTCTTTAACGTTTTGTCATTTCATTATATGCACGTTGATTTTCAGTTGTATAACCTAATAGAACAGAAGGATTCTTCATTGCAATTGTATCTAAGATTTCTTCAATCGCACCCTTCTTACCAAAGCCTGGAGGCGTTAGTTCCATCTTGTCACCATCAACCAAACGACATAATGCGTATTGATTTACAACTACAAAGTTTCTTCTCATAACATAACGATATGCCCAAAGAATATCTTCATACGGTCTCATCATACCATTCTGTTTCGAAACGACATAGTTATCTAGAATGACACAATAGCTATCCTTATGCGTTTGTAAGTATGTCTGTAATTCATTCCATGCTTCATATAGTCTACCTGTACTTTCAAGGTATGTAATTGTCTTTTCAATATTCTTGTTTTTCTTATTGCATTCAAATGCAGAAACTGCACCACCAATAGTAAATACAATACCTACTAAGAATAATACTTTGACTGTATCCTTATTGGATTCAACCCCATTAGAGAAGTAGTAAGAACCTACATACTTACGCATCTCTGCATTCGTCTTTTTATATGCATCCGCAATGGCTTTAATATGTTCATCTGACAAATACTTCTGTACACCATATAAGCGATATGGCTTTGGTGCTAACTCTCCAGTTGTATCATCGCCACGTGTTGACCAGTAGGCTTGTTGTTCCTTCATCTGATTGTAGATACTTTGATCAATCTTAACGACGTTTAATAAACGATCTGTATCAACTGCTACATAGTAATAATCTGAACCCTGGTAAGCACTATAATCATCAATTGCGATAATATCGATGTAAGTATATTTACCATCCTGCTTACTATCATCTGCGTTAAACATCACTGCACTGTTTTTATTTGCCAATAACTTTGGCATTACTCTTGGTAATGTCATCATACCAATACCAATAATGCAAGCAATCAAAGAAAAGAATAATTCCTTGGTTTCCTGCTTTAAAATACCTTCTAAATCCTTGCTTGATATCGTCCATAAAATCTCCCTCTTTAAACTCTAATACCTATCTATTTTACCATTAAATAATGATGTCTTCTCAACATTTTTATGATGAAAACCGATGGATATACAGATATGTCTTTTTCTGTAACGATAATTATGACACTTATGAGTACAGAAAGTATAAAGAATAACTGTATTGGCATAAAATCAAAGGAAACATTTTTGGTAAAAGCTTTTTAGATAACCATAGTTACTCCCCATAAAATGATTCACAAAAAGAAATCACAAGATTCATCGTTACTGTATATAAGAAAATATCTTTCATATTTAACTCAGTTTTTCTCTTGGCATAAAAATGATAACTGCGGTTAGCCCTAATAAAATATGACTGCCAATATATGTAATATTAGTTATATGTGGCCATAAGAATGGAGATGGATCTGGAAATGAGAATGCAATGATTGCGCCAAGTAAACCTAACCATGCAAAGTAGCGCATCCACTTTTCTTTCTTCAAGAAGTAAGATACCGCAAGCATGATTGCGGATAATCGGCAATGGTATAGAGGTAGTCCTTCCTTCATAAATAAGAGTGGGTTTCCAGAATACCAGATAAACAAAACTACTTGTAAGAATAATCCAAGTACTAAAGAAATCTGCAACAATTTTTTATTATGTTTTTGCGTATACGCAAATAACAAAACTGCTATAAATACGATTCGTATGATAAAGATAGGCATGTTATGAACCCCATCTGGTTCATAGCGAAAGAAATATGTCATGTAGTTAACCCTCTGCAATCTATTATAACAAAGATATCGCCCTAATAGGAAATAGGATTCTTATACATGCATGAATGCATGAAAAACGTTATCACATGGATAACGTTTACTTGATATCTTTAGCTGCTTGTTCTCCTGCAAGTCTTCCAGATGTGTATGCAAATCCTAAAGTACCACCTTCAAAATCTACATATGCCTTTCCATACATTCCACCAGCATCTGCACCAGCAGCGTATAAACCTTAATGACATTGAAGTCTTTGTCTAGTACTTGCATGTTTTCGTTGATACGAATACCACCTAAAGTGCTTAGATTTCTAGCAACATACTTCACAGCATAGTATGGGCCTTCTTTCACCTCGACAAGACGGCTTGTATTAGCAGCGTACGCATCATCATGTCCAGTCGCAATTGCTTGGTTGTATTGATTTACAGATGCTTGTAAGATGCTTGGATCGACATCCATTGCCTTAGCAAGTTCTTCAATTGTATTTCCTTTATATACAACCTTTGTGTCTAGAAGTTTATCTAATGTCGTTGTAAAGTCAACCGGTGTATGTTGTTGGGCATACATTGCGTCCGTGCTATTTGGTTCATTGAATTCCATATAGAATTGTTCATTACCAACCCATGATGCATACTGATCTTCAATCACTGCTACACCACTTTGCGCAATCTTCTTGAGAATAGAACTATCAATGATAGCGTACTCATACTGTCCTGGTTGTTGTGCGATTTCTCCACCATGTTCCGCGAATGAAGTTACCTTTGTTTCATCAGAATAGCGTTGTCCCAGTGCATTCACACGTAAGAATGGAAACATTGTAAACGCAGTCATTGAGAACCAATCATCACCGAGTATTTGAGCCATTTGACCGATTTCTTCTGTTTTAAAAGTCTCCCAGAAATATTGTGTTACACCTAAACCGGATCTTCCAGCCCCAAGGCTATAAGCCATATTGATACCATCACCAGTATTCTGTGCAACTTCACCCATCGTATATTGATCACCAATATACTTTTCTAGCATCTCCTTATTGCCACCATATCCACCAGTTGCGATGATAGCTGCCTTTGTGTTGATTTTCAGTGTTGAGCCATCTTCCTTCTTAGCTAATACTGCTTTTACACCATTATCATCCTTTTGAATTTCATATGCTGGTGTTAACCAACGTACTTCACCTCCAGCATTTTCAAATTCTTGAACAAGTTTCTTTAGCGCAACACTTCCACCTTCATTGTAGCCGTGTAAAGTAGCTGGCATACCCACATGATTATACGCAGAACCTGAACCTGCATCTACTAAATTTAGTTCCATATGATTATCTAATAACCAGTTCACTGTATTACCAGCTTCATCAATAATATGGTCGACTAAAAGTGAATTCATATATCCATTCGAAGCTTTGTAATATTGTTCATATAACCAGTTTTTATCTACTGTTTTGCCTTGTTCCTGTTGTAGACGGCTATCAGCCGCAAACATACCACCAGCCAGTGTACTAGCACCCATTGGAGTCGCAGTCTTTTCTAACAACATAACTTTCTTGCCTTCTTGTGCTGCACGTAAAGCTGCTGCAGTACCTGCTCCACCTGCACCTATGACAACGATATCTGCTTCCACTTCTTCTACTTGATTATTTGTCGAAGCAGTCTTTTGCGTTAACTTATCCATATCTACACCAGAGGAGGATAACGCATCCTTAACCGCATCTAAAATTCCTTGACTTGTAATTGTTGCACCGCTGACTGTATCAATGGCTAGGACCTTTGCTCCTTTACAATATTTTGTGGAATCTTCTAATGCATCCTTTTGCAATCGAAGGTGTCTCATTTTGTTCAAGAATATCCACCTTTTTAATACTGTCATTTGTTACTTCTACTGATACTTTAATGGAACCATTTTTACCAGTACCGCTACCCTCATATGTTCCAGCCTTAAAGTTATAGCCTTTTGAACTACCACCACAAGCTGTTAAGAACAACGAAAAAGAAACGATAGCTCCTAATAATGCTTTTTTCATACTTTCCCTCCAAACTATATAGTTAAATATATAACAAGTTCATTTTTAAAAATTTCTAAAAGGAAAAATGAAAAATCTCATTTAGAAAGACTAACGTTTCTAATTTATGTTACATTGAACGAACTTATAAATTAATACTATCTGGTTTATCCAAAATCATTGTATTGAGACGATGTCCGATATAGTTAAATATAAACTCCATCACAAAGAGGTCACTCTCATTATTATCCCCTTCGATATAGATTGGTAAATCAATATTTTTTTAATATACGATGCTAATTTTGATGTATAGATAACTGCAGATTTATATTGATGATTTATAACATCCTTCATCATGTTTGAAAAAGATAGAACTATCCATTAAATACTGAATACCAATAATCAGTGTATTCGGCTTTTGCATGTAGAATGGCTTGATGTTGGTTTTTCAGGATTTAGAAATGCCGATGTTTTCTTTTTAACATCACAAGTTCCATCTGTAATCTCCATACAAATGAAGGTATTGGCATTCCAACAAATATGATTTCATCCGCAGATAGTATCATCTCTATCAGTTGTTCTACTTGCATATGAATATTCTTTTTCTTTTTAATACATGTATCTTTTCAAGCATGTAGTCAATATAGTTATCAAAGTGATGAATCATCGCATTCTTTTGAAGTATATCTTCCCGTAGATAATAATTTTCTAAGAATGTGATTTGTCCGGCTTTCATTTGATTATAGTTTTCATATCCCATCATCTTGATAAAGCGATAGATCGTAGACTGTGAAACAAATAAGAATTCTGATAGTTCAGAGATTGATATTTTCTGAAACAGCAGAGAAATTCTCTAACATTTTTCTCTGCTATTTTATGATAAATTTCATCTGTTTCATATGTATTATAAAAATTCAAGCAAGCATAATAAATCAATCATAAAGGTACTCCTTATTACTAGTATAAGATAAAAATATCAGAGTAGTTAAGAGTTAACTACTCTGATGTGTTTTACTTAATATCAATTGCGGAATAATCAGCGTCTTGTGTTAGGTTGGTTCTTGCGGCGGATTCAGCTGCTTCTTGGCTTGCATATCCAGTAAAGAATCTACTGCCAACTAGATTAATCATATTCCTGTATACATAGATTCTCCATGAGCTACAGAATATTCACCACTGCCGTTCTTTCTAAGTACTACATTTTTAAAGTATGTAGAAAGATAATACGAAACATTTGTACCGTCCTGTAACGTATAGTTAATTTCAGAAATTACATAGACTGTACTATTTTGGTCACTAGACATGACGATGAGTTTTTTGGCTTTTATGGAGTTGAATGTAGCACCAGATGAATTCTTAGTAACATCAGGTTGTTTTGCTAGAGCTTCTGAAACAAATAAATCAATATTATCTTGACTCAGTTCATCTACATTTTTCAGATATTCATCAAGACCACTAACGGTATACACCTTTGATTTTTCTGTCAGCTGATATGTATCACTTTCTGCTGTCACTGTAAATGTATCATCATTTGAGAATTCATCAGTTTTAGAAATTTGATATTTAATTTTAGCTGTATTGATAAGTTCCCTTTATCATCTTTTTGGTATCTCCTAATTTCATTTGACATTTTCCTTTACCATCGATACCAGAACATTCAATAGTTACGTTAGAAAATGGATCAACTTTAGGACGATTCATCTTTTCAACGAAATTAAAAATAATCACCGCACATAATAATATACTGATTGAAATTCCGATTCTCTTACGAGTACGTCTTTTTCTAATCTCTTCAATTTCATCGTTTGCACGTAAAGTATCCTTTTTCTTTTTGCATAGACGATGTTTTCTTCATGTTCCATCTGCTCTGCAGTAGACTTTCTCTTTGGTTCAATTCTCTTGTAATCACAATACGGACATACGATTTGATCGTAATTATCGTTATAAGCCTCAATCTTTAAGTTCGCACCACATTTTGGACAAACCATGCTTGCATTCTTTTCTGTATCTGTCATTTGAATTTCCCCCCTTTATTACTTTTACAATTTAATCATATAGATATTTGACCAATAGTCAAATATTAAAAGAGAACTGCTATCTTTTGATAGCAGTTCTCACTTAATTTATTTTCCTTGTAGATATGTTTTATATACTCTTTATTCATACTATGATGAGAAGCTTTGATTTGTTCGATTAACTCTGGTTTCTCCAATAAATCAACGATACATCCACACACAATTTTTGCTGGTTCTATAAATGCTTTATATGGGTCTATTATCTTAAAATCTATCCCGTGAATTGCACCACTAAAACCATTATATCCAAACTGAATCATTGGATAGAAACAGGAGACATCACCAACATCACCACCGCAATACTTCTTTCATTTGCAATGATTTTATCTTCTGTTGTGTAATCCAAGATATTCTGATGGGCAACTTCGCTAAGTACTGGATTTGGCGTAAATGGTAGATAGCCTATCATATCCGCAAACTCTACACTTCCGCCTAATGCAGCAGCACAATGTTGTGCCATCGATGTAATTTGATGATCAATATCTAATAACTTATCTTGATTTAAAGCACGAATATAACATTCATAGATTACTTCTGAAGGAACACTGTTAATCGTATCTCCACCCTTTGTAAGAATACCATGTACACGTACCATATCTTTTTCTTCAAAGGTTTCGCGCAACATTCCTAGAGCGGTATTGAACAACGTAAATTCATTGAGTGCATTGATACCTAAATGTGGTAATACTCCTGCATGTGATGCTTTTCCTTTGAAGATAATTTTCTTGTATTTAAATCCAGCAAGTGAAGAACCATAACCATATGCATACGTAGAACCCATCGCATGCAAGTGAATGATACAGTCACAACCATCAAATACACCAGCTTCCAGCATGTTCATCTTTCCACCGATGTATTGAATTTTTCCTGCTTGCATGAGTTTGCGTCGATAGTCTAAATCGGTATATTCTTCCGCTGGTGTAAAGAACAATGTTACTTTTCCTTTTTTCTCTAATAAACCCGATTTCTTTAATGCAATGATTGCATTTACCATGATTGTGACTTGTGTACTATGTCCGCATGCATGTGCCGCATGGTCCTTTGGATTTGAACATGGATGTCCTTCCACAGGTATCGCATCTAGTTCCGCAATTAGTCCAATATGTGGTTTTCCTTCTCCAATACTTACTTGAAATCCAGTCTCAAAATAATCCGCTTCCGCATGAATACCATACTTAGCAAGTTCTTTTTGAACCATCTTTTTTGTTTCAAATTCCTTATAGCCAAGTTCCGGATGCATAAACAACTCTTTACCTAATGCAATCATCTCATCTTGTTGTGCATCAATGATTTTATTAATCTCTGTTTTCATATAGCCTTATTCCTAATCCATCGCATTCCAATATTCAATCTCATCGATCCACGCTAGTTCTTCATTCTTCACACGATTACGAACATCTGCAGATAGTTTATTTCTTTCAAAGAATCCTGCTTTGCGTAAGATAAACTCTGGATTTATATTCTTGTTCTTTATCTTACGAGAAACTTGTACAACCATTGCTGGAACTTCTCTTCCATGCAAAGAAATCATCACGATATCTCTTGGTTGAATTGATGTATCTTCGCTTTGAAACAGTAGTGCGTTACTGCAATGATTCGCATATACTTTTATATAAATCGGTTTCTTACCAAACATGATTTTATCTTCATATAAAAAAAGCTACATTCATTATAATTCATGTAGCTGATATTTATCAAAAACCGTATATTCATCTGCGTCATGTGTTACCCAAAAGACAGTCTTATCTTTTGATTCTATCTTTGATGAACCTCATAACTTTTTTTCTTTTGTGATATCGTCTAATCCTTTGAGTGGTTCATCAAAAGAATAAAAACATCTGCCTTGCAGTACATAGCACGTAGAATTGCAACTCTACGCTTCATACCACCAGATAAAGTAGATACTTTTTTTGAAACATATCATCTAGTCCTACTTTGATAAAAATCTTGTTTTAATTGGTCAAGTAAATCTTTCTTAGATTGATCATGTACAACCATCAAAACATTCTGCATGGCACTTAAATTCTCACAGAGTCTATCTTCTTGAAACACCGCTGCTTTACGATAGTTCCGTAGTAATGTGATTGTGCCTGAATCCGGTATTTCTAAACCCATTAACATTCTTAACAGTGTTGTCTTACCACAACCAGATGGACCTTTAAGGACATGTACCATCCCTATTTTTAAAGTTTTTGATTCCAATTTATAAAAACAGGATGTTGATCAAATGTTTTTACAAATATTGTGTAATTGAATTGTATCCATCATAAACACTCCGTTTCTATATACTTAATCAACATACGTATTAGAGTCATTACAAGTTTTTCCAGTACTGTACTTAAAATAATAATGACAAGTGTCCAAGCAAATAAATCGGCTGTATCAAAATATACCTTTGCCTGTTGTAAGTGTTCACCAATCGAAAACTTTGGTAAACCGATAACTTCGGCTGCTATACCTGATTTCCATGCAAGTCCTAATGCTAAGGAACAGGCACTTTGGAAGTATGGAAGAATACTTGAAGTATAAATGTAACGAATACGCGTGAAATTGGATAGTTCAAACACATCTGCCATCTCTAGTAGCTGACGGTCACACATCTCAATCCCCTTTCGCACGTTCTCATAGAAAATCGGAAAAACCATCAAGAAAGAAATCACAATCGATAGTTGTGCAGAGCGTACCCAAATTAGCACAAGAATAATAAAGGAAGCGACAGGAATCGACTTTACTGTAAAGACAAGTGGAGCTAGTAACTGTTTAAAACCAGTTATACTTTGCGGCAAAGATAGCCATCAGAATTCCTACAATCATCGCTAGTATAAAACCTAAACTAATATTCACAAGTGAACGTAAAATAGATTGATAGAAATCTACTGTTTTCAGTAATTCTGTTAGTCGTAAAATAACGGTAAAAGGAGATACCAGTAGTATCTCCTGATTTAATATCATACTGATAGCTTGCCATACAAAAAGCCAAAATAGTATAGTCCAAATTTTAATCTTTGATTTAGTTAGCTCCATAATAGAAATCATCTTCCGGTAAGCTGCCACCGACTGACTTTGGATTCTGTTCATTTAATACGCTGAGATACCCTGAAAGTTTCTCCTTCATCTCTTTACCAGCGATATATGTAATGTTGCAGAATGGTAATGCTTTTTTAGCGACTGCTGCCGCAATAATATCATACGATTCAATCATTGTCGCTGCTTCATCGTTATTTTCATTTACAAACTTAATAGATGCTTCATACTTCTCTAAGAAATCCATCACTGCTTCTGGGTGTGCTTCCACAAAATCTTTACGTGCTACCACAACACCAGTAATCAATGAACTCTTATTCTTTTCATCTTTTTGGATTGCATCCCATTCCTTTGTTAAGTCTAATGCCGCATGGATCTTATCATTCTTAGCCGCAGCTGCAGTAACAAATGGTTGTGGTAACATTGCAATAGCGTTTGGATCTTGTGCTAATGCCTGAACACATTCTGCGTGTTCACTCTTCCATTCAATCGTAACATCAGTTCCTACTTGAAGACCATTTTTTTCTAAGATGTAATTAAGTACATACTCTGGAGTAGCACCCTTACCACTTGCATAAATCGTCTTACCCTTTAAGTCCGCTACAGAGTGGATAGAATCACCTGTTTCACAGATATATAGAACACCCAATGTATTGATAGCCAATACCTGTAAATTCTTTTTCCATCTTGTTATATAGTACAGACGCAAGATTTTGCAGGAACTGCCGCAATATCAACATCTCCCTTTACAATCTTTGGTGTAACTTCATCTACTGCAGATAAGATTTCAAACTTATAATTGTTGGATGTAATCTTACCTTCGTCATTTTCCTTCATCATTTGAACCATACCCATTGATGTTGGTCCCTTTAAGGCTGCTACGTTTACATCAACTGGCTCAACTACTTTTGGTGTTTCTTTCGGTGTGGATGATTCTTTCTTTGTTGTTGGTGCACATCCTGCCAAAAAGTGCTACAGATAATATAGTAGTCAACAGTTTCTTTGCAATATTTTTCATATTCTCTCCCTATGCTTGTAAATCACACAACATGTGTAATTCCTATTATGTAAGTAGAATCATTTGTTATGATTCCCTCTACTATTTTCCAATTGTAACGCGAATGTAGTAAACATACCACTAAAGTGTTCACACTATATTGATCACGACGATCTCTTAATCATCATCAAATACAAACAAAGTGATAATTACACCATTTTCATCTATCAAAAAATACCGATGTATATCAGATATACACCGGTATTCATACGAAATTCTTTTACGAAGCTCTTGTACCATTTGGTAATGGATGTTCTGGGAATAATAATGTATCCGCAATTCCATCATCATAACCAAGTGTCACTAACATACCATGAGATTCAATTCCCATGATTTTTCTTGGCGCAAGATTCACTAAGAATAACGCCTGCTTTCCTTCAACAGTCTTGTAATCTTCACGTACTTCACGAAGGCTACATATAATTGTACGTGGTTCTTCCTCACCAAGATCAACTGTTAATTTCGTTAGTTTTGTAGATTTCTCTACATCTTCCACTTTTAAAATTGTACCAGCACGAAAGTCTAATTGTCCAAATACATCAAATAAAACTTCCTTCTTTACTTCTGCTGCCATGTTCTCTCCTTTTTCTTTATTTTGGGTACTGTAATACCAATCATCATTCCTATTAACATGCCTAGGCCAATCCCTAATGTGACTGATCCTATCAGATACATCCCACATAGAATTCCAATTATGGAACCAATCAAGCATCCTACAAGCATGTATGTCTTTTCTACATCTATACGGTTGCCCATTGGATCGTGTTTATGTTTTGCATAATAGACTAGCCAAGCGCCAACAAGAATGATTAGTATAATCGATAGGCTATGAATTACTATACTCATTACTCACCATCTTCCGCCCGCAAGACTTTTACGATTTCTCCAACGAAGAAACGATGAAAATCTTTATTCGGATAACAATCCTCTACAATTGCAGGAACATTGAATCCTTCTTCTTTCAAATCACCTGTATATAACTTCACATACAAAGATATACTTAGACTCTTCGATATAAGTAGTATGATCTGTAAATCCTGGTGTTAGATTTGCCTCTTTGAATTTATCACAATCACGACCTGATTTTGAACCAAATATCGCTAAAGCTCTCTTTCGTGATTGTGGTAAAAGGTTTACTGTAAAGTATTCTTCCTTCTCCATAAATCCAAGCGTATAGCGAGAAGGTCGTACATATACAAGTATCGTAGGAAGATTATGTTTTCCATCATATCCCCATATGGAGCCAAAATGTCCCCAAGAAACTGTCATACCATTGTATCCCGTATCTTGGTTACCAGCACATACAATCATCCATTCATTTGCGAGCATATTTGTAGGATGAAATTCTAGGTCTGCATATTTTATTTCCTTCATATCACACCTTCTTTCTTAGTTCATTATAATGTAGAATCCATCATTATTTTATGAGTGTTTCATGAAAGATTCCATAATGATACAGTGCATTTACAATACCATCTTCATCAATATCATCCGTTACATAATCTGCCACAGCTTTCACATTCTCATTTCCATTGCCCATCGCAACAGCGACACCTGCAATCTCCAACATCTTACATCATTATCTCCATCACCAAAAGCCATGATTTGAGAGAGGTCTAAATTGTAGTATTGTAGAATCTCCTGAATACCAATATCCTTGCCACCTTCTTTGACGATAATATCCCTTGCACGCTTGTGCCAAGAAGTCGCCTTACAATGCGGCATATAATCTAATACGGTGCTAATTTCTATATCATCTAAACCATATGGAATTACTTGTAGAATTTCTTCTTGTTGTACATTTGATACATCTTTAGTGTTTGATACATCAGAACTAATATCTCGCTGTACTTCCGCCACCAAATCATTTGCGTAGTTCATATACATTTCATTCTGTGTAATGAATGTACATGGAAATGGATTCACATCTAATATCTTCAACAGTCCTTTTATGTCCTCTTGGGGAATTGGCTTTGTACTAATGACTTCATGATGATTAAAGCAATACATTCCATTCAAACAGAGGTATGCATCAAATTTCAAACTTTCCGGTAATAACTTCTTTAGTTCAATCGGATGTCTACCGGTAGCTACAAATGTTAATATCCCCTGCTTGCGCAAACGTGCAATCGCATGAATTGTAGAAACAGGTACTGCATGTTTACGATGTGAAATCAGTGTACCATCCACATCGAAGAAAACAGCTTTGATATCATGTTGTGTCATAGGCATCCTCCTGTGTTTATCTTATCTTACCACAACAAAAGAGCCATACGGCTCTCTTGTTTATTTAGTATTCACTGATGCATAGTAACCTGCTAGCCGTCCAGAGGTTAATGCATATCCTTGTGCAACACCACCATATGTCACATATGCTTTCTTAGACGCAAATAACACACCCATGGAGTCATTTCCAACCGCATATACATTTGAAATAGGTTCTTGTTCCTTTGTTAATACGTTGAAGTTTTCATCTACATCCAATCCACCTGTTGTGGAATAGATATATGCTGCTCCTTTAATGGCATAGAACTTTCCATTTGTTTTGCCATGTACATCAGAAATCGATAGTTTAAAGCCCAATTTATCTCCTAATTCAGAAATCGATTCAGCTGTAATTACATCATCATACTTTTCACCGATTGCTAGAATATTTTCGATATTTGGAATCGGTGTATTCACTTCATAACTACCACCCTGTGATAAAAATGTTGGCTTATGGAAGGAAGACATACCACTTGTCTTCATTTTTTTGTAATCTCTTCCGCATTATAAATAGTATAAAAATTCTTTTTCCTGCTAACCATGCATTAAACGATAAATTATTTCCAGCATTTTCATTAAATAAATTCCCTGAAGAATCCACCATCACTGCATTCGTATCTAAAAGTAAGGAAGTAAGAATTGCCTTATCATCTGCACTCACATCATCAGAGCGAATAATATTGGCAATCTGTGCAATATGTGTTTCAACCCCTGCATCAGGGTTTAATAGTGATCCACCTACTCCTTGTGCCATTTGAATTCCTGCACCATTACACTGGGTCATCCCATAGGTATGCCAAACACTTCCTGTATATTTCTGACACATCTCTTCATTTCCAAGAAAGCCACCAGTCGCTAGGATCACAGATTTTCCATAAATTTCATAGGTTGTACCATCATATGAAACAGCTTTTACACCAATCACTTTTCCATCAGTATCTTTTAGTAACTCTTTTGCGGTCAACTCTGTCATGTATTCGTTTTTAGAATTTAGAGCAGTTGCTTGATTCATAGAGTTTATAAACGCAGTATGTTTATCCGTTCCTGATTTATCCGTGTAGGTTGTCCATAATGGCCATAATTTGGGATGGTAGAAAGCAAACATTTTTTCACCAAAATGAAAATCATAATTCGTCTCTAACCAATCAAATGTCTTACCTGATTCTTGAATGATTTTGCGAATAATTTCTTCTTTGGCATCACCATTCGTATAGGAAAGCCAATCTTCAATCATATCTTCTTCATTTACAAAAGGATTTCCATCATTCAATGCAACCTGTGCTTGTGGATTCACAGCCATAGCACCTGCTGACATCGCACCATTACCACCGATCTTAGCAGCTGAATCCATGCCAAATACAGTCGCGCCATTACTAGCAGCACTTAAATATGAGGAAATACCAGAAGAACCTAGACCGACCACAATTACATCATAGCCATCTTTTTTAACAACATCAGTCGACTTTGGACTCTCCATCTTCCATTCATCCGCGTTACCACCATTTTCATTAATGATATTCTGTATGATATATTTTGCGGAGATACTAGATATTGTCGCACCAGTTATGTCATCAATATTGATAGATTGACTATTGATGATACGTGGAAATAATCGTTCCTCAATTCCTCTATAGATACTTTCGGTACTACCTGAATTGATTGTCTTAATCGATATAATTTTATTATCTTGAAATGTAACGCTGAGATTCATCTCACCATCAACTGCATACGCTTCTGCTTTACCCTCATATGTACCATCAGCTACCTTTGCAGTTTTTATCCCCGGTTTGATAGCGGGTCGTAAATAAGCAGCACATCCACTCAAAAGAACAGATGAGGCAGCCACCACATTCAATATTCTATGATTCATATATCCTCCGAGTAAGACAAATGTCTCGCTCCTACATCAAACACACAACTCTTATAATTACTATATTATCAATTTGAATATTAAACATGCAAGTATGTTTTCATAATAATTGTATAAAATATGTAGAATGTAAAAGAAAACATGCATTTATTTATGCATGTCTTCGCTATCTTCTCGTGATGAATGTAATTGTGCAATGATCATATCATGATAGATAAATTTCACTGTACATAGAATTGAATCTTTAAAACTCTGATAGATATACCCTGCAGAGTGTGTTCCTTTCGCAACACTATTAACAGAGTTTGCGACATGACCAATTGAATTTCATTCTTATCTTCTACCAAGATAGCTTCCATATCATATGCATTCTCTGGTTCTTTCTTTTAGATGTAATACTTCACCTATTTTTTTATCATTCCCATCTCAATATATTCTTTTAATATTGGTAATAGTTATAAAATCATTCTCTTTCATATGTTCGCTCCTTTTGTTGTTGATTCTAGTATAGATAAACATAGGTACAAAAAAACTGCCTGATAAGAAAAACTCCATATCATTTTCGATATGGAGTAAACATTATTTCATTCCGTACTGCCCTTTGCCAGTTGCGTATCCATCTTTAAAGGTAATATCAAAGTTAGCACCAAAGCTACCATTGGCGTTATGCCAAGAGACGATATTCGAGTAGGAACCATAGAACAGCGATTCTGATTCACTATCTGGTTGACCAAACTGCGCAATAGCTTGATCATAAGAGAATGAACCATCTGTAACGATTGCGTTAAATTCATCTAATTTGACTTTTTCATTATGGTTTACCAAACTAAAACCCGAATAGCCTTTTCCTGTTGCTAGATTATTCGTAAAGGAGACTGTAAAACTAGCAATTCCCTTTAGGGATGAATCATGCCATGTCACAAACATTGATTGTGTATCACCATAGCTATTCGTATTTACTGAATCTGGTTCCCCTAAGACTGCCTTAACATCTTCAAAAGATGTTCCACCCTCACCGCCATACATTGGATCTCCTAATACAATTTGTTGATACTTTGTGCGAGCTTTCAGATACCTTTTTCTTCTTTTTGAATCATTTTTAGGTGTTTCTTTTTCTGAATTTGGAGTTGTTGTAGATGTTGTTTCTGCTGTAGTTGTAACGGTTGTTGTTTCTTCACTTTGTTTTTTGGTCATCATGTTTACCAAAAACTTTGGTGATACTAAATAATACAATTACTACTAAAATGAATTTTTATAATTTTCTTCATCTTCATTTCGGATTATATCTTCTGATACAATCCACCTCCTGTCTATGGTTATAGATTAAAATAGACAGTGTACAAAAAATATGCCAGTTATGATAAAATTTAATAAACAGGAGAAAAGTTATGGCAGAGAAGAAATTTTTACCGTTCATTGTACTACAAATTCTCGAAGAACTTTCCGATGAATCTCATATTCTTTCAACTAACGAACTCATTGATCATATCGAAATGCGCTCAGGTATTAGTATTGAACGTCGTACCCTTTATTCAAACATCGAGATTTTAGAGCAGGCGGGCTATATCATTAATAAGTTTTCAGATAATGGGAAAGGCTATTATCTTGAAAAGCGTCAATTTAGTAAGGGTGAAGTCTTACTTTTATGTAATGCTATTCACGCTTCTCATTTTATCTCTAACAAACAAAGCAATGCCTTGATTGCAAACTTATTGAAAACTCTCAATAAATACAATCAGAAAGATTACCATGATGCAGTATATATGCCAAATCTACAAAAATCTCCAAACGATCTTTTATTCGATAATATTGCGAAGCTTTCTGAAGCGATTCAAAAGAAAAAAGTCATTCAATTTGTATACATGCATTACGATTCAAATAAGAAGTTAGTTCCAAAGCGAGAAATGGTGTATACGGTCGAACCTCGTTTCATTGTATATCAAGATAGTCGTCCTTATTTAATTACAACAAGTAAAACACATCCTGGCTTCGCACATTATCGTATTGATAAAATCTGTAAACTTTCAATAACGACAGAGAAAGTGAATCCATTCATGAAGGAAAGTGAACAAGACGCATATCGCTATGCGAAGAATAAATTATTCATGTATTCCGATGAACAACTTCATGTTCGTTTACGTTGTGAAAATCGCATTATGGATCAGATGATTGATATCTTCGGTACAGAGATGAAAATTTTAAAACGAGATGATGAATCATTTATTACTAGTGTTCTTGTAAATAAACAAGGTATTCTCTTCCTGGCTCAACAATTTATGGAAGCCATTGAAATAATTGAGCCAGAAAACTTACGCGAAACAATGAAAGAACAATTAAAACTCACACTCCAAAAATACAGCAGATAAACTAATCTGCTGTATTTTGTTAAACCTCTAACACCTTTTTAGATATCTTCCACATCCCTTGTAATGCATGGATAGTTATTCTTAATTTTTCTGATAACAAATGCAGTCTTTATCATGATCATTGATCATACCGCAAGCCTGTAAATATGAATATACAATAACAGGTCCAACATACTTAAACCCACGTTTCTTTAAATCATTACTAATAAGTGTAGATAAATCATTCTTAGAAATATTAATTCCCTGTTCATGTCCTTTATAACAAATTGTTTTACCGTTACTGTAAGACCATAAATATTTATCAAAACTACCAAATTCCTTTTGAACATCTATAAATGCCTTCGCATTTGATATCATTGCATTCACTTTTCTTAAAGATTTGATCATATCGTCTGTATGCATGATACGCTCAATGTCATCAGTATCAAAAGACGCAATTTTTTTCAACATCAAAGTTACAAAAACACTTTCGTATCACTTCTCTTTTACGAATAATCAATTCCCAACTTAACCCTGCTTGTAGGGATTCCAATACAAGATACTCAAATAACTTTTGATCATCATGTGTAGGAATACCCCACTCTGTATCATGATATGCTTGCATTTGTTTACTGCTATCTTTCCAATTACATGCCATAGATAAAAGTCTCACCCTATTTATATCATACAATCAAATTGATTAAATAAAAGTTAAGAAAAAGCCGAAACAGTTAATATACTGCTTCGACTTATTTTTTAAAAGTAGTCCAATTGCAGAACAGATAATTGAAATAGCAATTGTTGCGACAATTAAGATAACCGGTGATACCTGTTTCTTCTTTAAGAAGTAAAGCATAAGTAAGGTATATGCCATTGGTAACAGTTTAGGGAAGATTGTATCAAAGAAAGCTTCCTGTACTCCTACTGAAATATCTCCACTCACTGTAATAACAGGTAGTAATTCAATATTTACGTAACTTGCGATTAATGCACCAACAACAGTGATACCTAGAATCGTTGCAGAGTTTAGCAATAATAGATGAATTCTCCTGTAACTTTTTCAAATGACTTGATACCCTAGATTATATCCCATATGTGTCCAAACAATACGCAGTAACCAAATAATGAGATAACATGCAAAGAAGATAATTGGACCTAAAGATCAAACCCTGTGAAGCAAATGAGCATGAAATACCAGCGATGATTGGTAATAATGTAAACCAGAAAAATCGCATCACCAATACCAGCGATAGGGACCAAATAGTGCAAGTTTTCAAACCCTTGATGGTATCACGATTTTTCATGTTGTTCTTCTAGTGAAACTAATAACCCCATTAAGAATCCAACTAAGTTTGGATGTGTATTGATAAACTCCATGTTATCTACCATTGCGGCAGATAGACCCTGCTTTATCATCTTTATAAATCTTCTCTAACGCAGGAAGTTGTGCATATAGCCAACCCTGCAGCTTGCATTCTTTCATAACTGAAAACCAGCTTGTAATAATGATGAGCGAATTGCAAGATTTCGTAATATCCTTTCTTTGTTAGTACACGTTTAGATTCCGACATGGTCGTCACCTCCATCCACCTTCAAATTTCTTTAACTGCTTCTTTAATCTCTTCCTGACGTTGCTTTGCATTATAGAAATCAAATAATGCAAAAGCTGTACCCATTAATGCGACTGGAAGTAAATTCTTCATGTCGATAAAGCATACTGCTAAGAAACCTGCAATAAAGTATGGAATGTACTTTGGCTTCATCATAACATTTAATAACATTCCAAAACCGATAGCTGGTAAGATTCCACCCGCAACAGTTAAACCATGTGTCAAGAATTCAGGCATTTGATTTAACTAGTGCACTCATCGCATCCTGCGCTAAGAATGTACATGCAAATACAACTACACCATAGAGTAGTGCTACGATACCTGTCATCAGAAGGTTCATCTGTGCAATCTTCTTTGTATCGCCATTTTCTGCAGCTTTATCACATACTCCCATAAAGAATGAGAATGAAGAATAGCAGAATAACACAACATATTGCATCAAAGAAATGAGAATGGCAAGCAAAGTCCAAGTGCAGCTTGTCCCATCAACATTTGGTTGTATAGGCAATCACTGTACACATACACCTGCTAGAAATTGGGTTTTGGTGGTTGTGTTCCACCTGCAGGTGTTAATCCAGCAAATGCTAGTTCAGTTAAAGCACCAGTTGTTAAACCTAGCTTTTACATCTCCCAAGAATCATACCTGTAATTGTAGAAACGATTAGTGGTCGGAAGATAAAGAATGATTCCAACCAGAAATCGATGCCGAAGATCATTGCAGCGATTGATAGTAACAATCCCTGTATAAATGTAATTTCCATATTGATTTCCTCTATTATTTAATCATTTCTTTTTCTGTGTTCCTGGAACATCCTGTATAAATACATTTGTTCCTGTTGAGACTATAAATTTCAAATCGTCCATATCTGTATCATCAACATATACTTTCTTAGAAAGTTCTCTCTTACCTGGTGCAAAGTGCATATTACCGACATTCAAATCTTTTAGATGGACACCTTTTTCTACTAATGCACGAGCACTTTGTGGATTACGTACAACTAAGAAAATATGTTGATCAGGAGATGCTTTATCAATCACATCAGCAGTTTTTTGGATAGTGAAAAAACGAATTCCCAACATTACTTGATTTCGCAGTTACTGTCATCAATGATTTCTGTAATTCATCTTCTGCAACAACATCATCTGCAACTACAATCAAATTTGCATTTAATGTTTGTGTCCAAGTAACTCCTACTTGTCCATGTACAAGACGATTATCAATTCTAGTCAACAAAATATTATCCCCTTTCATGTTACTTCATCTCCTTTCTATTTTGGATAAATTATTGAACATGCATTATGGTGAAATATCTTTATGATGCATGAGAATGATTCTCTTTTTGTATTGCTAATTCCATTATGGTCCTCTACACTCCTAAAAGCAATACCATTCTATGTACCAAATTTCATGCTAATTGCAAATAAAGTAGTGTAAAAATAGATACATGAATACTATTATATTAATTGCAAGTGATCTTGATGGGAACATTACTTTGTTAAATGGAGCAAAACAATTAGATTCTAAAAATCTTCTCACAAATCCATACATTACACGAAAAAGGGCATTCTGTTTATGGCAGCTTCTGGTAGAGAGTATACAAATCTACGCAATCTATTCGCACCTGTTGCAGATGATATCGCTTATCTTTGCTTAAATGGTTGTTTAACCTTTTATCGTGATAAATGTATATCGAAAGAAATTATGAATAGTGTTATTGCAAAAAAACTCATTAAAACTTTTCAAAAAGATCCTGATGCGGAGATTTTAGTCTCTGGAGAAAAAACATGCTATATCACCCCTAAGGATGATAGTTATTACGAACATTTAATAAACGTTGTGAAGAATCATGTAACAATTGTTGATGATTTACTCAACATTCGTGAACCATACACTAAAATCTCAGCCTATTTCAAAAATGGTGTCGATGAACATTATCAGAAATATGCAGAGTTGTTTGGTCATGATATAACAGTACAAATCGGCGATAAATGTTGGTTGGATTGCGCCCCAAAAGGAGTTAACAAGAGTACTGGATTCTTAAAGTTACTTTCACATTTAAATATTCCTGCAGAAAATACTGTAATGTTCGGTGATAACGATAATGATAAGCAAATCTTACAAGCATGTGGTTATCCAATCGCAATGAGGACTGCAATACAATCTATTCGCGATTTATGTCCGCTCCAAGTAAGTACAGTATATGAGGGTATTGATGCCATATTAAACAATAATTCTCTATTACCACTTCATTTATAATATAATTTAGTAAATTTAATGCAATCACAAAAGACAGACTATATAGTAACACAGTATCAAACGTGTTTCACATAATCTGTCTTTATAATATTTATCAATAATGCTCTGAAACTAATGCCTTATATGATTAATGATTTTCAATAATAAATGCACGGAAAACTAATGCCATAGAAACCGCCCCTGCATCTGGAGTCCCTAAAGATCTTAAAGCCTGTGGTCTCGCGCGCCCTACTTTTGGAAGAAGATTTTTCGTCTCTTGAGCAGCATTATCTGCAATCATGCAAGCATTTAGCCAAGCTTCTTTACAGTTCGTAATTTTACTATTCTTTAGCGACATACAGAATGGTTCTAACACATCAACCATTGTTTTATCTCCTAAATGTGCACCACCTAATTTTACCATTCTATCTAGTGCTGCCTCTACTGCGTTATCCAGAATTTCTTTAGAAAGTGCCTGGTGATTACCAATAACTTTTGCAGCTGATTGAATGGACTCTCCCCATAATACACCGGAGGTACCACCAGCCTTTGCGGCCCAGGCTTTTCCTGCTTCAAGTAACACATCACCTGCAGCTGCACCATTTTCAAGTGCTTCTTTGGCTGCCTCGTAGGCATAACTTGTTCCTTTAACCATGCCTCTTCCATGGTCGCCATCACCTGCTATCGAATCAATCTCAGCCAATTTAGCTTCGTTTTCTTCGATAACCTTCTTTACATTTTTTAATGCATCTACAATTTTATTCGCAAGATCTATAGATTCTTCCGACCCTTTTTCATACACTTTCTCGGTCTGTATATCGGTATTTAAATATAATTTTTTGTGATGTACTTCACTATTTCCTCTTCTAAATGAAGGAGTATTTGTAGGGTATAACCAATATTTTTCTAATTCATCATCCAAAAATTGTATTGATAAAGCAATTCCTTGCATATCTAAGCTTGTAACATACTCACCAACCAAAGGATACACCAATTCATATCCTGCATTTCGTTAATAACTCAGAAACTGTGCCCCAAACAACAAATAATTCCTCATATTTTGTAGAACCTAAACCATCTAAAATAACTGCGAATTTTATTTGATGTACCATTTGGTTTTTCAGATAACACTTTTGATACCAATAATTCTGCTATCTCTGCAGCAGATTTTAAATCATCCTCATAGACACCTGGTTCACCATGAATGCCTTGCCCAACTTCCATCTTCCCATTTGGAACATGAAACATTGGTTCTTGAGCTCCAGGTAAAGTGCAACCTTTAAACCCTACACTCATTGTACGTGTGTTATCATTTGCCTTCTTTGTAATTCTTACAAGTTCATCAAAAGATACCCCATCCTGTGCAGCTGCACCCACAGTTTTGAACACAAAGAAAGTTCCAACATTTCCTCTGCGTTTTTCAATTTCTTCTTTACTTGCAGAAGCAATATCATCTGTGATATAAAATGTTCTAGCATCGATGCCTTCTTCAATTAAACGATCTCTTGCTAGGTTAAAATTCATTTTATCTCCCGCATAATTTCCACCTACGATAAAGATACCATTTCCATTATGAATAGTTTTTGCGACATTATATACATCCTCTGTTGATGGTGAAGTAAAAACATTACCTACAACAGTAGCATCCATGAATCCTTCTCCAACAATTCCACAAAATGCAGGATAATGTCCTGACCCACCTCCATTAATAACTGTTATTTTCCCTTTTGACATTTCAGTTGTTCTAGCTACACCTCCAGGGACTTCTATAACATATTCAGGATAGGCAGCGACATAACCTTTTAATAAATCTTCCCTAAAATTCTTTGGATTATTATATAGCATATTTTTTCAAAATTCCTTTCAATTATTGTTTTTTGTATGCAAAGTAATTATGAATTCCAACCAATAAGTAATATCCTGCAACTGCACCTTGATCAGCTATTCCATTTGCTTTGGCTGAAAAAACTGCAGCTTTGCCAAATTTAGGAATCATGCACTTTGTTGCTTCTACTCCTTCTGCTGCACCTATAAGCGCAATTTCTGAAATTTCTATAAATGATAAATTAGGGTTATTTGTAAGTCTTTCATTTACTTTCTTCGCAGCGCTATATAGTGCATCATATATTGTGCGATCGCCAACAGTACACTTACCTCTTTTTGCTATTCCTTCTGCAAACCCATGATAAAATAACGCAAAATCAGATGGAACAAGTTCTATTTTTCCTTTCAGTTCTTTTCCTGCACCCATAAGTCCAGAGGACATCAAGGTACCCATCGTTGAAGGAACAAGAGAAGCCATTTTCATTCCTGATTTCATAAACACTTTGCCAAAGTCACCTTCAGATAAATTTTCTCTTAAAATATCTGGAAGTGCACCATAGCCTTTATCCATTGTTAAGCCTAAATCACCATCTCCCATTTTTGCGTCCATATCACAAAGTTCTTCTTTCTTTTGTGCGAATATTTCTGCAACAGGGACGAAAATATCAGGCAATTGACTCAAAAGTAATTTTTCCATTTAAATCACCTACTTTTGCACAATAAATGGTGTATTAACTGGATAATCAATATATTCTTTAAGTTCATTATCCAATTTACAAATAGAGATAGAAGCACCCATCATTTCCATAGATGTTGCGTATTCTCCGACAATAGTTCTATATACTTTGATACCTAAAGATTTTAGATATTCTGTTGCGTCACCTGATAAAATATACAATTCTTCCAAAGATGTTGCACCAAGTCCATTGACCAAAAGTGCAATTTCATCACCAGATTTTAATGGCATATCCTTTAAGATTGTGTCCAGAGATTCCTTAGCAAGTTCTTTTGCTGTTTTAATAGGTCCATTCCAGATACCAGGCTCTCCATGAATACCCATACCCATTGCCATCTCACCCTCTTCAAGAACAAAATTTGAATGACCAACCTCAGGAACAATACATGGAGTTAAAGCGAAAACCTACTGTTCTAGTATTCTGTTTCGCAAGATTTGCCGCTGCATAAACTTCTTCTAGAGTACCATTCTGGTCAGCTTTTGCACCTGCAGCTTTATACATAAAATAGATACCTGCAACACCACGTCGCGTATCTGGATTAACATTTGAATTTACATCATCTGCACCTGTAATTGATAATGTTTTAATGTCATCCATCTCTAGCATTTCAGATGCCATATCAAAGTTCATTATATCTCCAGTATAATTTCCATATAGATATAAAATTCCCGAACCTGCTTCTACTTCCTTTGATATGTTATAAATCTGTTCTGATGATGGCGATTGGAAAACACTACCCACTCCACATCCATCAATCAATCCTTCACCAACATAGCCTAAAAATAATGGTAAGTGTCCTGTTCCACCACCAGTTATAATAGCAACCTTTCCTTGTTTTTTCTTCGCTGTGCAATAACAACGCAAATCATCATTTACATATTTAACTTGATTGGCATGGGCAGCATAAATCCCACGAAGCATATCATCAGTATAATCTTTTGGATCATTAATTATTTTTCTTCATAATATCTCTTTCTAGTAATTAATTATATTTTTTTAAAAAAATATGATACTTGTTTAATACACTATTTAAATCAATTACACTAATATGCATTTACTTGCAATAAATACATATTAGCGTTTATATCTCATATTAAACTAATGATATAATTTGAAATCATTGTAATAATCAAAAAAATATCGTTTCCATATGACGATATGGTATCGGATCATTTTTTTATATTGCGTCGTCCATATATATCCTAAATAATAACAACTAGCAATATATATCGTTGTCATATGAAATTTAGGAGTCGGAAAGAAGAATGAGACTATATTAATTAGCGCAAAGAAAAACCATAAATATATATACTGACCATCGTAGGTTATATTTTGTCTTTTGACTATAGTAAAAACAACTTTCAAAAAGCCACTTTACCGTAAAGACGTTTACTTTCAAGCATTAACCGTACAATATATAAAAGCGCACAGCAAATAAAATACGTTAAAGTTAATACAATATTGCTCCATAATGTCTTCACTTCAAATAGTTTATACGCTACAAACAGCCAAATTAAACTAGCTAATACTGCTTCCACAGTAGTAATAATATTCGATGATAAGCTTACTGGTTTTATATTCTTTAATTCAATTTGATTGCGACTTATTGTCTTTCCTTTATTCAGATCTTTAGCATGAGAAACTGAATCATGTACAGTTTCTCACGGTGACCCTCTCTTTTTTTAGTCGATTTTCTATCTTTCCTTAACATACTTCACCTGAATTTATTTTACTTTTGGAAATTTAACTTCTTTCGGATATTCCCATCTTTGAATTTCTTCAACTGGGAAAGAATATGGTTCTACCCCGTTATTTGCCGTTAATGCATGATGATATATTTCAGCTAATTCTTCGATATAACAAACTTTTAAATACGCTTCTTCAATTGAAGTGCTATCAACAGCTACTGTACCATGTCCTTGCATTAGTAAGACATCGGATTCTAATGAGGTTTCTGCAACATTCTTTGCTAGTTCTGGTGTTCCTGGACGTGCATATGGTGCAACTGGAATTCTAGCTTTCGTGCATCCTAGAGTAGCAATTTCATATACTACAGCCGGAATAGGCTTATTTAAAACAGCAAATACAGTCCCATACATAGAGTGTGTGTGTGCAACTGCACAAATTTCCGGTCTTTTCTTATATAGTTCTAAATGCATTTGGCATTCTGATGTTGGTCGTAATCCAGTTAAATTCTCAATAACATTTGCATTCAAATCCATTACCACCATATCGCGGATTTGTAAATCTTCTCTATCAACAGAAGTTGGTGTAATCACAACATAACCTGTTTCTTTATCACGTGCAGAAAAGTTTCCTGACTTATGTTTACACATACCATCTTTTTGTGCTTTTTTTGCGATATTCATTACTTTCATTTTTAAATCTTCTAACATTTTTTCTCTCCTTTTTAAATTGAAATCCGACAAATTAGTATCTGCCGGATTTCATGTCAATTTCAGCAGAAAATCTAAACTTATTAATAGATATTTCAGCTTTAGTAATATATACTATTGAACAACTTTTTCTTTCGATGCTTTTTTCATATCATGCATCTGATAAAAATAGCCAAGAACCCAAACAACAAGCATTATCAATGGAACCCAATTACCATTTAAGAAATCAAGGAACTGAGAAATTGCATATGTAAACCAAGGTCCGTCGATAGATGAATTAGAAATCATTTGATTAGCTCCTAATTGTACAGCATTTGTAGTAACTGCAAGTTTTGTGATTGCAGCAGCAAATTGTGTACCTACATATAAGAATACTGGACATCCAATTGTACATAGAATCAACATGCGAATCAAGTTTCCACCTGTTACTAAGTATGCAGGAACAGCTAACGCAATATTTACGATACCTGCGAATGGAAGAAGTTTATTTCCTGGTAAAATGAATGAGAAAATAACTGTAATTGGAATAGAATAAATAATTGCAAGCCAAATTTCATTAGATCCACCTAAGAAAGGCCAGTCTAAACCAACAACCAATTGTTTTCCTTCAAACTTCTTATTCATATAATCAGAAATAGCTTCAGAAATTGGTGATAATGCTTCCATAAAATATTTTGAAATAACAGGGAATAATGTTAAGCACATTGCTGCCTGTACACCTAGGCTTAAGATAGCACCGATATTATATCCACCTAAAATACCAAATAAGCATCCAACAATAAATCCTAATACATGATTCTCTGCAAAGATACCGACCTTTTCTTTTAAAGCTGCCGCATCAGATTTCTTATTTAGGCCTGGGATTTTACGTAATACTTTATCAATTGGATAGAAGATTGCTGTTAAGAACACCATTTTATGAGTACAAGTAACACCTGGAATTCCAGTAAGCTCTTCAATCTTTTTCTTGGTATAAATCCGCGATTGATAGCTCAAAAATAATTTGAACAGCGGCTACCAAGAATGCTATCAAAATATTGCCTGTTAAAAATTCTACACCAATAGCAGTAAAAATTTTTCCCCAAACATTCCACAAATCCGCATTAAATACTTTTGTTTTATTTAATGTAAGCATAATGATATTAATAACCACCATTAGTGGGAACATCAGGACAGCATATGGCCACGACCACGCTATTGCAGCCATTGTTGTCCAACCACCATCAAGAATTGGCAAATCAATACCAACACGCTCTAACATTGCTTGTCCAACCGGTTGGATAATACCTGACATGTAAGAGATGAGCATTGACATTCCGGTAAATGCTACACCTAGCAACAATCCTGAACTTAATGCATCCTTGACCTTCATCTTTACAACAAGGCCCATAATAATCATGATAACAGGGACAAAAACAGCTGCACCAACAGAGTTTAAGAATCCTTGTATCCAAGCATTAGCAACATCAAACATATTATTCTATTCCTCCTTTAGATGTTTTCTAATTTCCTACTGCTTAAAATTTTTAATAGCATCTATCAATTTTTGGTATTCTGCTTTTTGATTCATACCCGTTAAGAAGGCAATTCCATTAATTTGCGGCAACCCATAATCCTTGTGATCGTTGACAATTGTAATGTAAGCTGCTGCACCTTTTAAGTGTCTTTCAACAGATTTTAAATCAACTGCTTCAACTTGTGCATCAACTCCGTCAGCCTTTAACATACGGTTAACTTTAGATGCTACCGTTTGGGAAGTTGCAACTCCACTCCCACAAGCTACTACTACTTTTACTGGCATAAATTATTTCTCCTTTTTCTATTCATGTTTCCATTCCATGCTGTAGACAGCATCGTACAATTCCTCGTCTGTCCTAGCAGAGAATAATTTTTCAACCCATTCAGGTCTTTGAAAGTTATAAATCAGAATTTGTAACAATTCGATATGAGCATTAGGATCATTGAATCCTAGTAAAAACACTAGTTTTACATTTAGTGTCTTTTCAAGATCCGACATATCACCCCATTCTACAGTTTCCTTTAAACGGACTGGAGCAATGAAAAGGCTTAATGATTGCATCGGCTTCTGTATGAGGAATCGCAATGGGATATGGCTCAACAGGTAATGCTGTTGGATATTCCTTTTCTCTTGAGATGATACTCGGAACATATTTATCATTCACATATCCCATTTCTAGAAAAGTCTTACCCATACACTCAAATAGAGCAATTGGCGTCTTTGCATCAATATCTACCCTCGTCAGTTCTTTCCTGATAATCTCTTTTCCTAACATATATCCTCCTTTCTAAATAGGAAAATAGTTTTCTTATTTGAAATGATTTTTAGCATATATGTAAGCGTTTTAAAAAGTAATAATTTAGTTTTTTTAATAAAATAATGGAAAACTTTTTCCATTATTTTCATTATTCTACTTTATTTCGAATAAATAACTTATAATAAAACCAGTTATAATATTTAGGAGGAATCATAATGAAAACGTTGTTGGAACGTATCCATGAAAATTTTTGAAACAATGGGGTCTACCGATAAAAAGATTTCTGAATATATTCTTGCTAATACCGAGGAAGTACCTAGAATTTCTATTGTAACTTTAGGGAAAAAAACTCCATATTGCAAATTCCACAATTTATAAATATGCAAAGCGATTAGGATATAGTGGATTCCCCGATTTAAAAGTTGCCCTTTTGACCGAACAGATTGATTCAAATCCATTTTTATATGGTGAAATTACTCCAGACTTATCTACTTCAACAATTATAAAAAGGATTTTTTTAATGCTAATATCCACTCAATTCAAGAGACAGAAAAAAACATTAGATGCAAATATATTGGATACAGTAGCAGATTTAATGGTAAGTGCAAATAAAATTCTTTTCATAGGTATCGGTGGATCCGCATCAATCACCCTTGATACTTACCAAACTTTTTTAAGAGCACCATTAAATTGTATTTATGTACCCTGATTTACATATGCAACTTATGAATGCAAGTATTTTAGAAAATAATGATATTGCTTTTATCATTTCCCATACTGGTACAAATAGAGATATTATCCATGTTGCTCGTGTTGCAAAAGAAACTGGTGCAAAGGTAATTGTTTTAACAACTTATCCAGCATCACCGATTACACAATACGCAGATTATATACTCATCTCTAACTTAACCGAGCAAAAAAATAAACCCGAGTCAATTTCTGTACGATTATCGCAGCTTGCAATTATAGATACACTTTTTGTCCTTGTTCAGATACGTGACGAAGGTAGAACTATTGAAAGATTAAAGAAAACACGTAGTAGTGTTGCTCACACAAGAACAACATTAAAGTATACTGATTTACCCGAGGATAATATTTAGTAAGATTTTACATCTGTTTTCAATAAACTTATCCTTCCTTAATTTAAATAAAATTATAGAATTAAAAACCATACTGCTATACAGTCATGCATGCGTAACAGTATGGTTTATTAAATCTTTACGAGGATAGACATTGTATACTTTCCTTAAAAAAGAGCGTTTTATACGCTCCTTATTCAAAAACTTGATCTAATTTATCTCTTAGGAAACTTCCTGCATGTTTACAGATGTCCATCCAATTCTCTTCACCTGTATACCAGAATTCACCAGTAAACATTCGTACACCCATATCCTTTAGACATCTGATGTCTTGTACAAACTCTGTATGTCCTGTTCCAAATGGTATCTCTCGATATTTACCAGGTACTGTTTCTTTTAGGTGAGCTGCGTTATCCTAAGGAAGCGATGGTTGGCGATTTTGCTCTGAATAACCTACACAAGATCCTTGCAAATAAGTGTTTTTTGGGCTGTAGCGGTATTAGTAGCATAAGTGGTATTACAACTGCAATCTTCTCCGAAACAGCAATCAATGAAACAATGGTCAGAAATACTCTTGGCAGTATATTCATTGTTTGTGATTATACAAAAATAGGTCAAACTCACAATTACATTTCTGCTAGTGTAAACAAACTCAATTGTCTGATTACTGATATTAATGCGTCTGATGAAGAACTATTAAAAATCCAGGATGCCAATCCTACAATGATGATTCACAAAGTTGAACCACTTAGTTCAGCCGCAATCATTCAAGAGTAAACAAAAAATATTTGAATAAAATCAAATATTTTTTGTTCTGGCGTATTTTATGTACACCCTCCCCTATATAGTACTTATAGACAAGCAAGGAGGGATTCACCCATGAAAGAAGCTTATATTACAGTTACAGGAACACACTTCCGCTATGGTACAGAAATGGTTGAGAAAGGAGATATTCTTTATCTCAAGAAAGATACAAATAACGAATACGATAACGAATCCATTCAGGTGAATCACATCCCTTTTGGTAAGATCGGTTATGTTGCAAATAGCGTTCGAACTGTGATTGGAGAATGCATGAGTGCTGGTAGACTCTATGACAAAATTGGACAAACTGCGGAAGCAGTCGTAACCTTCAAATCACAGGACTATATTATTTGTAAAGTTGTTTTAGATCCTTCTTTTTCTGAAGTCCAAGTTTACCAGCAGAATGCATGTAACGAAAAATAGCCTTACGGCTATTTTTTTATTGTCTTTGATAATATGAGACCAATGATTAATCCAATCACAGAGAAGATTACCCATGCAAATCCAATCTCATACATTGGTGATTTCTGATATAGATTTACTAATCCATCCGTAAATGCACTATGCAAGAATGTATAGGATGGTTTAGAGAACGTATCCATAAATGCCGCAATAATCGTTGCGATGATTGTAGATTGATAGATAATCTTATTCTCTCCCACAAAACTACCAACCAACAACAATAATACAAATACAATTGTAATTGGATACAAGAATAGTAATGCAGGTAGTGAATACTTAAGAATACGATCTAATCCAAAGTTGGATAAAAGGAATGAAACGAGTGTAAACCCAATTGCATAAATGCGATAAGATACTGTCTTTGGGAATACTTCAACAAATGTTTCAGCACATGATGTAACAAGACCAATCGCTGTCTTTAAACACGCAAAAATCATAATTCCTGCAAGTAATACATTACCCACAGCGCCATAATAATGTTTCGCAAGGATTGCTAGGGCAACACCACCATTTTCACTTGCACCTTGTAATAGTACAGATTGTGCACCTAAAATCGTTAATCCAAAATATATTAGTGCCATTAACGCAACTGCTATTACACCACTTTTGAGTGTAATCTTTGCGATTTCTTTTGCATCTTTGATATGGAATTCTTTGATTGCGTTAATGAGTACAATCGCAAATGCCAAAGATGCTAAGGCATCCATCGTGTTATAGCCTTCTAGAAGACCTGTAAAGAATGGTTGTGATATATAACCATCTGTTGGTTGTACTGACGTAAAGGAACCAATCGGTTTAATAAATGATAACGCCAATAAACAGAATAATAAAACCAAGAAGATAGAGTTAATATATTTACCAATCCACGTCATAATCTTCGATGGACGTAATGAGAATAATAGTACCAGTGCAAAGAAAATCAGCGTATAGATGAATAATCCAAGTTGTGTTTGACCAGCTGTAATAAACGGTGTAATACCAGTGGTAAAACTTACTGTCGCTGTTCTTGGAATCGCAAATAATGGACCAATACTTAAATATAGAATGACTGTAAAGAAGTAACTAAACCATGTGGATACCTTCTTTGAGGCATCAAATAGTCCTTCGCTCTTTGAAATACCAATTGCGGCAATTCCAAGTAGTGGTAATCCTACACCAGTCATACAGAAGCCAATGATTGCAGGAATACTATTGGCACCAGACAACTGTCCCATATATACTGGGAAAATCAAATTACCTGCACCAAAAAACATTCCAAATAACATTGACCCAAGTAATAGATATTCTTTTTTTGTTAATTTTTTCATAGATCTCCTCAAATAATACGCGTTGTCCATTCAGTACAATCAACAACACGAGTCGCTAAACCTTCATAGAAATCTGGCTCATGACAAACCATTAGCACAGTTCCTTGATAATCTAATAATGCTTGTTTTAATGAATCTTTCGCATCTGCATCTAAGTGGTTTGTAGGTTCGTCTAATACAAGAATATTCGCATCACGATTCATTAACTTGCAAAGTCTGACCTTCGCCTGTTCACCACCAGAAAGTACTTGAATACGACTTTCAATATGTTTTGTTGTTAGACCACACTTGGCAAGTGCTGCACGGCACTCATATTGTGTCCATGCTGGGAATGTATCCCAAATTTCCTGCAAGCATGTTTTATCATTATCACCAAATACTTCTTGTTCGAAGTATCCAATCTCTAAATATTGGTCTTTTTCAATCTCACCAGATAATGGTGGAATAATACCAAGTAGACTCTTTAAAAGTGTTGTCTTACCAATACCATTGGCCCCACTGAGAATCACCTTCTCTTTTCTTTCCACAAGAAAATCAAGTGGTTTGGAAAGTGGTGTATCATAACCAATCACGAGTTGTTTTGTCTCAAAGATGACTCGACCTGGCGTACGTGCTGTACGGAATGAGAATTCTGGCTTTGGCTTTTCGATAGTCTTTTCAATCATCTCCATCTTATCCAGTTTCTTCTGTCGAGACATCGCCATATTACGTGTAGAGACTCGTGCTTTGTTTCTAGCCACAAAGTCCTTTAACTCCGCAATTTCTTTTGTTGGCGATTATAGGCAGCTTCTTTTTGCGCCTTGCGGACTTCGTAGACTTCCATAAACTTATCATAGTCACCTACATATCTTGTAAGTGCACTGTTATCCATGTGATAGATAATATTGACGACACTATTCAAGAATGGAATATCATGTGAAATCAAAATAAACGCATTCTCATATTCTTGTAAGTACTTCTGTAGCCATGCGATATGTTCTACATCAAGATAGTTTGTAGGTTCATCTAAAGTAAAATATCTGGCTTTTGTAATAATAGCTTGGCTAGTAAGACCTTTGTACGTTGACCACCCGATAAATCTGCCACATCTCTATCCAAACCTAAATCATATAAACCCAATGCACGTGATACTTCATCAATCTTCGCATCAATCATATAGAAATCATGTGCATTTAGTACATCCGCTAATGAACCAGCTTCACTCATCATCTCATCCATCTGTGCTTCACTGATGGACTCATCTGCCATATCCATATAAAGTTGGTTCATGCGACTTTCCATTTCAAAAAGTTCATCGAAGGCAGTCTGTAAGACCATACGTATCGTACTACCCTTTGTTAAGATAGCTGTCTGATCCATATAGCCTGTAATAACATGTTTAGCCCATTCCACTTTACCTTCTTCCGGAATGAGTTGCCCTGTCACAATTTTCATGAACGTTGATTTACCTTCACCATTTGCACCAATCAAACCAATATGTTCACCTTTTAGAAGACGAAAAGACACGTCGTCAAAGATGACACGATCTCCAAAACTATGTGATAAATGTTCAACGTTTAATATACTCATGAATACCTCTTTACTTTAAAATGTTAAAACTTTTCCCCAGTGATGTTTCATTGCGAGTTTCATTGCAATATACCCAATGATGATTCCTGATGGAATATCAATGAAATAATGTTGTTTACATAATACCGTACTCGCGAAAATCAACACGCAGAATACTGCGGAGAAAATACGATAGGACTTGGAATACTCAGGGCGTTTTGCGACACCCATATAACAACAAGTACTAATCAAACAATGGTAACTTGGCGCTAGGTTTGTACCGTAGCGACCACCATCCATATTGTAAATCCACTGTAGTGCTTGATTTAGCACACCAGGATTATCATTAATAAGGTTCTCTGCAACACGGTCCATACGTGTAGGATAAACCGTAAATATAATTGCGCCAATCAAATAGGCCACAAACATTCCAATTAAGAAATCTTTGAAATGGTCCTTCGTACCATCTTTCGCAACAGCCATTGGACCATAAATCCAAAATAGATAAGACAGGATATATACCGTAATAAATGGCAGATACAGTGGAATCAAATCATCTAACCATGCAATCTTCGTTGTATGCCACCCTATCCCTAAGGCAAGACTAATATCATTTGCCCATAGATACATATATCTCTGCAAAATAAACATGCCGATTCCAGCGATATATCCATACACTGGAATCTTGAAAAATCTCTTATTTAAACAGTTGTTTAACCATTTCATAGTCTTCCTCTTTCACATCGCTTATTATATCGTAGACATTATAAATCTACTATCGTTATCATCAAAAAAGGAGGTAATTTACCTCCCTATGCCTGTGTAAGGATGTATCGATATAATAATTCAACTGTATCAACGACATCTCGTACATCGACCACTTCATAGCTATGCACATAACGCATTGGAATCTGAACACCACCAGCGATAATACCACCGTTTAATGTCTGCATAAAGCTAGCATCTGTCGCACCTGCTGCATACGCTTCGATTCCGTATGGAATCTGATTATCTTTCGCAACTTTCTTTAAATCACGTACAAGTTGTGGATGTGCAATCAAGCCTCCGATACAAGTAGAGAGTTTATCCATCACCTTGATGGATGTTCCCTTACCTAATACATTGATATACTCTGATTCTGGAACACCTGGAATATCAGTCGCAAGACTCATATCTAAGGCAATCGCAATATCAGGCTTGATATTTGTAGCGGCTACAATAGCACCACGAGCACCTACTTCTTCTTGGGTTGTAAATACTGCATATAAATCAGGAATATCTTCTCTACCTTGTAGTAAGCGTACAACTTCTTCCAAGATAAACACGAGTGCACGATCATCTAGTGCCTTACCACCTAACTTATACTTACCTAGTTCAATCACAGGATAATCAATCGAAACCGCATTACCCTCTTCAATACCAAGTTCTAATACTTCTTGACGAGATTCACAACCAACTTCAATGAAGAATTCATGTACGGAAGATGGCATCGTTGTACAACGATCTGGTCTTCCTGGATGGAGCGAGTTAATAATACCGTTGATATGCTTACCTTCATCTGTCTTGATGATGACGCGCTTACCAAAGAACTGTTGAGGTGCGAAACCTCCTAGTGTATCTACCCAGATAAATCCCTTACTATCGATATGACGAATAATCAAGCCAATTTCATCCATATGTGCTGCGATGAGAATCTTTTTATCACCTGTTCCCTTGCGATGATAAATTAAATTTCCAAGCACATCTGTAGAATGTGTGAAGTCTGAATCCGCCAAGTTTTGCTTGATGAGCTCTGCAACTTCTTCTTCAAAACCGCTAGGTCCAAATACAGATGATAATCCTTTGATACGCTCGCGGAAGTTCTTTTCAATTTGTTCACGATTAAATTCCATAAGTTTACTCACTTTCATTTTCTGCATTCAATATGCATGCATATTGATGACCATTTCCTAGGTCTTTTACTTCTGGTTGTTTGAGTGCACATTCCTCTTTCGCAAATGGACATCTTGTATGGAATACACAGCCCTTTGGTGGGTTTGATGGAGATGGAAGATCACCATCAATGAGTGAACTCTCATTCATCTCTACACCAATTGTAGGAATAGCATTTAATAATGTTTGTGTATAAGGGTGTGAAGAATGATTGAAGATATCTTCACTAGTACCCTCTTCAACAACATGTCCTAAATACATTACTAGAATACGATCTGCAATATGTTTTACAACACCCAGGTCGTGAGAAATAAAGATATAAGAAATGTTTAATTCTTCTTGTAGTTGTTTTAATAGATTAATAATTTTTGCCTGGATAGAAACGTCTAACGCAGATACTGGTTCATCACAGATAACGATATCTGGTTTTAAGATAATTGCACGCGCAATTCCAATCCGTTGTCTTTGACCACCAGAGAATTCATGTGGATAGCGATTAATCCACGTTGGATCTAGTCCAACTAGCTTCATGGTTTCTAATACCATCTCTTCTCGCTCACTACGTGTTTTCCAAGTCTTTTCAATATCAATTGGCTCCGCAATGATATCACGTACTGTCATACGTGGATTTAAAGAAGAATACGGATCTTGAAAAATGATCTTTAGCTTCTTTCTTGCTTCACGAAGTGCTTTTCCTTTTAAACTTGTAAAGTCTTCTCCATGTAGGATAACTTTCCCTGAAGATGGTTCTGTTAAACGGATAATTGATTTTACTGTTGTTGATTTACCACATCCACTTTCACCAACAATCGCTAATGTCTCCTTACGATGTAGTACAAAACTTACATCATCAACTGCTTTTACACTCTCCTTTTTTTGAAATAGTGTACCTTGTTGGTAGTATTTCTTTAGATTTTGAACTTCAAGAATGATTTCACTCATTGTGCCATCCTCCTTCATCTACCAACAAGCAACGAACGTCATGATCATCATAGTGCTTGAGTGGAACTTTCTTTGTAAAACATTCGCTCTTCGCAAATGGACATCTAGGTGCGAACAAACATCCTTCTGGCAAGTTATCCAACATCGGTACTGAACCCGGGATATCTTGTAGAGAAGATTGTTGTTTATTAATTTGTGGAATTGCATTCTGTAATCCAATCGTGTATGGATGTAATGGCTTTTCAAACAATTTCTTACATGGAGCACTTTCCACAAATTGACCTGCATACATGACAACAACACGGTCAACCATCTGATAGATCACTCCCATATCATGAGAGATAAAGATAACTGCTGTATTTGTTTCATCACGTAGCTTCTTAATTAAGCGAAGAATCTGCGCTTGAATCGTTACGTCCAAAGCCGTTGTAGGCTCATCACAAATCAGTAACTTTGGATGACACACAAGAGCCATCGCAATCATAATACGCTGTCTCATACCACCAGATAATCTAGATGGAATATCATGATAAACCTTTTCTGGTTGCGGAATACCTACATCTCGAATCGCAGCGATTGCACGCTCCTTTAACTCAGCATTTGAAACTTTCTCATGTGCTTTGATAGCTTCTTCAATTTGCTTACCAACTTTCATCAATGGATTTAATGAAGTCATTGGTTCTTGGAAAATCATTGAAATTTCATTTCCACGAATTTTTTGAAATTCTTTAGAGCTAAGTGTGGTCATATCCTGACCCTCATAGAAGATAGTACCAGCCGCAATCTGTGCTGGTGAATTAAGTAGGTTCATAATCGCAGATGCTAGCATGGATTTACCACAACCACTTTCACCTACGATACCTACAATTCGCCCTCTTTAATAGATAAATTTACTTTATCGATGACTGGAAGTGGACCCTTTTCTGAATAAAGCTCTACTTCTAAGTCTTTGATCTCCAATACTGTGATCTGGCTCATAGTTCACCTCTTGAAATACGTAATTTAGGATCTAGGGCATCACGTAAGCCATCACCCATCATATTAAAAGCCATTACTGTAACAATAATGCATAAACCCGGGAATAAACTGTAATACGTATTACTACGAATAAAATCCTGTGATTCCGCAATCATTGATCCCCAGCTTGGCTTTGGTGATGGAACACCTAAACCTAAATAACTTAAACTGGCTTCCGATAAGATTGCGCTAGGAATACCTAATGTAATCGATACAATTAACATTGGAATACAGTTTGGCAATAAGTGCTTTAAGATAATGCGTAATGTTGAACCACCATCCACCTTACATGCTTGAATGTATTCTTGTCCCTTTAACTGCATTACTTGGGGACGGATGAGCTTTGCTGTACTTGCCCAGCTTAATAAGCCAAGTGAGATATATAAATTTGTAATACCAGGGCCTAATGCATACATCAGAGCCATCGCAAATAACAGGAATGGAAATGATGAGAATACCTGCATTACAAATGAAATCGCATCATCTGTTTTACCACCAACATAGCCTGCGGTAACACCCATAAAGTAACCGATAATTGTTGCAATCAATTGCGAAATAATTCCAACAGATAGCGAAACACGGCAACCATACACACAGCGTGTAAATATCTCTACCATATTGGTCTGTACCCCACCAGTGCTTTAGACTAGGAGATAATAATCGCTCTGATAACACCTGCTTTTCAGGATCATAACTAGTGATCAGTGGAGCGATGAAACAAATCACAATTAAACTGACTAGAATGAGTGCTGATACGACAGCCACTTTATTTTTGCAGAAACGCTGGAAGGATTCACTATAGAAATTATTCTTTTTCATTAGTTAACCTCCTTCGTTAAACGTATGTTTGGATTTACAACTGCATATAATATATCTACTACAAAGTAAACTAATACACATATCGCTGCTACGTAGATTACCCCACCCTGTACAAGTGGAATATCACGACGATTAATCGCATCGATTAATAATTTGCCAATACCAGGTATATTAAATACATTCTCGGTAATCATCGATCCTGTTAATAGTAACCCAAAGTCATTTCCAAGAATTGTCATAATTGGAATTAACGCATTACGGAATGCATGGAAGAAGATGATTCTTGGATAACTAATACCCTTCGCAAACGCTGTACGGATATAATCCTGTTTCATCACTTCTAACATCGATGTACGTGTAACACGTGCAATCGATGCAGCTGATCGAATGCCTAGCGAAAATGACGGTAGCACCCACCATACTGCAGATTTCACGCCTGATACTGGAAACCAGCCAAGTTTCAATCCCACAAAAATCTGTAAGATAATCGCTATCCAAAATGATGGCGCTGAAATACCGAAAATAGAAAGCGACATCAAGATACGATCAATAATACGATTGTGGTATACCGCTGCTAATACACCAAATAATAATCCGATTACGATTGCGATAATGTATGCCGCAATCGCCATCACAAATGTATATTTAAATGCTTGTAAGATTAAAGTTAATACTGCTTTACGTTGGAAATAGCTAGTTCCTAGATTTCCTGTAAGTAGGCCTTGTAACCAACGCAAATATTGGAGTGGCAAAGGTACATCTAGACCTAGTTGGTGTCTAGCAGTTTCAATCGCGTCTTTACTTGCGAATTCACCTAGCATTGCGGCTACGACATCCCCTGGAATTACATTCAATACGATAAATGTAAGTAAGGAAATCGCAAAGATAATCATTACTGCCAACACTGCTCTTTTTAAAATATATTTACCCATGCCTATATCCTTTCATCAATAACAGAAATACAGTCTGTGTATGTAACCACACACAGACTGCTATCCTAATGTTTGTTACTTTTGTTCTTTTGTTGCTGCTTGTGCATCAATATCTGCATTCCAGAAGTGATAGATTAAGTTACCTACTGTAAAGTTCTTAACGTATGACTTCGCAATGAATTGGCTCTGTGGATAGTATAGAGGTATGCATGCATAGTCATCGAATGTAAGAATCTTATCTGCTTCTTTATATAATTCTGCACGTTCTTTTTCGTCTGTAGAAGCTCTAGCCTTATCTAACGCTGCATCATACGCTGGGTTATCATAGAATACACCACGATTTACAGAGTTCTTTGAGTAGAAGTAGTTATACATTTGGAAGTCACCATCTGGATATAATGCATTCCAAGTCATACCAGTTAATGCAACGTTACCTGCAGCACGATCAGAGTTCCATGTAGCGTTATCAACAATATTCAATGTTAACTGGATACCAACTTCAGCTAAATAACCTTGTAATGCATCAAATACTGTCTTATCTGCTTCACGAATTTCAGCTGTCAGTGAGATTCCATTGCTGTAACCTGCTTCAGCTAATAACTTCTTAGCAGCTTCAGGATTGTATTCTAATACCTTTCTTGAATCATCATGACCAGGAATCTGGTTGTTCAAGAATGAAGTTGCAGGAATGCCTGCACCAGCGAGAATTGTCTTAACTAATTCTTCACGGTTGATAGAAAGTGAGATAGCCTTACGTACATTACATCAGAGATATATTCACTCTTAAGATTTAATGAGATAAATGATGTTCCTAATGGATGGTATGATTGAATTTCATCACCATGAGAAGACTGATACTGTTCTAATAAACTTGCAGGTAAATCTGCTAAATCAATATCACCATTTTCATAAGCGATTAACTTTGTCTGTGCATCATCATAGTAAATGAAATGTAGTTCATCAAGATTTACATCACCACCGTGATACTTTTCATTTTTAACGAGTACTACTTCTGTTGTGTCATCGTTTGATTGAATCTTGTATGGACCAGTACCGATAAGGTTTGTACCAGTACCCCAAGCAGCACCTGCTTCCTTTGTTGCTTTCTCTGGGAAGATATTTGCATATGATGTTCCTAAGTTCTTAACGAATGGAGCAAATGCATAATCAAGTGTGATGTTGAAGTGATAATCATCAACGATTTCAAATCCAGAAAGCTCTGTAGCATTTCCTGCAAGCATGTCTTTCGCACCTGCAATCATTGAGAAGTATGTTGTTGACTTAGCACCTGTAGCAGGTGTAAACATACGTTCAAATGTGTACTTAACATCTGATGAATGTAACTCTGTACCATCTGTGAAGTAAACACCCTTCTTTAATGTAAAGGAATATACTTTACCATCCTCAGATACCTTTGGGAAATCTTCAATTAATAACTGGTTCTTCTTCGTTATTGTCATTGAAACGTAAGAGTGACTCTGTTACTTCATCCGCAATTGAAGCTGCACCAGAAGATGTACTAATCTGCATATCTAAGCCTGTTCCTGCATTTGCTTGTCCGAAGCGTAATACCTTCTTCTCTGTTGTTGTTTCAGCTGTTGAGCTGGACTTTCCTGCACTGCATCCTGCAAGCAAGGAAATTGTTGTTGCAATTACTGCAAACTTTTTAATTAATGTATTCATCTTTTCCTCCCGTACCTTTATCGTGTTGGCGTAAAGTACTATACAAAAAATCCCGTCATCACAATATACAATCGTATACTGCAAGGACGGGATATATCATCACGTGTTACCACCTTGTTTTATTACTTCATCACTAAAGTAACCTCATCGAGTACCAACATACTCTAATCCTATAACGGGAATACCCGGTCATGCCTACTTATCGACACAACAGCTCCAAGACCATTTTCATTACTTGTTAACTTATCCGCTTTCACCTATCCGGACTCTCTAAGAAGTGTTAAAGCAATTACTTTTCTCTTCACAGCTTTTGTATGTTCTAAACTTTAAAGCATATATTATAATCTGTCAAATAAAATAATTTTTCATTTGCTAAAATTTTCTTTCATTTCTGTTATAAAGTTGTAAATATCAATATATAAACATGCATTTTATCAGCTTTATAATAATAAGCAAGTATTTCAACATTTTAGAAATACTTGCTTATTAATTTTGATTTTACTCAAGATTTTTCTTATCTTGCAAACTTTTTTCTTTTCAATCATTGTAATAATTGCTGCCATGAGTGAGATTACAAAGATGCTTGCATATGCCATCGGATTAACGTGGTCTGCTGTCTTTGGTGTCTCTTTTGGAGTTTGTAATTGTGAAGCCTGTCTGTGCATCACCTGTGATCTTAGTCTTATATCCAGGGATTAATACTTCATCAACTGTATATACGATCTCACGTCCATTTTCATACTTATCTAGGTTTGTGAATGTATGTTCCCATTGGTCAGCTGCTGTTAGCTGTACAGTATCTACCTTCACACCATCTGCGTATAGATTTACTGTAACGCTATCTGTTGCAGGTCCTACCCATACCTTCTTCACTGGGATATCTAATTTTTCCAGTGATCGTATTTGTGACCGTGAGCCTGTTGATGATGTTCCTTCGATTGCTTTGATGTAGCTTGGCACATCATACTCATCAACTGCATAAACAATCTCATGTCCATCTGCTGCGTACTTCGGTAGATTGCTGAATGTATGAACCCAGTGCTCTGCAGCTGTTAGTACTGCACTTTCAACCTCTGCTCCATCTGCTAGTAACTTGATCGTTACAGAGTCTGTTGCTGGTCCTACCCAATTCTTTGTCACATCTACAGAGACCTTCTCAGTGTTTGTATTTGTAACTGTAAAGCCTGTAGCTGCATCTCCTGAAATTGTAGAATCATAGTTGGCTACTGGTTCTTCTGTAAGTGTATAAACGATTTCTGTACCGTTATTATACTTATCAAGGTTAGCGAATACATGTACCCAGTTATTTGCCGCATTTAGTGTTACGGAATCCTTTTCAACTCCATCTGCGTAAAGTGTTACCTTTGCAGAAGTAGCTTCTGGTCCTACCCACACCTTTGTGACTGGAATGTTTACCTTACCAGTGATTGTGTTTGTGATTGTAAAGCCGTTTGCTGCATCCCCTGTGATTGCCTTTACATAATCTGTAACAGGAACCTCATCAACCGTATACACGATTTCATGACCATCTGCTGCATACTTGTCTAAGTTTGCAAATGTATGTGTCCAGTTATCTGCTGCTGTTAATGTAACAGTTTTCTTTTCTCTGTTCCATCTGCGAATAACTTGATTGTTACAGATGCGGCTGGTGTTCCTACCCATGTCTTTGTCACATCGACAGATGTCTTCTCTGTATTTGTATTGGTTACCGTAAAGCCATTTGTGGCATCCCCTGTAACTACAGAATCATAGTTGGCAATCGGCTCTTCTGAAACTGTATAGACAATCTCTGTACCATTGTTATACTTATCCAAGTTTGTAAATGTATGTGCCCAACCATTTGCGGCATTTAATGTTACAGAATCCTTTTCAACGCCATCTGCGAATAGAGTTACCTTAGCAGAAGAAGCTTGTGGTCCCTACCCATACCTTTTGTGACTGTACAGATACTTTACCTGTGATTGTATTTGTAATCGTAAAGCCTGTTGCGGCCGTTCCTGAAATACCCTTTGTGTAATTTGGAACGTCAACTTCATCAACGGTATAAACGATTTCATGTCCATCCGTTGTATCGAACTTAGGAAGATTACTGAATGTATGTGTCCAGTTATCCGCAGCTGTAAGTGTAACTGTATCCTTCTCTGTACCATCTGCGTACAGCTTAACTGTCGCTGATGTTGCGGCCGTTCCTACCCATGTCTTTGTCACAGGAATATTGATCGTTTCCGTATTTGTATTTGTGATCGTAAAGCCAGTAGCTGCTGTTCCAGAAATATCTTTTGTATATCCAGCAACTGGTGTTTCATCAACAGTATATGCAATCTCATGTCCATCCGTCGCATACTTATCTAGGTTCGTAAATGTATGTGTCCAGTTATCAGTAGCCGTTAATGTAACTGTATCCTTCTCTGCTCCATCTGCGTACAACTTGATAGTTACAGAGCTGCTGGTGTTCCTAACCATGTCTTTGTAACTGGAATATCTAGCTTACCAGTGATTGTGTTTGTTACAACAAATCCTGTGGCTGCACTTCCAGTAATAGCCTTTACGTAGTTTGCAATATCTACCTCATCAATTGTATATACAATTTCATGACCATCATTTGCATCATACTTAGGTAAATTGCTGAATGTATGTGTCCAGTTGTCAGCTGCTGTTAATGAAACTGTTTCCTTCTCTGCACCATCTGCCAATAACTTAACAGTTGCAGAAGCGGCTGGTGTTCCTACCCATGCCTTTTGCTAACTTTAACAGATGTCTTTTTCTGTATTTGTGTTTGTTACCTTAAAGCCAGTAGTTGCGTCTCCAGTAACTGCTGAATCATAGTTTGTAACTGGTTCTTCTTGAACTGTATAAACAATTTCTGTACCGTTCTTGTATTTATCTAGATTTGTAAAATGTATGTGCCCATCCATTTGCGGCATTTTAATGTTACAGAATCTTTTTCTACACCGTCTGCGAGTAACTTGATTGTTACAGAAGGTGCTGCTGGTCCTACCCATACCTTTGTGACTGGCACAGATACCTTCGCAGTGATTGTATTTGTGATTGTAAAGCCTGTAGCTGCTGTTCCAGAGATTGCCTTTGTGTATCCAGCAACTGGGGTTTCATCAACTATGTATGCGATCTCATGACCATCTGCTGCATACTTATCTAAGTTAGTAAATGTATGTGTCCAGTTTTTCTGTAGCAGTTAACGTAATTGTTTCCTTCTCTGCACCGTCTGCGAGTAACTTGATTGTTACAGAAGCAGCTGGTGTTCCTACCCAAGCTTTCGTAACTTTGACAGTAGTCTTTTCTGTATTTGTATTTGTAATTGTAAAGCCAGTTGCCATATCACCACTGACTACTCCATTATAGTTAGCGATAGTATCTTCCTTTACAGTGTATTTAATTTCAGTAGTTGTTCCTGACTTGTACTTTCTCAAGTTAGTGAATGTATCTTCCCAGTTATTTGCGGCATTCAATGTAACTGATCTTACCTGTATCTACATCATCTGCATAAAGATGTACTGTAACAGCTGATCCTATAGGACCTACCCATTGTTTTGTAGCCTTAACGGAAGTTCTAATTGGTTCATCCTTAACAGTTTGAATTGCATTACTTGTAGGACTTACAACCAATGTATATTCATCAGTATTTAATTTATAGCCAGCCGGAGCTGTCTTTTCTTTAATTTTATATGTTCCAGACACGAGTGGTGAAGAAGTGATTGTTCCGTCTGCACCTGTTGTAAGTTCAAACTTACTTCCATCTGGTTTTGCAACTTCAAATACTGCATTCTTTAAAACAATAGAGTTATCATCCGCATCAACTTTGATCAACTTGATCTTATTCGCCATGTTACCTGTTCCAGTTCCGCCTGAATCTTCAGATTGGTGGCTTCCATGGGTTGTAGCATCATAGTTATTAGCAGTAATTCTAACGTTATTAATTAACTTTGTACCTGGTGTATAAGTTGTCTTATAAATAAGACGATACTGTGATACCGTTTACTTCACCAAGATTCAGTGTAAATGTCTTCTTGTCTGGTGCAATCGTAAGCTTTATTAGATATGTCAACTAGAATTCTAGGTTCATCAATATCACCAGTATTGCTATATCTAACTTGGTATAACTTAAAACTACCAGGAACATATGTTTCATTTCCTGCACCACCTGTTAGATGGTCTGTAATCACAGCATTAATTCAAAATGAGCTTGACGGTAGTTAACACGAACATACCATTCAGCCTGATCTTCAATAACAACATTCTGACCATTTTCCCATTTAATTGCTTTTTGTACCATATTTTTGCTAGAAGTTCATCATCACTCACAATATGAGGACCTATCATTTTTAACAGTTACGGATTTAACTTGACCATTTACAACGATGTCATATGTGTTATTTTTATCATATTGTTCACTAGAATATTGAATTTAGACGCAAGGAAAATATTACCCTTAACATTTTCTCTTCCTTCAACCCAATTCGTAAATGTAACGCGTACCTACCACCAATATTATTATTAGGACCTGGCGTTACATGCGCTTTTGCAATGACTGTAGTTCCATCTTCTCCAAGAATATCAAAGTCCCTCTTTGTTGTATCACTTGAAACTTCATCTTATCTGGCAATGTAATATCGAAATAGTCACCTTCTTTCAAGTTTGTTCCATTTCCACTCGCATCCCAATCCATTGATAGATAGAAATAGTCAGTAAACCAAATAGGTACTCCTTCTCGTTTATCTTTATCCAAGATCTTAAAATGATGTTACTCTAGCACTCACCTCTCTAGGCGTACCTGCAGCATAGACATTTAGACCCGCTCCTTGGAACAGGATAGTGAACATCATCACTACAGACAGAATAATTCTACTAATCATCAGCATGTTATTGCCTCCCTTAAAAAAATTTGATTCTATGAAGTAATATCGAACCATCAATCAAGTTTTCACAATAAAAATGTCAGTTATTTGTTTGTACTTGTTGTGGTAAAAATCTACATCAACACCAATCGTCCTTCTACTTATTGATATCGACAAAATATATCCAGTGTCTATATTTCTTATATTGTATTCCTTAGGTTGACATAAATAAATTAAGAAACTATTAATATCCTGGCCTTAATAAATTATTAAAAATTGTATTTTTGACACTAAAAATTTTTGATATTTGTTAATTAACATTATGTATCTATATTATTCATAAATTTAGAGTAAAATCACAAAAAGAACATGTACACACATTACATGTTCTTTTCGCTTATAGATGTAATACACGTTCTTTGATTTCTTGTGTTCTTCCTTGATTCCAGAACTGTGTGCCAATATAGCCACAAGTACGACGTGCTACATTCATCTTTGTTTGATCTGTATTGCCACAACATGGACACTTCCAAATTAACTTATGGTGTTCATCTTCAACAATACTAATTTCGCCATCATATCCACACACTTGGCAATAGTCACTCTTTGTATTTAATTCCGCATATGTAATTGTATTGTAGATATGCTTCATTAGAGCAAGTACTGCAGGAATGTTATTCTGCATGTTTGGAACTTCTACATAGCTGATTGCACCACCTGGTGATAACTGTTGGAAGTCAGATTCTAACGTTAACTTATCAAATGCATTGATATCTTCCGCAACGTGTACATGATAACTATTCGTAATATATGCACGGTCTGTAACACCCTTGATGATTCCAAAACGCTCTTGTAGACACTTTGCAAACTTGTATGTTGTAGATTCCATCGGTGTTCCATATACGGAGAAGTCAATATTTGTTTCAGCCTTCCATTTGTTGCAAGCATCATTCAAGTGCTGCATGACACGCATACCAAACTCTTTGCCCTTCTCTGTTGTATGAGATGTACCAGTCATATAGTGTACACACTCATATAGGCCACCATAGCCTAATGAAATTGTGCTATATCCATTAAACAATAGTTTATCGATAACCTCACCCTTCTTCAAACGAGCAATCGCACCATATTGCCATAAGATAGGTGCTACATCAGATGGTGTTCCAAGCAATCTCTTATGACGAATCATCAATGCTCTATAGCAGAGATTTAATCTTTCATCAAAGATCTTCCAGAATTCTTCTTCATTACCCTTTGAAGAACATGCCACGTCAACTAAGTTAATTGTTACAACACCCTGGTTAAATCTTCCATAGTATTTATGGTGATTACGATCATAGTTCTCTGCTTCCGCAATGTTTCCTAAATCTTTATCTGTAAAGCGGTCTACTGTTAAGAAGGAACGACATCCCATACATGGATATACATCACCATTCTTTAGATTCTTCATCACTTTAGCAGAGATATAGTCAGGTACCATTCTCTTCGCAGTACATTCAGCCGCAAGTTTTGTTAAGTAGTAATACTTGCTATCTTCATATACATTATCTTCATCTAATGCATAGATAAGTTTAGGGAATGCTGGTGTGATATAGATGCCTTTTTCGTTCTTAACACCTGTCATTCTCTGCTTGAGCATCTCTTCGATGATAAGCGCAAGGTCATCTCTTGTCTGACCAGCTTCCACTTCATCTAGATACATAAACACTGTTACAAAAGGAGCTTGTCCATTTGTAGTCATCAAGGTAATGATTTGATACTGAATTGTCTGTACACCCGTTGTAATTTCCTTGCGCACACGCAATTCCGCAAGTGCATTGATCTTGTCATTATCAACTTCGATTCCTGCCACAGCTAATTCTTCCGCTACATTACGACGGTGCTTTTGACGTGATATTTCAACAAATGGCGCAAGATGGGATAATGTGATAGTTTGGCCACCATATTGGTTTGAAGCTACCTGCGCAATAATCTGTGTTGCAATATTACAAGCAGTCGCAAAACTATGAGGTTTTTCAATTGCTGTACCTGAAATAACTGTTCCATTCTGTAACATGTCCTCTAGATTGACTAAGCAACAGTTATACATCGGTTGTGCAAAGTAATCTGAGTCATGGAAATGAATAATACCCTTTTCATGTGCTTCATAGATATCTTGAGGTAATAAAAAACGCTTTGTAATATCTTTAGAAACTTCACCTGCCATGTAGTCACGCTGTGTACTATTTACAGTTGGATTTTTATTGGAGTTTTCTTGTTTTGCTTCTTCATTGTTTCTTTCTAATAAAGAAAGAATCTTTTTGGTCTGTAGTATTTGCCTTACGAACTAAAGCACGTTCATAACGATATGTAATATAGTTATGTGCCACTTGGAAAACCTGAGCCTTCATTAATTCGTTTTCAACCATATCTTGAATTTCTTCAACAGATACAGATCTCTTTAGAGATTTGCACTTGTTAGAAACACGTTCTGTAATATCATGGATTACTTCCGCTGTTGTACGATGAGACAAATCTGTTGCGTTATTTGCCTTTGTAATCGCATTTTCAATCTTCGATATATCGAATGCGAGTTCTTCACCACTACGCTTAATTACGTTCATTTTACCCCTCCATATAAAAATAGTTGCATTTCCAACTATTATTTCGTATACAAGAATAATACCCTCTCACTCCACGAAAAACAAGCATCATTATTATGAAAATTGCATCAAAAAATACGTCTAAAAACTTTCATTTTAAAAAGTCCGCATCTATAAAGGACTTTTTGAAAATGTAATAATTTTTCATCAAAAATATTTTTTTGTAATTATCATAACAATCAAATCTACCCTATCAAAAATTACCAACTACCATAAAAACGAACACGCTTTACTTTCACCATTTGTTAAATTCCTTACACACCATAATATCTTGATAAAAAAATCCATCCCTATAGGATAGATTCATTTTGTTTATTCCCAACCCTTTGAAGAATAATATTCTAGGTTAGTAATTTGTTGTTTTGCATCAATATCACAGAAGATATAGCAGAAACGATATGGCGTTTCTGAACGATGATTCGCAGTATAATAACTGATTCGTACAAAGTAGCGATATACATCATCTTTTATTGTTACAAGTTGTACATCCTGCTTCAGATACTTCATATCTGATAGTCCTTCAAAAGTAGGATTTGATCCATCCGTAATACTTGCTGGATCTTTCATTCCCTCCACAAAAAACTGTGTATCTGTTTTTAAGTTGTATGTGGAGATTATACTTGCTCTTTGTGTTGCATATTCTTCTGGTGAATTCCAGTCGAAGGCAGTTGTCCAAAGTTGATCCATCATTACAGTATCCGAAGATATCCGTTTAGCGGAAGTGTAAATTGTATCACTTTCTCCAAAACCATTTACATATCCAGATGGTATCTTTGCTAATTGATTCTCCAATCCTTCTATCTCATCTAATTGAGATAGCCATTGAACGTTTTTACGATTACCCCACTCCCAACTAAAAATGAGAGTAACCACCATAATAAGTGCACATATCAAACATATCATAAAGCTAACTAATCTCTTCATATTAGTACCAAGCCTCCACAGAACTTCCTTTTAGTTCTCTGCCATTTGGATTTCCATATTGGCTGAAATTTAATACAAGGTTTGAAAAATGATTTGTACTAACATCATAATATCCTTGTACCCATGCAAGCATGTTTGTTCCATCACTTAAAGTCCAAATCACTTTTTGACTCGAACCCGAAAACATAAACGTAGGCGCAAATGTCCATGTATATGCACCATCTACCGGATACCATACAGACAAGAAATTTGCATTATCACCAGCAGTAATATATGTCTGCATCGACGTTTGTAATTCTGAACTTACAGTATCTGTTTGATCTTGCAAAGCCTGTGTCTGTGCTTGTGCTACTGCATTTCCAGCATTAAACATTGTTTCAAGCTTTGCATACTCTTCTGAAGATGTTTCTTGTTGTAATGCTTGTGCATCGGCAATTTGTTGTGATAATGCATTCGCTTGATTAGCACGTTGAATGGAATCCTTCTCAAACTGTTGGGCAGATTGAAATGTTCCATAGGCAATATAAACCGTTACAGCTATAAATACTACTGAAAGAAATGTAAATATTTTACGCATAATAATACCTCTTCTTAGCGATTATACCATGAATAGAGAGATAAAAAAGAAAGAGGTCACTTAAACCTCTTTCTAGGCTTGTTTTACTTGTTGTCCGTAACGATTGTATCAGCAGCTGTACGACCTGAAACGAAGATTTCAACAATCGCATTACCACCTAAACGGTTACCACCATGGATACCACCAGTTACTTCACCAGCAGCGTAAAGACCCTTGATGATCTTACTATCTTTATCTAATACATGACGCTGTGCATCAACTGCCAAACCACCCATTGTATGGTGTGTAGATGGAGCTAATAATCTAACCTTTAACTTCACACCATCAAGCTTATAAGTATCAACGATATACTTACCGTTTTCATCTTTTTCTGCATTTCCAATGAGCGCTGTCCAACCTGTCTTTGTTGGATTCAATGTATTTTCAGTACCTGTCATCAATGCCATATCATATTCCTTGATTGTATTGATAACATCTTCTTGTGTACATTTAAAGCCGAGTTCCTTGAATAAATCGCCTAATTGATCGATTGTTCTTGTGTACTGTCTTTCCTTAACATCGCTTTCCCAAACTGTTAAATCTTCATCTTTTGGAGTTCCATAAGGATATGGACCAGGGATTGATTGCTTAGAGTTTGCGATTTCAATAACAGCACCATTTGTACCATTGAAGCTTACGCCATTTTCAAATTCAGCAAGTGATAATACGTCACGTTCACCTGTTTCATTAACAAAACGCTTACCAGTTGTAGGGTTAATATAGATTGCATAATTTCCACCACCAAATGCGAGTTTCCATTATCTACCCAAGAGATAGGCATCATCTGTGTAAAGCCCATACCTGTTGTATCTGCACCAACAGCTACACCCATATCAATACCAGAACCTACTAATGAAGAACGGTTTGTTGTACGTGTATTTGTTGTAATATCACCATCAGCCCAGTAGTCATTTGTTTCCATAACACGCTTAATATCAGCAGCATATCCACCAGTTGCGAGTACAACACCCTTCTTAGCGTGAATTGTGACTGGAGTTCCATCGTATTGTTCACCCTTAACACCAACTACTTTTCCATCCTTATCTGTGATAAGTTCTGTTACCTTTGTACGTAACATGATCTCGTTGTCTGCATGGTTAGCAGCTGTTTCAAGTAATGTCTTCTTCGTTGTTGCAAAGTATGTATTCCAAACTGTCTTACCCTTTACATTCTTTCCATCTGGATCTGGTGTTCCATCACCATCAAGATCACTCCCCTTGAAGTCATTTTCACGGTTCCATAAAGCACCGACAATAATTGGCTGAATCGAGTTATCAAAAATTGCGCCCTGATCTTCTAACCAACCCTTAAGGTCTTGTCCACCTTCAACAAACTGCTTAACAAGATCATATGAACCATAGATCCATGAAGTCTTTTCAGCGTTTGGTCTTAATCCACCATAGTATGTCTGGAAGATATGTAGATTTGGAGTTGAGAATAATGTGATTTCACCCTCAGCCTTACCTGCATCTAACTGTGGCTGTGCCCAGTTCAAGTAAGCCTGAATCTCACTCTTCAATTCTTTTAATGTACTTAAGTATTCTGCGTGTACACCAGCATGCGATAATGTTTCAATATCACCTGCTACAAATGGTGTGTTATCAAAATACTTACTATCGAATTCTTTTTCATTCCAGTTAAGAATTTCCTTTAATACCTTGATATTACCAGTAGCGTTATGAACCTTGTTATATGTAACTCCCTTATAAACACCTGTTGTCGCATCTGGATCTGCTGGATCCCATACTAAGTAGGATTGTGCAGACTGGAACTGTCCACCAGAAGCTACTGTATTACCACCGATTTCAGCGTTTACTTCTAATACAACAACTGAATTACCATTCTGTGCGGACTGTACTGCTGTAGCCATACCAGCACCACCAGCACCTACTACAACAACATCCGTTGTCTTTTCGATTGCTTCCCCAGCTTTATGTTCTACTGTATTCTTCTTAAAGCCATCTAAATCACTAGCTTCAGCTTGTTTTGCTGCATCAATTAACGCATTCTTGAAACCGATTGAAGTAAATGTAGCACCTGAAACAACATCAATGCCAGCACCATTTGCTTCCTTTGCATCTGCTACTAAATAATCAAATGCTGGTGTTCCAATATGATTTGTTTCTTTATTATCACTATAATCAATTTCGGAAATACCATCCTTTGTAAATGTAACTGATAAGTTGATAGGGCCATTATAACCTGTGCCAGTACCTGTATATGTACCTTCCTTGTAAGTTACCTTTACATTTTCTTTTTTCTTTGCACTATCTTCTTTGTTGCTCGGTGAACATGCAACAAGTGAAATAGCCATCAAAGAACTGAGTCCTAACTTCACATAATTCTTCATTTTTCCCTCCATGTGTATTTATTAATAAATTCCTAATCATATATTATCTTAAATTAAATTCTTTTGCTATCTAAAATTAAAAAAACTGCCCTGCGGCAGTTTATGACTTTATAACTCTTTTACAACATCCTCAACATGACTTGTAGCTTTTACTTTTTGGAAAGTCTTGATGATAATACCCTTCTCATCAATTAAGTATGTTGAACGTTCAATTCCCATATATTTACGACCATACATAGACTTCTCTACCCAAACATCATATGCTTGAATGGTTTCTGTAGATTCATCTGATAGTAGTGTAAATGGTAAATCATAATTACTTTCAAACTTCTTATGAGACTTTACACTATCCTTTGAAATACCTAATACCATCGCTCCCTTTTCCTGAATTTGTGGTAAGCAATCACGGAAGTTACAAGCCTCTGCTGTACAACCTGATGTATTATCCTTTGGATAAAAATAAAGGATTACCTTTTTACCTTTATACTCAGAAAGTGTATGCTCTACACCATTTTGATCTGGCAATTTAAAATCTGGTGCTTTTACTCCGACATTTAACATTTTTCATATCTCCCAATTCTATATGTCAATGATAATACATAATGGAATTTAAAGCCTTGAATATGCTTATTAATATTGTTTTAGTAAATTCAGAATATCACTTGGCTTTTGAATCGTCGGATACTCTCCAGTTTCAATTCCTTCATGATAAACGATTTGCACGGGATGAATACCTAAAGATTTCGCAGCCTCAAGATTCTTAACCTGGTCATCAACAAAAATACATTCTTCAGGTTTAAATCCTGATTTTTCTAATGCATCTTGAAACATATGTACATCCGGTTTTAAAACACCTAATTCATAACTGTATGTATATTGATCAACATATTCATCTAATTTGAATGCATGAATACGTCTTTCAATAAATGGCCACGTATCAGAAATAATTCCAATACGATAACCTTCATCCTTCAATGTTTTCAGTGTTTCCAAGGAACTTGGAATTAAACTCATCGTGGCAAGATTTTCTACTAAATCAACAGCAAGTTTTACTGCATGTTGAAATGTACCCTCTAACTTAGCTTGATCAAATAGCGTTAGATAGAAACGAGTAAATCTTTCAATCTGCTCCTGTTCACTTATCATTTTTGGGTTTTCAATAAATGGTAAATACGCTGTGTTGTATGCATGTTGCCATACGTTTTGGTCGAGTCTCGAAATTTTCTCTCGAGGAAATAGTTCATAGAATTTTTGATTCAAATTCCAATCACCGCTGCATGGTTCTAGAAGGGTCCAGCCTAAATCAAAAAATATACATTTTATCTGATTCATTATACCTACCTCTTGTTATTAATATCATTATATCACTTATATATAATAACAGAGGCATATATCTTGAAATTATACTTATAAATTATTACATGCATTCAAAGCAGCGATAGCACCATCACTGGCAGCCGTTGTTAATTGACGAACAGTCTTTATACGACAGTCCCCAGCCGCATAAATACCCTTAACAGATGTGCGGCATTCTTCGTCAGTTTTGATAAATCCATGTTCATCAAGTTCAATAATATCAGAGAAGATTTGATTCATTGGAATTTGTCCAATCGCGACAAATAATGCGTCCACATTCAATGTCGTTGTTTCTCCAGTATTCTTATCCGTTACTTCAATAGAATGTAGACGGTCATCTCCATTTAGTTTTGTAACGGTACTATTCATTACCTTTACAAGGTTTCCTTGCCATTTAGTTTTACCACTTCAGCTTCATCTGCACGGAATTCATCACGACGATGAATAATATATACACGATTGCAAAAACGTGTTAGATACTCCGCATCTTCAACCGCAACATTACCACCACCATTGACTGCTACATCTTTACCTCTAAAAAACATACCATCGCAAGTTGCGCAATAAGATACACCCTTACCTGTTAATTCCTTTTCACGTTCAATCCCCAGCTCTCTACGTTTCATACCAGTCGCAATAATAATCGCTTTTGCGTGATATTCATTCTTTGTCGTGTAAACAACCTTTTCATCCTCACGGTTTTCAATCTTCACAACACCTTCAAATGCAAAAGTTGTACCTAAGTCTTTTGCTTGATTATATAAATCTGTCGCAAAATCAAAACCAGAAATATGCTTGATACCTGGATAGTTTTCTATATCTGCTGTATTGATGATTTGTCCACCATAAGTAGACTCTTCTAACACTAAAGCTTTCTTACCTGCTCTTTGTACATAAATAGCTGCTGATAGGCCAGCAGTACCAGCACCAATGATAATTACATCAATCATAACTTGTCTCCTTTATATTTTATACAACTAAACTTTATATCACTACGAACAATAACACAAAATATATGCTCAATTAATTATATGTAAGTATTTTCATATATTGAAAACACTTATGCAAACTTTACATTTAATTATCATAAATTAATTATTTTATAATCTTTTTAAAGACAATTCTTCTGTTCGTTTCATTTTTCTTTTATATTATCATTGAGTAGCGTGATAAAAATATATCTTTTTATATGATATATGTTATATTCTTAGGTATATTTCTTATCAGTATATTTGGAGGGATTAAGATGAAAAAGACATTAGGCACAATCGTATTAGCTGGCTTATTATTCTTAGCTGGCTGTGGTGCAAGCGCATTATCTGCTAAGAGCATTTCTGGGAAGCTAACAAAGGAGCCTGCAAAGGTTTCTGTTATCTATGTTGATCCAGCATCTGGAATTCAGCGCGAAACAATTACAGACGAAAAGGATGTTGTTAACGCAATCGCCGATGAGTTAAAGACACTGTCAACAAAAGTTGTTAAAGATAAGGTTTCTTTCAATCAAAAGGATACAGCATTCGGTGTTGAAGTAGCTGATAAGGATGCTACATATAACGTTACTCTTTACTACAATGGCTACATGAGAGTTCAAAAGTTAGGTGGAGATGTTGTAGTTTACTCTGTAACAGATGAACAGATTGAAAAGTTAAACAAAATCTGGTCCGACTACATGTCATCAAACTCAGGAAAATAAAATAGTTAATGCGAGAGATGATAGATATCATCTCTTTTCTTATACACATATAAAAAATGCGCCTCTTGATAGAGTGCGCATTTTGTTTATTCTGAATCATTGTTTCTTTTGTATTGATATTGACAATCTGTTTATTGATTACTTCAGCACCAACATAATGTGTCAACAGACTTGCGAGTTCATCGATTGCCTCTTGTAACTCAGCTATACGGTTTGGTTCTACACATTCCATTGCGATGAATTCAACGGTTGTATCATCTGTTACTTCTGTACGCTTTCCATCGCGCCAGTTCCAACAACGACAGATAACACCCTCTTCATCGTAGTATGCAATTTCACCTGCTAGTGGTGGTTCTGGCTTATCTGAACCGATTGGCCAGAAGTCTTCTCCACCTTTCATAATACCTAAGTGTAAGTCACCTTTGAAGGCTTCGATATTTTCTGCCCCAATTGGGAATGCATACTTTAATGAAATTGCATTTGTAATATCAACAGTTGGCGCAATTGAACCAACTGGTGTACCATGCAGTACACGCTTTAGTAATGCTTCAATCGAGCAACGTGCACCTTTCTTTGTAGGGAATTTAGAATATGCCTCACGCCATGTCTTTACAACTGCATTTTCTGAAATCACTTCACTGGTCAAATACTTCTTGGCACCTGCATTTGCGCTATCTAATAGCGCTTTGATTTCTGCTGCTTTTTCATCATCTAAATGAATAGATTCTTGAACATTCTTCACAGCTAATACCGCAATACTAGCTTCTGGAAATATCTTCCAAAAACCCTCATCCACAATAAACTTTCTCATTGTCATACCTCTCGTACTACAGTATATCACTTTAAAGTATCGATAATAATTGGTAGTACTTGTTTCTTGCGAGATACAATACCCTTTCCAAAATGTTCTTTGTTGAGTATATCACCAAAAGCTTCTCCAACAATATTAGACTTCTTCCCTGCGACTAAAAAATAGGACCCTGATCCCATAGGATCAGTAAACAGTGTTAATATTAAATCATAATGTTGTGACTCTGCTGTTTCTTCCATGAATGCATGGAAGTGATCTTTAATCGCAAAGTAATCATCTTTCTTACATTGCACCTGTGCAATGGCAATTCTTTGTACCACTGATTCTAAACTCTTTAAAGTCATTATAAAGTAGTTCTACATCAGTCTTATTTGTGACAGAATCTGAAGCATCCAACATTTCTTGATATAAGTCGATAGCTTTTGTACCAGAAACTTCTTCTAGATACTTCACCATCTCATGATCAAAAGTTGTAGTTGTTGGTGACTGCAGGCACATTGTATCGTTAATAGCAGCACCAAGAAGAATCCCTGCAAGATTCTTTGGTAATTTGACATGTGATGATTTATATAAGCCTGTAATGATGGCGGCTGTACTTCTACTGTACGTGCAACAATATTAATAGGCGTTACCGTCTCAATGCCACCCATGCGATGATGATCGACAATCTCAACCACTTCACCAAACTCTAAATCACGAACAGATTGCATCGCTTCATTATGATCAACGAGAATAAATTTTTTCTTTTCATAGTGAAATAAGTGATAGCGTGAGATAGCACCTACAACTCTACCGTCTTTATCCAGAACAGGATAGGTACGATAACGCGTCTTGGCAATATGATCACTCACTTCATCTACATACTCAGTTTCTTGGAATGTCATTACATCTGTTGTCATAACTGACTTCACAGATGGTGTTTGATAAATCAAACGTGAACATTCAATAACGGAGTAATCCGTATGCAACATGGATACACCCTTTTCTTTTGCATAGGATAAAGTAACTTCATCTATCCAATCTTCGCCAGATACAACCACTAAAGCTGCACCCGCCTCAATTACAAAGCGTTGAATATCTGGATTATTACGTACAATTACAATAGAATTCTTATATACTTCTGGCTTATCAGACATGGAAGGCATAATCTGTACAATACCACTTGGATGATACTGTTTCGATTCACAATAATACTTACCTTTCAATACCCTTGCAATATTGGTTAAAGTAGCTGTACTTATCAAGTCTTTCAATGACTTTCCACTTTCCGCCCAAAGTTTTGTTAAGTCAGAAACAGATAACAATCCTAAAAGTCTTTCTTTTTCATCAACGATGAAAATACCTTTATTTTTACGAGATAAAATAAGGTCTAACGCTTCTTTCATTGTTAAATCTGGGCCTGCAAGTAATGGATCATCCTTCTCTATCTCCGATAACATGCATCTAGCTGTATGGATTAGCTTAGGATGTTCAAAACCAAACTTCTGTAATAAATACTGTGTTTCACTCTTTGCCTTGCCTAAAGCACATGCGATAGCATCTTGCCCTAGTTGTTGTTTCAGATGAGCATATGCGATTGCGGATACGATTGCATCACAATCAGGATTCATATGCCCTGTCACATAGAATGGTTTCATTATTTACCCAACTTTCTAATTATAGTTATCCAGCGAAGCCACTTTCAGAACGATCCACTTTTTGTAAAGTAATACCAGTGCGGAATTCTGTTGGTGTCATTGCTTTAAATTTGTAAAAGTTAAGATTGAATGTCTTAATATTGTTATAACCTACAGCTACCGCAATATCTAAGACAGAATATGTTGTAGAAATCAATAATTCACTAGCTTTGTTAATACGAATGAAATTCAATAATGTTTCAAAGTTCTTCTCAGAATAATAGAGTAATGAGCGATTTAATTCTGAGACACTTACACCGTATTTTTTCAGCCATCGTACTAGCAAGTAACTTCTCTGTATCATAGTGCTTGTAGAGATAGTTAGTTACTTCAAATGCAACATTCTTATCTGCACGATTATATCCAGATTTTACTTTGCTATAGATCTTACGGTATTTGTTTGGTGTAATACCTACCTTTTCTACAAAGTGCTTTGATAGATGCGAAGCATCCGCAAAACCAAGTAGAATGGCGATTTCTTCAAGTGTCATATCCGTATAAATTAAATAATCTGATGTTTTTCTCAATACGAATATTATTTAACAATTTTGTAAATGTAGTACCTGTTAAATCAGTTAACTTCTTTGATAATGTTGATTCTGATATAAAGAATACTTCCGCAACTTTTTCAAGTGTTAATCGCTCTGAAGAATGGGAATAAATATAACTCAATATCGAATTCTGCATGACGGACGCATTTTCTTCATTCACTACTTCTTCACTAGCTTTAAAGTAGCGGCGATATGCCACCATTAACTCAATAATTTTAACGAGTGAATATAAAAATGATAACGGTTTTTAGGTTGCCTGACCAATGCGGAATCAACACCAAGTTCCTTTTGTAGGTGTGACATGATTCCATCTACGTACTTTGTCTGTTCATCGTTTAAATATACAATCGGCTCAACCGCAAGGAAATTTAGAAGGTCTACACTTTCTTCTTCCAATCCTGGTGTTACCTTGAGCATTGTGTTAATAAACTGATAATCATAAATAACTAAATTTAGGTGTAAGGTATCTCTTACGTCAATAATATCTGTAATTTTCCAGGGTGTAATCGCACATAGTGTATGCGGCTTTATATCATATTCCACACCATCTACTTTGATCTTACCAACACCTTTATTAAAGTACATAAAACGAGCAGCCTGGTGCATTAAAGCTTTGGTTGGTTTTTCAATTGCTTCATAATCAAATGAGCAAAAAGAAATAGGATTAGTTTCCGACGTCCAGCTATCTTGAATCGTTGCTGTCTTTGTCATAAATTTTGTACCTCTGTTGTACATATCATAGCATATTTGAATAAAAGCGGAAAGTTCCGACCGTGCTCTCACACAGCCGGAACTCTATCCAAACATATTTGAGTTTTAATTATTTGATTAACATCATTGCTAATGATAGAACAACGATATTTGCGATAGCAATCGCTACAAATAACTTCATACCCCACTTCATGTATGTCTTTAGTTCAACCTTAGCTGCACCTAGACCACCCATTACTACACCCAGATGTTGGTGTGAAGAGGTTGATTAATCCGCAACCAGCGCAGAAGATATTGATCATAATTGAAGCGTTGAATCCTAATGTATTTGCTAAACCACCCATTACTGGCATTGAGAATCCAGCAAGTCCAGATGTTGAAGGAACTAAGAAACTCAATACTAAGTAAATTACATATGATAGAGGAGCGAATACGAATCCTGGAACACCCATCAACATACCTGCTGCCTTGTCCAAGATCCAGAAGTCCATATGAGTAGACTTCATAACAACTGTAATACCACGAGCAACTGCGATAACGATAGCTACAGATAATAGATCCTTAGCACCGTCTAAGAATGTATCAATGAATTCTCTTTCAGACATTCTAGCCATGATAGCGATAAGAATACTTGAGAATGTAAACCAAGCAGCTAATTGAGAGAAATACCATAGGCCTAAAGGCTCACCTGTTAAGACTGAAGTCCATCCGAATGCTGCTAAATAAGCTTCTTCATTACCTTTATAGATAATATCTATATAGGAAATCAAACTGATAATCATAACTGCAAATGAAATTGCGAATACAACTAATACAGCCTTATGCTTGCCAGTAAATTCTAACTTGTCGCCATCATCCTTTGTAAAGTGTTCGCATATCTTCCTGCTCTTGTAGAGAAAGAATTGTTGAGCCTTTATCAGCCTTAACCTTCTTAGCGTATGCTAATACAAAGAAAATAGCGATTGCAAGTGATGTAAACCACAATGCAAAACCAAGAATCATAACTAATGTGTTGTCATAAGGAACGTTAACACTCTGCAATGCAGCCATAGCTGCACCAGTAGCAAATGGGTTAATTGTTGAACCTAATACACCACATCCTGCACCGAGCAATACAGTTGCAACTGCTACCATTGTATCAAAAGCCAGCTGCTACTAATGCTGTAGTAATCAAAGCGTAGAAACCGATTGTCTCTTCAGCCATTCCATATGTGGAACCACCAATAGAGAATAAGATCATTAAGATAACGATTAGGACTTCTTCCTTACCGTGCATCTTCTTAACTAAGTGATAAACACCAGCTTCAAGAGCACCAGTTTTCATTACAACACCGATGAATCCACCGATAGCCATAATAAATACGATCAAGTCTGCAGCATCCACAAATCCTCTTGGGAATGCCATGAAGAAATCACTAAACTTTGCGCCGACAACGGTAACTGTTTCACCGTTAGCAACCATGTTAACCAAGTCACCATACTTCTCAGGGTTTAAACCACTGATTAGCTATCGCTAATTGGTTGTCCATTTAATAATACAGAAATTACACAAAGTACTGCTAAAATGATAAATAAAATTGTAAACGCTGTTAATGAGCGTTTCTTGGCTTTCACAGACATACTATCCCCCCTTCTAATTATTTAGTAATAATGGTGCCTGTTTCACCTTGTAAAGCAACTTTTGCTTTTTGTAATGATGTAATTAATGCAGTTCCACCATGTGTGTTATTCTTAACAAATTCCATGCATGATTGAACCTTTGAAGCATACTTCCAGGAGCAAATTAGCTTCTCTTCGATATACTTCTCTGCTTCTTCCAATGTCATTGTTGGAAGTTCCTTTTGATCAGGCTTGTTATAGTTAATGCATACTCTATCGACTGCAGTTAAGATAATCAACATATCTGCACCAATGGACTGTGCTAGTAATGCACTGGAACGGTCCTTATCGATAACAGCTGCAACTCCCTTTAATCCTTGCTCTGTTTCAACTACAGGGATTCCTCCGCCACCAACTGTAATAACGATGTCGCCAGCCTTAACAAGTTGTTCAACAACCTTTAATTCAACGATACGCTGTGGAATTGGTGAAGGTACAACACGACGATATCCACGTCCTGCATCTTCTACAAATGTAAAGCCCTTTTCAGCAGCAATCTTATCTGCTTCTTCCTTAGTATAGAAGCTTCCTACTGGTTTTGTAGGTTTAGCAAATCCTGGATCGTTTGCGTCAACAACTACCTGTGTAATAATAGACGCACATTGTTTATCAACGCCACGAGCCTTTAATTCCTGCTGAATAGCTTGTTGTAAATGATAACCGATATGCCTTGGGACATCGCACCTCATTCTGGGGAATGGCATATATGAGTATTGCCACCCTTTGTGCATGAGAATTCCATTGCTAGGGTTAATCATTCCAACTCGTGGTCCATTACCATGGCCAACAATTACTTCATAGCCGTCCTGTGCTAAATCAACGATAGTCTTAGCAGTATGACGAACTAATTCAAGCTGCTCTTCAGGGTATTGCCTAAAGCATTACCCCCAAGAGCTACTACTATACGCTTTGCCGTATGATTACTTCAGAGTAGCATACATAACAGCCTTAATTGTATGCATGCGGTTCTCTGCCTCATCAAATTGTCTCAGCTTGTGTGCCTAAGAATACATCATCTGTAACTTCCATAGCCTCTAAGCCATACTTCTGGTAAATGTTCTCACCAACTGTTGTGTTACGATCATGGAATGATGGTAAGCAGTGTAAGAAGATAGCAGTTGGCTTAGCCATAACCATCAATTCCTTATTAACCTGGTAAGGACGTGAGAGCTTGATTCTTGGCTCCCCATAATTCTTCTGGTTCACCCATTGATAACCAAATATCTGTGTAAAGAACGTCTGCATCCTTAGCACCGATCTTGATATCATCTGTTAATTCGATTTCAGCACCTGTCTTGCTAGCTACTTCTCTGCACTTAGCAACAAGTTCATCAGAAGGCATTAATTCCTTTAGGTCCGCATGCGCAGAAGTGCATACCTAACTTAGCACAAACAATCATCAATGAGTTAGCAACGTTATTACGAGCATCACCGAAGAATGTTAACTTACGGCCTCTAACATCGCCGAATTCTTTCCCTTAACTGTTAAGATATCAGCCAACATCTGTGTTGGGTGATATAAGTCTGTTAAACCATTCCATGCAGGAACACCAGAATACTTAGCAAGTTCTTCAACTACTTCCTGCTTAAATCCACGGTATTCGATACCATCGTACATACGACCCTAATACCTTAGCTGTATCTTCCAATGATTCCTTCTTACCCATCTGTGATGATCCAGAATCTAGGAATGTAACACCCATACCTAAGTCACGTGCACCAACTTCGAATGCACAACGTGTTCTTGTAGATGTCTTTTTCGAACAAGAGCACAACCTGCTTGCCCTTTAAATAACTGTGGTCAACACCGTTAGCCTTTAATCTCTTGAATTCAGCAGATAATTCTAGAAATATCTGATTTCATCAGATGTAAAATCTAATAGTGTTAAAAACTTCTTCCTCTAACATTTACGCCCATAATAGCTCCTTTTTCTTAATATTTTTCTATTTATATGGTTATTTAATTTTTAAACCTAGTCTTCACGAACTAATGGCATGGACATACATCTTGGTCCGCCACGTCCTACATAAGTTGGATGCTTCTAATTCTAATACTTCAAATCCATTATCCTTTAGATATTGGTTTGTAACATAGTTACGCTTGTAAACGATAATCTTACCAGGAGCGATTGTTAATGTATTAGAACCATCGTTCCACTGTTCACGTTCAGCAGCTAATGGGTCGCCAGCTCCGCAAGGGAATAAACGAACCTTATCTAAGCCCATGAACTTAGCAAGAATATCTTCTAACTTACCTGTATGTTCTTCGATATGAACATCATGATTTGCACGATCAGCTGTTAATGCAAATACCTGTAATGTTCCCATGATACCTGGGTGAATTGTAAATGCATCAGTATCAATTTGTGTAAATACTGTATCTAAGTGCATGAATGCACGTGAATTAGAATATTGAAAGCTAAAATTGTCTCAATCTTATTTCCTTCGTTTTCATAGAACATCTTCATAGCTAAGTCCTGAATAGCTTCAGCCTGTGTTCTCTGTGAAATACCGATGAATAAGAGTTTCTCATTAACGTTTAATACGTCTCCACCTTCAATATGGAAGTGGTTATTACGTCCATATAAGTCTGGAACATTTCCAGCATATTCTGGATGGAATCTAAAGATGTAATCTGCATAGATTGTTTCACGGTTTCTTGTTACAGAATACATTCTGTTAATAACTGCACCATTACCTACAGAAGCGAATGGGTCGCGTGTAAAGTATAGGTTTGGCATTGGGTTTACTAATAAGTGAGAGTTAGATTCAAGACGGTCAACTAAGAAGTTTGTGTGGATTTCACCAATTTCTCTGAATGTGATACCAGCCATTGTCTTTAGAACTAATTCCTTAGTATTTGTAAACTTAGCTAAGTAGTCCTTAATAATCTTATGATATTCAGTTGTATGAACACCTGATTCAACTAACCACTGATCGAGGAACTGTTCCTTAATTTCTGGGTGAGCATCTAATGTTTCAGCCATTAAATCTTCAAGATAAACAACTTCAACACCGTTGTCACGTAAGATCTTAGCGAAACGATCGTGTTCAACCTGTGCTTCGTAAAGATCAGGAATATCATCAAATAATAATTCTCCCTAATGTTTCAGGTGTAGATTTAATAATTCATCTCCTGGCCTGTGTAATAAAAACCTTTTTGAGTGTTTTAATTTCACTCGTTACATGAATGTTGAGACATTTGCTTTCCTCCTATTGTCTTTTTCATTTGGGCTACATATCGCGCGCATGATATGTAACCGGTTTCAAATCTATACTATTATTATAAACATATTTTTATCTATATTTGGAAACATAATGCCTAAAATTTTGTATTTTTGTAAAAATCTTCGTATTACTTTCTGTTAAAAATGCTAAAAATCACAATAAAAGCCCTTATATTGCTATAAGGACCATATTTATCGTTCTTATTGTTGAATTACATTGATTCAGGTGCTTCTACACCAACAAGGTTAAGAGCATTCTTCAATGTTACCATTGTAGCCTTTACTAAGCCTAAACGTTGGTTTGTTAACTCAGGATCTTCTGGGTTATTTACACGTGAACTGTTGTAGTAGCTGTGGTAAACCTTAACAAGAGAAATGATGTATTCAGTAATCTTGTTTGGCTTTCTGGTTGCTGCTGCATTTGCAACTTCAATTGGGAATTCACTGATGAGCTTCATCAACTGTAATTCCTTCTCATCACTGAGACGATCATAAGTAGCTACCTGCGTGAATGCAGGAATCTTAGGATTGTTCATAATGGAATGCATACGGGAATATGCATACTGTGCATAGAATACAGGGTTGTTGTTATCTTTAGAACGAGCTAACTTCATATCGAAATCCATATGAGTCGCAACGTCCTTGGAAACGAAGAACCAACGAGCAGCGTCAACACCTACATCTTCGCAAAGTTCACGAATTGTAATTGCGTTACCTGTACGCTTGGACATCTTCACTTCCTTACCATCCTCAACCATACGTACCATCTGGATGATATCTACCTTGAGCACATCTGGGTAACCTAATGCTGTTAAAGCAGACTGCATACGTGTTACGTAGGAATGGTGGTCAGCACCCCATAAGTTGATCAAGTGGTCATAACCTCTTTCAATCTTATAGATGTGGTTAGCGATATCTGGTGTTAAGTAAGATAATGTTCCATCACTCTTACGTAATACACGGTCCTTGTCATCACCATATTCAGTACTCTTAAACCATAGCGCACCATCTTTTTCATAAGTTAGGCCCATATCAGCCATCTTTGTTAAGCAATCATTGATACGCTTACGATTGTTTTCATAGAAGAATGTTTCATGTTGGAAGTTTTGGAAATCACAACGATATAGTTTAAGTCATCCTCAATCTTCTTTAATTCTAACTCAACACCTGTCTTCTTGAAGTATTCAAGACGTTCTGCAGGATCAGCATTCAACCACTTATCACCATCTTTTTCTGCAATCTGATTTGCAATATCGATGATGTCTTGTGCATGATATCCATCTTCTGGAAGTGGATATTCTTTTCCAAAGTGTTCAAAGTAACGAGAAATTAAGGATTCACCTAACATCACAATCTGGTTACCAGCATCGTTAACATAGAACTCTCTATAGTTGTTATAACCACTTGCTTCGTAAAGACGTGAGATACAGTCACCCCAAGCAGCGTTACGAGCATGTCCACAGTGTAAGTCACCTGTAGGGTTAGCAGATACCCACTCAACCAACACATTCACACCTGCACCAGTGTTATTCTTACCATAATCATCACCTGCGTTGATAACAGTATTAATCACTTCAGCTAAAGCATCTTTCTTTAAACGGAAGTTGATAAAACCTGGCTTTACAACTTCAATAGAAGAAGCTTCTGTGTAAATTTCCTTTAACTTTTCAACGATAGGTCCAGCAATATCTAATGGACTCTTATGCAATGTTCGGGAAAGGCGCATAGCTACACTAGTTGAATAGTCTCCCATCTTTGGATCACGTGGGGTTTCAACAATCAATATTGAATCATCTGCGTCAATATCGTACACTTGCTTCACTGCCTCACGGACAGCTGAACTAATTTTGCTTTCAAAATCACTCATCTTTTTGTCCTCCCTCATTTGATAGCATAAATATCCTAATAAAAAAACCGCTTCTAGCGGGCTTTTTTTAAATGGCGCGCCGAGCAGGAGTCGAACCCGCAACCTTTTGATTCGTAGTCAAATGCTCTATCCAGTTGAGCTATCGGCGCATTCGGTGTTATCACCTTGCTTTTTAATAGTATTCCATTCACCCAGAAAATACAAGTCTTTTTCAGAAAAAAGTAATGTAAAATCAATGAAAAAATAGTACTTGTGAAATACATGCAAGCACTATCAAATAATTGTTTCAAACATACATACAGCAGTAGGAATAATTTCATCATCAAACACATAGGAATCATGATGTAAAGAAGGACAAGTTCCCATTCCAACAAAGAAAAACATACATGGTGCAAACTTCTTATAATAGCCAAAATCTTCACTGGCACGAATTGGTTCAGATAATTCTTCAACCTCTAGACCTGCCGTCTTTAATTTCTTAACAGTTTTATCTACTAGAGATGGATCTGCGTAATTTTCATCAAAGCGGTCAACCTCCTCAATGCTTACTTTAAACTTCCCTTTTAATCCTTCAAAATAAGAGCGAACATATTCTTCTAATACAGCCAGTTCATTTTCTTTAGCAGCACGTAACGTCAAACAAATTTCCCCATTTGCTGGTGAGATACCAAAGTTCAAACTACCTACATTCACATGGATAATCGTAATCATTGCAAGTGAACTGAAGTGCTTATTCGCAAATGTAAATGGTTGAAATCCAGTCTGTTTTGCTAGAGGTTCAATCGATTTTGCAAATGCAGATAAAGCATATACTGGATTCAGTCCTTTCTCAGGTTCTGAAGCGTGGCTTTTGTACTCCCGTTAAAGAAATGCGATACCCAACCGAAGCACACATGACTGTCTCTGGTCGATAGTAAATCACATTCTTTCTTAAGTTAGGCATATTGTGCAAACCAAAAATTTTATCCACATGATATGTTTTCAAATAACGGTTTGCAGATAGCGGCACCACTACCATTTTTCTTCAGCTGGTTGAAACAAATAGATGACATTATATTCACTTTCTTTATCCTCTTCTTCCAACATCACACCCAACAAAAATTGCAGTATGTCCATCATGTCCACAGCCATGAAATGGTGTATTTGACGAATTCATAATCGCATCATGGTCCGCCCGTAGTACGATTGTCTTCTTTGTAGGTTGATATGGCTTCATACAATACAACCAATCCCCTTCATCAAACACGAGATAACTAGACATATTTTTGTGCAATAAATTCTTTAATTAATTTTCGTGTATTTACTTCGTGATTAGACAACTCTGGATGTTCATGTAACACATGGCGAAACGCAATAATCTTGTCAAGATTTTTCCTGTTTCATACAGATACTCCTTTGCGTACTTCTATCATTGATTCTATGCCTAAATATTTTTTTGATTACAAATCTCATACTGTCATCATTTTTCTTGAAGTTTATCAACTACCTTTTGCATATCATCTGGCAGTTTGCATTCTATCTTTATCTGCTTCTTTGTTTTAGGATGGATAAACTCTACTTTTCCAACAATGTAATGCTGGTCGCTTCATCGCATGCATACTGCCACCATAAAGACGATCACCAATCAGCGGATGTCCAAAAGTAAGCCATACCCTGCACGTATCTGATGTAATCTTCCAGTTTCAATATGAACTTTAATCAAAGAGAAGAAATTACCCTCGATAATCACTTCATAATTGGTAATACAATTTTGACCATCCACGGTCACACTTCTTCCACGTATTCCCTTCTCTTTTCCTAAGGTATACGTTAAAGTCCCACTTTGTTCTTCGAACTTCCCTTTTACGATAGCCAAGTATTCTTTATGTAATAATTGTTCCTCGCGAGCAGAAGCTAGTAAAGCTGCCATTTGCTTTGTTTTTGCATAAACAACAATGCCTGAAACACCTTTATCTAAGCGTCCAACTGTTCTAACTATAAAACTATCATCTTGATAGTAGCGTTTTAAAATAGACCCCATATCATCGTCAAAATGCTCTGCACTCGCATGACTTGGAATTCCAGCAGGTTTATTCACTACAACAATATCAGTATCCTCATAGAGGATGATTGGTTTTGATTCTAGCTGTGGTCCTTCTGTACGTACTATCACTACATCGTTTGTATGCACCTCTTGTGTCAATCTACACTTTTCATCATTGAGATAAATCGAACCAGACACGTGAAATCTACTAATTTCACGTCGTGAAAAACCCATTTGTTTCGACAAGATATTCTTAACAAGAAGACCATCTTCATTCGGTGTTATTTTTCTTTTTGTTTTATGATTTTTCATGTTCAAATTATAACGCAAATCAAACTCTAATCAAAAGAGAGAATGCTATTGTATAATCATTGTTAAGAGGTACGTTATGCTAAAAATTAACCAGATTCGTTGTGAAGTTGGAGAAACATTTTCGATTCATCACATCGCAAAGAAATTACGCTGTTCCATTCATGATATTCACTCCTTTGAAATCGATCGTGAATCTATCGATGCTAGGGGTGATGACCTACACTATTCCTATAGTGTGTATGCGTCTATTAAAAACGAAGATAAATATCTCAAGAACCGTGATGTAAAAAAAGAATCGAAAGAAGTCTATAATCTTCCTACAACCGCAAAGACTCCAAGCCAAAGACCTATCATCGTAGGATTTGGACCTAGTGGTATGTATGCCGGTCTAATCTTAGCAGAAGCCGGCTTAAAACCAATCATCATCGAGCGTGGTCAAGCAGTTGAACAGCGTACCAAAGATATCAACGAATTCTTTACCAAAGGGAAACTTTTAGAATCATCCAACGTACAGTTTGGTGAAGGTGGTGCCGGAACCTTCTCAGATGGAAAACTAACGACACGCATGAAAAACATACGTGTTTCAAAGGTATATGAAGAATTTGTAGAAGCAGGTGCTAACCCTGCCATTCAATACCAACAGCGCCCTCACCTAGGTACTGATGTACTACAGACAATCGTTAAAAAAATACGCGAAAAGATTATTCGTCTTGGTGGTGAAATATACTTTGATACCAAACTAGAAAGCTTATATTTAAATGGTAATCGAATTGTTGGTATTCATACAAACAAACAAGACTTTACAACCGATAGTGTCATACTATGTACTGGCCACAGTGCAAGTGATACGTATGAAACACTACTTACACAAGGGGTAGAAATCACACAAAAAGATTTCGCCATTGGCGTACGTGTCGAGCATCCGCAGAGTCTCATCGATCAAAGTACTTACGGTAAACACTATGGTCATCCTGCACTTAAGGCATCTTCGTATCAACTAACCGCCAAGACATCTGTTAATCGTGGTGTATATTCATTCTGTATGTGTCCAGGTGGTGTAGTTATTCCTGCTTCTACTGAACAAAAATGTCTTGCAGTAAACGGAATGTCCTACAGCATGCGTGCAGGTAAGAATGCCAATAGTGCTATCCTTGTACAAATACCACGCAGTGATTTCGATCAAGGACACCCTCTTGATGGTTTTCAATTTCAGAAGAAATTAGAACAACTAGGTTACCACAAAGGCTTTGTAGCACCTGCGCAGAATATCAAAGACTACTTGAATCGTACCCCTTCCGATAAACTTGTCATTCAAACTTCTTATCCACGTAGTACCGTTATGCAGGACATGCATGCATTCTTCTCCGATGAAGTAAATCAAGCAATGGAGGAAGGCATGAAACAATTCGATAAGAAGATACACGGTTGGATTGAAAATGGCATCATGGTTGGTCTAGAAACACGTTCTTCTTCTCCAATCAAAATACTTCGTAACGATGATGGAAACAGTTCTACAATTCAAGGATTATATCCATGTGGTGAAGGTGCTGGATATGCTGGCGGTATTGTCTCTAGTGCAGTAGATGGCATCAAACAAGCTGAAAATTATATTGCACATTTAAATCGATAAACAAAAATGCAGATTCAACTCTGCATTTTTTATCTACCACGATTCTTTTTTCTTGGCGTGTAATTCTTTGATTGATGACGTAACTTTCTATCACCAGACTTATGTGATTTGCTTGGCTTTGTGGATTTATGCATCGATTTATTTGATGCACCATCATCACGTTTCTGATTGTCATTACGTTTGTTAATATCACGCTTCTTATTTCTATCAGTACCACTTCTAGAATCTGACTTCTTCTTAAATGGTGGACGACGATTTGATTTACCAGTGTTTGCCTTCTTACGCTTTAATTCGATAGAGTATCCTGTTTTCATTAACGGAATCTCTTTCTTTAACATCTTCTCAATTGACGCAAGCAAACCTAATTCTTCATGACAACATAGAGAGATTGAAATACCCTCTTTACCAGCTCTTCCGGCTCTACCAATACGGTGGATATAAGACTCATCTTCCTCTGGCAAATCATAGTTGAATACATGTGAAATATCTGAAATATCTATACCACGTGCCGCAACATCTGTCGCTACCAATACATCTACTTGATTAGTTCTAAATCGCTGTAATGCATTCTGACGTTGACCTTGTGTCTTATCACCATGGATTGTAAGAACTTTGATACCATCTTCGATTAACTTCTTAGTTAAACGATCTGCACCAATTTTTGTTCTTGTAAATACAATGGCCTTTGTAACTTCCGGACTTACAAGCATATCCTTTAGGACACGTTTCTTATCTGCCTTTTCACAGTATACAAGATACTGGGTAATTGTTTCGGCTGGACTTGCTGGTGGAGCTACACGAATATCTTCTGGGTCATGTAATAATTCATTAGCTAATTCTTTGATTTCTTTTGGCATTGTTGCAGAGAACATAACAGTTTGACGAACTTCAGGAATACGGCTAGCGATTGTACGTACATCACCGATAAAACCCATATCCAACATACGATCCGCCTCATCAAGTACAAATATTTCAATATCACTTAAGACAATCTCACCCTGAACCATAAAGTCATTTAAACGACCAGGAGTCGCAACTAAAATATCACAACCACTGCGGAGTGCTTTTCTTTGTGGACCAGATGGTGCACCACCATATACACAACAAGCACGTAGTTTCAAATATCTGCCAAACTTTTTAAAATTCTCAAAGATTTGAACAGCCAACTCACGTGTAGGTGTTAATACTAACGCACGAATTTGATGTTTCTTCTTATATTCAAGCTTGTTTTAAAATTGGCAATGCGAAAGCGGCTGTCTTACCTGTACCAGTTTGAGCACAAGCAATGATGTCCTTCCCTTCTAACATAACAGGAATTGCTTTCTCTTGGATTGGTGATGGCGTTTCATACTTTGCCTTACTAACAGCACTCAGTATCGGCTCCTTAAGTTCTAAATCTGAAAAGTTCATAAATCTCCTCTGCTTCTTAGTCTCATCAAAGAAAAACTGATCGAGCTTTTGTATTCCCGACCAGTATAATCAGTTTTCTATAAAAGACTCATAGATATTACTGTATATTCCTTATTAACGCAACCATAACACAGTTTTGCGATAGCATTCCGTTGCCATAATTCCAATGAGTACTATGAGTTTGAGTCTACGAATATCTCCTCAATTGCTACAATATCACTTTCTTTTAACATAATAATATGATTTACTCCATCTGGGAAAATATCAATTTCATCTTCACCAGACTCAGTACCTATAGCAGGATAGTAGTCTATGACTTCCCCGATAATGATTAAATCATTACAAGTAAACACTCTTACATATTTCTCAAAGAAATCACTTAGTTTCATAAAATATATATCCTTTTATAAAATTTCCCAAAGATAAAGGAAAATGATACAAGTTATTTATAATATGTGTTAAAGCCATACGCTTCTTTAACATTTTTCATTTTTGAGAGCGAGCAACGGGAATCGAACCCGCACATCAACCTTGGGAAGGTTGCATTCTACCATTAAATTATGCTCGCATATGTTTACTATATTGTATCTAAAATGACTAACCCATACAATATCTGCTAAAATATATCAGATGAAAAATACAGATATCAAAAAGTTAATACAATGGTATGACCAAAACAAACGCAGTTTGCCTTGGCGTGATACGGGAAATCCTTATGATGTTTGGTTAAGCGAGATTATGTTACAACAAACACGTATTGAAGCTGTCAAACCAAAGTATCTTGCATTTAAAAAGGAGTTACCCGATATAGCTAGCTTAGCAAACTGCGATGATGATCGTTTAATGAGACTTTGGGAAGGTCTTGGATATTATAGTCGTGCAAGAAATTTAAAAAAATGTGCCATGTTTTTGATGGAGCATTATGAAGGTAAATTACCAGAAGACTTTGAACTACTGAAGAAACTTCCTGGGATTGGTCCTTATACTGCCGGTGCTATCGCTTCGATTGCATTTAATCAACCAGCCCCTGCAATTGATGGAAATGTACTACGTGTACTAACAAGATATTATGGAATTACAGAAGACATCCGCTTACCAAAGGTAAAGAAGATGATTGAAGACAAACTCGATGACTTCTACAGTTGTAAACAGTCAAATCTTAGTTATGCCTCTTTTAATCAAGGTATTATGGAGCTGGGTGAAACAATTTGTGTACCAAACGGTGCTCCCCAATGTACAAAATGTCCACTCAATAAAAACTGTTATGCATATCAAAATCAGATGACAGACAGCATCCCATATCGCTCCTCTTTAAAAGATAGAAAGATACTAGAGCGTACCCTCTTTATTATTCGTGATGATCAATCCTTTTTAATTCATAAACGGCCTCAAGAAGGACTTCTAGCAGGGTTATATGAATTCCCTGGCGTTAATGCACATCTAACAAAATCAGAAATGATTAGTCATATTGAATCCTTAGGGTTTACACCGCTTAGGATTACAACTCTACCTGAAGCAAAACATATTTTTACACATTTAGAGTGGCACATGCGTGCATATGAAATTAAGGTGGCTGAAATCCAACATCTATTAGATAAACAATACTATCTCGTAAATAAAAAGGAACTGCAATCACTTGCAATCCCTTCTGCATTTAGAAAATATACTGATTGGTATTCTCTTAGAGACTAACTCATTCCTTGTGAATGAGTTTTTTAGTCTGCACTACCATCTTGTTCAATCAAATACTTAACCGCTTCAATAGCTGCTTTGATTGCTAAATCTGTATCGTGAACCTGTGGGTTTGGCAAACCTGCTCTTTGACGCTCTTGGTTTGCGACTGTAAGAAGTACAGTGCCACAACGAACATGTAAATAACTAGCTACGATAAATAGAGCTGCGGATTCCATTTCAGAAGCTTTAGCACCCATCTTAAGCCAAGCATCCCACTTACGGATTAAATCTGGTCCATTCGGAAGCGTCTCGGGACGATGCTGACCATAGAAGGCATCTTTGCATTCAACGACACCTGTATGATACGGATGTTCAACACGACGAGCACCTTCTACCAAAGCATTTACAATATCTAAATCCGGAACAGCTGGATATTCAATTGGCGAATATTCCTTTGAAGTCCCTTCCATACGTATGGCGCCAGTTGCGATAACTAAATCACCGCTCTTCACGCTTAAATCCATACCACCACATGTACCTATTCGGATAAATGTATCTGCACCAACTGCTGTTAACTCTTCCATCGCAATAGAAGCACTCGGTCCACCAATACCCGTTGAAGTAACTGAGACCTTTACACCATTTAACCAACCCGTATAAGTTACATATTCACGTGAGTCCGCTACAAGTTCAGCATCATCGAAATACTTCGCAATTTTGGCACAACGCTTTGGATCACCTGGCAAGAATACGTATCTTCCAACATCGCCTTTTCCAACACCAGTATGATACTGCTTTCCACTACCCTCACTATAATCAATCATAAAAATATCTCCTTCTACACATTATAACGATAATAATCAGTCGTTCTATTGATGTAATTATAGCAGACCACTATATTAAATAAATAAAATTACGTTAGATATGCGCTAAAATCCGCACATATTTCTAACTAGGCAAATTTTTTTAATTTTTTTGAATAAAATGATTGCAAAGGAATTCTAGACATGCTATATTATACAAGCACTTGGCGCGTTGGTGAAGTGGCTTAACACACCGCCCTTTCACGGCGGCATTCACGGGTTCGAATCCCGTACGCGTCACTTTTTATTTTAGGGGCATCGTACAATGGTAGTACATCGGTCTCCAAAACCGCTGATGGGAGTTCGATTCTCTCTGCCCCTGCTGCTTACAGTGGATATAAGTCATGCATACACGCATGACTTTTTATTATATATATACCAAATAAAAAGCAAGAAGTTAATCTTGCTTACGTAATGGCTTTACACGCTGGATAGCAATAGTTGCTACAAATCCAGTTAACAATCCAGTTGGAATAGACAATAATAAGAAATATGGTAATACAACAATAAATGCCGGTTGCATATAGAAGAATGTAACAACCAATACCTGACCTAGTGAATGTCCTATGGAACTCATAACGGAAGTAAACATCAAGGAAGACTTCAATAAATCCATTAAAATCAGTATCAAACTTGAGAGTACTACACCTGCTAAACTAATCCAGAATACACTTCCAAATATCGTACCCGTCAAAAGATTGCCAATTAATACGCGCATCGTATTTACGATGAGCATCTCCTTAATACCTAACATACGTAAAGCAACTAAGGCCATAATATTTGCTAAACCAATACGGAAGACACCCATTAAAGGTGGTATCATTGTTGTTTCTAGAATATTCAACGTAATCGCAATAGCAGCTAAGAGTGCTAGTACTGTAAAACGTTTCGTTTTGGCTAAACTCATTTCACACCTATATACTCAGATAATAGATTTGCTGACCCAATAAAGACATCGTTTGGAAGACATGTAATTGGGATGATGCTAGTTTCATCTGCCCAACCCATTTTTACACATAGTTGATTTGGACAATCCGCTTCACGTACATGCCACTTCTTATCTTTCACTTCAACGTGCACTTCACCTACATTACCTTCAACAACATATTCTCCATCAACACCTGAATCGAACCATTGTACAACTTTTCCACGATGTACAATGCCCACCCAGATTCCAACTGGCTTTTCTGTTGGAATACCAAGAGAATCTGTATTAGTACTAGGTTCTGTACTTGGTTTTGCAGTCGGTTCTGTACTAGGTGTTGGCGTTGTTTCTGCAGTTGGTTCATCCTTCTTTATAGGTTGTTTTTTATTTTTAGTGATATTGAGACCAATAATTCCTAATACTGCAATCAAGATAATACTGATCAAGATATATATTTCTTTCTTCTTCATAATGACAAAATTATAACATGTTTAACCCAATTTATCGCAGTTAAGTTTGTTATAATAACAACATGAACAGCAAGCAGAAGTATATTCAGTATTTGATATTCCCTATCATCCCTCTCATATTTACGATACTATGGCTTGTTTATGCAGGATATGAGACGAATATCAGTGTCTTACTCGCCAAATCTAAAATTCAAATCATTCCCCTAATTCTAAGTGGAATTACACTCATATATCTGCTTTTGGAAACTAAAGGACACCACCAATCAATATATAAGAGCTTTTATTCTTTCTTTGTGCAATACTCACACTTATATTTCCTTATATTGAATTAACATTTATCAAAAAAACATGCATCTAATATTCGCATATAGCACACTTGTTCTATATGTAATACTAATAAAAGACTTACCCGCTTTTTTTCAATATCGAACAATGTTTTTTTCATGGCATGTATCTTCTGTTTCTTTGATTGTATTCTACAGATGAAGATTACCGGTTTATCTGAAGTTATATTTCTTTGGGTTAATGCATATATCTTAGTTAAATAAAAAATCGAATCACTAAGATCCGACTTTTTACTATTGATTAATTTCAGAAACTTTCTTGCGTTCAGGACTTAAGTTATCGCAATAGAAACGTACAGCAACTGTACCTAATGCACAGTTATCTTCTGTTGGTTCAACGATATAATAGTCACCTTCAAGCATGCAGTTATATAATGCTTGGCAAACTGTCTTAAGGTTATCCTTACCAGCTTCAAATTGAGTTAATAATGCGTCTGCACTTAATTCAATATAGAGCCAATCTAAAGCCTTAGCTTCACCCTTCTTCCAGTTGATTGCGTCTTCGTAATCTTTTACTGTCTTTAAATCTAAATCTTCAACTGTAGCCTTAGCTGTCTTCTTAACTACCTTCTTTGCAGTTTCCTTCTTAACAGTCTTAGCTGCTGGTGCTTCCTTCTTTACTTTCTTTGCAGTTGTAGCTTTCTTTTCAGTAGCTTCTTTCTTTTCAGCTTTCTTTGCTGGTGCAGCCTTCTTCTTTGTAGCCTTCTTTTCAACTACTTCTTTCGCTACTTCTTCTGCTACTTCTTTAACAGTTTTCTTTGTTGGCATGTTAGCAAATCCTCCTTTTTTTCTACTGCTTACGCGAATTATATCACAATTTTTATTATAATTTTTTTCACAATAGATTTCTGTAAGTGTTAATATATGATTGTAAAGGATACAAAATATGATTGTAAGTCGTAAAGAAATGCTCGAGATTGAAGAAAAATCGGGTATTTCGTCATTTGAATTAATCAATCTTACAGGCAAGAAATTAGCCACACATTTATTACCTTATTTAGAAGTGAATTCTAATATTTTAGTATTGGCCGGAAACGGTAATAATGGTGCAGATTCTTTTGCGCTTATCAACAACCTAAAACAATTTCACATCAACCTGATACTAGTAAATGGGCTTCCAAAGAATCCAGATGCGATGAAGATATATAAACAAATTCCACCTTCCATTATTCAACCAATTCATTCTTTAGATACATGCTTAAAATCTTGTGACGTTATTATCGACGGTATCTTTGGTTTTGGCTATCATGGCAAATTAACGGATGAAATGCGTACAGTATTCAAACAGATACAGGACGCAAAAAAGCCAATCTATAGTATTGATATCAACTCTGGTGCAGAGTGTGATTCAGCCATGCATGATTCATTCGCGCTACATTCTACAGTTACATTTGCGTTAGATTGCTATAAGCCTTTCCACATATTGCAGAAGTATCACCATCTATTTGAAAAGTTAGAACTTGTTTCACTTGATATACCGCACCCAAAACAAAGTTGTTTTTTAGAGATGGATCAAACTCTATTCTTTCAAAATCTTGCAAAACGAAAAGAAACTGCACATAAAGGAAGCAGTGGTAAGATTCTACTTGTTGGAGGTTCTTATGGGATGGCCGGAGCAATCAGCCTGAATATTACCGGTGCAAAAGCACTTGGTTTTCCATACATTGAAGTAGGATGTATCGATGGTATCTACCCTATCGTTGCTTCGAAGCATACAACAGCCGTATTCCATCCATTCTCATCACACAATGTTGAACAACAGTTAACCCCAACAATCGAACATGTTAGTGCAGCCGCCTTCGGCAGTGGTGTTACACAAATGTATGAGAAAGAAATTTGTCTTGATCTAATGATTCAAAACTGCCATGCACCTTTGATATTGGATGCGGAAGCTATACGCATGTTACGATACAACACATGGAAATTACGCTTTGCAAAAATCACCGATTATCCTAACACCACATATTGGAGAATTTGCAGACTTATTCCACCTAGAAAAAGAAGAAGTGATGCGTAATCCTTTGCACTATGCATTAAAATATGCAAAGGAATTAAAAGTATATATCGTACTAAAATCAGCACACACAATTATTGCTACACCAAATGGTCAATGCTATATCAATCAGACTGGTAACGAAGGGTTAGCACAAGCTGGCAGTGGGGATTTACTAACTGGCATGTTAACTGCATTGCTTGCGTATCATTGTGATATCTTTACTAGTTTGCGCATGGGTGTATGGCTACATGGTCATATCGCAGATAAACTTGTAGAACATCATTCCAAAATGCATATGAATTTAGAAGATTATCCCGAAGCTATTAATCAATTCTTCTATGAAAATGGATATTAAAAAAAAAAAAAAAACGAGTAAACCCTCGTTTTTTTATCCCTTTAAACCTTCTTCTTGGCGTTGCATATTCTCTACAACTACATCGTAGATATCACCGATAGATTGTGCATATTCAAGCACCTTCCATGGTTCATTTGTATGGAAATGAATCTTGATTAAAGTATCATCACCAACAACTAATAAGCAGTCACCTCTAAAATTCTCTGTAATATAGTCATTAATGACATCTTCATCTAAATCATGTCCATCAATCAACAACTGTGTATCAAATTTAAACTCTAATTGTTCCATTTAAGTACCTCCATTAGATGCTGTTATTATATCACGCTTTTAGCGAAAATAAGTAGATATCAATGCGCCAGGGATTTTATATCGTACATCTGTATATAGGAGTTGAGGTATCCTATGAAAACATCATTCACAAAACAACAGCTTCTACATATGATTCAAGAGAATTTAACAAATATCTTCTATCCTGAAAATTACCTAATATTTCTAAATCAATTAAGTTTCTTCCATGAAGAATCAATCGAAAATATCATTCTGATATTTACACAATGTCCAACTGCAACAGTTGTATTACCCTATAAAGCTTGGCAATCATATCATCGTACTGTCCGTAGAGGTTACACTGCTATTGCATTACTAAGAGATTCCATAAACAATAATCAAGTACGCTTAGTTTTTGATATCGAACATACAGTTGGCAAAGAATTTATTTCAACACATCCTGCTATACATATAAAACAGATGTCTAGAATTCTAAGTTCTATGTTATCTAAGATAAAGATAGATTCTATCCTTCAAACAGTCACAGACGATACTACACTACAAATAAAACATGCATTACAACACTACATCTATCATTTACTTCGTACATGTTTCCCTAAATATTGTACCAGTGAAATAGAAATGAAAAGTATTCTCTATTGTGTTTGTTTTCACTATGGAATAGACGTAAGTGAATATAGCTTTTCCTCTATTGCCCTTTGGGCAAAACAAAAAACGAATCACGATCTAAGAGAAGCCTTAAATGTCATTCGTCATATTACTACTTTTTTAATTGATACAATTGATTACATGTATGTTAGTCATGAATATTCTTAGCAACTGGTAAACTCCATTTATGTAGAATTGCCATTGCTCTTACAAAGATTGTCACACCGATTCCAACCCAGATACCAAGTGAGATATTTCCTGCATGCATTAACATTGCACATGGTATTGCGCCGATAATAGAAGCGATTGCATATACATCAGTATGGAATATCTGTGGTAATTGATTCACACAGATATCACGGAATAAACCTCCACCAACACCCGTTAATACACCACAGAATACGAGTAAGAAACTATGTGATGCAGGATGCAAGAAGAAGGCTACACGCACACCTACCGCTGTAAATACACCTAATCCAATCGCATCAGCAATCAACAAGAAATTCTTATATGCATTTTTCTGCGTAATCTTATTTGTATTCACATTGAAGTAGGCAAATAAGAATACGATAACAGAAGTTATACTTGCAACAACAACATATACCGGATTAGAAAATGCACTTGGTGGTACACTACCCAATACAATATCACGCATAATTCCACCAAACGTTGCGGTAATAACTCCAATAATTACTACTCCAAAGAAGTCCATCTTCGATTTCATTGCAACAAGTGCTCCAGAAATCGCAAACGCAATGGTACCTACTATTTCTAATATAAATATGTATTGATTCATATCATCCTCGTTATAATCCGTTCGTATTATATCAAAATTAAAAGTGCGTATTCAACGCACTTTTATACAACTTATTCAGTTTCATCTTTTGGATGATAGATTTTCTCTGCAACGATTTGCACAACTGTCTTCTTATTTTCATCTTTCATGTAAAACTGCTTACGAAGATGGCCTTTGATACCGATTCTTGTGCCCGCATGGAATTCTTCGCGTACTTGATCCGCTACATCTCCCCACGCAACTACATTTAAATAGTCCTTCGCTTTACTTGGTTCATTGTGTTTTACACAAACTGAGAATGTTGACATTGTGGAATCATTTTTTGTGCTACGAACACTAGGTTCATACATTACTGTCCCTTTAATTTCAACTGCATTTAAATCATTCATCTTCTGTCCTCCATAGAATATCCTTCTACATATATATTCACAGAAGATGAAATGACTCCCTAAAAATTAAAGTAATTCTTGAATCGCTTTTTCGACATCTGCCATATCAGCAGTTGGCTCAAAACGAGCTACTACATTTCCCTTACGGTCAACAAGGAACTTCGTGAAATTCCACTTAATATCAGAAGTTTCTCTAAAGTTAGGAACGAGATTACCAACGTGTGCATTCATGAAGTCTGCCTTTTCACCTGTGAATCCTTCGAAGCCCTTTTCGCTCTTTAAGAATGTGTATAATGGTAATTCATTTTCACCATTTACATCAGACTTATGCATATGTGGAAATCTTGTATTGAAGTGTAAAGAACAGAACTCATGGATTTCTTCATCAGATCCAGGTGCTTGTCCACCAAATTGGTTACAAGGAATATCAAGAATTTTTAAACCTTGTGCATTGTAGTTTTCATGAAGCTTTTCTAATTCTTCATACTGTGGTGTAAAGCCACAAGCTGTAGCAGTATTAACTACCAATACCACCTTATTTTCATACTCTTTTAAAGAAATCTGATTACCCTTGGCATCCGTTACATAATAATCGTAAAATCCCATAATTAATTTTCTCCTTTGGTTAATTCTATTGTATCAACCATGGTTGGCATTGCAATTGATATACTCTCAAAGAAAAAAAACGACCCAACAAATGTTGAATCGTCATTTAGTGCCTCCGGTCGGACTCGAACCGACACGGTATCGCTACCGGGGGATTTTGAGTCCCCTACGTCTACCAATTCCATCACGGGGGCGCTCAATTATTTTATATGATTGCTTTAAATTGCAATAGGTGGAAAGTTTCAAATGAACTTTCCACCTACAAGATTATTCTTTCTCGCTCTTTCTAGCGTCGATGACTTTCTGTGCTACATCATGTGGGGCAGCTTCATAGCGGTCAAATGCTAATTCATAAGATCCACGGCCCTGAGTCATAGAACGTAGTTCTGTTGCATATGTTAACATTTCTGCCATTGGGACTTCTGCTCTAATGACCTGTAGACCATCTTCATCTGTGCCCATATCCAAGATGATTCCACGACGTTTTGTAAAGTCTCCCATAAGTGTACCTGTATAGTCTTCAGGTGCGGTCACAACAACTTTACCAATAGGTTCAAGAAGCACTGGCTTCGCATTTGGCATTGCCGCATTATATGCAAGTCTAGCAGCTTCTTTGAAGGCTACTTCCTTGGAGTCTACTGGGTGATAGGATCCATCATATAGAGTTGCCTTAACACCAACCACTTTATATCCTGCAAGGACTCCCTTATTCATGCAGTCACGTAAACCTTGTTCAACTGGTGGGAAGTACTGTTTAGGAACTGCACCACCAAATACTTCTTCCGCAAATACCATGTCATCAGAATCTGTTGGTTCAAATCTTACCCAAACATCACCATACTGACCAGCACCACCATTTTGTTTCTTGTATTTCCCTTGTGCTTCAGCTTTTGCAGAGATTGTCTCACGATACTGTACCGTTGGCTTTTCTGTTGTTACTTCAACTTTGTACTTACTCTTTAACTTAGAGAGAATTAAGTCGATATGTTGATCACCTACACCATAGAGTACCTGTTCGTGTGTCTCTTCGTTATTTACGAGTTTAATTGTATGGTCTTCTAACATCAGGTTATGAATACCACTGGATAACTTATCTTCATCTGCCTTTGTCTTTGGATGAATTGCATATCCTAACATTGGATGTGGATATTCGATATCTGGATACTTAATAACTCTTGAACGTGTACACAATGTATCGTTTGTTTCTGTTGCTTGTAACTTAACAACTGCACCGATATCACCTGTAAATAACTTACCTACACCGATCTGATACTTGCCATTGATAACATAGATCTGGTTAATCTTTTCGGTTACATCTTTCTTGGAGTTATATACTTGGCTATCACTGTTGAGCACACCACTCATTACCTTTAAGTAAGAAACCTTTCCTACAAATGGGTCGACGATGGTCTTGAATACAAATGCACTGAGTGCTTCATTTTCATTTGTTTCCATATCGATTGTATCGCCCTTGAGTGTTTCAGCTTGGATTCTTCCCTTCTCTGCGTAACTTGGGAAGTATTCTGTAATTAGGTCTAACAAACGTTCAATACCTGTTTGGTTTTCTGCACTACCGCAATATACAGGGCGGATATCACCATTACGTACACCAATACGTAAGCCCTTTGCTAATTCGTGTTCATCAAATGTTTCCCCTGAGAAGAATTTCTCCATGAGTTCATCATCAGTCATTGCGATAGCTTCAGCGATTTCATTATAGTAGCGTTCTACTTCACCAATTAAAGCAGATGGTACTTCCTTGGCTGTATTGCGGTCATTGTAATACCATGCTTTACGACGCAAGATATTGACAGATCCTACAACTACACCATTTTCAATAATTGGCACTTCAAATGGAATGACTGACTTACCAAACTTATCTCGAATGCTAGTATATACTGCATCGAAGTTTGCATTTTCTACATCCATCTTATTGATAAAGAAGATGGTAGGAATCTTTTGTTTAGAAACTGCTTCACGCCACGCACGTTCTGTACCTGCTTCAATACCTTCTTTTGCGTTTACAACAATCAAGGCATTATCACCCATCATTAAACCAGTTGCTTCTTCACCCGCATAGTCCATATAACCTGGTGTATCGATAAAGTTGATCTTCTTATCTTTCCATTCTACAGGTGCGATATGGCAATATACTGATGTGCCACGCTTTCCTTCTTCAGGATCATAGTTCAGTGCTGTGGTGCCATCGTTATTCTTTCCATAACGTTCAATTGCCTTTGTAAAATATAGGCAGGCTTCAATGATAGAACTCTTACCAGCACCAGAATGTCCTAATACCACTACATTTCTTACTTCATTTGCTAAATAGTCTTTCATTGTCGGCCTCCTACTTTAAAATATCTTTCAAATCTGATAAGCATTCTTTACGTACGTAATGAATTGCTAAATTACCATCATAATCCTTCATTGTCTTATCCGCGCCTTTTTCAAGCAGATACTTTACTAATTCAGGAATTCCAATATACGCAGCGCGCATCAATGCTGTACAACCTTTATTATCAGCCTTATTGATATCTGCACCGTTATCTACTAGATCTTTAATTTCATCTAACTTGTATGCATTTACTGCTTCCATTAATGCTGTACGACCCTGTTCATCTACTGCATTTACATCAGCGTTCTTAGAAATTAAGTACTTTACTGTATCACTATGACCAAGTAATGAAGCTCTCATCAAAGCTGTTCTGCCCTTATTATCATGCGCATCAATATTTGCACCAGCATGAATTAACATACGGCAAATGTCTGTGTGACCCTTCTTAGCGGCACCCATTAAAGCGGTCTTATTATTCTTATCTCTAGCTCTTGTATCCGCACCATTATCTAATAAGAAACGTACGATTTCAGTGTAACCACGTTTTGCGCTTCTCATTAACGCTGTACGTCCATCACCATTTGCGATGTTGATGTTTGCACCCTTAGAAACCTGTGCACATAACTTTGCAAAATCGCCACTGGCTGCTGCTTCAAAAAAGTCTAAATTTGTCTGATCCATAATCGTTTTCCTCCTGTATGATTATCAGAAATTAGTTACAAAAAAGGATGGGCATTATATGTCCATCCTAAAAACCATTTTCACAGAGAACCCGTCAAAAACCTCCCCGCCTGGGGTTTGTACAATCTCATATTGTATATCAAAAAGAACATGCTTCGTAGTCATGCTACATCATCTCCATTCTCTTAATCAATACACTTCGTGTTCCTGTAACTACATAATACCGCAATTTTATTTCCCTGCAATATTGTTTGATTATCTTTTGCCAACTTTTCGTATGAATTCATGAAAATAATGTAAACGTTTACATATTCTATTTAAGAATCTGAATCTTTGTATATGGAATTTCAATTCCATTCTCTCTAAACGCAACAAGTAAAGCTTTGCGAATCTTTGAAGCTGTCTCTACACTCTTACCAAGTGACTTTGTTGTAAATGGGAAACGAATCTGAATGCCACTGTCTAAGAACTCATTTACCGTAATATTGATTGGTAAATTCTTTTCTTTTGCTTCTGCACTTCTAGTATCGATGACACCATCTGTATTTACTACAACATCAGTAATTACTCTCTCCAGTTTATCGATATCCGTATGATACGCAACAGATAAAGCTAAGTAGCGAATGTATGTCTTCTGTCCAAATGCTTTATCTTCTACGATTGCGGAGTTCATTGTACTATTTGGCACAATAATTTTTGTATTTTCAACCGTATTCAAGATCGTATGGCGGAATGTAATTTCAATCACTGTACCAGAGATATTCTTCTCAGGAAGATTTACCATATCCCCCACGTGAAATGGTTGATAGATAACGATAAAGAAACCGGCGATAAAGTTACCAAACGTTTCCTGTGCAGCTAAACCAACAACAACCGTCATAACACTTGTTGCACCTAGTATCGCCGTAGAAATACTCTGCAGAGGCTTCACATTCATCAAGATAGCGAATGTCGCTATCACGTAAATCACTGTACGTAATATCTTTAAAAGATACTTAAATGGCATACTAGCCCTAGCATCTTTCTTCATCGCATGATCAACTAGTTTTTCCAATATCGTTGAAAATATCTTTGCGATAATCACTGTAATTAAAAAAATGTAATGATAAATCCTACTACTCCATTTTTCAAAAAAATAGTATTTCCAAATAAAAACACACTGTTTTTCTTTTTACAATGTTTCCCATCAGTAACCTCACTTCAATAAATCACTATATTCCTTATATTCAGGCATATACATTCTGATAATATCATAAAATCGTTTCGAATGGTTCGCTTCCAGGATATGTGCATACTCATGTAATAAAACATAATCTAAACATACAACCGGAAAATGGATGAGTCTTGATGATAAACTAATATGATGTGTCATCGGTGAATAAGATCCCCATCTGCTCGTCATGTATTTTAGCGTAATACGCGGAAGATTTCTATGATTTGCAATGCAGATATAATCATCCCATTCTTTCCGTCTTTCTTCTACCATAAGCTTCAATTGTAAATTTCCTGTACGATAGAAAATATCTTGAATGATAGTATCTTTAATCTCTGGTAGATAGAATACGATACGATTCTGCTCTACAGCCATAAAGCGCTGCTTTGAAATGATAAATTCCACGGGATATACCCTTCCTAACCAGCAGGCCTCTTTACGGTCAGTGCCATCTAAAAGATAGCGATTCTTTTTTCTTTCCTTTTTACTAACTTTTAAAATCCATTCTTCCTTTTCAAAAATAAAGGATAGAATTTCCTGCTCACTGACATAGCATGGGCAGGTAACGAATAACGTTCCATCATCTTTTACACGTAAGTACATTCTCTTATTTCGCTTGTGTTCAACCACAAGATTTCGCAGTTCTCCACCAACATTTATTTGTCTCATGTATGTTTAATTCCTCTGTTTGCAATTTAGCCAAAAATATATGTTGTGTATTATTTTTGGATATGATAATATATTTTAGCACATGGCGGCTATGGTGAAGTTGGTTAACACACTGGATTGTGGCTCCAGCACTCATGGGTTCGAGTCCCATTAGTCGCCCCTTGTAGCGAAAAATCCGTTATATAACGGATTTTTTCTTTACTACTGTTGAAGAATCTTTAAATACTCTGTCACTTTAGAATCAAGTTCTAATGTAGACTTATCTGGTTGATAGGAATTTTTAGATGGAAACAGTCTTACTTCTCCTAACGACGAAGCTAGAGATAGATAATCAATATCACTTTGATTGATTCCAAGTTCAATAAAATGTGGAACCTTTGAAGATTGCTCATCTTTTAGGGATAACCCTTTATGATCTTTAATGGATATTACTTCCGCATGGCGTATCAAAATACCAGTAATAGGTATATCTTTCTTCTGCGAGATTGAGACATGAACATCTGCATACATCCCCCTCTTCTATACTACCCAAAGAAGATACATTAGTTTCTAACGTGAATATTGTCATTCCTTCTTGAAGTTTCGTAATCGCAAGATCGCGGACTTCTTTTTCGCTATAAAGCATATCTTTATAAAACAAAGAACCCTTCGGTATCATCCCTTGAACAGTTGTATACTTACCAACAATATCTGCCTTTTCATTCCAAGTATATGACTGCATGTATTTTTCCGGAACTTGAATCATAGTTAGATCTTCAGTTTGAATCTCTGAACGTGGTGGAATATCACGCTTTGCGACATAGGTTGTTTTTAAATTAATTGTCTTTGCTAAAAAGTAGCGAAAGGCAAGTATATTTCCAGTTATCCATAAACATAGTAGCAATACAAAAATTCCCGTTCTTCTTATTTTCTTCATCAAATTACCCTCAAGATTTTATATGTAATTTGATGTTATTCTCCACAAAAAATTCCTAAGCTTACGCTCAGGAATCTTTCTTAACCTACATGTTCAGCAAGATATGCTTTAATAGCTTCTCTTTGATCTGGCTTACTTGGTTTGCACTGTTCAACTTGTGCTTGGCCATCAAGTAACTTCACAGCCATCGCAGCACAGCCTGGGTTACCACAGGCACCGCAGTTATAACCAGGTAATAGAGCTGTTAACTCTTCCTTGCGATTATCTTCCTTCACATAGAACTTAATGGAAGCAAACGCTAGTACACCACCTAAAACAGCACCTAATACTAACATCAAGCCAAAGCTTTTAAAATTGCTACTGCCATTATTCCTCCTCTGTTTTGTGTGGCGCTTGGCGAACACTACATTCACTGATACCACATGCAGAACACTCTGCCTTCAGGTCTTCACAACCTTCAGGCTTTGGTGTTTTCTGATTTAACCTTAATAGCCATACATTTAGGGCAAAGAAACCTACAGCTAATAAAGCCGCAACAACGATTCTAAGCACGGCTTATACTAATCCAGCAAATGCAGAGAATGCAATTGCCATAATAGCTGCACAAATGAAAGCGATAGGATTGCCCTGGAATGCCTTCGGAATATCGTTTTGATTTAAACGTCTACGGATTGTTGCAAAGATAACTAGCATCATCATAAAGCCAGCAGGTACTGCAATAGAATTTACCATTGTTTGCGCTAATGTGTACTTCTGTGTAATGTTATCCATTGCTACATAAAGTACTGCGCAGTTTGTTGTAATAAGTGGTAAGTAAATACCTAGTGACTTATAAAGTTCTGGTGAGAACTTTTTAACGAACAATTCAACAAACTGAACGAATGCTGCAATCAATAAGATGAAGCAGATTAGTTCCATAAACTCTAGTTCAAATGGAACTAAGATAAAGTGATAAAGTCCCCATGCAAGAATGGATGCACCGAAGATAACAAAGATAACGGCAAGACCCATACCTACTGCAGATTCAAGTTTTGTAGATACTCCCATGAATGGGCACATACCTAAGAACTTAGTAAGAATAATATTGTTAATCAGTAATCCACTGATCAAGAGTGTAAATAAATTCATTATTTAGCAGCTCCTTTCTTCGCTGGCTTTGCAAGATGGTTCTTGTAAGCAGCAACACTAGCAGCCAAGCATGCAAATGTGATAAATGCACCAAACTGCTCTGTGAACATTGGAATTTCAAATCCTTCTGGAATAATTCTAAATGCAAATACAACGTTGTTTGTAAATGGATTAGAGAATGACAATCCACCAGTACCTAACAACTGTCTGATAAGTGACATCGCAAGAAGTGCACATGTGTAAGCACAACCCTGCTGTAATCCATCAACGATAGATTCCAGTACAGTGTGCTTGCATGCGTATGCTTCAGCACGACCTAGAATAATACAGTTTACAACAACTAAGTCTAAGAATGCACCTAAAGCTGTAAATAGACTTGGTGTATATGCATGCATAAACATCGAAACGATTGTAACTAAAGTCGCAATAATTACGATATAAACTGGAATATGAATATCATCTGGTGTAATTGGTGCAATCAGTGATACTAAGATGTTGGATAAAGTTAATACGACAATTACCGCAACACCCATACCAATCGCACTGTTTAAACTTGTTGTAATTGCTAATGTTGAACAGATACCTAAGTAAGTTGCGAATACTGGGTTCTCTGTTGCTAATCTAGAGAAGAAGCCTTGACCTTTAATTTTCTTTCGCTCATACCTTCCTCCTTACTTTGTTGCAGCCTGTAGGGCTGTTGTAATCATTGCTCTGAGTGATGTACTTGTAAATGTTGCTCCTGTTGTAGAGTCTACCTTACTTTCAAGTGTAACTCCCTTGTACTTATCTAACTCAGCTGCTTTTGTTGCTTGGTCGCCTACGCTTTCTGTATCGCCAAACTTTGTTACTTCGATACTCTTTACTGACTTACTTGCTACATCTACTGTAACTGTTGCTTCATTTACTCCTTCAAAGCCATGTGCTTTGCATGCATAGACAGCTGTTGTGCCATCATTGCTTGTTTCTGTACACTCTGCTTTGTTGTCTTTGAAGTCTTCTTTGCCTAACGCTACTGGCTCTGCCTTTGGTGCAGGTGTAGCTGTCGCATTTTCATCATAAGAGATGTTATTCATCTTATTGAATACTTGTCTAGCTTGATCTACTGCTTTTCCTACTGCAGTAGTTGTAATTGTTGCACCAGTGATAAGTGGCATTGTATCAGAGGAAGTAAGTTTTAATACATCACTTACATATGGATCCTTAAATGCCTTATCACCCTTACCAGCTGTTTCAGCTTGTTCGAGTACACTGTATCCACCAACGGAACCATCATTGTTATATGCAATCATGAACTTAAATCCATCAGCGTTATAACCTGTAGAATGTAATGTAAAGATTGTTCCCTTACCTTCAGCGTTATAAATACCATCGATGAGGTTATCTTCACCATCTTTTAATTCAAGAAGACCAATCTTGTCTTCTGTAACATCCGTAAATGTTGCACCTGGATAAATCTGTTCTAATGATGACTTAACAGATGCTAGTGCATTTTCTTGAATAATCGGAGCGGTAATCGCATTTACTGTTGATAGTAGAATTCCACATACAGCACAGAGAATACCAAGCATGCATGCTTTATATACTCCTGAAGTCTTATCAATTTTCATACGAGCACCTCCTTACTTTGTTGCAGCCTGCAAGGCTGTTGTAATCATTGCTCTGAGTGATGTACTTGTAAATGTTGCTCCTGTTGTAGAGTCTACCTTACTTTCAAGTGTAACTCCCTTGTACTTATCTAACTCAGCTGCTTTTGTTGCTTGGTCGCCTACGCTTTCTGTATCGCCAAACTTTGTTACTTCGATACTCTTTACTGACTTACTTGCTACATCTACTGTAACTGTTGCTTCATTTACTCCTTCAAAGCCATGTGCTTTGCATGCATAGACAGCTGTTGTGCCATCATTGCTTGTTTCTGTACACTCTGCTTTGTTGTCTTTGAAGTCTTCTTTACCCAAAGTTACCGCGGAAGCAGACTTTAAAGCGGTCGCAATCATTGCACGTAGTGACTTACTTGTAAATGTTGCTCCTGTTGTTGCATCAATCTTACTATCTGCAGTTGCACCAACATATTTCTTTAGTTGTTCTTCTGTAGTAGCTTGATCACCAACTTCTTCTGTATCACTAAACTTAGTAACAACAATGGAAATAACTGTCTTCTTCGCTACGTCGATTGTTACTGTAGCTTCGTTAACACCTTCAAATCCCTTTGCCTTACATGCATATACTGCAGTTGTGCCATCATTACTTGTTTCTGTACACTCTGCATTATTTTCGCTAAAGTCTTCAGCACTTAATGCTACTGCTTCTGCTGGTTTATCATCCTTCTTTGGCTCTTCAGCAACCGTTGGAGTCTTTGCTACTAAACTAGACCCAACAAGAAGAACTGCTACTAAGAATGCACACATTGCAATAACTGCCTTACGTGCAATCTTTGCCGCATCCTTGATCTGGCTACCATCAAATAACTGATCAATTGCAGGTGTTAACATATTCATAATTAAGATGGAGTATAACGCACCATCTGGTAAGTTAGACTTCCAACGAATAATTAATGTGAGAGCTGCAGCACCTACTGCAAATACATATCTACCTGGAATTGATACTGGTGAAGTTACTGGATCAGTTAACATGAACACACCAGCGAATAATACACCACCAGCTAATACATTAACGATTGCATATTCAATGCCTGCCCCATGCATTAAACCAACAATGAGAGATACTACAAATACAGTTATGATGTATGTCACTGTTAAACGATAGTCAATAATACGTCTAGCAATGAGATATACTGCAACGAGAATTAATAATAATGCACATGACCCACCGATAACACTCTGATAGTTACCTAAGAACATACCGGATAAGTTACCAAATTGGCCTAATACATTTGCAATGCACTACTATCAACTACCCAACCATAAGACTTCATTGCGGCAAGTGGAGTAGCACCTGTTTGAATATCAGCCGCAACACTTGCACTAAATGAGTTCATGATAATTGCTTCCGCAAATGCTGCTGGGTTAAAGATGTTTTGACCAAATCCACCAAATAACATCTTACCAAACAAGATTGCAATTGCAGTCGCAATGATAATTGCGTAAAAACTAACATTAATTCTTGTAATTAATGGAATAATTAAACCTGTTACCCAACCATAGGAATGTAACAATTCTTTTGCAATGTCCTTCTTCTTTCTTGCAAGTAAGTACAATGTTTCAGTACATAATGCAGTTACTACAGAAGCGATAGATAGTAGAATAACGCGAATACCTAAAGAAGCACCGCCTGTCACTCCATACCAGATTGCAGAAGCAACTGTCACAACAACCAAAGCTAAGCTAAGTTCCAACATAATTCCTGTTGTGGATTGTTTAGCCGCATAGTTAGGCGATACTTTATATGAAAATTTCATTTTTCTTGCCTCCTATTTCTTTGCCTGTGCTGCTAGTTTTGCACGTACAAATGTCTTTGCACGTCTAACATTCTCAGTTACTTCAATCTTAGATGGACATACATATGTACATAGACCACATTCAATACAGTTCATGACATCTAAACGCATTAATGTATCATAGTCTACAGACTTATGTTCAGAAGCGATACGTACTGGTTGTAATCCAGATGGACATGTTTCCGTACAACGTCCACAACGTAAACAAGCAACTGTATCTGGCTTTTCATACTTCTGAATTGTAAGACCATTGTTCTGTGGCATTACTACAAATTGATCATTAGGAACTGCACGACCCATCATTGGTCCACCAGCAAGTAACACTACATCATCCACACCATCTTTATATCCACCAACGGCGTCGATAATCTCATGTACCTTTGTTCCAACAGGAACATATACATTCTGTGGATTCTTAACCGCATCACCAGACACAGTTAAGTACTTGTGTGTAACTGGCATACCATTTACAATCGCATTACCAAACGCAATTGCTGTAGATGCGTTATTAACAATACAGCCAGCTTCAATTGGCAATCTGTCATAGCGCTTCTTTGTTAACTGGTATACAAGTGTTCTTTCCCAACCCATAGGGTAAACGTTAGGAACGATACGCACCTCGATTGGTGTTCCCTTAAATGTTTCTTGCAGTTGGGCAATCTGTTCCTTCTTATCTTCTTTGATTGCGATGCAACCAGCCTTTGCATTACTCATCTTGAAGAATGCAAGTGTACCTACCTTAAGTAAGTCCATGTTTTCTTCAATATTCTTATAATCAGATGTTAAGAATGGTTCACACTCAACCGCATTTACGATAAAGAGTTCTACATTTTCTGGCTTGCTATACTTTACATAAGATGGAAATCCTGCACCACCTAAGCCAAGCATACCGGAATCCTTCGCAAATGCGTGTAATTCCTGCCAACTAGCCTTTTCATAATCAAACGCCGCAAACGCACGTTCTACAGTATGTTTGTGGTCATTTTGAATGCGTAGATGGTCAACCATCGTACCACCTGCACCCAAGAACTTTTCGATACCCGTAACAGTACCTGAAACAGACGCAAAGAGTGGTAAATAGAATGCATCATTTCTTTCTGCTATCTTTTGTCCAATCTTAACTTCATCACCAACTTGAACAAGTGGTTGACATGGGGCAACACCGTTTACAAGCGGAATCCAAACAACATCTGGATCGATAGACTTCAATACTTCTTTGTGAAGAGTCCAATCCTTATGTCCATTTAAATGAAGCTTCATTGGTCCTGTAAAAATTGACATAATATTCTTTCCTTTCCTCATTTGAAATCATTCAAAATTATAACATATTCCCACATTAACAGTAAGATGGCTTTTATGATATAGTTTAGATATGAAAAGAAATAACTAAATTATTAATCAGCGCATTAAGCGTTTGTACACTACTTGCTGGCTGTACAACAAAAGAGAGTAAAAACAATGCTTCTAGCACAACTTCAACCAATAGCGAAAGTCTAACCAAATATGAAAATGTAAGTTCTGATGTAGGCTTCGATACAATCTATAGTTACATGGAATATACAACGAATACCGATTCCGCAGCTGCTCATTTCAAGGACAGCACTACCCTACTTCGTTATTACAATCAGTTATTTGATATTTATAACGATTACGAAGGTATCAATAATCTAAAAACCGTTAATGATAATGCAGGTATCAAACCAGTCAAAGTTGATAAACCAATCATTGACATGCTGCATATGGCAAAACAGTTCTATGATTACTCCAATGGCGAATTTGATATTACCATGGGTGCACTTCTTAAGGTTTGGCATAAGTATCGTGAAGAAGGTATTAAACTCAACGCTGAAAAACAACTTGGTAATCTTCCATCAGAGGAAGAACTTACACAAGCTGCTGGTTGTAAGGGTTGGGATAATGTTGTAATTAACGATGAAGAAAGCACAGTCTATATCACCCAACCATGTCAATCATTTGATGTAGGTGGTATTGCAAAAGGATATGCGACAGAACTAGTTGCGGAAGAAGTTGGTCAACACATGCAAGCAGGTTACTTCAATGTTGGCAGAAACATCCGTACTGTAAATGATAAACCTGATGGAAGCACATGGAATGTCGGTATTGCTGATCCAGATGGCGCTCTACCAAATGGACTTGCATTAATTTCTTCCAAAGGCTCCTTCTCCTTTGTTACAAGTGGAGACTATGAGCGCTTCTATATTGCAACAGATGGTAATAGTTATCACCACATTATTGACCCATCCACAAATTATCCTGCAACGCACTACCATAGTGTCACCATCTTTACAGAAGATTCTGGTGTCGCTGACTGCTTAAGCACAACACTATTTACACTCTCCATCGAAGATGGAAAGAAAGTTCTTGAAGCTTATACGAAAGCAACAGGTAAAGCAGCGAATGCAGTATGGGTCATGGATCCAGCAAGAAACAAGGTGATGGCAAAGAAACAAATGGCTATTATGTTGTAGCAAGCGAAGGCTTAAAAGATATTATTACTTATTAAAAAAAGCGATGAACCCATCGCTTTTTTATATGATATCTCTTCCGTCTTCAGGAAATGTTTTAAATAGATATAGAATAAATGGTAACGAAATAATTGCGGTCATAATCTCACTTACAGATTGTGCAGCTTCAATCCCTGTTATCCCAAAACATGCATGCAAGATAATAACTGCAGGGATTAAAACAAGTCCACTACGTAACATCGCTAGAAATGTCGCAACAGCACTACGCGAAATCGACTGGAATAACATGTTACCATACATTGTCATTGGCATTAATACCAATGATACACATTGGAAACGTAATGCTGTAGTACCAACTGCAATAACATCAGGATCATCTCTAAATAGTGCAACAAATCTTCCTGAGAATGTAAATGCGATTATCGCAAGAATTGCCATTAGAGCTGTACCACTCTTGAGCGTAAAGTAGAATCCCTTCTTTACACGACTGTAGATTTTTGCACCATAGTTAAATGCACTAACCGGTTGGAAACCTTGACCAATGCCAAGCGCCACACAGAATAAGAACGATACAATACGTGTTGCGATAGAAATTCCTGCAACAGCCGCATCCCCATACATTGCAGATGTAGTATTTAATACCATTGTAGAAAGTGAGTTTAATCCTTGTCGACTCAAAGATGGTAATCCTGTCGTAAAGATACGATTCAAAATTTCAGGCTTGCATGTTACATATTTTGGTTGTAAACGACTTTGTGTTTTACCTTGTAAATAAGGTAGTACAAGTACAAACATACTGATATATTGTGAGATAGTTGTACTAAGACCTGCACCAGCAATACCCATATGAAATATACGAACTAAGATATAATCACCAAAGATATTCAAGACACCACCAAGTGTTAAACCTATCATTGCATAGAAGGCTTTTCCTTCATAACGCAAAATATTGTTTAGTACACAACTCGATGTCATGGCCATGCCTGCAAGTAAGATATAGAAGGCATATATTCTTGCGTAAGGAAGGATGGTATCTGTGCTTCCCATCATACGCATCATTGGATCCATAAAGATAAGTCCAATGACCATTACAACTGCACCAACAAAAATCGAAAGAAAGAAACTTGTTGAAGCATAAATTCTTGCTTTTTCTACATTTTTGAGCCTAGTTGTTGTGAAATATTCGCCCCAGCACCATGCCCAAACATAAAGCCAAAAGCCTGCAGAATGGACATCAAACTAAATACGATGCCAGTCGCACCACTTGCAGAAGTACTAATTGTACCTACAAAGTAAGTGTCTGCCATATTATAGATACTCGTAACGAGCATCGATATAATCGTTGGAACTGCTAGCTGCGTAATTAAGTGTGGAATTGAATCTTGTGTCATACGGCGATAATGCGCCTCTTGATTCATTGTAGACATCTACACACCATCCTTTCTATCTATAAAAGCAAAAGAGGAATTTCTTCCTCTTAAAGACTTACTTAGTAGGTTTACCTAATAAGCGGAACATATTCTTCTTGTAGATTTCTACACCTGGCTGATTGAATGGGTTGATATCAATCATATAGCAAGTCATCGCTGTAGCGATGAAGAAGAAATAGCAGAGATATCCAAATGAGTATTCCTTCATATCTGGAATAGAAATAATTAAGTTAGGAACCCCACCTGTTACTTCGTGAGCTTCAATTGTGCCAAGACAAGCCATCTTATTGACCCAATCATATGACTTACCAGCAAGGTAGTTCATCTGGTCGCTATTTTCTGCATCCGTTGGAATAAGTAGATCTTCTGTAGGATTTTCTACTTCTAAGATTGTCTCAAATAGAACTTTCTTACCTTCTTGAATAAACTGTCCTAAGCTATGTAAATCTGTTGAGAAGTTTGCACTATCTGGCAAGATACCCTTACCATCCTTACCTTCAGATTCACCTAATAACTGCTTCCACCATTCAGCAAGCATTGCAAGCTGTGGTTCATAGGCAACAAACATTTCCACATTATAACCTTGGTTCTGTAGAATACGTCTGCATACTGCATATCGGTATGCTGGATTCTTAGAAAGATCTGCAGTATTTAATTCCTTATATGCATCATAAAGACCAGCCATGATCTTCTTGATATCTACACCCATAATCGCAAGTGGTACTAAGCCTACTGGCGTAATCACAGAGTATCTACCACCGATATCATCAGGGATAACGAATGTTTCATAGCCTTCCTTATCAGCTAAAGCCTTTAGTGTACCACGTGCTTTGTCTGTAGTTGCGATGATACGTTCTTTGCATTCTTCCTTGCCATATTTCTTTTCCATGAATTCGCGGAATACACGGAAAGCAAGTGCTGTTTCAGTTGTTGTACCAGACTTAGAAATAACGTTCAACACAACGCTCTTATCTTGGATGTGCTTTAACACTTGTGCAATATATGTAGATGAAAATGTATTACCTACGAAAATAACTTCTGTCTTGTTTCCTGAGTATAGGCCTTGAATCATTTCGATAGCAGCACGTGCACCTAAGTAAGATCCACCGATACCACATACAAGTAATACTTCAGCCTTATCCTTTACTTTTTCAGCAACCTTTAAGATGCGTTCGAATTCAGCCTTATCATATGTTTCAGCCCAATCGACCCATCCCATAAAGTCGTTACCGGCACCAGTTCTTTCAAAAATTACTTTGTGTAGTTCATTTACTTTTTTTCTTGATAACTTTCAATACTTTCCTTGAGTAAAGCGTGTGATGTATTTAACTTCATCATTTTAAAATAGTCTCCTTCGCCTCTTTAATCCATTCACTCATAGCATTTGCGATTGTCTGAAAACCCATTTTCATGTTTGGTAAACTTGGTTTATGTCCCATCGGTTTACGTCTATTTCTTGAGTGTGCTTTCTGAAGTGCTTTCAATGATAATTTGACATGACTACTCTTATCATCGCATTCCAAGACCTTTAACTTCAGAACATCCCCAACTGTAACAAACTTTGAAATGTCCTTCACAAATCCATCACTAATTTCAGAGATGTGAATTAGTCCACTTACATGATGTTCCAGTGCCACAAATGCACCGTAGGGTTGAATCCCTGTGATTTTTCCTTCTACAATCTGTCCTGGTTTGTATATCATTTTAGCATTTCAATCGTTCTTAAGTATAGCACACTCAAGAAAAAGATGTGTGCTATACTTTATCTAGAGGCTTGTTATGTTAATTTCATTAAATACGATACATATTATATTTTGTGCTATATTTGCGGCTATCAGTGCACAGCTTTTAAAACCAATTTGTGCATTTATTGTTGAGCCTGAACATGATTGGGAATGGAGTTTAACCGTTGCTTGTGGTGGCTTTCCAAGTTCACATAGTGCAATGGTTTCTGCTCTTGCTTTAGCGGTTGGCTTCCGTGAGCGTTTTAGTTCGACTCTATTTGCGATTACCGTTGTTTTAGCCATTATTGTTATCTATGATGCCGCAAATGTGAGGTATTATAGTGGACAAAATATCAAAGTTACGCAACAATTAGTCAAGGATTTACAAGAAAGATATCCTCATGTATTCGAAAGTTCCATCTATAAGACAAAATTAAAACCTGTACTTGGTCATCGTTGGGTCGAAGTTATCGGTGGTATTATTTGGGGACTATTCGTTGCGTATATCTTCTATCTTGTAAAGTAAGGAAAGAGGCGATAGTAATGAGTGATACAGATTTTTATTCTGAAAGTAGTGCGGATCTAATTGCCCTAGAAACAGATCCAGTTCGTAAGGAGTTGTTACAGCGTATTCAACATACGCTAGACAAGATTCGTCCATATATCCAAGCGGATGGTGGTGACGTCTTCTTAGTGGGATATGCCGATGGTGTTGTTACAGTAACAATGACAGGTGCATGTAATGGATGTATGGTAATGGATTCCACATTAAACGATGGTATTAAAGCCATCTTATTAGATGAAGTACCAGAAGTACATGATGTTCGTTTGTTAGAAACAAACAGCTTCGATGAATTTAACTCATATTATTAAAATGCAGGAAATTTTCCTGCATTTTTTTATTTTTATTTTTCAGATTTTTCTGTCATTTCTATAAAAATTTCATAGAAATCAAAAAGAAAATTTATAGAAATGATACAAAAATTTATAATTTTATATTGAAACATCATGTAAAACGTTATAAATTTTTTTCATAACTAAAAAGGAGATACTATGGAAGACCTATTTAAAGATTTTGGTTCTAAAGTATTCGGCGAAAAAGAGATGAAGAGTCGCCTCCCTCGTCCTGTTTATCTTTCTTGGAAGAAGACAGTCGCAAATGAAGGAATGCTCGATCGTATCACAGCAGATGCGATTGCCCATGCAATGAAACTTTGGGCACTTGATAATGGTGCTACTCACTTCACACATTGGTTCCAACCAATGACTGGCGGCACAGCCGAAAAACACGATAGTTTCTTAGAGCCAGATATGAACGGAGAGCCTTTTGCTCGATTTCTGGAAAGATGCTGATCAAAGGTGAACCAGATGCCTCGAGTTTTCCTAACGGTGGTTTACGTACAACATTTGAAGCACGCGGATATACCTATTGGGATGTAAAGAGCCCAGTATTCATCCGTGATAACATCCTCTGTATCCCTACTGTCTTTGTGTCGTATAGTGGTGAAGCATTAGATAAAAAAGACCCTCTATTAAAATCATTAGAAGCACTCAGCAAAGCCGCAACACGAGTTGTAAATATTCTTGGCGATAAAGATGTAAAGAGTTGTGATATTTCCGTAGGCCTTGAACAGGAGTACTTCCTGATCGACCGTAAATACTTTGATCGACGCCTAGACTTACGCTTTACTGGTCGCACTCTATTTGGTGCACCATCACCTAAGACACAGGAATTAGATGACCATTACTTTGGCGCAATTCCACCACGTGTGGCAGCCTTTATGAAAGAAGCCAATCAAGAACTTTGGAAATTAGGTATCTACGCCAAAACAGAGCACAACGAAGTTGCACCTGGACAATTTGAATTAGCACCTATCTTTACAAATGGTAATGTGGCAGTTGACCAAAACCACCTCATTATGGATATTCTCCGTGAGACAGCCAAGAAACATGGCTTTGCATGTCTCTTACACGAAAAGCCATTCCAAGGTATCAATGGTTCCGGTAAACATGATAACTACTCCATCATCACAGATGATGGACAAAATCTATTTTCTCCAGGTGAAAAGCCAGCCGAAAATATCCGCTTCTTATTATTTGTATGTGCATTTATTCGTGCAGTTGATACATACCCTCTCTTGCTTCGATTAAGTGCATCCTGTACAGGTAATGATCATCGTTTGGGTGCTAACGAAGCACCTCCAGCAATCATTTCAATTTATCTTGGAAGTTATATCGAGAATATCCTCTACGATATTTATACAAAGAACCGTAAGAAACAAACTACACAAGAAGAAAAAGCTACTTTTAATCCTGTGACTGGTTTATCTTATATTCCTCACGATAACACTGACCGTAACCGTACATCCCCTCTTGCCTTTACTGGTAATAAGTTTGAGTTTAGAATGCTCGGCTCATCAATGAGTGCATCTTTCTCAAACACTGTATTGAACGCTATCATGGCAGAATCTCTCAATCAGATTGCGGATGAACTTGAAGGCATTAAGTATATTCAGGACATCCGAGAAAAAGCTTTAACAATCTGTCGTAAATTGATTGAAAAGCACAAGAGAATTCTCTTCTCTGGAGATGGATATAGTGAAGAATGGGCCAAGGAAGCAAAGCGTAGAGGCTTACCAAATGTAAAGAGTTTTATCGAATCCACAGAAGTTCTTAATGACCCTTCCGTCATCAACCTCTTTACTTCTTTAAACATCTACTCCGAAAAAGAACTAGCAGCTAACCGTATCATCTTGCAGGAACAATATGAAAAGATTATGGGTATTGAAGTTCGTACAATGATTGAGATGGCACGCAAAGATATCCTTCCTTCCCAAATCGCAGAACTAAAGTTCTACAATGATACTATCAACACAAGTGGTAAGAATACACCAAACTTCATCCGTGATCACGCTAGCACTGTTTCGACGTTGATTGATCAAACCTACCAAGCAATTCAAACATTAGAAGATGCTTGGCAAAAAGTAACTGCTACTGGTAATACATTTGAAATCGGGCAAAACATCTACTACAAGATCAATCCTCTTATGGACAAACTTAGAGCATCCGTAGATGCATACGAACAAATCGCAGCTAGAGAATTCTACAAATTACCATCATACGAAGATATCTTATTCAATATATAAAAATAAAACTGCATGGCACTCTTCCTTCATTTAGGATGAGTAACCACTGCAGTTTTTTATTGTACCGTGATATTTTTCTTATCCAATTGTCGATGGATAAACTCACTTACTAATACAAAGATAACCGAGAAGACTGGTACACCAATAAACATACCAACGATGCCAAATAACGCACCACCAATAATAATAGCGAACATGACATATAACGTTGGTAAACCAACTGCCCCACCTAGAATACGTGGGCCAATAATATTACCGTCTACCTGTTGTAGGATTAGAATAAAGATTGAAAATTCCAATGCTTTAAATGGATCAACCAATAATAGAATCAGAATACTTGGAATCGCTCCTAAGAATGGACCAAATACAGGAATCATATTTGTAACACCAACTACAACGCTGATGAGTGGTGTATATGGCATCTTCATAAATGACAGGATAATATAACAGAGAATTCCAATAATTAAAGAGTCTACCGCTTTACCTGCAACGAAACTATTGAATGTATTAATTGTTAAACGAGTTGTTCTTAAGATGCCCTTTGTCATCTTCTCTGGAAGAAGCGCGTATAACACTTTCTTTATTTGACGTTTGAGATTTGGCTCATCTAGAAGAATATATAATGCGATAATCATGCCAATCAAGAAGTCCATCACACCCTTAGCAAAAATCACACTGTACATTAAGATAGCATTTAAACTACTTGCGATATTGGATACCCAATCTCCTAACATACTGACACCTTTATCGATGACAGGATTTAAAGTCTTCAGTAAGTCATCGCTGAAGAAGTTGTTAGACTCAAAGAAGTTACGAGCAGTATCTACATATCCTTCAAAAGAGGACAGGAAGGTTTGGATGGAAGAAATCATCTGCGGAATAAGAATAGAGAAGAATATAAACAACATGATAATTCCAATTAGTAACGCCCCAAAGGAAGCGATAACTTTCTTTGTACGTGGCTTTAGTTTTGTCTTCTCTAACCAACTATATTCAATAATTTTTCTTAGTGGATTCAACAAGAAAGCAATCCCGATTCCATAAATAAATGGTGATAGTGCCACAAAGATTGCCCGTAAAACACCATATAAAGGCTCAACATTATTTATTAACGTGTAAAACGCTACAACAAGAATCCCTGATATTGAAAAATACTTTAATATTTTCAATTGTTTCTTCTTTTAATTTTGACCATTTCATACGCAAAAACCTCCGTAATGATTATACCAGTTTTAGATTGTCTTTGAACACGAACATATCAATTGACAAGCATTCTTTCTAGTGTTTTAATAATAACGTCTTTTATCAAGAACTGAGGTAGAGAGTCAGCTCCATAACCTCACACCAACCTACTGCTTCCAGCAAGGTGGTACTGCTGACATCGATAAGGAAAGAGTTAAATGAGTTATATATCCTCTTTCATCTGTCGCATGAAAAAGACAAAACGAAGGAGGTTTTTATTATGTCAAAGTATTATTTCTCATCCGAATCTGTTACAAGTGGTCACCCAGATAAAATCTGTGATTTGATTGCGGATTCTATCTTGGGATGCGGCGTTGGAACAAGATCCAAAAGCACATATGGCTGTTGAAGCTACCATCAAAGACGATACAATCTTCATCTATGGTGAAGCTGGCACAACTGCAATCATTGACTACGTCGCAATCGCAAAGAAAGTTCTAAAGGACATTGGATACCCTGAAGAATACAATGTTATTCTAAAGGTAAACAAGCAATCCGCTGAGATCAACTCTGCTGTTGGACATCAAGAATATAGCGCTGGTGACCAAGGTATCATGTTTGGTTTTGCAAGTGATGAAACAAAGTCTTATATGCCATTTGCGATTGACTGTGCACATATGCTCGCAAAGCGTCTTGAACAGGTTCGTCGTGAAAATCCTACACTATTAGGGCCTGATGGAAAAACACAGGTAACTGTAGAGTATGAAGATGGCGAGCTTAAGCGAATTGAAACAATCGTCGTATCTACACAACACAGTAAAGATATTACACAAGAAGAATTAAAGAAACTAATCCGTAAAGAAGTTATCGATAAAGTTGTAAAACCTGAACTCATTGATGAAAATACGAAGTTCTTTATCAACCCATCCGGTTCCTTTGTTGTTGGTGGTAGCTGGGGTGATTCCGGTACAACGGGACGTAAGATTGTAGTAGATACATATGGTGGATATGCACCTATTGGTGGTGGATGTTTCTCATCCAAGGACCCTACTAAGGTTGACCGCTCTGCAGCTTACTATGCACGTTACGTTTGCCGTAACATCGTAGCTAACGGTCTAGCAAAGAAGTGCCAAATTGAACTTGCCTATGCAATTGGTGAACCAAATCCTATCTCTATCAATGTCAACAGTTTCAATACTTCGAAGTATAGTGATGAAGAGTTAGAAGAAATTGTGAAGAAGAACTTCAACTTCTCAGTTAAAAACATGATCAAGGAATTAGATCTTGAAAGACCTATTTATACACAGACTACAAACTATGGACACTTTGGTAAGCCTTACTTACCTTGGGAACAATTCAAGAAGATTGAACTATAACATTTTGCGGCAGTAACCTGCCGCTTTTCTTTTGCCTAAAAAAACATGCATGCGAATTATCTACATGCATGTTTTATGTATTTAGTTTTGATGAATTAACTTGTAGCCTTCCATGACAGCGTGGCATCTTGGACATAATCCGTTTTCATCCACATGTTCATCATAATTCCAACAACGTGGACACTTTTGACCACTAGCCTTTTCAACCTTCACGGCTGTTTCACCTTCTACAAGTTCAACCTGAGAAACAATTAACCATTGTGCTACTGCAGCACCTAGATTCTTTTCTACAAGTTCCTTGTCCTCCTTTGGAAGAGTAAGAAGGATCTTCGCTTCTTGGCTAGAAGCGATTAACTTTTCATTACGTGCTTCTTCATTTGCCTTTGTGACAAGAGCACGAACATCTAATAGACGTTTAATTTCATCACGTAATGTTTCAGCTTCTGCGTATTCCTTCACTTCTGGGAATTCTTCGTAATGTACAGAGTTTGCGCCAAGATGTGAGAAATGTGTCCAGATTTCTTCAGCTGTAAATGCTAAGAATGGAGCCCAAAGTTTTACGAGTGCATCCGCACAGTTCCAATATACTGACTGTACTTGTCTTCTGCGATAATCATCCTTCGCACTTACATATAGGATATCCTTTGTGAAATCACAATAGTAAGAAGATAAGATATTAACCATGAAGTACATCAGATGCTTATTTGCGGATAAGTAATTGTACTCCAATACATCCTTACGTACATCTTTGACTAAATCATTGAGTAATACAAGTACTTGTTGGTCAACACGTTCTAGATTTTCAAAAGCAACCATATCTGTTAATGGATTAAAATCTTCTCCATTTACATTACCTAGTAAGAAACGGAATGTATTACGAATCTTACGATACTGATCAGAAACCTGCTTGATATTGCTTGGACCTAGCTTTAAGTCTTCCTTAAAGTCCGAGGACATTGCCCAAAGACGGAATACATCGGCACCATTCTGGTTGATGATATCCATTGGGTTTACAACATTACCAACAGACTTAGACATCTTTTCACCCTTTGAGTCTACAACATAACCATGGGATAGAACTTCCTTATATGGAGCTGTACCATTGACTGCTGTTGAAACGATGAGTGAGGAGTTAAACCAACCACGATACTGGTCAGAACCTTCAAAGTATAAATCACATGGATAACTATCACCACGAGCAATTAATTCGTTCCAGCTTGAACCAGAATCAAACCATACATCCATGATATCTGTTTCCTTACGGAATTCACCATTTGGTGACTTTTCATTCGTATATCCTTCTGGTAATAAATCTTTTGCATCTCTTTCAAACCAAACATTCGAACCATATTTATTCATAAGTTCAGCGATATGATCAAATACTTCCTTCTCCATGATTGGTGAGTTATCTTCACAATAGATAATTGGAATTGGAACACCCCATAGACGCTGTCTAGAGATACACCAGTCTCCACGGTCCGCAATCATATTATTCATACGCTTTTGGCCAAAGGAGTTATGCCACTTAACGTGGTTATTAATCTGATCCAATGCTTGCTCACGTACTTTTTCAATTGAACAGAACCACTGTTTCACCGCACGGAAGATAACCTTCTTCTTTAAACGGTCATCATGTGGGTATGAGTGAGTAATATTTTCAACTTTTAGTAAGTAGCCCTTTTCACTCATGTCATGAATGATAGCCTTTGAACAATCTTCAAAGAACATACCCTGGTATGTGCCTGCTTCTGCATTCATATAACCACGTTCATCAACTGTACAGATTGGTGGCATACCATTCTTCATACATACAAGATAGTCATCCATACCATGACCACCAGCTGTATGTACAACACCAGTACCATCTTCATCTGTAACATGTGTACCTAAAAGACATGGACATTCCTTATCTAATACAACATGGTGATATGTAACACCTTCGATTTCCTTACCAGTAAATGTCTTAAGGATACCTAGATTTTCAAGATTGAATTTTTCAAGCAAACTGTCGACGAACTTTGCAAGAACAACTAAATTACCTGCACTTGTCTTGACTAATGCATATTCTAAGTCTGGATGAACAGATACAGCCATATTTGATGGAATTGTCCAAGGTGTTGTTGTCCAGATTACAAAGTTATCATCTACAGCTAATACACCCTTACCATCCGCAATTGGGAATTTGAGGTAGATTGTCGCATCCTTAACATCCTTATAAACAATTTCAGAATCCGCAACCGCTGTCTCATTGTATGGTGACCAATAAACAGGTTTTAATCCTTGGAAAATCATCCCTTTTAACGCCATCGTTGCGAAAGACTGAATCTGACGAGCTTCAAATTCTTTCTTCAGTGTGATATATGGATGTTCATAATCCGCAATCTGACTAAACGCTTTTCCGTTTCCATCTGTTGTGCAATCTGCTGGTGTGCATACTCTTCGCACTTACGTCTAAATTCCGTGGCAGATAATGCCTTACGATCAACGCCTAATTTCTGGATAGCATTTTCGATTGGTAATCCATGTGTATCCCATCCTGGAAAGAATGGTGTATAGTAACCAGACATCGCATGGCTACGAATAATGAAGTCCTTGATTGTACGGTTCATAGCTGTACCTGCATGCAGGTTACCATTTGCGTATGGAGGACCATCATGCAAGATAAATGCCTTCTGTCCCTTGTGATGTTTTAGTAAGTTTTGATAATAGTTGTCTTGTTGCCAATTCTTTAAAATACCTGGTTCTTTCTGAGCAAGATTACCACGCATTTCAAACTCTGTATTTGGCATGTTTAGCGTATCTTTGTAGTCCATATGACCCTCCTCTTTATAAAAATAAAAACGTCCTCAAAAATCTAAGGACGTCTAAACGCGGTACCACCTTAGTTTATGACATTACTGTCATACACTCATTACTTCTTTAACGCAGAATGTACGATTGCTCACAGGTGATTCTATTAACAGGCTTCATGTTCGTTTTCAGCATACACGAACTCTCTTATCAATCCACTTCTGTTAAAGCATGTCCTGATCAATGCAATTCTTTATCAGATTCTTCCAACCAATCCATATCTGGAAGTTTTGGAAGTTTAAAGTTATCCAAACTCTTTTGTAAATCGGTTAGCTGTTGGCTCAAATCGCTCTTGACCTCACCAGCTTCCGTATACAGTTGCGATAGATCCAGCAATATGGAACGCGCAACGGATAAAGCTTCTTTGACAATCTCATCAGCGTTATTCTGTGCTCTTGCCATCACATCGTTAGCTTCCTGCAAAGATAATCTGGTAATACTGTCGGCCGCATCTTTCCGCACATCTACCGAACGCTCAATCTCATTGTAGCGTGTCTGTAATTCCTCCAACTTCTCCGTTGTCTCAACCATCTGTTCTTGGTAGAGTTCCAACTTTCTCTGTAGGAAGGCAACTTGCGCAGCGTATTGCTCCATCACATCATCAACCGCAAACCGATCATAACCATTTTTCATGATACGAAATGTCGGTCTTCGTGTCGTCATGTTCTCTCCTCTTATATATTCTGCAGAAATTCTGCAACGATTCTCCCTGTACGTGTCTTGCGACTAAATCCCAAAAAGGTAAATCTACCCATCCCACGTATAGAAATAACACTCCCATTATTGCATATTTTATCAGGCTCTTCAAGTTCGATGTGATTTACCTGCACGTATCCTTTACGTATTAAATCCTTCGCATCACTACGACTAGAATGGGTTAAAGCAGCCACTAGTGCATCCGCTCTTTCACTTGCCACAACCAATGAAATCTCTTTGGTTTTAAACACTTGTTTTGGATGTTCATCAATCTTTTCAAACGATACCGTTAACTGATTGATGCGTATTAAGTGATCTTTGATAAAATCAACCATCTGCTCTGATGTATAGAGATAGATTGCATCATCTTCAACCCAAAAATCTCCAAAACTATTCTTCTCTATCTGTAGATTCATGATAGCCCCATATACATCACGATGCCCTATTGTACGAAAACGCTGATCAATTTTAGCCTTCATGCATACTATATCTGAAAAGCCATCCTTCTCATCATAGAGAAAGATGACTTTCTTTTTACGTGCATCATCATATCCACCGTCATAGCGGACATAGCGTGATGGAGTGAATATTTTTTGGACAATAGCTTGTTCTTCTTCTGTTAAGAATGCAGAACAAACATTCTTATGCCAACGTTCACTCTTTTCTTTTAAGTCGTGTAAATGTGCAATCAGAGAATCGCAATTCCCTAGATTATTCATCTTCACCCTTATCAAGTGAGATATTACCTTCAACACCAACGTTTCTTGGAGCACAGAAGATAACATTATGACCAACTTTCTGAATTGTTCCATCTAATGCAAATACAACACCAGATAAGAAATCAATTGTACGCTGAGCATATTCTCTTTGTAAACGGTGCAAGTTGATAATACAGCCACGTGTTTGTTTTAAGTGACGAGCAATCTCCTCAGCCTGTTCGAAACTTCTTGGTTCGAACATTACCATTTGTGTATTTTTAGAAATGTTATTCAAATTTGTTTGTTTTGACTCGTAAGTACTCACTGGTTGTACCTCTCTTCCTGTGAATTGTAATTCTTCGCCTTCATCTTCATCTTCATCTACTGGTGCGACGAATTCTTTAATCTTGTTGAATACCATATACAATCTCCCTTTTTTATGATTCTTATTATACCATTCCTAAAAATGATAAACAACGCTATCCAAGCGGTTTACATCGTATTTCTGTAAATAAGTACACATTTTCAACAAATCACAATCAAGGATATTGTCATGTTTAAAATATCGGTTAAAATGTAACCATGTTAAAAAAGTTAATTCACCCATTTAGGGATACAAAAGTATGGATTTACGTCGGAGTTGTAATACTTATTTCTATTATAGTTGGTATTGTAAAACAACCATTTCGTTTCGGTTTCTAAACAGTCTTGGGATTCTAACAGCCATTCTATTCTTTATTGGAACATTTAGACACGCTTGGCTCAAGGGTGATTTCTCATCTCTTGAATTCCAAAGGAGTAAGGACTTAGATCCAACGTACGCTGATTATCGCAAACGTATCCTCCTAGAAAGAAGTCAACGTCACAATACTCCACTATTTGCTAGTATTGTACTCATTCTTCTTTGTATCGTATTGCTCGTTTTTATGTGATGGACACCCATCACTTTTTCTTTTATCATCAGAGTAATAAAAAAATGCTACTGAAGTAAGCATTTTTTTGATGGTGGAGATGATGGGACTTGAACCCATACGTCCTTTCAGACAACGGATTTTAAGTCCGTTGCGTCTGCCGATTCCGCCACATCTCCATGGAGGTTCCTGCCGGAGTCGGACCGGCGCTCGCAGAGTTGCAGTCTGCTGCCTTACCACTTGGTTAAGGAACCAAGCCCTGTAAATTTACAGCGCTTTATTATTATACTGAAAGCATTCCTCGAATGCAATAGAAGTATATCACTTTTTTATTTCTAGTTTACAAATATTTTTTTGTAATTTTTTTGAAAAGTGAGAAAAACGGTTATTGTACTTTGACCTTATTCCACAAATCTGAGAGTTTCGCTTTGAGCTGCTCATCGAAATGGAATGTTTCATCTAATTTATATCCTGTACGTGGAACATATGCTGGATTTTCAAAGAATTCACCATCAGGTCCTGCAAGTTCTTCTTGAACGCTTAAATCAACTGGTGTATATCCAACCCACTCTGAGTTCTGTGTCTGAACACTTTCACTGATGATGTAATCAATAAACTTATTGGCAAGTCCTGGACAGTTGCTGTTCTTCGGAATAACCATTGCGTCAATCCAAACATTTGTGCCTTGTTTTGGTGCTACCCAACTCATATCCATATTTTCCGTAAGAACATTCGTCGCATCGCCTGAATACATGACAGCGATATCCTTTTCAGCATTTGTCATGCCATCAATAACTTCATCTGTAACATATGCAGGTTCCATTGTTGCATTCATCTCTGATAGCCACTCATAAGCTTCCTGGATTTGCTTTGGATCATTTGTATTCATGGAGTAGCCAAGAGCCTTAAAGGCAATCATGAAGCCATCACGTTGTGAGTCATAGAAGAAGATTCTTCCCTTATATTTAGGATCTTTAAGAATGTCCCAACCTTCTTCTTCAATATCTTTCTCATCAACGGTAGTTTTGTTATAAACAAGACCAACATTGCCCCAGAAATATGGTACAGAATATTCAAGAGTTGGATCAAAGCCTTTTTGAGACTCTACAACCGATGGATTGAGTAAGCCAAGATTTTCATATGACTTCTTATCTAAAGGTTGTAACATCTTCTCAGCTAGTAACTGTTCAATCATATAGTCACTAGGCACAAGTACATCATAGGATGAGCCACCAAGTAACTTTGTATACATCATCTCATTGGACTCAAATAGATCGTAGTTAACTTTTGCATTATACATAGTTTCAAAGTCAGAGATGACCCCTTCACCGATATATTCTCCTGCGTTGAATACATTGATAACGTTACAGCCAAACATCTCTTTTGCGTCACCAACTTGCTTTACTGCACCTTCTTCATCTCCACCACAACCAATAAGTGGAGTTACAAGTGCAGCGCATAATACTAATTTAGTTAGATTCTGTAATTTGCGCATTTAACTTTGCCTTTCTTCTTTCATTGATCATAGGTACAACATTTACGACAATGAGTACAACTGTGATGACATAAACAATAATTGCACTTAACGCATTAATTGTTGGGTTAACACGTTTTACATTTGCATAAACATAGATAGAGATATTAGAAACACCTGGCCCTGTCGTAAACATGGAGATAACGAAGTCATCGAAGGACATTGAGAATGCCACAAGTGCACCCGCAATAATACCACCCTTAATCTGAGGGATGATAACCTTCCACATCGCTTGCCATGGTGTACAACCTAAATCTAACGCAGCCTCTGCCATGTTCTTATCGATACGACGTAAACGTGGTAATACCGATAGGATTACATATGGTGTACAGAAAGCAATATGCGCTAATAACATCGTAGTAAATCCAGTTTGAACTCTCAATGATGTAAAAAACAACATTAAGCCAATCGCAGTAACGATTTCTGGATTTAGCATTGGTAAAGTTATTTACTTGTTGGAATAACTCACGTGTAATGCGCTTAGACTTGGAAAGACCAATTGCTGTGATTGTTCCAATAAGTGTAGAAATCAATGTCGCTAGTACCGCACATAAAACCGTGTAATAGATTGCTTCTAAGATAGAACGGTTATTAAACATGTTCTCATACCAACGTAATGAGAAACCAGTAAAGCGAGTAAGTGATTTAGAACGGTTGAAACTAAAGAATACTACATAGAGAATTGGCAAATAGAAGAATGCCAAGATGAGGGCAAGATATAACTTCCCGAAAATAGAATTTTTCTTTTCCATTAGTCTGCCTCCTCTGCTGGTTCCTTATCCAATTTCTTTGTAACATACATTGAAATCAAGATGATGATTGCCATAATCAAACTAATTGCAGAACCAAAGTTCCAGTCACCTGTCTTGATGAAGTAATCTTCAATCAAGTTACCAATCAGCACATACTGACCACCACCAAGTAGCTTAGGAATAAAGAAGCTGGATACTGCTGGTAAGAATACCAAAGTAATACCACTTACAACACCACTTAAAGAAAGTGGTAATGTGACACGTAAGAATGTCTGCTTATTATCCGCACCTAAGTCACTAGCCGCAATCAATAAATTCTTATCAATCTTAGAAAGAGCTGTATAAATTTGTAGAATCATAAATGGCAAGAAGTTGTATACCATACCGATATATACTCTGATTTCACTACTGAAACCAAACCAACCTAAAATACCCTTCCATGCATACGTACGTACAAGCATGTTAATCCACATAGGTAGTGTAATAAGTAATACCATAATTGCTTGTGAACCACTCTTTAGCTTTGCCATGATATATGCAGTTGGATAACCAACAAGAATACAAATTGCAGTTGTAACGAAAGCCATCTTTAAGCTACGCCATAAAACGCTAGGGAAAATCGTATCATTGAAGAAACGAGTGAAGTTATCGAATGTAAATTGAAGTGTTAAAACGGAATTACCCTTTACTGTCATTGCGTACATGACAATCATGAACATCGGAATAACAATCATGATCATCATCCACACAAAATACGGATAGATTAATTTATTAAATGACTTCATCGCACATTAACCCATCTTTCTCATAACATGGATATCCTCAGGATTCCACTCTAATCCAATTCTTTCACCTGCTTCAATCTTATCTGTAGTTTCAATCTTTAACTCACGACCCTGTGTAGAGAATGTAATCTGGTAATCACCTTCTGTGATATTTTCATCATCAAAGTCATACTTCACATCCCAGATTTCAACACGAGAATCATCTTCAATATTCCAAGCATACGCATCCGCCCAACGAATCAAGTCTGTATCTAACGCTACAGATTCCTTGATTTCATCAACCGTACGGTAGAAATCAAACGCCTGAATACCTTCCTCATTGTCCACATCTTCAACTGCTGTTGGTTTAACTACATTGATTTTAACTGTAATCTTTGTGCCTGCACCAGTAGCGAATGTACATGAGTATGTACCAATTTCCTTCTTCACATCATATTCAACGTGTGTTAAGGAAACATCCTCACCCTCATCTGTCCATGCTTGCGCATTTGCACGTGCGATAACTTCAGAGTCTGTTAATTGATCTACGTCTTCAAGGTCCATTGTAAAGGAAGACGCACTAATACGTTCTCTCGCTTCCTGATTAATGACGTCATGTTCTCCTGTTACATGCATGGTAACCGTCTTAGATGTACCAGATGATGTTTCTACGATGACTTCATAATGAACACCCTTGAATAATACGGACTTTACTTCACCATTTAACAAACCACGATTTCTAGACACAATGTCGATATCCTCAGGACGAATTACAATATCAACTGGCTCATTCTCACTAAAGCCATAATCTACACACTTGTAATCTACATCATCGAAGTTAACGAGGTTATCCTTCTTCATCACACCATCGATGATATTTGAGTCACCGATAAAACGTGCACAGTATTGGTTAATTGGTTCATTGTAAACTTCAGTTGGAGAACCAACCTGCTCAATATCACCATCTCTTAAGATAACAATCTTATCTGACATTGTTAGAGCTTCTTCTTGGTCGTGGGTAACAAAGATAAATGTAATACCTACCTCACGCTGAATTTCCTTTAATTCAAGTTGCATTTCCTTACGTAGATTTTTATCTAACGCACTCAAAGACTCATCTAATAATAGAACCTTTGGTTCATTAACAAGCGCACGTGCAATCGCTACACGCTGTTGTTGTCCGCCTGACATCATTGTGACATCACGATGTTCAAAGCCCTCTAAACCAACAAGAGAAATCATACGACGTACTTTCTGGTCGATGATGTCCTTTGGCTGCTTCTTAATCTTTAAGCCAAATGCAATATTGTCATAAACATCTAAGTGTGGGAACAATGCATAATGTTGGAACACTGTGTTTACATCACGCTTGTATGCAGGAATGCGTGCATATCCTCACCATCCATAATGACATGACCTTCCTGTTGGTTCAATAAAACCAGCAATAATACGTAAAACGTTGTCTTACCACAACCAGATGGTCCAAGTAACGTCACAAACTCATTTTCATAAATATCTAATGAGATTCCCTTTAGTACGACTTGGTTGTCAAAAGTTTTTACAACATTTTTTACTTCAATCAATTTCTTTGCCATGTCTATTCTCCCTCTAAAATTCCGGTGGCGTGCTAATCCAAAAGCACTTCTGCTGATTGTTTACTACGATTTTTCTAGATAGTGCGCTACGTCCCCACGGATATAGAATGTATCCCCTCGTCTTACGACAGCGCCTTTTTTGTATCCCTCTCTTACGAGATAAATACGTCCACTTAATACATATCCAAATTCTTCCCCTTGATGTGGTTCAATTTGTTTTGAACAGGCACCAGGTTGAAGCTGTAGGATGATGGTTCCATATCATTCTTCTGTGCATTAGGAACAATCCAATGTGTTGTTACGCATCTTGTTCATCAACGAGTACATCCTCTGGTGTAAAGACAATCTTTCTTCATGTTCTTCCGCAAAGAAGCGTGACATATCAACGAGTGCCTCGCAATATCTGCTAATGTCTGAATGGATGGCGAAAGTCAAATTCCGCTCAACTGTGACAAGAAGCCTTCGTCAGTTCTGTTCTTGAGGACCAATTCTTCTAGCGTCAGGTCATTTCTTTGGATTCGTGCTGCTTGATGCGATGTCCGATATCGATCTGCAACCTCCTCAATTGTTCTAGCTTTCAAACAATTTATTAACAATAACAAAACAATAATAATTATATGAAATTCAAAGCGAAAAGCAATACTTTTTAAACTTTTTGTTT